>Ga0157369_10000677_pt1 | contig 43928 bp, 29 predicted proteins | sample C25metaG_FD_113461 | JGI IMG/M metagenome (GOLD analysis project Ga0157369, IMG submission 113461) | Corn rhizosphere microbial communities from Kellogg Biological Station, Michigan, USA - C2-5 metaG | ecosystem: Host-associated > Plants > Roots > Rhizosphere > Soil | place: USA: Michigan... | reverse complement strand
GTCATGGCGTTTGCTCAGATCGCAAATGAGTGCGAGGTCGACGGCCTCACTCCCAAGAACGGGGAGCGCATCGCCGCCGAGCTGGCGAAAGTTTTCAACGTGCACGCGACCGAGGTCGGCATCCTGCGGGTGGAGAAGTCGAACCTCATGTTTGTTTATCCGCCGAAACTGCACAACGTGGGCAGCATCCCGCTGAACACCACCGGCTCGATCGCGGCCCGCACCGCTACCACCAAGCGCGCCGAGGTCATCAACAATTTCGCCCAGACCAAGCACACCAGTGTGTTCGAAGCGGTGGAACTGGAGTCGAAGTCGAAAGAGATCGGCAAGGAGCACGACCATTCGGTGCACATGATCCAGAAGCTGATGTCGGCGCCGGTGGTTGGCGCGGCCGGCACCGTGGGCGTGATCCAAGTTTCCCGCAAGGGAACCGCCGCCCCCTCCGCAGGAGCGGACTTCACGGCGCAGGACTTGCAGAAGCTGGTGGCCGTGGCAGGCGCGCTGGCGAAGTGCTTCAAGTGAAGCTTGAATAAACAGCCGTAAGTTCTAAGACTTAAGCCATAAGCTAGAAGAGAATAAAAACAGGAGCAGCGAGCTCATAGGGGCTCGCTGTTCTGCTTTTCAGCAGCCTACGGCTTATGGCTTAGGGCTGAAGGCTGGGATTGAAACCAGTCCAGGAATTTTCGGAACGCCTGCCCGCGATGGCTGTAGCGCGCCTTCTCTCCCGGCTCGAGTTCAGCAAACGTTCGATCGATGGCAGGGAACCAGAATAGCGGGTCATAACCGAACCCGCCGGTGCCACGCGGCTGACGGAGGACGATTCCGTCGGCGGCGCCGTGAAAGGTGGCCAGCGTTTGGCCGTCGCGGGCGGCGGCGATGACACAGACGAACCGCGCCTGGCGATGGCCGTCATCGATGCCGGCAAGGTCGCGCAAAAGACGGGCGTTGTTCTCGTCATCCGAAGAGTTGCGATCGCCTCCCCGTTCCAATGCAGCATAGCGAGCCGAATAGATTCCGGGAGCGCCACCGAGCGCCGCGACCTCCAAGCCGGAGTCGTCTGCCAGGACGAGTTCGCCGGGAGCGACGCGGCTGTAGTATTCGGCCTTCTTGCGAGCGTTCGCTTCGAAGGTGGGCTGGTCTTCCTCGGGCGCGGGGACCGTGGAGTATCCCGGCAGGGCTGCCACTTCCACGCCGAACGGCCGGGCAGCAGCGGCAAAGTCGCGCAGCTTGCCGGCATTCGAGGTCGCAATCACGACGCGCATCGCTTCCATTTGATCACAGGCGACGACGCCGATGCGATCCCGCGAAACGGCTGACCGTGTACGTTAACGGTGGTATAAGTTAGGGCTTTCATTTCGATCGTTCCGGTTGGAGGTGCGCACAGTGTTGTTGCGCCGCGTTGTGCTCGCATTGATTCTCGGCACGGCCTGCGCCGTGGCCCAACAGTCCCAGCTGCCTTACCAGAATCCTTCCGAACCGATCGAGGACCGGGTGAAGGATCTGCTCGGTCGCATGACGCTGGAAGAAAAAGTGGCGCAAATGGGCTCGACGTGGCAGGACCTAGGGAATGGCCAGGATCCCCTGACGTACGTGTTCGACACGAACGGCAACGTGGACGAGACGAAGGCGCGCGACTACCTGAAGGGAGGGCTCGGCCAGTTCTCTCGTCCGAGACGGCCGCCGGCACAGATGGCCGAAGTTACGAACAGGCTGCAGAAGATCGCGATCGAGAGCACGCGCCTGCACATACCGCTGGTGTTCCACGACGAGTGCCTGCACGGACACGCGGCGACGGGCGGGACGATGTATCCGCAGGCGATCGGTCTGGCGGGCACGTGGGACGTCGGGCTGATACGCCAGATCTTCGACGCGACGGCGCAAGAGGCGCGTGCACGCGGGATTCATCAATGCCTGATGCCGGTCGTCGACCTGGCACGTGATCCGCGCTGGGGACGCACAGAAGAGACTTACGGCGAAGATCCGTATCTCGCGGGCCGTATGGGCGTGGCCGCAGTAGAAGGTTTGCAGGGAACCGGCGCCACGATCGATCACAACCACGTGATGGCGACGCTCAAGCACTTCGCGGCGCACAGCCAATCGCTGGCCGGAAGCAACATCGCGCCCGCAGACTTTTCTGAGCGCACCGTGCGCGAGGTCTTTCTTGCGCCGTTCGAGGTAGCGATCCGCGAAGCGCATGCTCGCAGCGTGATGCCGTCGTATAACGAACTGAACGGCATCCCCAACCACAGCAACACATGGCTGCTGCGCGACGTCCTGCGCGGTGAGTGGGGATTCCAGGGCACGACGTCGTCCGATTACTTCGCCGTCAAGCAACTGGAGACCATTCACCACATCGCGGGGAACTGCCGCGAGGCAACGAAGTGGGCGATGATGGCGGGCATCGACATCGAGCTTCCTGCGACCGATTGCTACCGCGAATTACCGGCGATGGTGCGAGCGGGTGAGATCCCGGAATCGCTGATCGACGAAGCGGTAGCGCGGGTGCTGCATCAGAAATTCGAGCTTGGGCTGTTCGATAGCCCGTACGTCGATCCCAAACGTGCCGAAGCGGTCACGAACAGTGCCGAACACCGGCAGCTTGCACTCAAGGCGGCGCATGAAACGATCACCCTGCTGAAGAACGATGGGCCGCTGCTTCCGCTTGACGTCACGAAGTACAAGCGCATCGCGGTGATCGGGCCGAACGCCGCCGAGGCCCACCTTGGCGGATACAGCACGACGGTGGACCGCCAGGTCAGCATCCTCCAGGGCATTCGAGACAAAGTGGGTAATCGTGCCGAGGTCGTGTACTCCGAAGGCTGCCGCATCACCGAGACAAAGCCTGACTGGGATGCGGATGTGGTCGTTCCCGCGGATCGCATGCTCGATGAACATCGCATTGCGGAGGCGGTGAAGCTGATGGAGCAGTCAGATATTGGAATCGTCGTGGTTGGTGAGAACGAGCAGACGTCGCGGGAAGCGTGGGCGGATAACCATCTTGGCGATCGCGACGACCTGAACCTGTTTGGGCGACAGGACGAACTGGTCCGACGGCTGCGCGAAACCGGCAAACCTCTCGTTGTCGTGCTGCTGCACGGACGTCCGAACTCGATCGGCTACATCGCCGAGCACGTGCAGGCGATCCTCGACGGCTGGTATCTCGGGCAGGAGGGCGGCACAGCCATGGCCGATGTCATCTTCGGTGACTACAATCCCGCAGGCCGGCTGCCGATTACCGTGCCCAAGAACGTCGGGCAGCTGCCGGACTTTTACTACCAGAAGCCGAGCGTCGGTCGAGGCTACCTGTTTTCCGAAAAGAAGCCGCTGTTCCCATTTGGCTTCGGCTTGAGCTACACGCAGTTCCGCTATTCCAACCCGCGTTTGGTGAGCGCCAGCATTGCGCCGACCGGCTCGACCGTGGCGCGCGTGGAGATCAGCAACGTCGGCAGCCGCGCCGGCGACGAAGTGGTCCAGATGTACGTCGGGGCGGAGAAGAGTTCGGTCACGCGTCCGGTGAAGCTGCTGAAAGGGTTCCAGCGCATCACGCTGAAGCCCGGAGAAACGAAAATGGTGGAGTTCCCGGTTGGCGCGACGGAACTCTCGTATCTCGACCGGCAGATGAAGCGCGTAGTGGAGCCGGGAACCTATTCGATCATGATCGGCGGCGACTCGGTGCACGTGTCGCCGCTTGCGTTGAAGGTCACCGCGAAGTAGCGCTTCGCAGCTGCGCGCGTTTATCGCGAGCGATGGGCGAGGGAAGATCGAGAAGATGCAGTTGCCGCCGGCGCCGCCACCGAGACGTTCGTAGTTACTTTGAGCTGAAGTAACGCGCCGCCCAGTTCAGGAACGTCGGCCAGTTCGGGCCGACCGTGTGCCCGGCGCTGTGTTGTCGGAAGGCAAGATCGCCATCGGTGAGGCCAGTGTCAACGGGGGGCATCTCGGATGTGCCGAGGTCTTTTTTTCCGAGCAGCCTATAGACAGGCCCGGCGCCCACGGTTGCGAGGAACATTCCCTTCGGATCCACCCAGCTGTCTCCCTTGTCCTGCGAGCCGGAGCTGATGAAGACCGGCCGCGGCGCGCAAAGCGCGATCAGCTCGTGCTGATCGACCGGCAGATCGTTGGGCGTGAGCGGGCCCGCATACTTGAGGAAGTTTCCGTCCATCCAGTGGTACTCGCCGGCGCCAGCGAGGTTCTCGAGCTTCTCGCCATAATCGCGGCGCCACAACTTGGCGCCGCCGGCGCCGGATGACCCGACAAAGGCGATCGCGAACCGCTGATCGAACGCCATGGTCACCAGCGCTGCCTTGCCGTACCGCGAGAGTCCTTCGATGACCACGCGCTTGGCGTCAACGGCGGGATCGGTTTCGAAGTAATCGAGTGCGCGACTCGCACCCCATGCCCACGCGCGCAGCGCGCCCCAGTCGTCCAGCGACCGCGGCTGACCCTTGTTGGTGAGACCGATGACACCCTGCGCGAGTCCGGCGCCGTTGTCAGCCTGGATGCTGGTGGCTACGAGATTCGCGTAGGCCCATCCTTTTGCGAGGACTTGCTTGTGCCAATCCAGCGCAGCGGCTTCGAAGGCGTTCGGCTGTCCGGACTGCTGGGTACGTCGCGTGATGGCGGCGAGGAATTCGGGGCTGAAACCGAATTCCATGACGACGGGAACGTGTTTCGCGTCCGCGGGAGCGGTGAGCGTGAGCTGAATCCCGACTGTGATCGCCGGGTCAGCAGAGTTGTCGACGTAGCCGACGAGGTCCTTCGTGATTACGGCGACGTCGCCGACGGTTTCATGCCTGACATTCGTCACGCCCCAGCGAACGCGCGGAACGTTCTTCGGGACGCGGCCGTAGAGGTCGCGCTCGAAGTCTTCGACGATCTCCGGACGCCGCTTGTTCCACCAGTCTTTCGCGCTCTTCACACGCTTGCCGTTCTTCAGCAGGAGCGGGTCGGGAAGAGGGACGAAGGGCCCCGCCTTGGATTCGTCGCGATTGGCGGCGTTCGGCGAATTGGGATTGTTGCCGTCGGCGCCGCGGCGTAAAGAGTCGATGTGGAGGAGGTCCAGCATCCGACGGTGATCCTGGTCGGCGGTGAGCGGAGCGGCAGGAGCGGAAGATGTTTGCGCGGCGGCGGCAGCCAACAGGAAGAGAACAACCGCAGTTGGAACAAGCTTCACTTCGTCGTACCAGCCGTCTTCTTCGATTTGTTCACAGCCTGCACTTCGCGGAATAGGTGGAGGTTCGTGCGCAGTACGACAACCGGATTCAGGTAATGGCCGGCCGGAATCGGGGTATTGTGCAGCCAATGATCCACGAGCATGCGCACCGCCGTCTGACCCTGAAGGTAGGGGTCCTGATAAATCGAGGCGCCGATGGTGCCCCGGCGGAAGTGCGGCAGGATCTCGGGAAAAACGTCGGTGGTGATCAGCTTGATGCGAGCGCCATCTGGCGCTTCGTGGAGCGCTTTGCACACCGGCAGGGAGTTGACGGTGCTGACGTAGATGCCTTCGAGCGCGGGATATTGCTTCAGGAGACGGCGCGTCTTGTTGTAGCTCTCGACTTCCGATTCGTGCGCCTCTAGGATCTCAACCATCTTGCCGTGGCCGAAGTCGCGCTCGAAACCTTCGCGAAATCCCTTCGCCTTCAGGCGATGTTCTTCCGCGGTCAGCATTCCCGTTACGACCGCTGCCTGCGAACCGGGCGAAAGAAACTTTGCCATGAGTTCGGCGGCAAGACGGCCGTTCAGTTCGGGATCGACGCAGACGACGCTGGAACGGCGGCTGCGCGGCGCGTCGGTGGTGAGACAGATGACGCGCACGCCCTGGCGCTCGGCGGCGTTGATGGCGGGCGTAACCGATTTCGGATCGCCCGGAACCACGACGATTGCGTTAACCTTTTCCGCCGCGAGTTCGGCGACGCGAGCGCCCCGGACGTCGCCGAGGTTACGAACTGGGCGGTAGACGACCTCAACGCCGAGGCCGTGCGTCCGTTCGGCTTCGTCGAAGATGCCGGCGCGCATCTGGTCATAGAAAAAATGAATTTCTTGGGGAATACAGACGCCGATGCGAAGATGCGGGCGGCCCACGGCGAGGATTCGCGCCGCGGGATTCGGGCGGTACTGCATCTTGGCGGCGATGGCGAGGACCTTCTTGCGCGTCGCGTCGCTGATGCCGGCGCGGCCGTGCAACGCGCGATCGACGGTGCCGATCGATACGCCCGCGAGTTTCGCGATTTTGTGAATGCCCGCGCGTTGCATAGAGGCGCCACGCCCTCGAGTGCGGAAGTTGCAATACCGAAATCGCGTGTTACTCTACCACGGGCCGTCCGTTAACGTACACGGTAAGGGTTTCAAGCCATTTGTCGGGAGCAAACGATGGAACGGTACGTCCTCGGCATCGACGTCGGGACAGGCGGCACGCGCGCGCTGATCGCGGACGCGGCGGGACGGGTGATTGCGTCGGCCACGGAGGAGCACGCTCCCTTCGCATCGCCCCAGGTGGGCTGGGCCGAACAGCATCCTGATGACTGGTGGCGCGCCGCCCAGCTGGCGGTTCGGAACGCTCTCTACAACGGCAAACTGCGCGGCGACGAGATCGCGTGCGTCGGCTTCTCCGGCCAGATGCACGGTGCGGTCATGCTCGATGCCAGCGACAAGGTGGTGCGTCCGGCGCTGATCTGGTGCGACGTGCGCACGCAGAAGCAATGCGACGAGCTGACCGAGCAGATCGGCGCGTCAAAACTGATCCAGCTCACCTGCAATCCGGCGCTGACGAACTTCACGCTCACAAAATTCCTCTGGGTGCGCGAGAACGAACCGGAAACATGGGCTCGTGTGCGCTCGGTCATGCTGCCCAAGGACTACGTTCGATTCCGGCTGACTGGCGAAAAAGCGATCGACGTGGCCGACGCGTCAGGCACGCTGATGCTCGACGTCGCCCAGCGAAAGTGGTCGAAGGAAGTACTGAAGATCGCGCAGATTGACGAAGCGCTGCTGCCGGCATTGTTCGAGTCGCAGGATGTCTGCGGGAAGATTTCCGCGGAAGCCGCCAGCGCAACTGGCTTGGCTGCCGGCACTCCCGTGGTTGCGGGCGCGGGCGACCAGGCGGCGGGGGCAACCGGGATGGGAATCGTGACGCCGGGAGCAGTGAGCGCGACGATCGGGACGTCCGGCGTCGTGTTCGCGGCGACCGACCGTCCGGCTCTGGACCCGAAGGGACGGCTGCACACGTTCTGTCACGCGATTCCCGGACGCTGGCACGTGATGGGCGTGACGCAAGCAGCGGGACTCTCACTGCGGTGGTTCCGCGACCAATTCGGCGCCAAGCTCGATGGGCGCGATCCATATGAAGTGCTCGCCGACGAAGCAGCGAAAGTTCCCGCCGGATCGCAGGGATTGTTGTGGGCGCCATACCTGATGGGCGAGCGCACGCCGCACCTCGACCCGCAAGCGCGCGGGATGCTCGCGGGGATCACCGCCGTGCACACGCGCGGGCATGTGATTCGCGCAATCCTGGAAGGCGTCGCCTTCAGCTTGAAAGACTCGTTCAGCATTTTCGAAGCGATGAACGTCCCGGTGAAGAACGTCCGGCTCGGCGGCGGAGGAGCGCGGTCGCAATTGTGGCGGCAGATCCAGGCAGACGTCTATGGGCACGAGGTCGAGATCGTCGAAGCCGAGGAAGGCGCGGCTTACGGCGCTGCGCTGCTGGCCGGAGTGGGAGCGAAGGTGTGGTCGTCGGTCGACGAGGCGTGCAAGACAGCGGTGCGCGTCGCAAAACGCGTCCCTCCCATTCCCGCGAACGTCGCCACGATGAAAGCGCAGTATGAGGCGTATCGTCGGGTGTACCCGGCGATGAAGTCGATCTTCGGTTAGCGCAAACGCTCCGGACTGGAACCATGAAACGAATCCTCATTTTGCTGGTGATGATGTCAGCGGCAGCCACGGCGCAGGTGGCGGCGGTGCCCTCGCTCGCGCAGACCTTTGGTCCGTATTTTCCTGTCGGAGCAGCCGTGGGACCGGACGACACAACCGGCCCGCACGCGGAGATCCTGAAACGCCACTTCAACAGCATCGTCGCGGAAAACGACATGAAGTGGGCGCGAATCCATCCGGCTGAATCGACGTTCGAATTCTCGCGAGCCGACGCGCTGGCGGCGTTCGCTCGCACGAACCACATGCGTATGCGCGGCCACACGCTCGCGTGGCACCGCCAGAATCCCGAGTGGCTTTTCCAGGACGCGAATGGAAATCCGCTGCAACCGACAGCAGAGAACAAGGCTCTGGTTTTGTCGCGCCTGGAGAAGCACATCCGTAGCGTGGTCGGGCGCTATCGCGACGACGTCTACGCGTGGGATGTGGTGAACGAGGTAATCGATCCGGGTCAGCCGGACGGGTTTCGCCGCAGCCCGTGGTACCTGCTCACCGGCACCGACTACATCGACACGGCGTTTCGTACGGCGCGCGAAGTTGCGCCGAACGCGAAGCTGTTCATCAACGACTACGACACCACCGACCCGGTGAAGCGGCAGTTCCTGTTTAACCTGGTGCGCGACCTGAAGCGGCGCGGCGTGCCGCTGGATGGCGTCGGTCACCAGATGCACGTCAACATCGACTGCCCGCCGGTCGCCGATTTCGTCGAGACCGTAAATCTGTTCGTACAGCTCGGCGTCGACCAGCAGGTCACCGAACTGGACATGAGCCTTTACCACGATTCGCAGGACTCGTATCCGCGGCCGTATCCAGTTGCGCTCGACAGGCAGGCGGCGCGTTATCGTGAACTGTTCGACGCGCTGCGGCAGATGAAAGGGAAGATCACAGGCGTGACATTCTGGGGCGTGGCCGACGATCACACCTGGCGCTCAAGTCGCACACGTACGGACTGGCCGCTGCTCTTTGATAACCAGACGCAGCCGAAAGCCGCATTCTGGGCGGTTGTCGGCGCAGCGCAGCCGGCGGCTTCGACGCGGAATCCGGGCCAGTGATCGAGCTACCAGCTATGCATGGTTCCGTCGAGCTTGCGATTGACCGGCAGGTACGCGCGCTCGTAGGGATATTTCGCCGCGAGCTTCTCATCGATGTCGACACCGAGGCCGGGTTTGTCTCCCGGATGCATGAAGCCGCGATCGAACGTGTAGGCGTGCGAGAAGACTCTGTCGGTTTCTTTCGGGTAGCCCATGTATTCCTGGATCCCGAAATTGTGAATGCTGAGATCAAAATGCAGCGCCGCCGCCATGCAGACGGGACTGAGGTCGCTGGCGCCGTGGCATCCGGTACGGACGTGGTAGAGCTCCGCGAGCTGAGCGATCTTGCGCAAATGCGTGATGCCGCCGGCGTGCACGACCGAAGTGCGGATGTAGTCGATGAGCTGCTCCTGGATGAGCTGCTGACAATCGAAGATCGAGTTGAAGACTTCGCCGACCGCGATCGGCGTGGTGGTGTGGCGCCGGATCAGGCGAAATCCTTCCTGCAGTTCGGCAGGTACCGGGTCTTCAAGCCAGAACAGGCGATACGGCTCCAGGTCCTTGCCGACACGCGCGGCTTCGATCGGTGTGAGCCGGTGATGCGCGTCGTGGAGCAGGTGAAGCTCGGCGCCGAATTCCTTGCGCAGCTTTTCGAACAGCCGCGGCACAAAGTCCATGTAGTGCTCGGTGGACCAGGTGTGCTCCGGGGGCGCATTCTTCTCCGCGGGCTCGTAGATCTTGCCGCCGTGCGCCACACCGTAGGTGCTCTTGATGCCCGGGATTCCGGACTGCGCGCGGATGGCCTTGTACCCGAGCTTTGCCATCTTGCCGACGGCGCGAACCGTGGCGGCGATGTCCTCGCCGCTGGCGTGGGCATAAACCATGACAGCATCGCGAGAAGCGCCGCCCAGGAGCTGGTAAACCGGAACACCGAGGCTTTTGCCCTTGATGTCCCAAAGTGCGGTGTCGACGGCGGCGATGGCGGACATAGTCACAGAACCGCGACGCCAATACGCTCCCTTGTAGAGATACTGCCAGGTGTCCTCAATGCGGCGGGCATCGCGTCCGATGAGCAGCGGCACGACGTGGTCCTTCAGATAACTGGCGACGGCGAGCTCGCGGCCGTTGAGCGTGGCATCACCCAGACCATAGATGCCGTCCTCGGTCGTGATCTTCAGCGTGACAAAGTTACGGCCGGGACAGCAGACGATCACCTTCGCATCCACAATCTTCATCACTCACCCTCTTGCCGCGCGCCGCAACGACGCTCGAACGTGACTACAACTACGGCAATGCGACATGAAATTGCAAGTCGAAGCGCTTTGCGCGAGGTGGCTGCGTGAGGCGACGCAGGCTTCGCGCGATGGTTTTGGTCGCCGTGGGCACGGCTATTTTCGCAGTGTCTCTCAGCGCCGAAACTGGCCACGAAGGCTGGTTGCGATACGAGCCGCTGGCACCGGCCGCGCGCGAGAGGTACGCATCCCTGCCTGCAGTCGCGATGGTTGCCGGCGATTCGCCCGTGCTGGCGAGCGCGCAGGACGAACTGGTTCGAGGCGTGCGCGGCATGATGGGTCGCACGCTACGCAAGAGCAAGGATCTGCCGAGAGAACCGGCGGTCGTTTTTGGCACCATCGCGTCGTTGCATCAGATCGCGCCCGAGGTGCGGCTGCCCGCGGATCTGCCTGACGACGCTTACGTGCTCGCGACGCGCAAAATCAACGGATTCGAGTGCCTGCTGATTACGGGCGCGACCGAGCGCGGCGTGTTGTATGGGACGTTCGCCCTGCTCAGCCGGATGGCGCGCGGCGAGTCGCTGGCTGTGCCGGACGTCGTCGAGCAGCCGTACAACGCCATTCGCTGGATCGATCAGTGGGACAACCTGAACGGCACGATCGAACGCGGATACGCCGGTCCGTCCATCTTCTTCGAGAACGGGCATGTGCGCGCCGACCTGACGCGTGTTCACGACTACGCGCGGTTGCTGGCATCGATCGGGATCAACGGGTGCAACATCAATAACGTCAACGCCGACTTGCATGTCCTCGATGACGCCATGATCGACGAAGTCGCGCGCGTGGCGGATGCGTTTCGACCGTGGGGAATCCGAATCTCGCTCGCCGTCGACTTGAGCACGCCGAAGGAGGCCGGTGGCCTGGACACGTTCGATCCACTCGATCCGAAGGTCGCGGCGTGGTGGCGCGACAAGGTGGAGACGATTTATGCGCGCATCCCCGATTTCGGCGGGTTCACCGTCAAGGCCGATTCGGAAGGACGCCTCGGGCCGTCGACCTACGGCCGCACTCCTGCTGACGCAGCCAACGTAATCGCTCGCGCGCTGAAGCCGCATGGCGGCATCGTCTTCTATCGCGCATTCGTCTACAACCATCACCTCGACTGGAACGATCTGAAGGCGGATCGTGCGCGCGCCGCGGCCGACATCTTCCGGCCGCTGGATGGCAAGTTCGATGACAACGTCGTGATCCAGATCAAGCACGGCCCAATCGACTTCCAGGTGCGGGAACCGGCGTCACCGCTGTTTGCCGGGCTGCGTAAGACGAACGAAGCGATCGAGCTCCAGATCACGCAGGAGTATCTCGGCCAGCAGCGCCACATGGTCTACATCCCACCGATGTGGAAAGAGGTGCTCGACTTCGACATGCGCGTCAACGGCGGCCATACTCCGGTGCGCGAGATCGTCCCTGGACGGACGTTCCATCGCCCGACGGGAGGGTTCGTCGGCGTCGCCAACGTCGGGCTGGACGAAAACTGGATGTCGCATCCGCTGGCGATGAGCAATCTCTACGGCTTCGGCCGGCTCGCGTGGAGGCCGACGCTGAAAACAGACGCGATTGCGCGCGAGTGGACGCAGCTCACGTTCGGCACGGATCCGCTGGTGGATAAGACAGTGCCCGCGATGCTGATGTCGTCGTGGCCGACGTACGAGAGCTATACCGGCGTGCTCGGGCTGCAGACGCTGACTGCGATCGTCGGTTCTCACTACGGTCCGAACGTGGAGACAGCGGAGCGCAACGGTTGGGGCCAGTGGATTCGCGCCGACCATCAGGGAATCGGCATGGACAGGAGCGTCGCCACTGGCACGGGATTTGCCGGCCAGTATCCGCCCGATGTGGCAAAGATGTACGAGTCGGTCGCGACCACGCCCGAGAACCTGATCCTGTTCTTCCATCACCTGCCGTACACATATCGTTTGCGATCGGGAAAGACAGTCGTGCAGTACGTGTATGACGCGCACTACGATGGCGCCGCGCGAGTGGCCGCGTATGTCGACGAGTGGAAGGCGCTCGAACATCACGTCGACGACGATCGCTATCAGTTGGTCCTCTCGCTGCTGCAATACCAGGCAGGACACGCCGTCGTGTGGCGCGATGCGATCTCGAATTGGTTTCTACGGATGTCTGGGATCGCGGAACAGCGCGGCAGGGTGGGGCACTATCCAGATCGTGTCGAGGCCGAGGCGATGCAGCTCGATGGGTATAGCGTCGCGCCGGTGGATCCCGCGGAGGACGCGTCGGGAGGCAAGGCGGTGGAATGTGCTCGCGATCGCTGCACCGCCACATTCAAATTCGATCGTGCGCCCGGGTGGTACGAGGTCAATGTCCAGTATTTCGACATGCCCGTCGGAAACGCGAAGTTCGCGCTGACGGTCAACGGCCAGCAAATCAACTCCTGGACTGCGGGCCTGCGCCTGCCGGCGCGACACCTGGGCGGCGACAGCTCAACCCGGCAATGGATTCACGGAGTAGCATTGCGGCCGGGCGACGAGATTCGAATCGAGGGAAGTCCTGATCGCGAAGATCCTGCTGCCTTCGATTACGTCGAACTCAAATTGCAGAAAGGCGCAATTCCGGCGGCTGCGCGTCGGTCCCTCGCAGGAGTTGGGAAGAAAACACCATGAAGAAGATCGTCGCCTCCTGTCTCTGAGGCGAGGCTTGGAGATCAGATTTAGGTTCCCATGTAGCGACAGAAGACGCTTGACAGCGGTTCAGCAAAGTGGAATAGTTCGTGCCGCGAATTAAATCTTTCGTCCCCGCCCAGTTAACCGCTCCGTTTTAGCGAGCTCGGCTCCAGTTTCACAGTGAATCGGGCCACGATAGTTCGACAGGCAAATTAAATGCGCCGGAACAACTTCACCAATACGCAGGTGGCGTCGAGCGAAACCGCGCGAGACATCAACCGCGGCGTGGTGTTGAACCTGATCCGGCGGCGCCAGCCGATCTCGCGTGCCGACCTGGCTCGCATCTCCGGCTTGCAGCGCAGCACCGTTTCGCTTATCGCCGAGCAATTGATCAACGAAAAATGGATCGTCTACGGTCCCGTCGGGCGGCTGCCGCGCGGACGCCGGCCCACCTACCTGCGGTTGAACGAGCGTCGCGCAATCATTGTGGTCGACCTGCGTCCGCTGCAGACAACCGTCGCGCTCGCCGACATCAATGGGAACTTCCTCTCGCAGGAAGTCCTGCCGACGTCCGCCGATCCGCAAAAGACGGCGAACGAGCTTTCCGCCAGGATCCGCCGCATCGCGCGCCAGCATCCCAACCTCGATTTCGAGGGCATCGGGATCAGTTTGCCGGGACGAGTGGATGACGTGACGCATCGGGTGATCTTCACGCCCAACCTTCACTGGCCGGAATTCGACCTGAAGGGAGCGGTCGAGCGAGCAACCGGCATGCGCGTGGAACTGGAGAATGCAGCCAATGCATGCGTGCTGGCCGAGGTTTGGTTCGGACACGTGGCGAACATTCGCGACCTTGTCGTGGTAACGGTTTCGGAAGGACTTGGTAGCGGCGTATTCATCAACGGACAGCTTGCGCGCGGCCGTCACGGCCTGGCGGGCGAGTTTGGCCATGTACCGCTCGACCCGGCCGGGCCGGAGTGCACCTGTGGCGGACGGGGATGCTGGGAAGTTTTTGCGTCCAACCGAGCGGCGCTTCGCTACTACCACGAATCGGGAGGCGCGGCTGAGGGCGGCCCGACCTTCGAAGAGTTGATGTCGCTGGCCGAATCCGGAGATCCGCTGGCGATCCGCGCTCTCGACAAGATGGCGCACGCCATCGGCCGCGGCATGCACATGATCGTGGCCGGCATCGCTCCGGAAGAAATCGTGCTCGTCGGAGATTTCACGCGTTTGTGGTCGCGTTTTGGCCCGGTGATCGAGGCTGAAGTCGCGGCCGGTGTTCTGGTCGGCAAGCCGCCAAGACTAAGACCGGCGGAGGGCAGGATGGCGCGCCTCCGGGGAACCGTTGCGCTGGTCTTACAAAACCAGTTCGGGCCGGTAAGAGCCGAACTGCCCAAGCCGGAATCGGGCGTCGTTGCCGTGGTGCAGTGACGCGCGGGCTGTACCCATGCCGGATAGAGTCCGGCACATTTTGTGGCTCTGATTCACAAGGAGGAATTCCATGATGAGTTCCAGTGCCTGCCGGAAGGCTCCAGGTAGCGCCCGGCGTTCGCATCTGTTGTTCTTTGCCTGCTTTGTGATCGCAGTGGCGTTGTCCCCCGTCCTGGCACACGCGCAGGTCCTCTACGGAACCCTGACCGGTAACGTCACCGACCAAAGTGGCGCGGCTCTTCCGAGAGCCAATGTCGAAGCGCAGAACATCGCCACCGGTGTGACCCAGACCGGCACGACCGATCCCGCCGGCGGCTACCGTTTCAGTGCGCTCCAGGCAGGTACCTACAAGGTCACGATTTCTGCTTCGGGGTTCGCGAGCAAGACGGTTGAGCAAGTTGCCGTGGCCGCGAATACGGTGCAGCGCGTCGACGCGCAGCTTGGCGTGGCATCGCAGCAGCAGACGGTGGAGGTCACGACGGATGCTCCGCTGCTCCAGACCGACAAGGCCGACGTCCACACCGATCTGACCGCCAACGAGATCACCAATATGCCGATCGCGGGATCGCAGGGCCGGAACTTCCAGACGCTGCTGCGCATCATTCCTGGCGCGGCGTTGCCTGCCGAGACCAACTCGCTGGCCGGCAACCCACAGCGCGCGATCTTCGCCAACGTAAACGGCCAGTCGCAGACGGTGAACAACACGCGCATCGACGGCGCGCAGGACATCTATCCGTGGCTACCGTCGAACGTCGCCTATGTTCCTCCCGCGGACGCGATCGAGACGGTCAACGTTGTCACGAACTCGATGGACGCCGAACAGGGACAGGCCGGTGGCGCGGCGATGAATGTGCAGGTCAAGTCCGGTACGAATTCGTTCCATGGGACGGCCCACGAATTTCACTTCGATCAGAACTTCGCCGCGCGCGATTACTTCCAGACGAACCTCGTGAAGTTCCCGAAGAAGAATCGAAACAACCAGAACCAGTTCGGGGGGACCATCGGCGGTCCGATCCTTCATGACAAGTTGTTCTTCTTTGCCGATTACGAGCGCACGACGCAGCGGCAGTTGGCAGGTCCCGATCTGCGCACTCTGCCGATCGCGCAGATGCTGACGGGCGACTTCCGCAACCTGCCTGGCGCTCCGACTATCTACGATCCGGCAACCGGCGATGCGCAAGGAAGAAACAAGCAGCCCATCTCCTGCAACGGCGTTGCGAACACGATTTGTGCGAACCGAATCGACCCGGCGGCCAATGCCATGATCAAGTTGCTGCAACCGATGATCGCGAAAGAGTTCTCGACTCCGACCGACACCAGTAACTTCCTTGGCAGCGGCACTGCGCTCTTTAACCGCGATACCGCCGACTTCAAGATCAACTACAACCGTAGCGAAAAGACGACTATATTCGGACGCTACAGCTTTTCCAAGACGCTGGTCTTCGACCCGCCGTTGCTTGGAGACGCGGTGGGCGATGCGACCAACGGCGGCCAGCTCGGTCAGGCGCCCGGCCTGATCCAGAGCATCGGCCTTGGCGGCACACACGCCTTCACTCCCAGCATGCTGCTGGACTGGAACCTCGGCTTTACCCGTCTGCGGCTCGGTTCGACCTTTGACCTCAGCTCGGCCAAGGGACTGAATGACCTGAAGATCCCCGGCACCAACAATGCCGGAACACCCGGCGATCCAGCTCTGTATTACGGTCTGCCGGGTTTCATCTTTCCGGTTGGACTGAATCTTGGTAATGCGCAGCCCGCCAATCCGTTTGTTTTCCGCGACGGCAGCTGGGTGGGCGGCGCTAACCTCAGCTGGAACGTCAATAAGCATGCTTTCCGCTACGGTATTGAGTGGAATCACGCGCAGATGAACCACTTCCAGCCGCAGGTCGGAACCTTCAACACGCCGCGCGGCGCATTTGATTTCAACGGCAGCTCCACGATTCAGTTCGGAACAACCGCGACATGGTTCAACCAGTGGGCCGACTTCCTGCTGGGGCTGCCTGACACCACCGGAAAGGCCATCGCGCTCCAAAACCCGAACGCCTTGCGGTGGAATCAGTGGGCCTGGTACATCCGTGATCAATGGCAGGTGACGCCGAAGTTGACGGCGACCATCGGCCTCCGCTGGGAAATCTACCCGTTTGGCTACAGCGATAACGGAAAGGGCCTTCGCTATCTCAATCTTGCGACCGGCAATGTGTTGATCGGCGGTTACGGCAACATTCCACGCAATGACGGCGTCGATGTCGGGAAGGGACAGTTCCTGCCGCGCCTCGGCCTCGCCTACCGTTTGACGCCTTCGACGGTGATCCGCGCCGGCTACGGCATCAGCGCCGATTCGAACAACTGGCGCGACTTCCGCAACGCCTATCCCGCAAATCTGTTCGTCACAAACTCGACGGGAACCAACAATGCCATTGCGGTGGCCAGCCTGACCGGGCTGAACGCCAAGGTGGCAAGCGGCGCGGTAACGCTCCCCACAGGTATCGTACTGACTCCGTTACCCGATCTCAGCAGCGGCACAATTCCGCTCCCGAGCAACATCGGCACGACTACCATTCCGCAACCCTTCCATCGCGGATACATCCACAACTTCAACTTGATGGTGCAGCAGGAGTGGAAGGGCTTCGTCCTCAACACCGGCTACGTGGGGGCCCGCGGCGTCCGGCCTCTTGTTCAGTTGAACATGAATGCGTCACCCCTGGGGACAGGCGCCGCCGGCGGCTTGCTAAGCCAGGCATGGGGCAGGACGATCTCGACCGGAATCACGGGTCTGGTTCCGTTCAAGAGCAGCTGGTACGACTCCATGCAAACGAAGCTCACGCGCCGTATGAGAGGTGGATCGCTGGCGGGAGTCTCGTGGACATGGTCAAAGGCCACCGACTACGCGGACAACGACGATTTGGGCAGCGTCGCCTTCCCATATCCCGCTTACTGGGAAAAGAATCGCGCTCCCGCCGGATATGACCGCACCCACAACGTCGCCATCTACAGCGTGATGCAATTACCATTCGGGAAGGGGCAGCGTTGGGCGCAGACAGGCGTCGGCAACGCCATTCTCGGCGGCTGGCAGATCAATCCGCTGATCAATTACCTGACAGGCCTGCCGTTCACGGTTAACTGCCCCGGCGCGATCAACGCGTTTGGTACCGCCGCCCAAACGTGCGATTTGGTCGCTCCGCTGCACATCCTGAACAATAGGCCAAATCGTGACGGCATCTGCGCGCTCAGCGATTTGTCTTGCCGTTACTTCGATCCAAGCGCATTCGCGGCGCCGCTGGTCACGGGCAATGCCAATGCGCACTTTGGGAACACCAATCGCAACCAGTTCCGCGGCCCGGGTTACTTTGGCATGAACCTGAGCCTCGCTCGCGAAATCAAGTTGACCGAACGCTTCGCCCTGCAACTGCGAGCCGATGCGATCAACTTCACCAACACGCCGCACTTCGCGAACCCGGCTGCCAACAACTGCCCGGCGGACGCGACCAAGGGCGCCAACTGCAGCACCGGCTCAACGACGTCGACGTTCGGCGCGATTACCGGTGGCCTGCAGCCCGGCGGCTTCTTTGGTCCAGACCATGGAGCCCGGCAGGTCTGGCTGGCGGCGCGGTTGACGTTCTAACGGACGACCCTGGAGGCGCGAGCACGTTCAACCTCCAACCCCGGCAGGCGCATTCGCTTGCCGGGGTGAAAGGTCTGGCGTGCTCGCCTTTTTCCATTTCTAATCTTCAATTGCCATGAACCGAAAACGTCCACAAATCTGGTTCATTCCGTCGCTGCTGCTCCTGTTGAGCGCCGCGCTCCCGGCGCAGACGCATTGGACCGGGACATGGGCCACCTCCCAACAGCTCGCCGAACCGAACAATTCGCTCGCGGCAGATGACCTGCAGGACGTCACGCTGCGGCAAATCGTGCACGTTTCGATCGGCGGCAGCCGGCTACGGGTTCATCTATCGAATCGTTTCGGCACGGCGCCGCTGTATTTCAACGCCGTTCATATCGCGCGGCCGGTCACACCGAAATCGGCTGACATCACGGCCGCGAGCGATACGGCGCTCACCTTTTCGGGACGCCCGGATGTCACCATTCCCGCGGGCGCTGACTATTTTTCGGATCCGGTCAATTTCTCGATTGCGCCGCTGTCGGATCTGGCGATCACCATCCGGGCAGACAGCCTGCCGCAGCGCCAGACGGGCCATCCGGGTTCGCGGGCAACGTCGTACATCGCGCACGGAGACTTGGTTTCGGCCGTAGAACTGCCGGGCGCAAAGAACGTCGACCACTGGTACTTCATTGAAGGTGTCGACGTGGAAGCGCCCGCTGGTGCGGCTGCGGTCGTCGTGCTTGGCGACTCGATTACGGACGGCCACGGAGCCACCACCAACGGCAACGACCGCTGGCCCGACGTTTTGGCGCGACGTCTGCAAGCCGACAAGAAGCTTCACGGCCTTGCAGTCCTGAACCATGGAATCGGCGGCAACCGGCTGCTGCTCGACGGACTGGGACCGAACGCGTTAGCCCGCGTCGATCACGACATCATCGCGCAACCCGGCGTTCGTTACGTTATCGTGCTAGAGGGAATCAACGACATTGGCACGCTGAGTCGTACAGCCGAGGTCAGCGTTGCGGAGCATGAGTCGCTGGTTCGCCGGATGATTGCCGCGTATGAGCAGATCGTCGAGCGCGCCCACACGCACGGCATCAAGGTGTATGGCGCGACGATACTGCCGTTCGTCGGCTCCGATTACTACCATCCAAAGGCTGCGGCCGAGGCGGATCGACAGGCGGTGAACGAATGGATTCGCGCGCGCGGGCATTTCGACGCCGTCGTGGACCTCGACAAGCTCACGCGCGATCCGGCGCAGCCCGACCGTCTGCTTCCAAAGTTCGATTCCGGCGATCATCTGCATCCGTCGCCGGCGGGTTATCAGGCCATGGGGGAAGCCGTGCCCCTGGCGTGGTTTGCACAGACGTCTCCGGCGGCGCGTTCCGCTTCGCGGAAGTAGAACGCACCGCACTGGCAAACAACATCAGAGGTTTGCGATTCACATGGGACATCCATCGCTCGATCTGACGTCCAGGACCGCTGTGGTGATTGGGGGAACGTCGGGCATCGGCTTGACGCTGGCCAAAGGCCTCGCCGAGGCCGGGGCCAACGTCGTAGCCAGCGGGCGTCGCCCCGACCTCGTTAAAGCGGCCACTTGCGCGATTCAGAAGATCGGGCGAAAGTCACTGGCGCAAACCTGCGACGTCACCGATCGTGCCAGCGTCGAGGGCTTGCGGGAAGCGGTGGAGAAGCATCTCGGCCCCGTCGACATCCTGGTGAACTGTGCGGGCATGACGGTCCGTACGCCCGTCGCCGACGTCAGCGAAGAAGAGTGGAACCGGATCCAGGACGTGAATGTGAACGGCACCCTGCGCGCCTGCCAGGCCTTTGGGCGGGGCATGATCGAGCGCGGATACGGCCGGATCATCAATATTGCGTCGCTGTCATCCTTCGTAGCCTGGCATGAGGTTGCGGCTTACGGGGCGAGCAAGTCGGCAGTGGCGTCGTTGACGAAGTCGCTGGCGGTCGAGTGGGCCCGCCACGGCGTTTGCGTGAACGCGCTGGTCCCTGGCGTCTTCCGGACAGAACTGAACGGCGCGCTGCTCGACGGCACACCGCGGGCGCAGGAGGTGCTCATGCGCACTCCGATGCGCCGATTCGGTAAGCTTGACGAACTGGTCGGAGCGGCCATATTCCTTTCCTCCGAGGCGGCCGGCTTTGTCAGCGGTCATCTGCTGGTGGTTGACGGCGGTTTCCTGGCCGCCGGCGTTACGCAATGAACATTCGCAACAACGGGAGGCTGCGTTGATTCCCATCGCATGGTGGTCGAACCGCGTCGCGGTGATTGTGTGTCTCTGCGCGCTGTCAGTTCCTCTATGGTCGCAGGCTGCGTCGGAGCAGCCCGCGTATCTCGATCCCAACCAGCCACTCGAATCGCGTCTCGACGACTTGCTGCGCCGGATGACGTTGCCGGAGAAGATCTCGCAGATGCAGGACGTCGCACCGGCGATCGATCGTCTGAAGATCCCGGCCTACAACTGGTGGAACGAGGGCTTGCACGGCGTCGCCCGCGCAGGCTACGCCACCGTCTTTCCGCAAGCGATCGGCCTGGCTGCGACCTGGGACGATGGCTTGATGTTCAACGTCGCCGACGTCATCTCCACCGAAGCCCGCGCCAAGTACAACGACGCGATTGCGCACGACAACCACGACCGGTACTACGGCCTGACTTTCTGGTCGCCGAACATCAACATCTTTCGCGATCCGCGGTGGGGCCGCGGTCAGGAAACGTACGGAGAAGACCCGTTCTTGACGGCGCGGCTTGGAGTCGCGTTCGTCAAAGGCCTCCAGGGGAATGACCCGAAGTATTTCAAAACCATCGCCACGCCGAAGCATTACGCCGTACACAGCGGGCCCGAAGTGCTGCGCCACAGCTTCAACGTTCCGGTCACGCCCCATGACTTGGCCGACACCTATACGCCGGCGTTTCGCGCAACCATCATGGAAGCCCACGCGCAATCGGTAATGTGCGCCTATAACGCCGTCTCTGGCGCGCCCGCCTGCGCGAATGACCAGTTGCTCGGAAAGCTGCGTAAAGACTGGGGTTTCGACGGATACGTGGTCTCGGACTGCGGCGCCATCGACGACATTTTCCGCGGGCATCGCTACGCCATGACCATCGACCAGGCGTCAGCGCTCGGCGTCAAGGCGGGCACGGACCTGAGCTGCGGCGACGAGTATCAATTCCTGGTGAGCGCGGTACGCAACCGGCTGCTGAGTCTGGCGGACGTCAACCAGGCTGTTCGCCGCCTCATGCGGGCGCGCTTCCAACTTGGCATGTTCGATCCGCCCGACAAAGTTCCGTACGCGAACATTCCAATGTCGGAGAACAATTCCGAGCCGCACCACCAGTTGGCCCTGCAGGCCGCGCACGAGTCGATCGTACTGCTGAAAAACGAAAATGGATTTTTGCCGCTGAACGGCCGGTATAAGAAGATCGCGGTCATCGGCCCCAATGCTGACTCTCTGGAAATTCTGCTCGGAAACTACAACGGTACTCCGCTGCATCCGGTGACGCCGCTGGCCGGGATGCGCAAGCGTTTCGGCGATGCGAATGTGACGTACGTGCCCGGCAGTCTGCTGAGCGAGACCTCTGCGACCCCTGTCCCGGAATCCGCCATTCGCGAGGTGAAGGCCGAATATTTCGCCAACACGAACCTGGCTGGGCCGCCGGTGCTCTCCCGCGCGGAATCCGCGGTGAAGTACGACTTCACGTCTCCGCCGAAGGAGCTGGAATCGGCTCACGGCATCCTGTCCATTCGCTGGACCGCGCAGCTCACCGTGCCGCAAACAGCCGAGTATCGGCTCGGTTTTGCCGGGCGCGACGGCGTTCGGCTGTATCTCGACGACGCGCTCATCGTCGACAACTGGGGCAACCGGCCGGCACGAACGCTAACCGTCCCCGTGCGTCTGACGGCCGGGCGCAGCTACAAGATCGTCGTCGAACACTACCAGTTCCGCGACGACTCGATCGCGCAGCTGGTCTGGGCTCCGCCCAGCTTGCTCGACGCGGCGATACAGGCGGCACGCAACAGCGATATCGTTGTCGCCTTCGTCGGCATCTCGCCGCAGCTCGAGGGCGAAGAGATGGTGGACGTGAGCGCGCCGGGATTCTTCGGCGGTGATCGCGTGGACCTCGACCTTCCGAAGCCGCAGGAAGATATGCTCAAAGCGGTGGCCGCGACGGGGAAGCCGCTCGTTGTTGTGCTGTTGAACGGCAGCGCGCTGGCGGTGAATTGGGCCCAGGAACACGCCACCGCGGTGCTCGATGCATGGTATCCGGGCGAAGAGGGTGGTACGGCGATCGCCGATGTCATCGCCGGTGACTACAATCCCGCGGGACGCCTGCCGCTGACCTTCTATAAGTCGATTGCGCAGCTTCCGCCCTTCGGTAGCTACTCCATGGCGGGACGCACATACCGGTACTTCCGCGGCGAACCTTTATATAGGTTCGGCGACGGCTTGAGCTACTCGCGCTTCGAGTACAGCGGCCTTCAGCTCGGTGGCGGACAAATCGCTGCGGGCCAGCCGCTCGCGGTGAGCGTCACCGTCAGGAATGCGAGCCAAAGGCCGGGCGACGAGGTCGTAGAGCTCTACCTCGACCGGCAGGCATCGTCGCCAGGTATGCCGTTTCGCACGCTGCAGGGCTTCCGGCGGGTCCACCTGAACGCAGGGCAGTCGCAGGTCGTCGAGTTCAAGCTTGACCCGCGGCAACTCGCGTTCGTCGACGAGAAGGGAACCCTCGTGGAAACGCCGGGCTCATACACCCTCAGCGTCGGGAGCCATCAACCGGACAGCGCGGGTATGGCGGGGCGAACCGTTGTGAGTCAGGCGATCACGATCACCGGTACACCGGTAAGCATGGCGCCTTAGCGCGTGGCGATCCAACCAGTCAGACGTCGCCGGAGTAGGTCCAGCCGCTCTGGCCAGCTGCAGTCCTCCATGGCTCGGAACGCGCATCGAACGTACAAAGAGAGCGCGAAAGAGACATGGGAGCGAAGCCGCAGATCGTCGACCCAGTACGCCTGGCGCGGCGAAGCCGATCAGCGCGGGGAGCGGCGCGCTGTCGACGCAAGTTTCTGCGCTTCTTCCCCGGCGGCTTTCGCGACGAAACCTACATCGATTGGGAACGCGGTTACAAGTGGCGGGCGCACGAGCGGTGGGCGCAGGAACTTGGGCACAAGTTGTTCGGGGATCTGCTTCGTGAGCGCGAGTATGCCGAGATCGCGTCACGCGCCATCAACATCGAGGCACGGACGAACCTGCTGTTCTCCTTCGAAAAGATGGCACTGCGCGACGCTGTAAAGCCGCGCGAAGGGGCAAAGCGGTTTGCCGAGGGACTGTTTGATTTCCTGCACACCGGCGAGCGTGACGACCGCCGTTTCGACCGCTGGTGCGGCGTTGTGGCAGCTCTGCCTCGCAAGCAGACGCGTGTTCTCACCTGGCCTGTCGTGACCGTGTTCGGCTTCATCGCACAGCCCGAGCGCCACTTCTTTCTCAAGCCGAATGTCACTCGCAGCGCGGCGCGCGAATACGGGGTGCCGTTCGACTACGAATCCCGCCCGTCGTGGCGCCCGTACTCGAATCTGCTCGAGATCGCCGACCTCGTGCGGCGCGATCTCCGCGACCTTCGGCCGCGCGACATGATCGATATCCAGTCTTTCCTTTGGGTCCAAGGCTCCGAAGAATACGAAGAATAGCCGTGCAGAAACGGTGACCAGTGGCCACAGCCGGAACCGGCTCGCCGACATCACTTCGTAAGTTGCTGAACTAAGGAGAAAAGAAGTGGTGGCCAGGGACGGAATCGAACCGCCGACGCCAGCCTTTTCAGGGCTGGAATCGTCGAACGACAGTCGTTGTGTTTACAACGACTTGCGCCGAACTTATTCGCTCCGTCTTCGCTTTTTATTGCAGCCATAATGCAGCCAATTGCAGCCAGCTATTGCACGACCCTGGTAATCGGACGAGCCGCCTCTAACGAGTGAGCCGGCGCCGTCTCTTTCCCCGCCGTCGTACGCTCGGTGACCATCTCGCTCATCTTCGCGATTGCGCGCCGCTGTGAGTCCGGCACGAACTGCGCGTAGATGTCCATCGTGGTGGAGATGCGCGAGTGTCGCATCTGTCCCTGCACGTCCTTAGGATTCGCACCCGCCTCAACCATCCAGGTGGCGTGCGACGTTCGGAGGCAGCGCCAGTTCACAAACCCGATGCCGAGCTTCCGTGCCGCGGGTTTGATGAACCGGACCAAGATGTTGTTGTCGCGCATTGGTCTGCCCTCCCGCACCGACTGGAACACGAGGTCGTCCGGGCCATCCGCCTTTACGACTTTGTATTTCCGGGTCGCGCGACCGGCGCGCACCTTCACGGTGAGCGTCTTGAGCCGCTGGATGCGTGCGATGACGCCAGGCGCCACACCTATCGTCGCGTTGCTGGCATCTGACTTAGGAGCGCCCCAGTCACCCCGGCAGTACCGCTCGTCGATCGTGAGCGCGTCGGCCTGCACATCGTTCCAGCGCAGCCCGACCAGCTCACTCACGCGCAGACCCGTCCACACCGCCACGTACATCATGGTGGCGTACGGCTCAGGCACTGCGCTTATGAGCGCTGCGAACTGCTCAGGAGTGACGTGCGGCTTCTGGCGCCGGCCAGTCTTGCATGCGGGCAACCGGACACCATCCACCGGGTTCCTCGAGAGAAGGTCATATTCCACTGCAGACGCGAGAATGCTCGAGAGCACGTCGCGGATCTTGTCGCGCGACTGATGTCCGAGCTTTGTTGAGTGTGCGAGACCGGAGAGATACCGTTGGATCTCCATCTTCGTGATGTCGCCGAGCGACGCTTTTCCGAACGTGGGGATCAAGTAGTTCTTGATCACCCCGTCGGTTCGTCCTCGGGTTGTCGTCGCGAAGGTCGGCATCACTACCGGCTTATACGTGTTCTCGACGAAGTGCTCGAAATTGGTAGCGGCCCCGATGGACTGCAGGCCCTGGTTCATGGGCCTCAGGTGTTCCGCAGCCAATTTCCGCGCTTGTCTTTCGGGGGTGTCGGCAATCAGTGCGAGCCGCACCCGCTTGTTGACGCGTTTGCGTTTACCGCCAGCACAGACATCCTGGCGAACTTGAATGACCCACCACTTCCCGCGCTTTTGCGGCATGGGGGCCTGGAATCTCCGACGAGCCATCCTTTTGAACTCCGATGACGGCTGCCGGGAGCCTGCCTGGAGCGGAAAGATAGCACGGCCTGACGCAATCGCAGTTGATTCGTTGGCTGCGTTGGATTGATTTACGTGGTTGCGTTCGGGAGGGTGAGCACGCACGGGGCGCGCTCCGCGCTGAAGGTGCAAGGCGTGGAAATGCGCCAACTTCCACGCTGCGGCGGTTTAGGTCCGCTTCCTTGCGAGGCATCTATGCCATTCGGCTTTTCGCGTCGCTGGATCAATTTCCCCTGCATGTCTTCCTTTATGAAGGTCTGCACCATGCTTCGACCGCTACGGCACGCCCGCACTTGCGCGCCTGGTGGAATCCGACTCGCCGGTGCGACGGCGAGCTGCTTGCGCGCTGATTCTTAAACGCGTCGAGCCGGTCGAGCAATCCGGCAGAACACTTAATTTTGTCAATACGTCGGGCGAAGGCTTGGGGTCTGCCGCCCCGAGCGCTGAGCGTCCATGTTGCCGGCGTGGTGCCCGCAGAAGCTGGCCAAAGAAAATAAAGAAAACGAATTTCGCTGCTGGGTGTGTTCTCCCAGTAGAGGGACGTGCGCTGGCTTTGTCGATCGGGCACGCGGACCCTGGGCGTCACGGCGCGAGCTACTCGTTACCGAGAGCCGCTGTCGGGACCCGACATTTAGGCGTGGGTTAACGGGACTGCAACGTGAAAATCGCAAAGGAATTCGATACGGACTGGCTTCCTGATGGCTTCCAGGTGAAAAAGGTACGCCGTCCTCGAAAGCGCGTTCCCTGGTGGGCAAACAGCGACACGTTGCTGGCGGATTACATCTTCGAGGGGTCACGTAGGCGCTACAAGGTCGCATACCTCTACTGGCGCGTCGGCTTCAACGCGCGTGAAGTGGCTGAAGAGTTGGAGATGACGCAGACCCAGGTCGAGAGCATCATCTGCCGGCTGCACGCCGGCCAGAAAACGGACGAAGAATTGACGTAATTGAATCAGCGGGTTGCGGGCGAAGTCGTCGGTTTCGACAGTCTATAGACCATATATAGAGGTCGCACACCCGGTGGCATCGTTGCCGCCGAAGGCCTGACCGGCCATCAGCGAAGCTACAAAAGAGTTCATGATTTCCCCGCAGCTCCCGCTGCGAGGCTTCGCTGATGATGGCGGTGGGCAAAACTCACCGCCATTTTCTTCTTGGGAGCAAACGTGATTCGCGATGTGCAAATTGGCCGGCGCCGCCGCCGTGTGGAAGCTCGAGTTGTGCATCTTGGCACCGGTAAGACGCCACCGGGGTTCTGGGTGATCCTCAAAACGGAACACGGCGAAACCTTCTTCGCTCATGGCCGGAATTTCCTATCAGCGGCCCGCCCTGGGCTCGGTGTTCGGGTTTCCTTCACCCCGCTGCCGGCTATCGATGGACGCCGGTTGCGGCGTGCGACCGAGATCGAGGTGTCGCGATGACGCGGCAGGAACTCGAGCGCGCGAAGCAAGCTGTCGGCACCGGTCCCTACGATCGAAAGTTCCATCCCCGGAACGGTGGTGGCAAGGATTACACCACCAAGTGTCCCTGGCACGATGATCGGCACAACTCGTTCAGCGTGTTCGAGAGGAATGGGGAATTTCTTTGGAAGTGCCACGGTAGCTGCAACGCCGGCGGCGACGTTATCGATTTCCTTGTCAGGTTGTACGGCATGTCCTTTCGCGAGGCCTGCAAGGAGATCGGCGTCGATCTGGGAGTGTCCGATCGCCCACAGCAAGAGCAGTTCCTCTACGATCCGACCGCGGCGACTGCCCGCCTTGGCGAAGCAGCCGAGTATTTACGTGGTCGTGGCATCGACCTCGCCATCGCGGAAGCGGCCGGGGTTGGCGTTGTGGATCATCCCGTCATCGGGCGCGCTGTTGCATTGCACTACGGCGACGGCGTCGCCAAATTCCGGTCCCTAACGGGGAAGCAGTTCGCGCAGGTGAAGGGGCGCGGCTCCAACGATCGCCTGTACGGGATCGACCTGCTCGACGATTTCATCTTTGAGTTGGACCCGGAAGTGTTCGTGACCGAATCGGAGTTGGACTCCTTGATGCTCCGCTCGCACGGGCTCACGGCTATCTCGGTGTCGTCGGCCGGATGCGGGCCCGCTGAAGGGGAGCTCAAGATCCGACAGCAGGATCTCGACAAGTTGAAAAAGGCTGAGCGGATCTTCCTCGTCTTGGACCAAGATGCAGACGGTCAGCGTTGTGCCGGCGCGTTCGAGCGTGCGTTTCAGCGCACTGCATATCGCCTGACATGGACTTATAGCGGGAAAGGGTCAAACGACTCGAAGGACATCGGCGAAGTCTATGCTCAGGCCCCGCTGCAGTTCCGAGCGCGTCTCGCAGAGTTACAGCAGGAGGCGCTGAACCGCCCGCCGTCCTGGCGGAGGAAGTTCAAGACAGTCGGCGAAATGAAAGATGGCGACTTGCCCTGGCTGATCGAGGGCTTCGCACCGTACGGAATCGGCTTCCTCGGCGGCTTGCCGGGGTGTGGGAAAACATGGGTTGCGATGTCGATGGCTAAGTCGTTGACGACAGGTCGCCGCTTTGTGGGTTGCTTTCCGGTGCCGGAGATCGTGCCGGTCCTGTATTTGTGCCCTGAGTCCGGCGAGCAAGCGCTTCGGCTTCGATTGAACACCCTGAGGATCAGCGACAATTTCTTTTGTCGGTCTGCGGCTGACGGCGTGATGAAGCTCGACGATCCAGACCTGCTCGCCGCGGTCCGCGAACTGAAACCGGTCGTCATGTTGGACACGGTCATCCGCTTTTCGGACGCGGAGAACGAAAACGACGCAGCGCAGAATCGCGCGCTCGCGAACGGATTGACCGGACTGATCGCTGCGGGTGCCCGCGGCGTTGTCGGCATCCACCACTCTACAAAGGCGTCCCGGAAGAAGGTGGAGGTGACGCTTGAGGACACACTTCGCGGCAGCGGCGACATCGCTGCGTTGTGCGATTTCGCATACCACGTCCGCTGCGAGGATGCCGACAGGCTCGCCGTCGCGATCCGTTGCGTCAAGCCGCGCGACTTTGAGCCGCCAGCCCCGTTCCTGATCGAGGGACGTCCTTACCTTGAGAAGCAGGGAGCCTTCGCCATGATCGAAGCGCCTGGTGAAACCGCGGAGGACCGTGACGTCGCTCGCGTGAGCCGCGCCATCGAAGCCAAGCCGACGTGCAACGTGCAGGAGCTGGCCAGCAAGCTCGGCATCAGCAAGAACCGGATTGTCGCTCTCGCGCAACAGGACGGCTGGAAGAAAGTCGGCCACGAGTGGAAGCGCGTCGAGATCCAGCGGACGCTCAAAGTCGCCGCCGGATAGGACTAACTGTTGTCCCTCACCTCGAGGGACAGGCTATGTCCCTCTCCGCGTCCCTCGAGTCTTCGGTCGGTGACAGAAATTTCTAAACTGCTGATACTGCCGGTTCATAACACCGCAACCTTTATCCCTCACCTCGTCCCTCCAGATTTCACACTCCGTCCCCCACAGCGCGCTCATTAAGAGCGCTGTGGGAGGGACGAAAGGGACAGAAAAGGCCCTTCCATGAAGTGCTGTTATCCCTCATGAGTACGGAACCTCTCGATCTCTCTGCGCTTTATGACGGCTGGCTGGCGGAGCACTTGGCAGCACCTGAACCGGCGCAAGCACAACGTCGAGCTCCTGCACAGTCTCGCCAGCGCAATCCCGCAGTTCGCATCCGTCAGCGTGGCCATGGACGTTGGGAAGCGATCGTCCATGGTGCGGGCAGGTGCGAGCGGTTTTACGGGCGTAGCCGGCGCGAAGCCACTCTGCGTGCTAAGAAGCGACTCGGCGTCGACGAAAGTTCCTAATCCTAAGCACGACAACCATTAACCCCAACAACGCGCCGATCCCATCGGCAAGAGGACCCTATGTCTCTCGACGAGAAGAAACTCAAAGCTCTGCAAGCCGACGCCGACTCATGGCTGGACGCCACTTTCGGCAGCCTCGATATGTCCGCATACCCAGACTTTAAGAAGCCGCAAAAGGAAGAGTCATTTATAGACGAACGATTCGGCCAACGACTGGACACGACGACCTCCGACCAGGCCGCTGCGCTGAAACGGTTCGTCAACAATCCAGATGATGAGACCGTAAGACGCGTAATCAGCGAGACCGGCGATGCAGATCTTCAGCAGCGGCTTACGGACGACCGCGAGGCGTCAGAAGCTGTGGCATTCACCAGCTCGACTCCCGAGTATTTCCCAAGTGATCGCAATTACCGGGCACTGCGACGCTACCTCGACAGGCATGGACTAGATTTCACTGCCGCGAATCTTTCGTTGGCCTATGGACAATTGACCCGTGAAGGCCGGCTGGAGTTGCGGCCTGGGACACCACGTCCGCTTAGTGAACACGACCGCAGGGAGATCGCCATTCATGCGGCCACAGACGCTCTCGGCGCGATGCAAACTTTTCTTCAGCGATCATTGCCGCAAGACGTTGTTGATCAGATCAGCAACGCGGACACCTTCGACGACGCAATGAGGATTCTCGCCGATCCCATCTTTGCTCCAATCGTTGCCGAGGCGGTTTGGTTCGCGTTCGAAGCTTCGCGCACCGATTTCTCTTCGACGCCCGCACGTAAGAAGTTCATGACGGAATACTGCGGCAACCGGCCATTAACGCTCGAGCTGCTGTCCGCTGCCTGGAAGAGCTGCCAGGAGCACGAGCGAAGTGCGTCTCGCTCGTCATTGTTCGATAGCATGAAGGAGCCACAGTCGGACACTTCGGAGGCCGCGGCTGACTTCGATGGCCTGAATGATGAGGCCGTTGCCGATCTCACAAGGAGAACCCTTGCCGAAGCTCGTAGGAAACTAGGGCCGCGCACCGGGATTATTCAGTGACGTTCTGCGAAAAGCGGGAAGGGGCGGCGTCGCGCCGCCCCACCCACGTTACTGCGGACGAGGCTTGCTACCGAGCAGTCCTGCTTCTGTTATCAGCCGCAGTTTCTCAGCTGTAACATCGACGCGAACATCGGGCAGATGCAGGTATTTGTGTAGAGAATCAACGCGTGCTCGCATTGCGTTTAGCAGAGAATCCAGCTGATATAACCCGTACGTTGACCACGGGACAAAAGCTGTGTAACCAGGGCTGATTTCATCGTAAAACCAAGCTCCCCATCTGTGTTGACCGTGCTGCAGCTGGAACGCCATGACGTTGAAGTCATTAAGCGCTGCCGGCGTCAACGTTAGCTCCTCCGGCAGCCTTGGGACTCTCATTGCCACGCGCACTCCGCGCCCCAGCAGAGGATGTAACGCGTCGGCTTGGACCGTCGCCAAGGCACTCTGAGGAATGCCTCCGGGGAACGGGAACTCACAGGCTAGTCCGTCTTCGGAGCACGTAACGAGTACGTCTTGGTCGCTCTCGAGGCCCTGCTGAGCATAACGAAGATCGGCGATCAAATCGTCCGGCAACTGAACGCCAGGCTCCTGTCCGACCTGATCGGCGAACGCTCCGGCGACGAAAACAGTCTTGATGCTCTTGTCCGGCTCCGACGTGATGTCGACAATGCCGCCGCAGTACTCGATGAGCTTCGGCGCGATGATGCGCGCCTCTGCCACCTGCACGGCAGCGACTTGCGTGACCGGTAGCGACCAGTCAACGCCCATCTTGCACATCGTCGACGCCTTCAACCGAAGCGTCTTGCTGTCCGGATCCAAGATCAAAGACGAGTAGCTCGCGACCTGATTCATTGCGGCTACGATCTCGAGTGTGCGCGAGGTGACGGGAATGTCGCGAATGACGTCGCACTCGCAATACACGCGCATGCGCTCGTTACCGTTGTAGCTGTAGAACTCGGATCCGAATCGCTGGCGTAGCCATCCGGGGGATTCCGACATCCAGACCAGTTGGCCGTCTCGCCACAGCGATGGATCGCTTGCGCGCAGAATTGTCTGGAGTGCTCCGTATGGATCGGACAGTCTGGTGCTGGTCGCTGGGGAAGTTGTTCGTTCAACTGACCGCTGTTGTTCAGGTCCAGCGGCAGAGGTGGGCTTGGTTTCGTTTTCCATTGTGCGTCTCCTTTTCGAGAACGCACCAGGATGCAAACAGAAATCGCGCCAACCAGGGCGGGAACGGAAGGATCGTTTCGAGCTTGCGCTCGCACATCCAGCTCTTCGCTGCTGGCACCGTGCTCCTTCGAGTCGGTTGCCGGGCCTCGCGGCCACTCCTGATGCTGGCACAAGGCTATCAGCGGAAGCAGACCAATGCAAGGTCCCCAGCGGTCTCGGGAGCGAACAGCTAATGGGGACGGCGAAGAGCGAGGGACAAAGGTCAGCTATCTCTTGTGCAGGTTTGCGCCGCTATTCCCACCCGGATGGGAAATCTTGGACGTGTCCTTCAGCACACTTAAGCGCTCGACCTCTCCAGTGCGACTTCTCAGTTTTAACATCAGCCTCTGTTGTGTCGAGCTTCCTCACAACCGTCACCCGCATAGGAGACAGACAGTTCGGATCCTCATCGCACGGAAGGTCGACGTAGAAGACCATCAACAGGGCGTCGGCATGGAATGGCGCCAGCCCATTCGCTGCTTCGTGCGACTGGAGATGATCCGTCCGGAAAGTGTACAAGTGCTTGCATCCTTCACAGGCAAGGATGCCTTCCGTCACATGTTCGGCAAACCGCTCGTCGTCTCCCGGGATAATCGCTCGAGATGGCCGTATCGGTGTGATGTGCTTGCAGTGTGGGCACGTTGCAAAATCCAGCAGATAAGTCACTCTTGAATAGTCCCGCAACTGCTTGCGAATGTCACTGTTCTCGTGGTCTTCGCGCAGGGTCTGAGACTCCAAACACTGGGCAGCGGCCTGGACGGACCTGTGGGGATTTGGCGTCGACGACATGCGCTCAGGGGGCAGTGCTTCCAAGACCGAACGGCACGGCGTGCAGCAGCTGAACGGATCTAAGTCTCGACCAGGGAAGAGCCTGCGACATGCCTTCCCGCGGCCGACGACGTGTCCTCAGAGTGCCGGCGATCAGCACCGCATTATTTGACCCGATTCGCAGCAAGCGCCGATCAATTGCCCCATGTCAGTACGCGGAAAGCCCTTACGGCCCCGATTTCGGGTGTCCGAACTTTGCCCCTCGTCGGAACGAACTCGCCTGACTTGCAGTCACGTCCTCTCGCTCGTCGCGCTGTCCCACTCCCATCCCCATCCCAGAGAATTTATGCCCAGCCTAAAACCTGAAACTGCCTGGCGGCGCATCCTGGTCGATAAGACCTCGCCGATCAAGTGCCGCGTCGCCGCACTGAAACACCTGGCCCGACCATCGCTAGGCCTGATGCGATCGCTGCTATCCGACCCCAACACGCCTGGGCGTCTTCGCTTCGCCCTGGCTGAACGTTACGAAATCGAAGTGGCTCGAAAGGAGCTTGCTCGTGCCGATAGATAAGAAGACCCTCCGCAAGATTCTCAATGATCCCGGCAGCACGCCGGAAGAGCGAGACGCAGCTCGCCGGCAGCTCGAGGGGAAAGAGCTTGTGCGACCTCTGCGCCTCGATGACCCAATCACCGATTCGGAGCGCAGACTCGCAGAGATAATGGGCATTACCGCCGGCGAGCTGCGAAGAGTGACGACGACGCCGAGACCACCCCAGCAACCGGTGCCGCGAACTGAGCCTTGCCGGCACAGTGAAGAGTCCCAATCGGTGACGGCCGCTCCGCCCGTACCAACACCAGAGACAACAAAACCCGCGCCGCCAATCCCGACCGAGCCGGCACCACTTCTGCGTCTCCGGTACGGGCTCCCAGATCGTGATGAACTATCTGACCTGAATGCGCTCTTCCGGCGCGCCCTGAGCGACCCAGATGAACGACGGAGGTCATCAGCGGAGATTGTGCTGAGTAATCGCTGGGCACGGACGGGAAGCCACAGCGTTGCGAGCTATTCGCTGTGGTTGCTGCAATTGCTCAGTTGGTGTCATCGCAATCCCGGCGCGGAATTCCAACTGCCAGGTGATCGGGAAGAGCGAGAGGCCGACCTGTTCGGCGGAGCGAACTTCCTCTATTGGCTTGAGCAGGACTTTCGTAGGCGATGGCAGGAGGACGAAGATCGTAAACGCGAGCGGCGGGCGGATCACTCTGTCGGCTGCAATGGCCTCTTCGGCGGCGACCCGGGAATCTGAAGTTTTGACGTAGCGGAAGCGAAGCCCAGCCAGGGAAGGACCTCGGCTGGGCTTTCCTGTGTCAGTGAGCGGAAAACAAATGAATTCCGCTCAGCAATCCGCAAAGCGGAACCGCTTAGTTTGCACGGCTCGCAGCGACTCTTTCCGCCGAGGTTTCTCGCTCAGCCTGAAGCCGAGCGCGCACAGTCCCGTACCCGACACCAAGCCGCGTCGCAATCTCGCGGATGCTACGTCCCTCCGCCTGCAGCTGCGCGATCGTGTCGATGCTCACGATTCGGCGTGGCCGACCCAGATTCTTTCCTTTCGCGCGAGCGTGGCGCAGGCCGGCACAGACGCGCTCCTGGATCAACGACCTCTCGAATTCGGCAAGCGCGCCGAGAACCCCAAACATCAACCGCCCAGAGGGTGTGGTGAGATCCAGGTTATCCCGCAGGGACACGAACGAGATCCCAAGGCAGCCGAGGTCGCCGAGCGCATTCACCAGATGCTTTAGCGAACGGCCGAAGCGATCAATCTTCCAGACCGCAACACCATCGAACTTCCTCTGATGGGCATCGGCCATTAGCCGGTTCAATTCCGGGCGCGAATCCCGCGAACCCGATACCCCGCGATCTGCGTACACGTCCGCAATCTGCCATCCTCGCCGGGAGACATACTCGCGCAGCTCACGCAGCTGGACTTCGGGGTCCTGACCTTTTAGTGTTGACACTCGCGCGTACAAGGCAACTCGCATGTTGTTCACCTCTTCGGAGGGCGTCCGCCACCCTGCCAGTAGTTCCGATCCTTGAACTTCTTCAGCTTCCGGATGTCGGCTTCAGTCCAACGGTGGATCAGGTTGTTGTTGGACAATGGCACCGCGATCGAGGAGCGCACCTTGCCGGCGGCGAGCCAGCGCATCAGCGTGGCGCGATGGATGCCGGTTCGTTCAGCTGCCTCTTGTGTCGAGTATGTCCGCAGCATAGCGACACTATGTCGCATCTTTATACCGGCGTCAACTCGGAAACTTGCTAGGGAAAGGGGACCCTAATTGGCCAAGGCACCCCCGGGGCGGGGGTCCCCCCTCGGGGGCCGAGCAGTCAATGGTTCACGGTGTCGATTGGTTGGCCGTAACCTGCCTCGCGGATACCCATCACTAGGACCACTGCGGCTGCAACGAAGAGCAGGGCAGCTAGGACAATCACGATGTTCGTCCGCCTAGATGCAGCGTTTTCATATTCGGCCGGATTCTTGTCCCCGACATAAAACTCGAACGGACTAACACCTGGTGGAAGTTCGGGCATCATCAACTGCCATCCGGTATTCGTCAACCGCTCGGCTTCGCCTGTGAATCTGTTGATCCGAACGGGGATGTGTCCATAACCCATGCTCTCGTAGCGGTACTGGGTAGGCCAGCCAAACCACGCAAAGAGCAGCAGGAATGCGGCGCCGAGAAGCAGAGCCGAAGTCGCGGTGAGGGATCGTCTTGATAAGGGCTGGACTAAAGCAGCGCTGGAGGTCAGGTTCGATGCCATTCAGGTATTCCCACCCGGTGCCAAGTCGATAAATGCCGCGGAGCATATCACACTCGGAGTGTGTGGACTCATAGTGTTCACGGCCGAATCATGCAGAGGTGGCGCATGCGAACGATCCGCGAGTGGTGTTCGGAAAACGGCTGAGAGCGCTGCGAATCGAGCGCCGCCTTACGCAGGAATCGCTCGCCGAGGCCTCCCACCTGCACAGGAACTACATCGGCGGGGTCGAGCGGGGCGAGCGGAACGTAAGCCTGATCAATATCGTGGAACTCGCTCGCGCTCTCAAGGTCAGGCCGGCGACGTTAATGGAGACGTTGCGATAACCTGCAGGAAGGACTGAGATCGGAGCTTCGCAGCATTCTCAAGGTTTACTTGCGGATTGCTGCGATCGATTCCTTCAAAGCTGCGGCCATGTCCTCGCCTGGAGCGGCGATATGCGCCTTGGCTGGCATGTGGCTCTCGCGTCCGAGCCACTGTCGAATCTGCTCAACATCGGCAACCGTGAATCGGCCTTCACGTCGTACCGGCATCCCGCCTTTAGCCCAGCGCTGCGCCGCAGGCGCTCCGATCCCCAAATAAACACCGATGGCTTTCCAGCCTTTGAGCGTTCGGGGCGGTTCAGTGTGCTTCGCGAGTTTGCGTTGTCGGGGCATCAAAATGGATTTTACAGCGCCGTCCCGCGCGGGCGAGTGGCTCCGGTTCACAGCGCCAAGGTCACACATTGAAATGACCTGCCGATCGTATTTCTTCCGTGTAATGGACGCCCTGCTACGCGCTCGAATACGGTGCGACTCATGCGGGCCAATCCTGGGCGAGAACTGCGGCGGCTACGTGTGAGGAAGAAACTGACGTTCCGTGACGTTCAACGGTTGAGCGAGATCGTTGCGGACGACCTTCGGAATCCAGCCTTTAGGGTTTCGATCAGCAGATTGCACGACCTGGAGAATGGCAGGGGCGCACCGACGATCTACCGTCTGTACACCTTGGCGCACCTGTACGGATGTAGGGTGGGCAGGATTCTGGAAGCGTACGGCGTACCGCGCTTATGAGCGAGAGTGTCTACCGCGCCGAATGGCGTCGCCCTAGAGGACGATTTCAGAACTCTGGAGTTGGCTAAGCGACACAACCCGGCAGCAAAGGTGGCGGCTCCGTCAGGTCCTGCGGCTGAATTCCTCCTGTCGGAACACCGACAACTCGCGCGGATGCTGGCAGCGTTCCAAACACTGCCACGGGGCAGCCGTAGTTCAAGACTCAAAGTGCACTTCAAAAATCAGCTCAGGAGTTGATCGTGGCAAAAATCATTTGCAGTTTGAAAAGGTCGAGTAGCAATCTGCATCTGCGTTCGAAATCTCCTTCTTTGACAAACTCCTCGAACATAAAAAGGAAGCGTTCTTTGAGCGACTCGCGCGATGACAACGCACCCCAGCTCACCGTGCTCCCCGTAGCATTGTCCAATATCCCATAACCTATATTCAGACTGCAAAACGAATCCACCCCTGACATGATCGAGTTGCACACAAATTCCAAATCGTACCTGTTCCACGGGTCTTGACTGACTGTCTCAGCGTCATCAATATGCTCTGCAAGCCGGCCACGAACGAGACGCGCCGATACCTCAACACTCCCATGTGTGAGGTAGTCTTCGAATTCGACCGTCAGTTTCACCAAAAGTCGTAGGTGCCCAATTCGCGATTCAATCAGGTGTTCTGCAGCAGGCTCAGCCATGGTGGATTGAAGTTCTTTTACCCGTTGGACGATCTGATGGTTCATCGTGTGACCTCGCTCAGATTGCCGGCGCAATACAAACTTCGGGCTCGGCGATACAGAACTCAGCAAGCGCTTTGACAACTAATTGGAGAAGCTTAAGGGCGCTTGCTACTTCTGCCGCAGCAATCTCGCACTTGCACCTCTTTTGGACTTCTTTCACAGCATCCTCGACTCTTTTCTGGGCTACTTTCAACGGTTTGACGTGATCAGCATCTCCATACCTGATGTATTCAGAATACCGCCAAGCAAGTTCGTACTCCGCCTTTCCCAGCTCGTCAATAGCCTTCAGGCAGCTCCCGGGCCCTGAGCCCAAGAAGTCCGGATTGTCTGCCTGACCTTCCACTTTCGATGCATACGCAGATGGAGAAGTCAACCATGGCACGGCGAGCGTCGTCCCGGCTGAGCAGCTGGCCGCAGGAGATGGCCCAGGTGTTGGCGTCGGTTTGATGAAAAGGAGTGGCTCCGGGCCAAGATCAACGCACGGATCCGGTATGTCGCCAGTTCCTGTACTTGTGAATGGATCTCCTGTGCTCGTGAATGAGCCTGACCATCCTCCTTGGAAATTGAAATCGAAATCCCAGACTGAGAAATCACAACCGCTGTCGGGAGACAATCCCTCCGGATCGACTAATGAGAGCGGATTGTTTGAGACATACGCATATCGATTCAAGGTTTGTGGAGACGTTGCATCGTACGCGGTGGCGCCAGCAGGATCAGGCGATAGCCATCGTCCCTGCGTCGGGCTATAGCGCCGGGCTGGGAAATCGTAAAGTCCAACCGCCGTGTCCTCGTCCTTGCCGGTGAAGCTGCGATCCTGAACGCCTGTCTCATTGAACGCCTCGCCGTATGGCGCGTAAGCTCGGTCTCCGGCAATGGTACGAGTGGGGGTCGTCGCAAGGCGCGAGCTGCCGATGTTATCGGAGTGGCGATACCAGGCCAACCCAGTGGATTGGTACACTGCGGTCGCTCCCGTCGGAAGCTTCACAAAGCCCTTCGCCAGCGTCTGGCCATTCATCGTCGCAATCTTCGCGCCTACCGCGTCGTACACGATCTGTGTGTAGGTTCCGCCATTGTTCTGTTCAACCTGCCGGCCGAGCGCGTCGTAGGTAACCGATATAGTCCCTGAATTGCCGCTTATGGCGCTCGTCTTGCCGAATGCGTTCCAGTCGTACGAATAGCTTCCATCTCGCAGCAGATTGCCGTTTGAATCGTAGGGGTTATTACCGGAGACGCCGGGAATCGTGTTGTATCGGTTGTTATTGGGTGTCGTCTGGTACGTTGGTGTCCAGCTACTGCTCCCAGTCTTTGTGATATTGCCGAATGGGTCGAACGAGAATACTTGCGACCAGTACGCAGGACCGCTCGTCGGCACACAATTGGCGCTGCTGACTCGCACCATGTCATCGTAACCGAAGGTGCAGGTCCCGTTATTCGACGAGTTGAACGGATCGGTCGTCGCAAAGGTCCACACCGTGCCGTTATTGTTCCAGGCAATTGTTCCCGTGAGCGACTGTCCATTCACGTTGAACGAGAAACCGGTCATCCGCCCACTGCTCGGGTTGTACGTGTAGGTATCCGAATCGCCCGAACCGAACGTGATCCCGGTGACCTGGTTCATCGTGGTGTAAGTGAGTCCGGTCACCGGATTTTGTCCGGAACTGGCCGAAGCGGTGGTCGGACGGCCCATTCCATCGACCCCGTACGTAATCGCTGGGACGCCGGGAACACCGGAAACCGTTTGCGGTTTACCGTGCGCCCAGTATGTCGCAGACACGTTGTAATAGCCGCCCGAATTCGGGCTGCTCTGATAGGTGCTACCCACCTCGCCTCGTGCTGTGTAGCTGAAACCGACATCCGTGATTTTGGTCGGCGTTGGCGTGCAGGTTGTACAGGTGTACGCCTCCGCGAGTCGGCCGGCCGCATTCGCCATCGCGAATCCGTTTACAGTCGCAGCATCGTAGGCGAAATAGCGGTTTGGCGTGCGCGAAGCATACGGCCCTGAATAGGTGATGCTCGTTTTGCGGTGCTGCAGATCATACGTATAACACGCTACGTTCCCAACTGCATCAGTGCGTTGAACACGATCGCCAGATGACGATCCACTGCAACTCGCGGATGAATCGTAAGCGTAAGTCGTAGTGCCCGATTCGGGATACGTCTCGGTCAGCGTTCGTCCCAGGCCATCGTAGGTGAACGATCTCGTCTGCGTGCCTCCTGACGTTTGCGTAGTGATCGTCAGGACGTTGCCTAGGCCGTCGTAGGTGTACGTAGTCAGATAACCGTTGGCGGTGCCCGATCCCGTGCTGCAGGAAACGGTGCCGCTGCCGCTGGTGACTTCGCACAGAGTTGCCACGCGTCCGAGGGCGTCCATCTGCGCAATTCGCTTTGACTGTGGGGCGCTCCCGCTTCCGTCCGTCGTGATCGTCGCGTACTGACGATCGTAGGTCACCGATTCGTGTAGGCCCGATGTTTCACTTATGTCGCTAAGTCGAGTCGCTGGATCCCACGACAGGGTGCTATTCGCCCCGCTGCTGCTCGTCTGGCCAGCCGTCCCCACGAACGGCAGCCACGAAGTCGACGGACGGCCCGAACCATCCAAGCCGTTCTGAATCGTCAGAAAGTTCGAGTTTCCCGGACTCAGGCGCTGTTGCTGCAGCTTGAGTCTCCCCATGGTGTCGAGTGTCGTCAGAATATCGATCGTGCTCGTCCCGCTGTTGAAGTTCAGCACCGATTCGGATTGTGTCGGGCTGAGGTACGACATCGTAGTTACGTTTCCAGCCTTGTCCGTGGTCGATGTCGGCCGCCAAAACCAGCTATCGTTGTATGCCGTCGATGCGACCTTGCCGTTCTCGTCGGTGCTCGATGTCTGCACCCCGCCCGTGCAGTTCCAAGCTGCCGACGTGGTCAGATTAGGAGAACCGCCTCCCACTTGCCTCGTAATGCTCGTGGCAAATGTCTGCCCGCAGGACGTGCCGGCATACGAATACGTCGTCACAGCCCCATTCACGTCAGTCGCCGTCGCGACATTGCCGGTGTCGTAATACGTGAACGACTTTGTCAGATATATTGTGCCGGACACCCACTGCTGAACCTGGCTCACGTTTCCGCGATCTCCGGTTATCGCCGCGAGTTGCGGCGCGCCAGATGCAGTTACGGTGTTCGTGTACGTGTACACGGTTTTGGCCTGCTGAACCCCGTTCTTCGTGATCGTGACGCTGCTTGGCCGGTTGTAGATATTGTTCCCAAGCGCCGCGTACGCGGTTGTGGTCCCTTTTAGGTGTGCGCCCCCGTTGTAGTCCCAAACGTCGCTCTGGGTTGGCAGGCCATAACTGTTGTACAAGGTCGTGCTGACAAAGGTGCTCGAAGACGTGCCGCTCAGAGAATAGGCATAGCCGGTTGTGCTCGTCTGCGTGATCGGTAGCATCAGCGTGCCGCCGGAGGGGCCGGCAGATGTATTGTTAGCCCCGCTGTAGGTCACCGACTTGCCAACGAGTGGCGTGATGCAGTCCCCGTAACAGGTCGTGCGCGACACCTCATAGTAATTCGCGTAATAGTCGTTAGTACTCTGGGGATTCGCCTTCTTTGCAGCCGCCTGAAAGGTGTAGGTGGTCACGTTGCCGTCGCCCGTCTTTGTCGTCGTCCAGAGCCCATTCGAGTTGGTCGCACCGCGAGAGTAGGTCCAGGTCGTTCCAGGGGCTGTCACCCGCATCGATTGCGGTGCGCCATCGAATCCAGCCCCTGGAGCGCAATACGTACCGTAATTGTAATTAACGGCGCCGCCTGTAGGGAGGTTCACCGTCGTGATGCGGCCGGCTGCATCAGTGCCGAATGTGTAAAGCGACCCATCCGGAGCCGTGATCGACCCCACCAACTGGGTTGTGTCTGAATATTCGAACCCACCACAGCCAAAGCTGCTCGTTACTGGCGTGGTCACATATTGGATCGAATAAGCCCTTGGGTAGCCGCTTGGTCCTGTGTAAGTGTAGGTTTCCAGATAGCTGCCATCATTGGGCCAACCGCTGGGCATGAACGCCACGGTTCCAAGTGTGTCGGTAATGTTCCAGCTAACGTCAGTGGAAATCGTGTTGCCATTCGTATCCATGACAAACCCAGTGCCATATCCAGCGTACTGGAGGTTGTTGTCTGCGGGAACGATCTGTCCACCGGACCGAGGATAAACCGTCACCTTTGCAGCATTGTTGCCATCCCTCGTTGTGACGATCGTGTACCCGGAGCCATCAAGTGTGGTTTGGGTCAGTGGATATGTGATGTTGCACAGATCGGCGGGCAGAGTCGTGAGGTGTCTGACACCGTCCGGGCTCAGATAGGCGTAAATGGTTGACGGATATGCGACGTAAGGGTTTCCCTGATCATCGATACAGCTCACCACCTGCCCTGTACTCAGCGCCCTGCCGGTTATCACCGTCGGGATATGCCAGTGGTCCCCAAGCCAGCCGCCATCGAAATTCCAGAATTGGTATCCACCATTCGTAACCAGGCGGTAGGCAGCATTGGTGTCATAGCTCATCGCAAACTTGAGCGGAATGCCCCGCCCGCCTCGCGAGAAGATCGGAATGCTGAAATGAACGTTCAGCGTCGCCAGGTTGACCGTGGAAAACGAATCGCCATCGGCGCTCCCAAACGGAGGCACATTCGTCTCCACAGGTGTGTTCGAATCCTGTGCTGACACACGAGCGCTGAAGACCATCACTGACAGCAGAACCGCCGCAAGACAAAGCTTTTTCATGGCTTGCTCTCTTCGTGTTGATTACTGGACGTTAAAATCGCTGTCGAGAAGGCCAGAATTGATCGCGGCGGCCGTCACAGTGAAATCGATGTTCGTTTGGTTACGAAACAGCCGCTGTATGTGGAATGGCACGAGTACGCCGTTCACGTTCGTGTAATTCGCGAATCGCACCTCGACCGGAATGTCGATGTTCGCGTCGTCGTCGGCGTGTGTGTTGTACATAAGCGAGAGCGGAAGGTGCGTAAGCGAGTCCAGATAGATGTCGAATGTGCCGAGTCGCTGCACGGCGGCTAGAGCGCTGGCATCTCGAGTTTTCATTGTTGGCGACACATAGGTCGATCGAAGATGATCGACCGTGACTCCAAACCTCTGCTCTTGCCCGACGTAACTCACCGTCGAACCCGAACGGTTTAAGGACGCAATGAGGTTTACCGGAGAGGCCCAGCAAGCCGGCGTGAACAGATTGTTGAGCGAGTGTCGCTGGGCAGCTTGATTGGCCTTGCTCCAGGATCCTCGTGGTATTGCACCTTGAATCGTGCGAACGTCACTGCGAGGAGTGGAGAGTGCCAAGTCAATCCGGCTTTCATCCGCTCCCTTGACCTTGAGCGTGGCGGAGCCGGAATCCTTGGTGACACCGTCGAAATGACTCACGGTGCCGGTCAGGACAATGTCATTCACCGGCTGCCCAGGTCCCAATGCAAGGGTAGCGCCTGCGAGGACGGCTGCCGATTGGACGTCGGCTTTCTGACCGAACAGAGACGTTGAGCAGAACAGCATAGCAAAAGCCAGCAACGCAACGGACACACGTATGCGACTGCGCACAATTCACCTCGCTGGGAACAACAGGATTACTCGGTCAATTGGAAGAGTGGAATGGGAGACCAGCTAGAGGACCACGTCTACCAGATCACACTCACTACAGGACCCAACTACGTGGCCGAAGAACAGCGAACGGCATATTAGGTAGATGTCACTAATGATGTCAAGTCGCGCTGCACTATAGAATGAGCATCGCGACAACACTACAGTCCATGTACCTAATTGTAAGTAGCAAGGTGCAACCAGACGTAGCCTGTCGTGCATCGCGTCTCGTCTATAAGCGATGCCGAAAGAGCTATAGACGAGAGAGTGTCCGATGTGGCGATCTAAAAGGATAGTGGGAAAACTCGCCAGCGTAGATTATCGCTCAGCCGGAACACCAGCAGCGGACGTCGAGCGCGCTTAATATCTCCAGTCTGCATTAGCAAGCGGTTCCTGGTTCAACTGATTCCGGTGCCGCCGCCAGTTGGGAAGAAGGAGCTCAAGCCTCGCTTTGAACTCTCTGTTATGCGCGCGTTGCACTAGGTGGAGCATCTCATGAACGACGATGTACTCTAAGCAGCCGGCGGGCTTCTTGGCTAGTTCGAGGTTCACCCAGATCCGTCGGGCAGAGGCGTTGCAGCTTCCCCAGCGCGTCTTCATCCGCTTGATGCCCCAACTTGACACTCTGACGCCCAGAAGTGGCTCCCACGCCGCGATCAATGGCGGGATTTGGTCCTGTAGGCGCGCTCGATAGAAGCGATTGAGAATCGCCTCCCTCCGGCTGCGGTCGCTGCCGGGCCTGACCTTGATCTCGATCGTTCGCTTGTTCTTGACGCGAACCGAGGGTGGGCCACCCTGCTCGACAACTCTCAATCGATAACGTCGTCCTGCCAAATAGTGACTCTCACCGCTAACCATCTCGCGCTGGGATTGACGATCCTGGGCGGCAAACCTGGCCTGCTGTCGGCGGACCCAACCCAACCGGGTGACGACCGCAAGACGAACGGCGTCGTCCTTCAATCGGTACGGGGCTGCAACTCGTACTCGCCCGTGCGGTGGATACACTCCGATGTGTAGATTCTTGATTTGCTTCCTGACGATTTCGACCGGGATCCCGCGGACCTCGATTGTTTGACCCTTAGTACTCACGTTGCTTTTCCACAATGGCGAAAATCTCGTCGACCCGGTCAGCCTGCCCGTCCAGGGCCGCTCTGATCGCGTTGCGGACCTCCTTCTCTTTAAATCTGTTGCCGCGCCAATCCGCCTTCTTGATCTTGCGGATCTCGGCATCGACGGCGACTGCCAGTCTCTCGTTCTGATTCAGGTTGTCGTACAGCGCCCGTAAAGCACCATTGTTGATCGCTGAGGGATAAGCCGACGTGCTCTCGGGATGCTGCACCATCATGGCCAACGCCTGGATACGGTTCAGGTACTCAGTGTAGGACAACGCCTGATTCCTGCGCTGCTCAATCAGCGCCTCGAGAAGGTCGGACATCTTTTCGAAGTACTTCGGGTTGACGGGACTCTCGTCAATGATCAGTTTCCGGACGTTGTTCTCGATCGCTTCCTGCATCGCTTCGGGATCGCTTTGCAATCCTTCGGGCATCTCCTTCACCGCTGCTTCGCCACGTTCCACGATCAACTGGACAAGCGTCAGATCATCGAAGCCCGAGAGCTTTTTGCTCTCGTCGGCCTTGATGTAGGTGTCGAGCAGGTGCCGCATTGCCGGCTCGAACATCTTCATGTCGATGTAGTCGCCGCTGGCGAGTTTTACTTCCTCACGGACATGCTCGAAGTCGGCGACCTCGGTCTTGATCTTCTGCCTCTCCTCTTCTGAATAGCCCGCCTGGGGCATCTCATTG
>Ga0157369_10000676_pt1 | contig 43962 bp, 35 predicted proteins | sample C25metaG_FD_113461 | JGI IMG/M metagenome (GOLD analysis project Ga0157369, IMG submission 113461) | Corn rhizosphere microbial communities from Kellogg Biological Station, Michigan, USA - C2-5 metaG | ecosystem: Host-associated > Plants > Roots > Rhizosphere > Soil | place: USA: Michigan... | reverse complement strand
AGGTTCATGCCGAAGCCGAGCAGCACCACCGACACCTGTAACAGCGTCTTGGTCATCTTTCGTGCCTGGCGCGCGAATGGATGCACGCCCGCGAGGCCCAGCACCAGCCCCATGGCGAGCGCCATCGGCGGACCAACCAGCGGCGTCAGCGTGAATGCCGCGGCGGCAAGAAACAGGACCTTATGCCATGTCGGCGCCCACACCTGCGGCGTTTGCGTTTCGGCGTTGAGCATGAATCTTTGGAGGGAACTGCTTCGATTCTAACAAACGGATGGGATGAATCCGGCCGGGGAGCGAACTGTCAACCGACTCCCGTCTACCTCACCACTCCCGTCATGCTTGCGCTGACTGCGGCGCAGCGACGAGTGACTCCTGACCACTGCTCCCCAGCCGGTGAGCAGAGTACTGAATGGATGCTCGGCCCTTGCCTTCGTTGCGCAAGTTTGCAGTGACGAACCCAAAAATAAATGTATCTCTTCCCATTCTGGAACTCCCATTGTTCCACGTGGAACAATTCGCTAGTACGCCAGAAGAATGCGCAAGTCCCGCAGATTGTTGCCGGTAGGGCCGGTGACGACGGTATCGCCAAGGCGGTCGAAGAGGGGGTAGGCGTCGAAGCGGGAGAGCGCGGAGTCTGGATTGAGACGCAGCGAGCGGGCGCGGTCCACCGTTGTGCCGTCGACGATGGCGCCGGCGGCGGAGCTGTTGCCGTCGATGCCGTCGGTGCCGGCGCTGAGCACGCTGATGTCTTCGCCGGCAATTTTCGTTGCGCAGTAGAGCGCAAACTGCTGGTTGCGTCCGCCGGTGCCTTTGCCATTCACCTTCACGGTGACTTCGCCGCCGGAGATCAGGCACGCTTTGGAGACGCCCTTGCGCAGCTTGCGAAGCCGCTTCAGCAGATGGTCGGCGGCCTTGGCGTAGTCCTGGTCGTCCACCGAGTTGTCGACTTCGACGGCGAAGCCCGACATGGCGGCTTTCGCGGCGGCAGCGGCTTGGGCGGTGTTGTTGCTGAGGATGGGCCAGAAGCGGCTACGCGCAAAGACATCGTCGCCGGGCTTGGGAGTTTCTATCAGCAATTGCTTTTCGAAGAGCTGTCGCACGGGTTCGGGAAACGCTTTCAACATTTTGTTGCGGCGCGCGATGTCGTAACACTCTTCGACCGTCGTGGTGTCGGGCATGGTGGGTCCGGAAGCGAGCGCGTCAAGCTGGTGATCGGGCACGTCGGACACCATGATGGAGACCTGCTGCGCGGGCGAAGCGGCTTGCGCCATGCGTCCGCCCTTCACCGCCGAAAGATGTTTGCGGATGGCGTTGATCTCGGCGATAGGCGCGCCGGAGAGCACCAGCGCCTGGTAGGTCCCGGCCAGGTCTTCGAGCGTAATGGCGGGATCGATGGGCTTCTCGACGACGGCGGAGCCGCCGCCGCTGATGAGATAGATGACGAGCGAGTGCAGCGTCTGGTTCTTGAGCGCGCGCAGGATGGTGCGCGCCGCCAGCAGCGATTCGGCGTTGGGCAGCGGATGCCCGCCGCGGTAGTAGCGGAAGTGCGGCAACTGGCCATCTGGATCGACAGGTGAGGAAATGACGCCGGAGAGGACCGATCCCAGCTGGGTGGTGAGCGCTTCGGCCATGGTATGGCCGGCCTTGCCGAGCGAAACGACCAGGATGTTGGCGAACGAGGAAAGATCGTAGAGGTCCTCGCCGACGCGCAACGTGCCGCGCTCCGAACCGACATGGCGCGCGAAGGCCTGAGCGATGCTGGCCTCGGCGAGAGCGTGCAGGAACACGTCGCGGGCGACTTGCCGGACTTCCCTTGCCTGCTGGTCGCGGTCGTCGAGGTGGACCGGCAGATGTTCGGCCATTTGCAGATTATAGATGCGGGTATACGAGCTACCGGGTTGGCACGGCTCAGTCGCGGCGCTCGTCCCGGGGACCCCGAATCGCGAGGCCGGAGAGCCACTCCTCAATGGCCGAACGCAGGCGCGGCAGGCCGTCCGGCTCGAAGAAGTGATCGACGACGTCGATCAGCACCAACTGCCTGGGCTCGGCGACCTGCTGAACCACCTTGCGTAACTCGTCGGTCGGGCCGTACTGGTCGAGGGCGCCACTGACGAACAACTTGGGCTGCGGACAATCGGCGAGGAACTCGTAGGTGTACTGGCGATCGTCGGCGACGATGGGCGTGCCGACGGAGATGAGCGCCTTGACGTCGGCGTCATCGCAGCACGCGCGCAGGCCGACCGACGCGCCGAAGGAGAACCCGGCAAACAGGATGGGCAACTGGAAGTTCTGCCGGAGCCAGGCGAGGGCGGCGCGAACGTCGTCCTGCTCGCCGCGGCCGAAGTCGTGCGTGCCGGAGCTGAGGCCGGTGCCGCGGAAGTTGAAGCGCAGCACGGGAATGCCGAAGCTGCTGATCGCCTTCATGGTCTGGAAGACGACCTTGTTGTGCATGGTGCCGCCGTACTGCGGATGCGGATGGCAGACGAGCGCGGAGTAACTCGCGTCGGGCGAGCCGAGATTGAGCAGCGCCTCGAGCGAGCCGCTCGGCGCTTCGATGAGCAGGGATTGGATCTCGCCAGGCATTGCCGAAAGTGTACATAATTCTTCACCGCGGAGGCGCGGGGCGCGAATGCAGAATGCAAAATGCAAAAAGAGAACCAGCTCGGTCAAAGCGCCGACTAACACGTGTACTTTCAACTCCGTTTCCACGACGTGCGCCAGCGGCGCCGAAAGCGGAGTCAGGCCCTGCCCTGCAACGGCGAGACGCTGCCAGAGCCTTGTCTAACCGGGCAGTCTGTCCTAATCTGTGACGGCCATGCGACGCACCGTTCTGTTCTCTTTCGTTACGCTCGTTGTCCTGCTTTCGCAGCCTGCCCTCCAAGTTCTGGCTGCCGACAAAGGTCCTTCACCGGAAGAAGTCGTTGCCAAGTCCGTGGAGGCGTTTGCGCCGCCCGACCTGCGGACGCCCGCGACGGGACGCCAGCTGGACGTGAAGGTGGCGTGGAGGTTCATCGTCGGAGGGGCCGGCAATCTCGACGGTACGGGAACGGTTTTGTCCCGCGGAGACAAGTTTCACTTTCACTTCGACTTCAACAGTTCCTCGTACCCGGGAGAGGACTTCCTCTACCGCGGAGAGGGGCAGCCGATCGTGGCGCAAATCGTCCCGGGGGCGCGATCGTTCCTGGGAACTTTCCTTTATGACAATCCGGTCATCCTGCGGTCGGGACTGATGGGCGGCGTGTACAACTCGGCATGGCCGCTGTTCAACTTCGAGAAGAGCGGAGCGAAGTTGATCCCACGCGGCACGCGCAACGTCGACAAGAAGAAGCTGAACCAGTTCGAATACCAGGGACCGAAGCAGGGGGATACGAAAATCTACCTTTATTTCGATCCGGAGACGAACCAACACGTCATGACCGAGTACCGGATGTCTGTAGCCGCGGGCAGCACCGGAAGCATCGGTGCGCCGGTCGGACGCGACGCGGTGACAACCGTGGAAGAACACTTCAGCGAGTTCCACCAGGTCTTCGGGATGAACATCCCGCTGGTCTGGACGATCCGATGGAACCGGCAAGACGGCGCGATCCAACAATGGCAGATGACGCTGGTGAAACAGAAGCTCGAGGTTCCCGACACGGCCTTTACGCCCACACCGGTAGCGGCAAAGCAATAGCCGCGCCGTCTGTTATCCTGCCGCCGCATGGACGTGGTGCGGCTTACGCGCGAACTGGTGGACATTGAGTCCATCACCGGCAACGAAGCGCCGGTGGGCGAATTCCTGCTGCAACGATTGAAGGAACTCGGCTGGCACGCGTCCGCCATGCCGGTGGAAGGAACGCGTTTCAACGTGCTGGCGACAGCGGCGGCCGGCGCGCAGCCTGAACTCTTCTTCTCGACTCACCTCGACACGGTGCCTCCATTCGTCGCGTCTTCGGAAGACAGCGAAAACGTTTACGGGCGCGGATCGTGCGACGCCAAGGGGATCATCGCGGCGGAAGTCGCGGCGGCGGAACGGCTGCGCACGGGCGGCGCAAGCGTCGGGCTGCTGTTCCTTGCCGGCGAAGAGAAGGACAGCATTGGCGCGAAGAAGGCGAACACGCAATCGCCGGGCCCGCGGTTCATGATCAACGGCGAGCCGACCGACAGCCGCGTGGCGCTGGCAAGCAAGGGCACGATGCGCGTGGAAGTGGAGTGCAGCGGCAGGATGGCGCACTCGGCGTATCCGCATCTGGGCGAGTCGGCCATCGACAAGCTGGTGCGGGTGCTGCATCGCATGCTGGAGATGAAGCTGCCGTCGCATCCGGAGATCGGCGACACCACGCTGAACATCGGCACCGTCGAAGGCGGACGCGCGCCAAACGTGATTCCGGACCATGCCAGGGCGGTCCTGTTCATCCGCACGGTGGGGCCAACCGAGCAGTTGCACCGCGATCTGGCGGCGGCGGCCGAAGGTCTCGCCGAATTGCATATTCCGCATGAGAGCCCGGCGATCCGGCTGCGCACGGTGCCCGGCATGCCGACGATGGTGGCGGCGTTCGGAACCGATATTCCCTCGCTGACGAACTGGGGCGAGCCGGTGCTGCTGGGACCGGGATCGATTCACGTAGCCCATACCGAGCGGGAGTTCATTTCGAAGAAAGAATTGAACGAGGCGGTGGGGCTGTACGAGAAGGTGGCGGCGGAGCTGCTGAAGAGCTGATTCACCGCCGAGACGCAGAGGCGCCGAGCTACGGTGAGATTGCGCTGGGGAAACGGCTCTGGAAGTCGAGAACGCCGACCCATTCCGGCTTTATGGCGATGCGCGTCATCTCGGGAATCATGGCGCTGACTTGCGACACCCACGCTTTGCCTTGTTCCGGTCCGAAGTAGCGCTCGGCAGCGGCTGCATATTCAGGCGCTACGCCTTTCACCGTCGTCAATTGCGCGGTCCCTCGGATGAGCAGGACCTTATGCGGAAAGGCATTGTCGTCGATGGTGATGGCGACCTTGGGGTTCTTGCGCAACGAGCGGATCTTGGGCGCTTTCGGCGGCGTTCCGATCACGATTTCGGCTCCGTTCCAATGGAACCAGATGGGCACGACGCGAGGCGTGCCGTCGCCGGCGATGTAGGCAATACGCGCGGGTATGGTGGAATGGAGCAGCTCCTGCGCAACCGGATGTTGAAGCAACTCGAGACTTCCCTGCTGAACAGGCATTTGGCCTCCGCCGGTTAAGAATACGCCCGGGAGGGCTGCGTCGCTGTCGATCGGATGCGAAAGAACGGCGAGCCCCGGCACCAAAGTTGTAGGGCGAGCAGGCTTGTCCTATCGCATCCCGATCCGGTCCATTGGCGACAAATAACTCCGCAACTCTGGAGGGAGCGCGGGGTTTGCGTGCTAAGATTCGCACCTTCCCCCAAGGACATCGCGGATCGTTAGCGCGGGCCGCATTCATACGGATTCATCGGGCGTAGTTTCTCCTGGTTGCAACGAGAAAAGCAGATCCCCCGGCCGCCGCGGCGGCCTCGTGATGACAAGCGCGAGGGGATTGCAAGCGCCGAAGCATGAGCCCGCCGAGGGCGGCGGGCCTCCAGCGACCTGGAGACAAATGCTTGCAAGTAGGGCTCCCTCGGTCGCCGCGGCGACCTCGGGATGTTTTTTGAGAACAGTTCGCGTAGCCGGCGAGACGCCGGCGGTACATGAGGCATAGGACTATGCGACGAGTTGTCCCCCTCGCGGTAGCGCTGCTGGCGGCCCTGACCATGGCCGGATGCGGCGGCGGAAGTTCGACGACAACCAGCACGCCTCCTTCGACGCCGCCGTCAACGACGGTGACAGTTACGCCGAGCTCGGCATCGATCCGCCTGTTTGACACACAGCAGTTCACGGCGACGGTGACGAACCAGACGAACACGGCGGTGACGTGGTCGCTGAACGGCACAGCGGCGCCGGTAACGAACAGCGCCGGCGGTTCGCTCACCGCCGCCGGACTGTATACCGCGCCGGCGGTGATGCCGACGGCTCCGGTCACGATCGCGGCGACCAGCCAGGCCGATCCGAGCAAGATTGGGACGCTCACCTTCACCCTGCTCAACCCGATCCCGACGGTGACGTCGGTGATACCGGCGTCGATCGATCCGGGCGCGTTCACCATCGCGGTGACGGGAACGAAGTTCGTCAGCGGAGCCAAGGTAACTTTCGGCGGCACGGATCTGACTACGACATTCGTTTCAGCCACGCAGTTGCGCGCCACCGGCACGGCGAACCAGACCGCCGGCAGCAGCGTCAACGTAACGGTCACGAACCCGAACACGAGCGGCGACACAACCGCGCTGGTTTCGGCAACACCGGCGTCGGTACCGATCAACCTGATCAACTCGAAGGTGGCGGCGAGGTTCCTGGACCAGGCGACGTTCGGCGCGACGCCGACCGACATCGCGCACGTGGCGCAGATCGGGCTGCAGGCCTATCTCAAGGAACAATTCGCGGCGACGCCGTCGACGCTACCGGACGTGACCACGCTGAACGGGACGGCGCCGAATGCGCAAACCGTGTGGTTGCACAACGCGCTCACGGGCAGAGACCAGTTGCGCCAGCGCATGGCGTTTTCGCTGGGACAGATTTGGGTGATCTCGGGCGTGACCATCAACGCGCCGGCGGAGTTCATGCCGTACCTGCGCATTTTGCAGAACGATGCCTTCGGCAACTTCCGCCAGCTGATGGAAGACGTGACGCTCAGCCCGGCGATGGGCGATTACCTCAACATGGTGAACAACGACAAAGGTGATCCGACCAAGGGCACGCACGCCAACGAGAATTACGCGCGCGAGATCATGCAGTTGTTCACCATCGGGCTGAAGAAGATGCACGCGGACGGCACGACGGTGGTGGACGCGAGCGGCAACGCAGTGGCGACTTACGACCAGACGACGATCCAGGAACTATCGCGCGCGCTGACCGGGTGGACGTATCCGAACCAGCCGGGCCGGACGACGCCGACCAGCGGACACAATGCTCCTTATTACGTCGGGGCGATGGTAGCGGTGGAAGCGAACCACGACACGGGATCGAAGACGCTGCTGAATGGAACCGTGGTGCCCGCGGGACAGACGTCGGCGCAGGACCTGAAGAGCGCGCTGGACAACATCTTCAACGATCCTGACGTCGGGCCATTCATCTGCCGCAACCTGATCGAGCACTTCGTGACCAGCAATCCGAGCGGCGCGTACATTTCGCGCTGCACGGCGGCTTTCAACGACGATGGGACAGGTGTTCGCGGCAATTTGCAGGCCGTGATCTCGGAGATCCTGCTGGATAACGAGGCACGGCGCGCAGACTTCCCGAATACAGCGGTCGCGACCGACGGCCATTTGCGCGAGCCGGTGCTGTTCCTGACGGCGCTGCTGCGGAACCTGAACGCGACGGTGGACACCAGCGGCAACGGCGAACGTACGCTCGTCTCGACCGGAACCAACATGGGTCAGACCCTGCTGTTTTCGCCGACAGTCTTTAACTACTACCCGCCGGACTGGCTGATTCCGAATACGAATCTTCTTGGGCCGGAGTTCGCGCTGCAGACGACGGCGACGGCGACGGTTCGCGTGAACTTCGTGAACACGGCGGTCGGCGGAGTGAACAACACGGCGACGTTTACGCCGATCACGGGCATCACGATCGACGTCTCGCCGTACGCTTCGCTGGCAACCGACAGCAACACGCTGCTGGATGCGCTCAACACGGTGATGATGCACGGACAGATGTCGGCGCAGATGTTGAGTTCGGTGAAAACGGCGGTGGACGCAGTGGCGGTGACGAGCACGGCGCAGCGGGCGAAGACGGCGATCTACCTGATCGGGTCGTCATCGCAGTACCAGGTGGTTCACTAGAAGCAGTTGCCAGTTGCCGGTTGCCAGTTGTCAGAAAGAACGGCGAGCCGGGTTTGCGCAGGAAGTTGGAGAGGAAACAGATGGCACAGTCGAGACGCGAATTCATCCGCTGCTGTTCGTACCTGACGATGGCGGGAGCGGCCAGCTTCACCAAGCTGGGGCTGATCAACGCGCTGGCGCAGTCGACGGCGGATTACAAGGCGCTGGTGTGCGTCTTCCTGTTCGGCGGGAATGACGGCAACAACATGATCGTGCCCGCGGACACGGCGGCATACAACTCTTACGCCGCGGCGCGCGGCGCGCTCACGCTGCCGCAAAGCTCGCTGCTGCCGATTTCGCCGGCGACGGGAAGCGCGCATTACGGTTTCCACGCGCAGCTGCCGGACTTCCAGTCTCTGTTCACGCAGAAGAAGATGGCGATCCTGGCGAATTGCGGCGTGCTGGTGCAGCCCACGACCAAGGCGCAGTACCTGGCGCGCACGGCGCTGCCGCAGAACCTGTTCTCGCACTCGGACCAGCAGACGGAAACGCAGGCGGGCATGGGCGTGTCGGCGACGAGCACCGGATGGGCGGGCCGCGTGGCCGACAAGGTGCAGGCGATCAACAACTCGCAGTTCCCGACCGTGATTTCGGTGGCGGGCTCGAGCATCTTCTGCAACGGCGTGCAGACGCAGCCGGCCACGGTGACGCCGGGCAACATCACGGCGCTGGCAGGATTCGGCACGGATGCGGGATCGACCGCGCGCAACACGGCGCTGCAACAGCTGCTGACGCTCGACTCGGGCTTGTCGCTGGTGCAGGCGACGAGCGGGATCACGAGTCACGCGCAGGACTACGTCAAGCTGCTGAACTCGGCGCTGGCGAACGCGTTGAAGCTGACCACCACCTTCCCGGCAACGTCGATCGGCAACCAGCTCTCGCAGGTGGCACAGATCATCGGCGTGCGCGGCTCGCTCGGATTGCGGCGACAGATTTTCTTCGCTTCCATCGGCGGTTTCGACACGCACACCGGGCAGACGCCGACGCAACAGAACCTTTTCGGCCAGATCGGGCCGGCGCTGGGCGCGTTCGACAAGGCGTTGCAGGAACTCGGCGTGGAAGGCAATGTGACCACGTTCACCATGTCGGACTTCGCGCGCACCTTCCAGCCGAACTCGTCGGGCGACGGCTCGGACCACGGCTGGGGCAACCACCAGGTCATCTTCGGCGGCGCGGTGAAGGGCGGCGACATCTACGGCACCATGCCGACGCTGGCGCTGGGCGGACCCGATGACGTGTCGACCAACGGACGCTGGATTCCGTCGACGTCGATCGATCAGTACGGCGCAACGCTGGCATCGTGGTTCGGCGTCGCCGACACGGACCTGACATCGGTCTTCCCAAACCTGGGGAATTTCCCGGTGCAGAAGCTGGCGTTCCTATAAAAAGACGCTCTACGCTTTACGCTGTACGCCAAAACCTCTCATGGAACAGCAAAGCCCCGATTCGTCGGGGCTTTTTGCGTAGAGCATAGAGCGCAGGAAAACGGCATAAGGTCCCCCAAGCCCGGGCGAGGTAGCAAATGCGGGCGAGTCGCCCGCCTCCACACGATTTGCGACCGCTGGCTGCACAGTGGGATTTCAGGCGGTCGCGAAGCGGCGCGCAGGGATACACTATCGCGCCATGACCGACACCGCCGCCGCATCGCCGGAAGCTAACCTCCACGAAGTGATTCCCTTTCACGGGATCACGAACATGCCGGAATCGCTCAAGTTCTACGTCGACGGACTGGGATTCGCGATGATCCACTCGTGGTCACCAGAGGGCACGATCCGCTGGTGCATGCTGCGGCTGGACGGCGTCAGAATCATGCTTCAGGAGCACTACCCGGCGAAAGCGGTGCGCGGCGAAGTGGGCAAGGGCCAGATGCCGCACTTCCAATGCCGCGATGCGCTGAAGTTCTATCGCGAGATCACGGCGCGCGGAGTCAAGACGCGCGAAGAGCCGTTTGTCGGCAACCATATGTGGTTCTTTTCCGTGGAAGATCCGGACGGATACCGCCTGGCTTTCGCCAGCCCCACCGACGTGCCGGAAGACACCACGCTGTCGGAGTACGAACGAGGCAAGCAATGACCGAAGCTGGATTTCGACGAATCGCGCTGAAGATGCCCAACGCCGTCGAAGGCTCGCACATGGGCCACGCCGACTTCCGCGTCGGCGGCAAAATTTTCGCGACGTGCGGCTTCCGCAAGGGCTTTGGAGTGCTCATGCTGACGCCCGAACAGCAGGCGGGCATGGTGGCAGACGCGCCGGAGATGTTCGTCCCGGTGCCCGGAGGCTGGGGATTGAAGGGTGCCACGCAGGTGGTGCTGGCGAAGATTACGCCCGCGCTGCTGGAGCCGGCATTGCGCCTGGCGTGGCACAACAAGGTTGAGCAGTTAAAAGCAAAGGCGCCTAAGCTGCGGAAGCCGCGGCGTTAATCGCCGCTTCCGGCGCCGTCCCGGTTTGGCTTGCCGAGCAAACGCTCCACTGCGGCAACGAGTTGCTTGGGATCGTGTGGCTCGACCGAGGCGTTGGCTTCATGGATGGGAGTCTCGCCCGGCCGCAACAGGGCCAGCACCGGAATCTGCTTCTGCTTGCGGATCTGGTCGATGATCTTCCGCTTGTCTTTCTGCGGGATGGAGTGGCCCATGATCACCAGGTCGAAGTTGGGGTCGTTTTCGGCGAGTTCCAGGGCTTCCGCAAAACCTTCGGCGGAGGCTACGTCGTAGCCGTAGGCCTGGAGCAGCATCTGGCGCGTGACCAGGAGAGGCCCGTCGTAGGAGATGGAAAGGATCCGGTGCGTCATGGTGCGAATCGTACTAGCGAATTCTGAGTTCCCATTATGGCACAGGCCTCTCACGAGGTGAAGAACCGAAGGTCACGGCCCCTGCACCATTTTCGGGATACCGGGCGGTTTACACTGGTTGTTTATGTCTGACGTTCCCGGCAACGCCCTGGGCAACGCGTCCTCCTCCTACCTGAGGTCAGCCGCCCACCAGCCCATCCAGTGGCAAGAGTGGGGCGAGGAGGCCTTCGCCAAAGCCAAGCGGGAGAACAAGCCCATCCTGCTCGACGTCGGCGCGGTCTGGTGCCACTGGTGCCACGTCATGGACCGCGAGTCCTACGAGAATCCCGAAACCGCGAAGATCATCAACGATCACTTTGTGGCCATCAAGGTGGACCGCGACGAGCGCCCCGACGTGGACAGCCGTTATCAGGCCGCCGTCCAGGCCATCTCCGGGCAGGGCGGCTGGCCGCTGACGGCGTTCCTGACGCCAGAGGGCAAGCCGTTCTTCGGCGGGACCTACTTCCCTCCCAGCGATCACTTCGGGCGGCCCGGCTTCCAGCGCGTCCTGCTGTCCATTGCCGGCGCCTTCCACGAAAAGCAGGGCGAAGTGCAGGAATCGGCCAACGCGGTGATGGGCGCTATCGCCCAAGCGGAATCGTTCGCTGGACGCTCGGGATCAATTTCCACAGCCATCCCCGACGCCATGGTGCAGTCCGCCGTCAGCATGTTCGACAGGACGAACGGCGGGTTCGGCTCGGCGCCAAAGTTTCCGCATCCCGGCGCGCTTGATCTCTGCCTGGACCGGCTGTCGCGAACCGGCGATGCCGGCCTGCGCGAGCTGGTAACGGTCTCGCTGGAGCGCATGGCGAAGGGCGGTGTCTATGACCAGCTGGCCGGCGGCTTCCATCGCTATTCGGTCGACGAGCACTGGATTGTGCCGCACTTCGAGAAGATGTCGTATGACAACTCGGAGCTGCTGAAGAACTACGTCCACGGATACCAGGTGACGGGCGATCCGTTCTTCGCCACGGTGGCTCGCGACATCATCCGCTGGATGGACGAGTGGCTCAGCGACCGCGAGCATGGCGGTTTCTACGCTTCGCAGGACGCCGACGATTCGCTCGACGACGACGGCGACTACTTCACCTGGACGCTCGACGAAGCGCGCGCGGTGCTCAATAACGAAGAGCTGTCGGTCGCATCGCTTTACTACGACATCGGCGAAGTCGGCGAGATGCACCATAACCCGGCAAAGAACGTCTTGTTCGTGCGCGCCGGAACGGCCGAGATCAGCGCACGCATCGGCATCGAGCCCGACCGCGTTCGCGAACTGCTCGACGCGGCGCGGGCGAAGCTGTACACCGCTCGGCGGCAACGTCCCACACCCTTCGTCGACAAGACCGTTTACGTGAGCTGGAACGCGCTCTGCATCTCGGCCTACTTCGAGGCGGCGCGAGCGCTGGGATTGCCGAACGTGGGACGCTTCGCGCTGCGCTCGCTGGACCGCATCCTGTCGGAAGGCTGGGACGACAAAACGGGCCTCCGGCACGTGATCGCATATTCGGATCCGAAATCCGCGAAGCGCGACGTGCGTGGCCTGCTCGACGACTACTGCTTCATGGTGTCGGCGTGTCTCGATGCCTACGAGTTCGACGCCGACATTACTTACTTCCGCTTCGCGGCGAAGATCGCCGACGAGATGCTGTCCAAGTTCTGCGATCGCACCTCGGGCGGATTCTTCGATACACCGCAATCGATTTTCGACTTCGGAAGCACGCTGGGAGCGCTGGTGGCGCGTCGCAAACCGTTCCAGGACACGCCCACTCCGGCGGGCAATTCCGGCGCCGTCATCGCATTGCTCCGCCTCTTCCATTACACCAACGACGCGGGATATCGCGACGTGGCCGAGCAAACGCTGGAAGTCTTCGCCGGCGTCGCCGAACAGTTCGGCATCTTCGGCGCGACGTATGGGCTGGCAACGCTGCGCTTCGTGCTGCCGCCGGTGCAAGTCGTAGTGGTAGGAGAAGGAGCCGAGGCGGACGCGCTGGCACACGCCGCCGCTGTTCCCTACGCGGTGAACAAGACGGTGCTGCGCCTGACGTCGAACCAGGCCGTTGCGGCGAACCTTCCGCCGGTGCTGGCCGAGACCATTCCGAATCTGCCGGGAGTCAAAGAAGGCAAAGCGATGGCCGTGCTGTGCAGCGGCTTTGCGTGCCAGCCGCCGATCGCGACAGCCGAGGAGTTGAGCGCCGCGCTGAAACAAGCATTGTCAGAAGAATCGGACGCATAACCTTACAACGGAGTCGCGGAGCCACGGAGGATTTTGAATTCCACTTTCTCCGTGTCTCTGTGTCTCCGCTGTGAAATATGTCTTATGCCTTCGCGGTCGCCGAGCAAACCGCGCGCACCGCTTCCAGCGCAGCCGCGCAGCCGGCGCGATCCACGTCCATGTGGGTGACGATGCGCACCGTTTCCGGCGTGACGCCGCCGCAGATCACCTGCCGCTTCGCCAGGCGCTGGGTGAATTCGGTGGAGTTCATGCCCGTTCCGGCGATGTCAAACACGAGGATGTTCGTCGCCACGCGCTTGGGGTCGATCTTGATCCCAGGAATCTGCGAGAGTCCCTCGGCGACGAACTTCGCGTTATCGTGGTCTTCTTTCAGGCGCGTCGTGTGTTTTTCGAGGGCGATCAGGCCGGCGGCCGCCAGCACTCCCGCCTGGCGCATGCCGCCGCCGAGCGACTTGCGGTAGACGCGCGCCATGTCGATGAACGAGCGGCTGCCGACGAGCATCGAGCCGACGGGCGCGCCCAGTCCCTTCGAAAGGCAGAACATCACCGAATCGAACTTGCGAGTGATCTCGGCCACGCTCTTGCCGAGCGCGGTGGCGGCGTTGAACACGCGCGCGCCGTCGAGGTGTACCGGGATTCCGGCTTCGTGCGCGCCATCGCAAATCTCTTCGGCGACGTGTGTGGGGTATACCGAGCCGCCGGCCATGTTGTTGGTGTTTTCCAGGCAGATCAGGCCGGTCTGCGCGCGGTAGTATATCTTCGGAGCGATCCGCCGCTTCACTTCCGGCCAGGTCAGGATGCCGTCTTCCGCGAAGAACGGGCGCGGCATGCATCCGGAGAAATGCGACATCATCGCCATCTCGTAATTGAAGACGTGTGAGCGCTCCTCGCAGATCACTTCCTGCCCCTGGCGCGTGTGGACCTTGATGGCGATCGCGTTTCCCATGGTGCCGCTGGGAACGAAAATCGCGGCTTCACGGCCAAAGACCTCCGCCGCGCGCTGCTCCAGACGGTTGATCGTGGGGTCTTCGCCGTAGACATCGTCGCCGACCTCGGCCTCGAACATGGCGCGCCGCATCTCGGGCGTCGGCTTGGTAACGGTGTCGCTGCGGAGATCGATTACTTTGGTTTCCCGGTCCGGTGCGTTATTCGCGGACTGCGGCTCTAGAATGGTGCTCATGATGGCTTTGCCTCGAAATGGGCGTCCAGGGCGCGTTTTCGCGCGCGGAGGTCACCTAGGAGTCACGATTCGGGACACCGGGTGGACCCCCTGGCTTACATCCAAGGTGCCGACCGGACCCAAATTCGTCATCCCTTTTGGCCTCGACTTGGTGTAGCCTAACACTTCCCCGAGACAAAGCCGAGCCATGGACGGATCCACGCCGAATCAGCGACCGAACGATCCAGTCGGAACGGAAGAGCGAGGCGGAGCGCACACGCACTCCGCGCCGGACCCGCCCGTGCGTCCGAACGAAGAGGAACTCGAAGGCGCCTCTTCCGACCTCAAGGTACTGGAACGCCGCGACTGGTGGCGACTTGGCTGGGTCTTGATGGTCGTGATCCTGCTCGCCGCCGGTGTGAGCTTCCTTGCTTACTACGCGGGCGATAAGGATGTGCTGCGCGAGTCGGAAGTGCACATCGCCACCACCGGACTGCTCGCGGTGGTGGGCATCTTCGTCCTCTTCTCCATTTACCAGCAGGTGACCATCGTGGCGCTGCGCCGGCAGATTGCGGCGCAGGTCGGCATGCTCGCCACTCTCGAATTGCTTCGTCCCGTGACGCGGGAAGAGAAACACGGCTCGCAGCGGCGCCAGTTCCACCGCTTCTACTTCGACGCAGTACTCACCGTCGAGGCCGGAAGCAGGCGCGGCGCGATCTACGGACGCACCAGCGACGTCAGCGAAGGCGGCCTCGGCGCCGTCCTGCCCGAACCGCTGGGCAGCGGTACCACCGTGCGGATCGAGTTCCCCCTGGCCGACGGCAGCGGCGAAAAGTTCTCCATTCATGCGCTGGTACGGCATCGCCGCGGTTTCTACCACGGCCTGGAGTTCCAGCACATCACCGGCCCGCAGAAGAACATCCTTAAGGCTATCTGCGCCAACGCCGCTCCGGTGGACCCGCTGGCCGACTACATCACGCGCGGCTGATCCGCCGGCGCAACCTCCAAGAATCTCTGAAAGACTTCGTTCGAGAGCAGGCGTCCGCGCGTCGTCAGGCGAATGCGGGAGGCGTCCAGGACCAGCAGGCCGTCCGCTATCAGCTCGCTGAGAGCAGCTTCGTGATGTTTCAGCGCTATGCCGAAGCGGTCATTCAATGCGTCCAGATCGACGCCTCGATTCAGCCGCAACCCGAGGAAGAATTCCTCTTCCAACGCGCCGCGTGAATCAATGCGCGTCACCGTTGGTGACGTGTTGCCGGCGGTAAACGCTTCCAGCGAATCGGGCATCGCCAGCCGCACCGCGCCGCCTGGGACAAGCAACATGGAATGCGCATCGACGCCGAACCCCAGATACGGCTGGCGCGTCCAGTACTTCAGGTTGTGTCGGGATTCGCAACTGGCGCGCGCGAAATTCGAAATCTCGTACTGCATGACGCCGGCCGCGTCGAGTTGTTCGCACGCAGCAAGATAGAAGTCGGCTACGGCATCGTCGTTGGGCACAAAGTGCGCGTGATAACGCGTGCCGCCGGCGATCAACTCCTGCCCAAGCCGCGAGTCTTCGTCCACCTCCAGCATGTAGACGCTGACGTGCGGCACGCCGGTAGCGACCACGTCGCGCAGGCTTTGCTCCCAGCTCTCGGCGGTCTGGTGCGGCAGCCCGGCGATGAGATCGACGTTGAGGTTGTCGATGCCGGAGCGACGCAGGCGCAGGATGTCGTCGAGCGTTGTCTGTCGCGTGTGCAGGCGGCCCACGGCCCGCGACTCCTGGTCCACAAACGATTGCACGCCGAGACTGACGCGGTTCACCCCCACGCCCATCAGCGTCGACAGCATGCCCATGTTCAGCGTTCCGGGTGCGACCTCGACCGTGATCTCCGCGTTCGGCACGACCTCGAAATGGTCGTGCAGCGTTGCGAAGATGCGCTCGAGTTGGACCGGCGCGAGGATACTCGGTGTGCCGCCGCCGAGGAAGATGGAATCTACCTCGCGCTCCACGGTTGCCGCCGCGTCCACAGCGACAGACCTGGATTTTGCGATGTCGTCGCAAACCCGCGAGACGTAGGCGTCAAAGACATTGTTAGAAAACACGTCCGACGCGAAGTTGCAGTAGCTGCACTTCGTGCGGCAAAACGGCACGGAAATGTAGATTCCGAGAGGCACAGTTCGCGAAACCGCATGTAACTCGGCAGCGGACTCCGCAATCGATTATAGTGTCCGGCGCTCTGCGCGCCCTGTTTGGCGCAACGCCGGAGGTCCGATGTCGCTCAAACCGCTTGCGCTGAAAACCGTCGCTGCCGGACTCGCCCTCGCGCTGCCGCTCGCTGCCGCCGCCCAACATGTGTCGGCCGGCAACGCGAAACTGGGAACCGTGCACTTCCAGACGTCGTGCGCGACGGCCGTCCAACCGCAATTCGACCGCGCGATAGCGCTCCTTCACTCGTTCGAGTTTGCGGCAGCCATTGCCGGTTTCCAGGCGACGCTCGCCGCCGATCCCACGTGCTCGATCGCGAACTGGGGTATCGCGCTCAGCCGCTGGGGCAATCCGTTCTCTCCCAGCCTGAATTCCCGTTCTGCCCTGGCGCAGGGACGGGCGGCCGTCGAGGCAGCCCAACACGTCCCGGCAAAGACCGAGCGCGAGCGCGACTACATCGACGCGGTCTCTCATCTTTATGACGGCTTTGAGGCGAAGCGCAAGCCGGACCTGGTGAACGCGTATTCCGACGCCATGGCGGATGTTGCGCGCAAGTATCCGGACGACACGGAGGCATCGATCTTTTACGCGCTGTCACTGTCCATGTCCGCCGACCCCGCCGACAAGACCTATGCGAAGCAACTGAAAGCCGGAGCGATCCTGGAGAAGCTGTTCGCAACGCAGCCGCAGCATCCGGGACTGGCGCACTACATCATCCACAGCTACGACGTCCCGGCTCTCGCGCCGCGGGCCCTCGATGCGGCACGCCGTTACGCGAAGATTGCCCCCGACGCGCCACATGCGCTGCACATGCCGTCGCACATCTTCACCCGCGTGGGATCGTGGGACGAATCCATCGAGACGAACATCGCGTCGGCGGCCGCCGCTAGCCGGGAAGGCAATTTGAGCGAGCAACTGCACGCCAGCGACTACATGGTGTACGCCTATCTGCAAAGCGGTCGCGACGCCGCAGCGGCCGACGTGCTTGCGACCGTGACCCGCGCTTCAACTCGGTTAAAGCCTGACGCTCCCCAAGTCGGGGCGGCGCCTCCGCCCGCGGGCTACTTCGCGAGCGCGGCGGTTCCCGCGCGATACGCTCTCGAACGCGGTGACTGGGCAGCCGCGACTGCGATTGAGCCATTGTCTACCGGTACGCCTTTCGCGGATGCGGTGTCGTGGTTTGCTCGCGGGTACGGCGCTGCCCGCCTCGGTGATGTGGCCAAGGCGCGCGATGCGGCCAAAGCGCTGGCCAATATCCGTGACCGCGAGGCGGCCGCGAACGAGCCGTACTGGGCGCTCCAGGTCGACATCCAGCGCGTGAACGTCCTGGCATGGACGGCGCTGGCGGAGAAGGACAACGATGCCGCCCTTGCGCAGATGCACAAGGCAGTCGAGATGGAAGACGGCACCGAGAAGAGCGCGATAAGTCCCGGTCCGATTGCTCCGGCTCGCGAATTGCTCGGCGAGATGCTGCTCCAGCTGCACCGTCCCGGCGAGGCGCTGAAGGAATTCGAAACCACGATGGCGAAGGAGCCGAACCGTTTCCGCGCGCTCTACGGCGCGGCCCATGCGGCCAAGCTCGCGGGCAACAACGCAGCTGCGCGGAAGTATTCCGCCGAGTTGCTGAAGATTTGCGTCAAAGCCGACCAGCCGGGCCGCGCGGAGTTGGCGGAAGCACGTACCATGGTGGGTGGGATCAGGGCCGACAAATAATCATGAGAAGAGCCGTCATCACAGGTCTGGGTGTTTTGAGTCCGAACGGAATCGGCAAGCAGGCATTCTGCCGCTCGCTGCTGGCGGGAACCAGCGGCGTGGGACGCATCACGCGCTTTGACTCGTCCGACCTTCCGGTGCAGATTGCCGGAGAGGTGCGTGACTTCGACGAGTCGAAGTGGATCGACGCGCACGAGCGCAAGCACGTCTCGCGCAGCGTGCCGATGGCGTTCGCCGCCTCGGCCGAGGCGCTCGCTGACGCCGGACTCGACCCGCAAACCATGTCGATGGACGAGAAGCGCCAGATCGGCGTCATCCTCGGCACCGGCGGCGGCGCGCAGGATTTTTCCGAGGAACAGTACAAGCTCTGGCTCAGCGGCCACCTGAAGCAGGTTTCGCTGTTCTCCATTCCCAGCGGCACGATGGGAACCATGTCGAGCGAGATCAGCATGCGTTTCGGCTTCCGCGGGCCGTCACACGTGGTGACCACTGGCTGCACGTCTTCGACCGACGCCATCTCCTACGCCACCCGCGAAGTGCAGCGCGGCCCGCTGCCCATGATGCTGGTCGGCGGTGTCGATTCGCCGATCGCGCAAGGCATCGTCCGCGGCTTCACGCTGATGAAGATCCTGACCGCATCCTGGAACCACGAGCCACAGCGCGGATCCCGGCCCTTCTCTGCCGACCGCGACGGCTTCGTTCTGGCCGAAGGCGCGTGGATGTTCGTGGTCGAGGAGTTGGAACACGCGCGCGCCCGCGGGGCGCATATCTACGCCGAGATCGCCGGCTACGGATCGACCTGCGAGGCGTTTCATCGCGTCCGGCTCCAGGAGTGCGGCGAAGAGCCGGCGCGTGCAATTCAGACGGCGCTCGCCGATGCCGGCATCACGCCCGCCGACGTCCAGTACGTCAATCTGCACGGCACCGCAACCCAACTCAACGACCGCATCGAGACTCGCGCCCTCAAGCTGGCCTTCAACAGCCATGCGGACAAGGTTCCGATGTCGTCGCTCAAATCGCAGATCGGACATCCGCAGGGCGCATGCGGCGCGGCCGGCGTGGCTGCCACCATCATTGCCATGCATCACGGAAAGCTGCCGCCCACCATCAACGTCGAGAAGCCCGATCCTGACTGCGACCTCGACTACATTCCCACTGCCGGCCGTCGCAGCCAGATCGAACATGCGGTGTGCAACTGCATCGCGTTTGGATCAAAGAACTCCGCGCTGGTACTACGAAGAATTTAGCCCGCTCCTCCAGCGCTCACCTTACAGACATAGGTCGTGACCCGACCTATCATGCGGGACATGATCAGTCCTCGGTCCACGTGCGCCGCGCTCCTGGTAGCGGCTTCCGTCTTGACAACCCTCCCCGCCTCGGCCCAAGTCTTCGAGAGCACCGACAAGCACGCCGCCGCCGTCTTCCTTTTCCGCATGCAGCGCCAAGAATCATCGGCAGCCCGCTGCGTCGTGGTCTATCCAGACCACCGCGCCCACTACGAAGTCACGACCAACATGGGGAAGGAAGTCTTCGAGGGCCAGCTGACCCCCGAGAACGCGACGCAACTCGACCAGTTGTTGCCGGCGCTGCGGCAGATCGACCCCGCCTCGATCCCGCGGAAGACGCAGTTCGAGGACATGGATCTTGTCATGGTGAACGTGCTGATGAACGGCGGCTTCCGCAGCCTGCAATTCGTGGATGGAAGCACGCGCAAGCCGTTCAAGCAGACGCTCGATCCGACGCTTAAGTGGTTCGGCGGCGTGCGCAAGGGCCTGGAAGCGAAGAAGACGCCCCCGAACAACTGCATGCCGCAAGCCACCGACACGAATCCTCCGCTGAAGGCAGCACGCGTGGGCGAGAGCGCGCGCATGGCGAAGTCCATAGCCGAGCACCTACTCCTCAGCACCAACGACTTCAAGTCCGACGAGGGCATCGTGGAGGACCGCTGCGTTGCCGTTGCCCCCGACGGCCGTTATCGCTATGAGTTCTCGACCACCTACCAGCAAAAGACCAACAGCAAGGTGTACGAGGGCACGGTAGCCGATGCGGAACTCGCGCGCCTGAAAGACATCCTGAACGAGCCTTCCCTGCGCAGCAGCAACCACAATCCCGACCCGCAGAACGGGATCGAGTCGCGCAACACGGAGATTTTCACGCTGGCGATCCCGCGCGAGGACCGTCTCCAGGAACTCCGGTTCTACAGCAACACCGGATTGATGTTGAATTACCAGCTCGCCGCGGACGTCAAGCCGACCGACAATGACGAACGGCTGCTGAAGCCGCTGCGCTCGTGGCTGAAAGATTCGATCGAGAAGCGCAAGAACGCGTCGCCGCTGGCCAACGCCACGGCCAACCACTGCGCGGCCGACTTCTAAAACCGGCTGCGATTCCCGAACCCTGCGGCCGCCTGCGATAATCTAAGTCCCCGATGGCGATGCAGGAAGAAGAGGTACTGGGCAAAGCGTATGACAGCCGCTTGATGAAGCGGCTGCTCCGCTATCTGCGTCCGTATGTCGGGCACGTGGCCTTCGCGCTGTCGGCCATCGTGCTCAAGGCCGGATGCGACGTGCTCCAGCCCTACCTCATCAAGGTCGCGATCGACAAATACCTTTCGCCCGCGGCCGGCACGCATTCTTTCCTCGATCGCGTTCTCAGCTCCAGCCCACTGAAGGGCATTGCCGGGATCGGCGCCATCTACATTGGGCTGCTGCTGTGCAGCTTCGTCTTCGACTTCGTCCAGACGTACTACATGCAGTGGACCGGGCAGATGGTGATGTTCGATCTGCGCAGCCAGATCTACCGCCATCTCCAGCGCATGCATCTCGCGTTCTTCGACCGCAATCCGGTCGGAAGGCTGGTCACGCGCGTCACCACCGACGTTGACGCGCTCAACGAAATGTTTACCGCCGGCGTGGTGTCGATCTTCGAAGACATCTTCGTGCTGGCGGGTATCGTCGTGGTCATGCTCGAGATGAAGTGGTGGCTGGCGCTGATCACGCTTTCGGTGCTGCCGTTCATCTTTTACGCCACCAGCATCTTCCGCGTGAAGGTGCGCGACTCGTACCGGCGGATTCGCGTCGCCATCGCGCGCATCAACTCCTACATGCAGGAGCACGTCACCGGGATCGTGGTGCTCCAGCTCTTCAACCGCGAGAAGCGCGCCTACAAGCGCTTCACCGAGATCAACGAGCAGCACATGGACGCGTTCAAAGACGCCATCATGGCGCACGCCGTCTATTACCCGGTCGTCGAAGTCCTCTCGTCGGTGGCGATCGCGCTGGTGGTGTGGTTCGGAGGCGGACAGGTCATTCGCGGTGCCGTGACCATCGGCATCCTCGTCGCGTTCATGCAGTATGCCCAGCGCTTCTTCCGGCCGATCCAGGACCTGAGCGAAAAGTACAACATCCTACAATCGGCGATGGCGTCGGCCGAGCGCATCTTCAAACTCATCGATACCAAGCCCGAGGTCACGCAGCCGGAAAAACCCGTGAAGCCGGAAGGCCCCGGGCGCATCGAGTTCGACCACGTCTGGTTCGCCTACCGCGAGATGCCCGAAGACACGAGAACCATGTCTTCCGTCCCTCCTCACGCTTTGGGCGAACATCCGATTCCCCGCCCCGATCTCGGCGATCACGGCGATGGCGGCGATCGCGGCGATTCCTTTGACTGGGTCCTTCGCGACGTGAGCCTGACGATCGAGCCGGGCGAGACCGTGGCCATCGTCGGCCACACCGGCGCCGGGAAGACGACCATCATTTCCCTGCTGCTGCGCTTCTACGACGTGCAGCACGGCGCCATCAAGATCGACGGCGTCGACTTGCGGCAGATGGACCTGACCGAGCTGCGCCGGCGCTTCGGCGTCGTGCTCCAGGATCCGTTCCTGTTCAGTGGCACGGTCGAGGACAACATCCGGCTCGGCACCGCCTGGATCCGCGACGAGCAGGTGGAGCGCGCGGCCGAAGACGTGAACATCGCCGACTTCATCCGCACGCTGCCCGGCGGCTTCAAGGAAGCGGTACGTGAGCGTGGTAGCACGCTATCGACCGGACAGAAGCAGCTCATCAGCTTCGCACGTGCGTTGGCGCACAACCCGCAATTCCTCATCCTCGACGAAGCGACGTCGAGCGTCGACACCGAGACCGAGTTCCGCGTCCGCGACGCGCTCTCGCGCATGGTCGAAGGCCGCACGTCGATCATCATCGCGCACCGCCTGTCCACGGTGCAGCGCGCCGACAAGATCGTGGTCATGCACAAGGGCAAAGTGCGCGAGGTGGGATCGCATCAGGAGCTGCTCGCGCGCCGCGGCGTCTACTGGAAGCTCTACCAGCTCCAATACAAAGACCAGGAGCTGCCGGTCCCGCCTACCGGCGAGCTACCGCGCCAGCAGGTCGGGGCGGACGACTAGTCGGTGAGAGGCTTCGTGAAGACGCTTGATTTGCCAGCAACTCGAGAGTTGAACTCCGTGAGGTACGTGTATCTCCGCGAAATCGGCGAACTGGACCGGCGCACGTTCAACTCACTGAAGATCGTTGTCGAAGAAGCCGTTGTCAATGGCACCGCGCACGTTGTCTCCGAACGTCCAGAGCTAGCACGCGTGTTCGCAGGAGCGCACCCCATTGAATCCGTTGAAGGATGCCGGAAGTTTCAGTTGTCGTGGAAGCTCTATTTGGCCTACTTGGTGACCGAGGAATGTGTGGGCTCGAGTGCTCCGAACGGCTATGACGACGAGGTCTACGCTGGCACCATTCTTCGACACTACACCAGGTCACATTTTCTCGAACACATTCATCGCGACACAGGGGGGCACACTCAAGAGGTACTGCATTACAAGCTCATTTGCCTCGACCACCTCATCGATGTCGTCTCGTACGAGCCACCAGAAGTCCAAGTCATTACCTCGCCCAGACAAACATACCGAACGCAATAACAACGTCATCGTCGGCTGTGGCTTGGATTCGCGCCGCGATAGTAAGCTTGTGGCCACAAAATGCGAAAAGGGTTTACGAGAAAACCACAAGCGAACGAGTCCGCGACGCTCGTCAAGAACTACATAACGCCGGCCGGGCTGCAGCGCCTCAAAGACGAGCACCGATTCCTGCTCACCCGGGAACGCCCTGCCGTGGTGGAGGTGGTCGCGTGGGCTGCCAGCAACGGCGATCGCAGCGATAACGCCGACTATCGCTATGGCAAGCGGCGGCTGCGGCAGATCGATGGCCGGATTCGTTTCCTCAGCAAGCGAATCGAAGCCGCGGAAGTAGTGGACCCGGAAGCCAGGCGAGCGAGCCAGCCGGCAAAGGCATTCTTCGGAGCGACCGTGCGCTACGCCAACGCCGCGGGAGCGGAGCGAGTCGTGAGCATCGTGGGCGTCGACGAGGTCGATCTCGCCCGCAACCACATCAGTTGGGTGTCACCGCTGGGACGCGCGTTGCTGAAGTCGGAAGCGGGCGACACCGTAGTTCTCAAAGCGCCGGGCGGTACAGAAACCCTGACCGTGCTGGAAGTGTCTTACCAGCGGATTGCTGTGGAACCGTTCCGTGAACCACCCGGCTCCGAGGCCTCGGCAAAGCGACTCCATCAGAGTCCCGAATCCACCTGACAGCTCGCTACCGTCCTTCGGCGGTGTTCTTCTTCCCGCCGATGATGCCCAGATAGTTCTTTGGCAGGTCGGCGACCTGTTTCTGCGTGAGGCCGAAGTTGTCGGCGATCATCGACGGCGGGTTCGCTGCCAGCCACAGCGAGATCGAGATCTCTTCGAACACCGGACTGTTGAACATGGCCAGGATGCGCGTCGGCTCGTCGCCCACCTGCTCGACGAAGTGTCCGAAGCCCTGCTTGATGAACGCCACCTGGCCGGGTCCGAACTCTTCGGTCAGCGCGCGGCCGTGCGCGCCGAAGATGGTCACGCGCGAGCGTCCGGAGATGTAGTACTGCCATTCGTCGGCGTTCGGATGCCAGTGCATCTCGCGCAGCGCGCCGACGTGCAGGTCCTGGAGAACGGCGGTGAGCGTCGTCTGGATGGGAAACTCCTTCGACGAGACGATGCGCTCTTCCCCGCCGGGAAACACGAAGGGCTTGGACGCGCCAAAGCGGAACTTGTGTGGGAACTGGTTCTCCAGCGGCTGCCCGTTGCGAAACTGCTCGGGCAGCGCAGGCGGGACCTTTCCCTGCGCGATGTAGACCTCTTCTTTCGGGAGCGGGGCGAAGTCTGCTTCCGGCAGGCCCAGGTTGCGCGCCAGCACGCGCGGCGGCGTGAGGCCGACCCAATCGGTAATGCTGAAGGTGCCGTACTCGGAGAAGTGTCCGTTGTCGAAGACGAGAATGAAGTGAGCCTCTTCCGGGCCAAGACACTGAAGCGCGTGGCCGTGTCCCTTGGGGAAGTACCAGACGTCGCCGGGACCGAAGTCGGCGGATTCGGCCTGGCCGTTAGGCGAGATGACGGTGGCGCGGACGCGCCCGGTGAGCATGTAAGCCCATTCGGCTGCGACAGCGTGCCAGTGCAACTCTCGCAGGCCGCCGGGATTCAGTCGCATCGACACTCCCGCCATGGTCTCTGAGATCGGGAACTGCTCCATGTTGGCTTCCTTGGCCGTGCCACCGGGCGCGACGCGCGGCGCGGACTTCTCGAGGTCGTACTTGAAGTTCGCCAGCGGCTCGTGAGATTTCGCCGGTGCGGCGGCGCTTACGCTCGGCGCTCCCAGTGATGCGGCGGCGATTCCGGCCGCAGTCAGCGAAGCCGCTCCGAGCAGCTCACGGCGTGATAGTCCCTTGGTATCTCCTGATTTCATCGACCCCTCCGGTGGATGGCAGGCGCGCATTTTACAACGCTTCGCCTTAAGCCAGAGCCTGCGATTTTCCGGAGGGTTACGGCTTCCCTTGCGGCGGAGACAGGAGTATTGTTCCCGCCATTCTTGACGTCCATTTCAGCGCAAGGAGCTCGTATGAAGATTCGGGCAGCCAGTCTGATTATCGCGATGTGCGTGAGCGCCGCCGCGTCGCAGGGCCAGGGCAAGGCCGCGCCCAAGACCATGGCCGGAGCGGCTATGCCGACGTGGGCGCAGATCGAAGCCCGGATCCGCAAGCAGTGGGCGGAGACGTATCCGAAAGAGACGATCAAGTCGGTGACGAAGGTCGGCGAGCCTGCCTACAACGACGAGCCCGGCAAGACGGAAACCTTCACGACGAGTTCGAGCGAGTTCGACTGGAGCGACTGGAGCTTCCACGATACGTCGTGGTCGACGACGATCAAGGGGCGCGAGGGCAGCTACCTGCGCCAGACCGCCGACGTGACCGTCGAACGCGCCGACAAGACGCAGGCGACGTTCCGCGTGGCCGCTCTCTACAAACTTGCGGGCCACGCATGGACATTCGCCGAGCTGCCGGTCGCAAAGGTCGAGGAGAAGGCAACGGCAGGATCTCCCAAGCAGCCCACGAACGGCGAGGCAGCCCAGATCTTCGCCACGGGCTGGAAGAACGCGCGGCCGGACTTCAATGTCGTCACCGCCAAGGTTACGGGCAGCGAGTTCCACCAGAGCAAGGGCAACTACTGGCTGACGTCGAAGCTGGAGATGTCGGTCACGGGCAGTGACAAGAGCTCGGCTAAGTACAAGGGCAAGAAGTTCGTTTGCAAGCCTGCCGACTACGACTCGGTGCTGAAGTGGGATGCCGGAAAATCGGCGTGGCTGGCCGACGAGCACATGATCCAGAACATCAACGAAGACTCTGCATGCGAGGCGCAGTGACCCCACTTTCGTGGGAGGGTTGTAGAAAGCACTACAACTTTCGGCGCAACCTCTGCTAATCTTTCGGCGCAGTGGGGGCGCCGAATTGAGATCGCTGAATCCGTTCTCGCACGAACAGACGCTGGGAGTGCTGCTGCTCGACAGTGACGTACTGCACCTGGAATCGTGGAGCGCGCTCCTGTCGTACGTGGGATACCGCGTGTACTGCGCCCGCAACTGCTTCGAAGCGGCGCTGCACTTTTCGCATTCGATCCAATGCGTGGTGCTCGATCAGTATCTTCCGGACATGTCAGGGATCGAGTTCATCCGCCGGTTCGCTGTGCGTGGGAATCCCGAGTTTGTTGTCCTGACCGGGGAACACAACGAATTCATTACCCTGCACGCGCTCGAGGCTGGAGCGAAGTCGGTGCTCTACAAGCCCTCGAACCTGCAGTCGGTCGTGCAGGCGGTAGAAGATGCATGCCACAAGTTGCCGCACGTCCCGCCGGTACACGTCAACATCATGACCGCCTGATGCGCACGCAGAAAGATCAAAGGCCCTCGCTGAGCGAGGGCCTTTTTCGTTGATCTCGAAATCTGGTTTTACTGCTGTGCGCCGGCAGCGGCGGGAGCACGCATGGTAGTCCCGGCGAAGTAGCTGTGGTCGTAGAGGTTGCGGTACATGCGTCCGGCGATCTCAGCGGCCTTGGGACCGTAGACGGCTCGCCCACCGCGAAGGAAGACCACGGTAACGATCTTTCCCTGCTGGGTGTTGGCAAACGAAGCGAACCAGCCGAAGCGCGTGCCGTTGTTGGAGCAGGTGCCGGTCTTGCCGAGGATCTGCTCTTCGCTGAAGTTGTAATGAACTGTGCGGGCGGTGCCGTAGCTCACCGCGTCGGACATGCCTTCCATCAGGTCAGGCAGATAAGGCGCGATGTCTAGCTTGCGCTTGATGACAGGCTGGAAGTTCGCGAGTGCGTCGGACGTCAGCGGGTGCTGCAGGTAGTAGAGCGTTCCGCCGTTAGCGATGGCGCCGACCAGCGCGCCGAGCTGCAGCGGCGTCATGGAGATGCTCTCGCCAAAGCTGCACATGCGGCCCACGCCACCCAGCTTGGCATCGAGCGGCTGCGATGGGTAGGTGCCGAGGTGCTCGCCGTCGATGTTCCATCCGGCAAGCTCGCCAAGCCCGAACTGACGGGCGTAATACTGAACTTTGTCGAATCCGAGGCGGCGGCCGAGGGTCTCAAAGTAGAGGTTATTGGAGACGGCCAGCGCGTGCGTCAGGTTCATGCTGGTGCGGCGCGTCAGCGGCACCATGGTCTCTTTGTTGACCACGTTCTCGCTGAGCGCGGCGAGTGCGACGCTGAGCTTGATGGTGGAGCAGGGTTCGGCGCCTTCGGAGAGCGCCAGGCGCTGGTTGACCATCGCGAGGATGCGGCCGGTGCTGGGATCGAGGGCAACAACCGTGCCGTTCATGTTGCCAAGCGCGTCGATAGCGGCAGCGCGGACGACCGGATCTTCGCCGGCGGTCACGTCGCCCGAGGTCACGTCATCGGCAAACGAGCTGGTGTAGAAGCGCTCAACGTAGCGCGGACGACGGCGCGAACGCCGCGCGACGATCTTCTTCGTCACCGCGGGCGATTCGTTGACCTTCCTGCTGGTGGTGGATTTCTTGCGTGCCTTGGTGGTCGTCGTGGAACCCGCGGATGCCGCGCCAGCGCCGGCTGCCCACCCAGCCAGGCTCAGAACCAATGTGACCAGGGCGACGATGGCGACCCGAATCGAAACCTTCTTCATTCAACCCCGCGTGCCGGACCGGAATCCAGCAGCTACCTTGCTTAGATACTTTTCCACCCGTCTTGGTTGAATACCAAGCAGGCAAACACCTTAGATCGGGCAGATTTGCTGTGCGATATTACGAAGGGTATTGCTCAACTTGCAACTAGAAAGTGGGCCAGAACCTATTAGGACAGCGCCTCTCCAACTGATTCGATGCAGCCACTTACTTTGGGACGCGAAATCATCGGGGCTCCGGCCGGGGAATTTTGACGTAGTACTTTGGTGTTAACACCATGGCAAATGGCAAATGGCAAATGGCAAAGAAACAGCTAAACCGCTGATTAACGCTGATATGCCTTGTTCTCTTTCTTGAACTTGATCTGCGTTCGGCAGCAGCGGCGCAGTTCTTTTTGCCATTTGACATTTGCCATCCTTCTACGGCTGCTCGCGGCGCTTACGGATGAAGGCCGGCACGTCGAGGTCGTCCTGCTCGAAGTTGCCCTTCACCCGCCCCGGATCAAGCGATGTCTCGCGATCGGGAGTGCGCTGCTGCGGTGTCGGCTCAGGGATCGGAGCGGCCGCGGCTTGCGACTGGATTTCCGGTTCCGGCGGTGTCGACGCGACTTCGTACGCAGCCGCGGAACGCGCCTGGCTGATGGCCATCGACGCATGACCGATGCGCTCGCGCTTGTGCGGCTGGTCGGCGCGGAAACCGGTGGCGATGACCGTAATCTTGAGTGCGTCCTTGATCTTCTCGTCGAGAACAGCGCCGAAGATGATGTTGGCGTCTTCGTGAGCGGCGCTCTGAATGATGGTGGAGGCTTCGTTCACCTCCGCGAGCTTCAGCGAGCTCGATCCGGTGATGTTGATGAGGATGCCGCGAGCGCCGTCGATCGCGCCCTCCTCGAGCAGCGGCGACGCAATCGCGCGCTGAGCGGCTTGGGTGGCGCGTCCTTCGCCGCTTGCCTGCGCCGTGCCCATGACGGCGTAGCCCATGCCGGCCATGATGGTCTTCACGTCGGCGAAGTCGCGGTTGATGATGCCGGGGATGGTGATGATGTCGGAAATGCCCTGCACGCCCTGGCGCAGGATGTCGTCGGCGATGCGGAACGATTCGAAGAAGCCCGCATTCTGCGCCACCGCCAGCAGCTTCTCGTTGGGAATGGCGATCATGGTGTCGACCGACTCGAGCAGCTCGTTGAGTCCGCGGTCGGCTTGCGTGAGCCGGCGCTTGCCTTCAAACGCGAATGGCTTGGTGACAACGGCGACGGTGAGCGCGCCCATCTCGGAGGCGAGCGAGGCGATGATCGGAGCGGCGCCGGTTCCGGTTCCGCCGCCGAGTCCGGCGGTGACGAAAACCATGTCCGCGCCTTCCAGGACTTCGATGATCTTGTCGGCATCTTCCAGGGCAGCCTTGCGGCCAACTTCGGGGTTCGCGCCCGCGCCGAGGCCGTTGGTCAGCTTGACGCCGAGCTGGATCTTGACCGGCGCATGCGAAAGCTGAAGCGCCTGCAAGTCTGTGTTCGCGGCGACAAACTCCACGCCCTCGACGCCGGCGTCGATCATGCGGTTGACAGCGTTGCCGCCGCCACCGCCTACGCCGATGACCTTGATCTTGGCCTGGTTGCGCGGATCTTCGTGGAACTGGATGCGGATGTCGTCGTTCGTGTCCTTGGTCATTACGGCTCCGTCGTTGGTCGTTGGTCTTTGGTCGTTGGCCCGCGCTACACAATACGCGGACAGTACTACGATCCCTTCTTCGCGAACAGGCTCTTTAACTTGGATCCGAACGTGGGCACCTGGGTGCCGCGAGCGAGGCGTGCGCGGTGCGCGTACATCAGCATGCCGATGACGGTGGCGTATTCCGGGTCAGCCAGCGTTTCCGGCATGCGGCTGATGGGGGCTGCGTAGCCCATACGCGCCGGGCGTCGAAGCACGTCCTCGGCGACTTCCAGCAGCGACGGCAGTTTGGCGCCGCCGCCAGCTAACACCATGCCCGCGCCGCACAACTCCATTACACCAGCCTGACGCAGGTGGTCGCGGATGAGTTCAAACATCTCCCGCGCGCGCGGCTCGAGCACTTCGCCCAGCAGTCGCTGCGGCATCAGGCGAGATGGACGATCGCCGACCGCGGGAACTTCGATCTCGTTAGGCTCGGGAATGCGGGTGACGATGGCGCAGCCGAATGCCTTCTTGATTTTTTCGGCGTCGGCCAGCGGCGTGCGCAGGCCGACAGCCACGTCGTTGGTGAAGTGGTCGCCGCCAACCGGCACCACGCCGGTGTGGACCACGACGCCTTCGTGGATCACCACGATATCGGTGGACCCGGCGCCAATGTCGGCGAGGCAGATGCCGAGTTCGCGCTCGTCGGAGCGGAGAACACATTCGGCCGCGGCGAGCGCTTCGAAGATGGTGTCATCCACGTGGACGCCGGCGCGGTTGAGCGCGGAAATGATGTTCTGGGACGCGCTGGCGGAGGCGGTCGCCACGTGCACCCGGACCTCGAGCCGGCTGCCCATCATGCCGAGCGGATCGTGGATACCGTCCTGCTCGTCGAGGACATAGCTTTGCGGCAGCAGGTGCAGGATCTGGCGGTCTTCGGGAAGCGCGATGGCGCGCGCCCGTTCGACCGCCTGGCGCACGTCCTCGCGCGTGATCTCCCGCGCGCGCGAGCCGAGTGAGATGCCGCCGCGGCTGTTGACGCCTCGGATATGCGCGCCCGCTATCCCCGTGACCGCGTGGCCGATCGGCACGCCGACTTCGTTCTCCGCCTCTTCCACCGCCTTCTGGATGGAAGCGATGGCCTTTTCGAGGTCAACGATCATGCCCTTGCGCGAACCGCGCGATTCCTGCGTGGCGGAAGCGCGGTAACGGAGCCCCGAGTCCCCGATCTCGGCCACGACGACGCAGGTTTTGGCGCTGCCGACGTCGATCGCGGTTAGAAAATTGTCACCTTTCCCCATGGTCCCCAATTCAATCCTGCGATTTTGCAATTGGCCGCGGCGCGCGTGCTGCCGGCGGCTTGGTGGCTGATTTTGTAGGTGCGGCTTTCGGTTGCTGCGGCGCCGTGCCCGGCTCGATGGCGGCCTTCGACGGCGTGGTGTCGGGATTCACGATCACCTGCCGGTCATAGCGCAGATCGACCGACTCGACCTTGCTGAACTTCTGCCGCCACTCCTGGATGTGCGACTTGAAGATGTTGTAGCGATCGATGAAGTTGCTGTCGCCGAGATGAACGAGCACCGCGCCGGCGTCGTCGGCGACCGTGATCTTCACGTCGTCGGGATCGCGCAGGTCCATTTCGCTGACTTCGGCGGAATTGTGCGCGCCGTTGGCGTCGAACTCGGAGACGACGCGGGCGTAGATTTTCATGCGGGCGGCGCGGGTGGAGAGCGGCTCCGAGTCGCTCATGCCGACCAGTACCGGGAAGGAATATTTCTTCGACCCGCGAGGCAGGTCCATGAGAACGCCGGTGGCATCGATGAGCTGAATGCGCGGCCCGACCTGGGCGAAGGCGACCGGAGTCCGCTCCTTCACCTGCACACGGAGCTGGTGCGGGAGCAGCCGCATGACCGTCGCGGATTCGACCCACGGGATCTGCTCCAGCTGCTTCTCGCGATCGCTGAGCGGGACAAAGAAGACGTTGCGTCCGATGTCGGCGGCAAAGATCTCCATCACCTGGCTGCGGGTCACGTTTTCGAGGCCGGAGATGCGGATGTCGTCGGAGGAATCGAGGCGGAAGCGCCACGACGTGGCGCCGTACCGGTAAATCTGGTATCCGGCGATCGCCACGACGGCCACGCAGACGAGTGCGATGGTGGCAATCTTCAGCCGGTCGGCGGTCTTCCGCGGTAGCGCACTTTTGCGGACGGGAACGCGCTTCTGGGAGCGCAAAAACGGCGTTTCCTGGGCGTCGTCGAGGTCGAGCAGACGGGGATCGAGATCGTCGTCCTGGGCGGAGGGACGGTTCGGGGTACGCGCAGGCGCGTTCGTCCCGCGGCTGCGGGGCGGAGACAAGATTTCATCGTCGGGTGGAAGCCCGTCGTTCCGCGCCATGAGTCCCTGAAATGCGAAAGAACCGCCGCGCTCACTATAGCGTTTTTTGCGCCAAACCGTGAGTGTGAATATCGGCTCCTGACCGCCTATTTCAGGCGTTTCAGGTCTTTCTGCGCCGGTTCGAAGCCGGGCTCCAGCCTGACTGCGGTCTGATACTCGGCAATGGCATCGGCTTTCCGGCTCGATTTCTCCATGATCTGCCCAAGCCTCCAGTGCACGCGCGAGAACTTTGTGCCGTTCAGTTCGGGTTCCTGCTGCAGGTAGTAGCGGAGGTAGCGCTCGCCGCGGGCGTTGTCAAAGCCGGTATCGGCCAGGGCGCGGCCGGCATTGAAGAATGGCGCGCGGCTGTCAGGAATATTCTTCTCGGCGTCGGCCAGGATGGCGTCGAGGTCGTTCCATTTCTTCTGCGAGACATACGCAAAGGCGAGCGCGGAGTAGCCCTGCGAGCGTCCACGGTCGAGCTGGATCATCTCGCGGCCGAGCCGTTCACCGAGATCCCAGTTCTTTTGCGACAGCGCCAGGTTCGCGTAAGCAAGGACGGCGTTGTAGTTCTTCGGATCGGCGTCGTAGGCCTGCTTGTAAAGGTCGGCGGCGGGCTGCTTCTCGTGGTTATTGAACTCCGCCTGCGCGAGGAATCCCCAGGAAGGGCTGATCTTGGAGATCGCCGCGACCTGTTCGCGCGCTTTGTCCTTACTGCCGCCCGCGATGCCCGGCGCCTGCATGTAGTACTGCATCAACCCCCAATGCGCATCGATGTCGCTGGGTTTAAGCTGTACCGAAAGCTCGATCTCGTGTCGCAGCTTCCCTGCTCCCGACATCTGCTTGAGCACGCTGGCCTTCGAAAGCTGGTCCCCCATCACGTCGGCGAGGTGGAAATGCGCTTCGAAGCTGTTGGGGTCGATAGCGATCGCCTGTTCGAGAAGCTTCTGCGCGCCGTCCAAATCGCCGAGCACGCGCTTGAGTTGCGCCATCCAGACGATCGGCTTCACATCCTTCGGGTTCTGCGCGTACGCGGTTTCAATCATCACGCGCGCGCGCTTCCAGTGCCCTGCCTTGATCAGTTCGTCGGGAGTTTCGGCAAAGACCGTGACCGAGAGAAGAATGAGCAGCACAAGCACACGAGTTCTCATCGTGTCCTTTCCAAGCCAGAATGAACGGGGACGTCTAACTGATATACGCGAACAGGGTGCTGTTAGTTTGGTCGAAATTTTGAGCTTACGGCACGAAGGTGCCGTCGTGGACGCTAGGCCGGACCCGCCGCACCGACCTTGCCCGGATCGCCTTCGCGAACGATTAAGCGGTGCAGGATCATCGGGCCGATCTGGGAGACGCTGCCCGCGCCGAGCGTCAAGATCATGTCCCCGGGCTTGGCCACAGAGAGGACTTCGTTGACCGCCATATCGAAAGAACCCACGTACCTGGCCGCACGATTGCCGCGCTCCGCGATCGCTCGCGCGAGCCAGTCGCCGGTGACGCCCTCGATGGGCTCCTCGCTGGCGGCGTAGATGTCGAGCACGAAAAGGGTGTCGGCATCATCGAAAGCGGTGGCGAACTCGTTGATCAGGTCGCGCGTGCGGGTGTAGCGATGTGGCTGGAAGACAACGTGAACCCGCTGGTATCCGCACTGGCGCGCCGCGGCGAGCGTGGCTCGAATCTCGGTTGGATGGTGCCCGTAATCGTCGATGACAGCGACGCCGCCGGACGTCCCCTTGAGCTGGAAGCGACGGTCGACGCCGCGGAACTGGTCGAGCGCGGCGCGGATTTTTTCCACGTTGACGTCGAGGCCGAGACCAACGGCGATGGCGGCGGTCGCATTCAGGACGTTGTGCGCGCCGGGCACATGGAGGCTGAATTCGCCCAGGTCGGTCCCGCCATAACTTACGCGAAAGCGGCTCCGGACGGGCGGTTCCGCGATGCTGGAGGAAACGATCCGAAAGTCGGCGTCTTCGCTGCGCCCGTAGGTGGTCATGCGCCGTGACAGGCGCGGACGCAGGCGTCGCAGGCGCTCGTCGTCGGCGCAAAGCACCACCATCCCGTAGAACGGCACCCGGTCCATGAATTCCACGAAAGTATTTTCGACATCCTCGATGTCGCGGTAGCAGTCCATGTGCTCGCGGTCAATATTGGTGACCACCGAGACGATGGGCGACAGCTTGAGGAACGAACGATCGCTCTCGTCGGCTTCCACCACCAGGTACTGCGACTTGCCGATGCGCGCGTTCGAGCCCAGGGCGTCGACGCGGCCGCCGACCACCACCGTGGGATCGAGTCCGCCTCCGGCCAGCACGCTCGCCACCATCGAAGTGGTCGTCGTCTTGCCATGCATCCCGCCGATGGCGATACCGTACTTCAGCCGCATGAGCTCGGCGAGCATTTCCGCGCGCTGAATGACGGGAATCTTCTGCTTGCGCGCCTCGGCGACTTCGGGATTCGCAATCGAGATGGCCGAACTGGTGACCACAACTTCGGCACCGCGCACGTTCGCCGCTGCGTGGCCCTCGAAGATGGTGGCGCCCATGCGGCCCAGGCGCTCGGTCAGGGCGTTTTCCTTACGATCGGAGCCGGAGACGCGGTAGCCGAGGTTCAGCAGCACCTCGGCGATACCACTCATGCCGATGCCGCCGATACCCACGAAATGCACGCGTTGGATTTTCGCGAACATAAAAACAAAACCTAAAAGCAAAACCTAACACAGAGGACACGGAGGACGCAGAGGAATGAAGGCAAAAGTCGAATGGTTATTTCGCCAGCCGTGCGGCCAGGGCCGCGACCTCCCGTGCCGCATCGGGATGGGCAAGCGCGCGGGCTGCGTGCGACATAGCCCGGCATCGCACTGGATCGCCGAGAAGTCCGGACACGGTCTCGACCAGACGGTCGCTCGTCAACTCGTTCTCCGGCAGGAGAAGCGCCGCGCCCTTGCGCGCGAGGGCTTCGGCGTTGCGCAACTGATGATTGTCGGCCGCGCGCGGGAATGGAACGAAGACCGCCGGCTTCCCGGACGCCGTGATCTCGGCGCAAGTGCTGGCCCCGGAGCGGCACACCACCACGTCGGCGCGGGCGAAGGTTTCGGGCATTTGATCGATGAACGGCGAGACCTCTGCCGACATCCCGCTGTCGAGATACGCGGCGCTGACCGCGTCGTAATCCTTCTCGCCCGTCTGATGAATGATGTGGATCTGCGGCATGCGGGCGCGCAGCGCCGCCAGCGAGCCGACCATCGCCTGGTTGATGGAGTGCGCGCCCTGGCTGCCGCCAAACACCAGCAGCGTGGGACGTCCTCCCGCAGGCTTCGGCGGGACCTCGAAAAACGCGTGCCGCACCGGGACTCCCGTGACATAACAGTTGCGGAAATAGCGGCAGGTGTCGTCGAACTGCACAGCGGCCGCCGCCACGGTGGACGCAACCACGCGGTTGGCGAATCCGGGCACAACGTTGGGCTCGAAGGCGATGGCCTTGACGCCGAGAATCGCGGCCGCGAGCATGGCCGGGCCGGAAGCGTAGCCGCCAACGCCGATCACGACGTTGGTCCTGTCCCGGCTGAGAATTTGCGCCGAACGCGCAATCGCCCGCGGAAGATCGAGCAGCGTTCGGGCGCGGGTGAGCAGCGAGACGCCCTTCAGCGCGCCAACATCAACCAGATGAAGAGTGAAGCCGGCATTCGGCACGAGCCGGGTTTCGATTCCGCGGCGCGTTCCGACAAACGCCACCTCGGCGCCGTATTGCGCACGAAGCTCGTGAGCAATCGCCAGCGCGGGGATCACGTGCCCCCCGGTTCCTCCCCCAGCCATCAGGACGCGCATGTCAGTCGGTGTGCTGCGTGATGTTAAGCAAGACGCCAATACTGGCGAGCGAAATGAACAAAGACGAGCCGCCATAGGATATCAGCGGCAGCGGAATTCCCTTGGTCGGCAACATGCCCAGCACCACGCTGACGTTGAACAGCGCCTGGATCACGATCATGCTGGTTATGCCCGTCGCCAGGAAGCGGCCGAACGGATCGGTGGTCATCACCGCTGCCCGCACGCCACGGAAACAGAAGATGGCGAACAGACCGACCACGAACAGGCTGCCGATGAGTCCCCACTCCTCCGCCGTGACCGCAAAAATGAAGTCGGTATGCGGCTCGGGAAGGTAGAAGAGCTTCTGCTTCCCTTCCATCAGCCCGACGCCCGCCAGCCCACCGGTCGATACAGCAATCAGCGACTGAATGATGTGGAAGCCGCTGCCTTGCGGGTCGGCATAAGGATCGAGGAAGGCGGTCATGCGCTTGGCGCGGAAGGCGACGTGGAAGAGGAGGAAATACAAGACCGGCGTGCTCGCCAATGCCGCGTACGCGAAGTAGCGGAGCTGAAGTCCCGCAACGAAGAAAATCGCGCCGGCGGTCGCGAGGCACGCCAGCGCCGTACCAAGATCCGGCTGCTTCACGATCAAGGCGGCGAAGAGCAGCACCGGGACGGCGGCGGGGATAATCGTGCCCTTCAGGTCGTCCATCGCGCGCGTCCGGCTCTCGAGGAAATATGCGAGGAACAGGATAAGAGTCGGCTTGGCCAATTCGGACGGCTGCAGCGAAAACGGACCCAGCCTGACCCAGCGATGCGTATTGTGCGAGGGGTCGAGAAAGAACACCGCAACGAGCAGCAGGCAAGTGACCGCAACGGAACTGAAGACGATGACCGGGTTTTTGTATTTTCGGTAATCGAGTTTCATGGTCGCCATCATGATGGCGAATCCGGCGACCGCCCATGCGAGCTGGCGCAGGAAGAAAGTATAGGGAGAGCCGAACTTTTCCTTGGCAATTACCGCCGAGGCGCTGAAGACCATGACCAGCCCGGCGACAACCAACAGCAGCGTCACGGCAAACAGCATCTTGTCGATGGAAATTCGCTTCGCCACTTACTTTGCGCTCCCGCTCGGAATCTTTTCCAGGTTGTGCACCAGTTCTTTGAAAACCCGACCGCGATGCTCGTAATTCTCGAACTGATCAAAGCTGGCGCAGGCCGGCGCCAGCACCACCACGTCGCCCTTGACCGCCCGCTCGGATGCCAGCTTGACCGCATTGTTGAGAGTGGTTGCGCGAGCGACTTCCGTCGCGCCCGCGATCTGCGACTCGATCTTCTCCGCCGCCGCGCCGATCGTGTACACGCGCTTTGCGCGTTCCTTCAGCAGCGATTTCAGCAACGTGTAGTCCGAATCCTTATCTTTCCCACCGAGAATAATGTGAATGCCGCCCGGGAACGACTCCAGCGCCTTGAGGGTCGCGTCGACGTTCGTCGCCTTGGAATCGTTGTAGTACTCGACGCCGTTGATCGTCGCGACGTACTCCAGGCGATGTTCGACGGCCTTGAACGAACGAACCGCGGCGCGGATGTCGGCGTCCTTCACGCCTGCCAGCACGCCCACCGCAACCGCCGCCAGCATATTCTCCAGGTTGTGACCACCCTTCAGCGGGATCTCAGCGATGGGCAGAACCGCGCGCTGCGATTCCGAATCGCGCCATACGATCTGGTTGTCGTGAACAAAGGCGCCCCGCGTCACCCGCGACTTGCGGCTGAACCAGTACAGCTCGGAGCGAACGCGCGGACCGAGTTCCTTGCACGTGGCATCGTCGGCGTTGAGGACGGCAAAATCGTCCTCGCGCTGGTTCTCGAAGACGCGAGCCTTGGCGTCACGATACGCCTCGAAGGTGTGGTGCCGGTCGAGATGGTCGGGCGTGATGTTGAGGATCACGGCGATGCGCGGACGGAAGGTCTTGATTGTTTCCAACTGGAAACTGGAAACCTCGAGCACGATCCACGTCTGCGGCGTGGCTTTTCCGGCGAAGGTAATGGCCGCCGTCCCGATGTTGCCGCCAACCAGCGTTGGTCGCCCATCGTGGGCGATGATTTCGCCAACCAGCGAAGTGGTTGTCGTTTTTCCGTTCGCGCCGGTGATCGCCACGATCGGGCCGGCCAGAAATTGCGCCGCCAACTCGATCTCGCCGATCACGGGAATGTTAGCTTTGCGCGCCTCGATCAACTGGGGCGAGTCCGTCGGTACTCCGGGGCCGACGACGATGAGGTCCTGATCACGGAAGGTGCGCTCGCCATGCCCGCCGGTTTCGACGGTGACGCCGCGCTCGAGCAGCGCCGGGATGTGCTGGCGAAGTTCCGCTTCCGGCTTGGCGTCGGTGACGGTGACGCGGGCGCCCTTGTCGCGCAAAAACAGCGCCGAGGCGACGCCGGAGCGTCCCAGTCCGACCACCAGCACGCGCTTTCCGCTCAGTTCTTGAGGCATCTGCTCCGCGGAGGTGCGGCGCCACTCCGCGCACACACTTCCGTCCCTCATTCTGCCACGGAAGGCTGTGGGAAATTTCGCGGGAAAGAGCTTCTGAAGCCTCCGCATCCACTTCGTCAACAAGCGCCGGAATCCACAGCGGAGACGCTGAGGCGCGGAGATTGCAAGATCGATGGTTCTCCGTGTCTCAGTGTCTCCGATGTGATGACTATCGCAGTTTGAGCGTGGTCAGCGCGAACAGCGCGAACACAAGCGAAGCGATCCAGAAGCGCACGATGATCTTCGACTCCGACCAGCCGAGCAGTTCGAAGTGGTGGTGCAGCGGCGCCATCTTGAAGATGCGCTTCTTGCGCAGCTTGTACGAGCCGACCTGGAGGATGACCGACAGCGCCTCGATGACGAAGATTCCCCCGATGAACGGCAGCAGCAGCTCCTGCTTGATGATGACCGCAATGGTGCCGATTGCGCCGCCGAGCGCCAGCGATCCCACGTCGCCCATGAAGATTTCGGCCGGATGCGCGTTGTACCAAAGGAAGCCGATGCTTGCTCCCACCATGGCGCCGCAAAAGACGGTCAACTCGCCTACCTGCGGCATGCGCTGCAATTCCAGGTAATCGGCGAAGACCGCGTGCCCGCTGACGTAGGTCAGGACGGTCAGGGCGCCGGCAGCGATCACGGTGCAGCCAATGGCCAGCCCGTCGAGCCCGTCGGTGAGATTCACTGCATTGCTGGAGCCGACGATCACCAGCGCGACGAAGCCGATGAACGGCAAGAAAGCGACCGGCCACAAATAGCCAATCTGCGTCAACGGCTGGATGACGAGGTCCGGACGGATTCGCTTGAAGAACGGCACGATCAGGTGCGTCGAGTACTCTCCGTGAGCCGTCAGCAGCACCAGCACCACGGCCACGACGATGCTGGTCAGAAACTGGTAGAGAAGCTTGGAACGGCCCGTCAGGCCAAGATTTCGGCGGTTTACGATCTTCAGGTAGTCATCGGCGAAGCCGATGGCGCCCATCGCTGTGGTAGAGAGCATCGCAATCCAGACAAATTTGTTCGACAAGTCCGCCCACAGGAGAGTGGGAACAAGGATGGCGATGCCGATCAGGACGCCGCCCATCGTCGGCGTGCCGGCTTTCTTCTGGTGCGCCTTCGGGCCCTCGTCGCGGATGAACTGTCCGATCTGGAATTCGCGAAGTTGCTTGATGACCGCCGGTCCGACGACCAGTCCCATGAACAGCGCTGTGAGACTGGCAAAGGCAGTGCGGAACGTGAGATAGCGGAACAGGCGAAAGGGGGCGAAGTGCAGTTGTAGAAATACTTTTTCGTAGAGCAGCCAATAGAGCACGTTTGTCTGTCGCCGCCTTTAGGAACCGAAACCACAAAACTTCTTTGCCGCAGTTTACGCAGATTAGCGCTGATCTTTATAGTGTCTTTCTTGATCTGCGTTAACCAGCGGCTACTTTCTTCTTCCAGGCTTCCAGCGCCTTTTCCAGCCGCACGCCGCGCGACGCCTTGAGCAGCACGGCGTCGCAGTCCCGGACATTCTGCGCCAGCCACTCGCCCGCCAACTCCGGCGTTTCCAGGAATTCGGCCGCGACACCGCGTTTCGCTGCCGCTTCCACAATCTCTTTCGCCAGGCCGCGCACGCCGATCACGACGTCGATCCTGCGGTCGGCCATGCGCTCGCCACAGGCGCGATGCATTTCCGGACCTGCGGGTCCGAGTTCCAGCATTTCGCCGGCAACGACGATGCGACGCTTTGCAGGCATCGCCGCCAGCGAATCCACCATGGCTTGGAGCGCTTTCGGATTCGAATTGTAGCAATCGTTGATGATGGTGGCGCCGGCGATTTTCAGCACTTCGCCGCGTTTGTCCGCGGGCGCAAGTTTTTCGAGCGCGGCAGCGATCTCCGGCGGCTTCATCCCGCGCGCGATTCCCACTCCCGCCGCGGCCAGAGCGTTGTAGATATTGTGAGCGCCGAGCAGAGCCAACCGGACGCGTTCGCGGGAGCTTCCGGTCACCAGGTCGAACTCCGACCCGCCAGCCTCTGCCTGGCGAATGTTCTCCGCACGGACGTCGCAGCTAGTGGTGTGGATGCCAAATCCGATGACGGTTCCTTTGAAGTCACGTCCAAACTTGGAAACGTACTCGTCGTCACAATTCAGAACCGCCGTGCCTTGCGGCGTGATCGATTCCACGAGCTCATACTTCGCGCGCGCAATTCCGGCGATGGAGTCGAAGAATTCCAGGTGGACCGGCGCGACGTTGGTCACGACGCCGATCTGCGGCTGAGCCATGGCAGCCAGCGCGGTGATCTCGCCTGCGTGCGACATCCCGAGCTCAAACACCGCGATCTCGTGCTCCGGCTCGAGCCGCAGCAACTGCAATGGCAGGCCGAAGTGGTTGTTGAGGTTCCCTTCCGACTTCAGCGTGCGAAAGCGCGCGCTGAGGACCTGCGCAATGGCTTCCTTGGTCGTCGTCTTTCCTGCCGAACCGGTGATGGCGACAACAGTCTTCCCCCACAAGCGACGAACAGCGGTGCCGAGGCCTTGCAGAGCAACGAGCGTGTCGTCGACGCGGACAAGGCGTGAACCGCTGGCGCTTCCCTTCCAGTCTCTGCGGACGACGGCAGCCACGGCCCCAGCCTTCAGCGCCGCATCCACGTAGTCGTGTCCGTCGAATCGCTCGCCCTTGATGGCAAAGAAGAGTGCGCCGGGCTTCAGGGTGCGCGAATCGATCGAATAGCTTTCGGCAGCGATATCCGCTTCGAATCCCGGCGACGTTTCTGCCCGGAGCAGGTCGCCGATTTTCCCCAGCGGCAGCTTCATTTCCCCGCCCCCGCGGCGCAGTCGGTGAATCCGCGCGCGGCGAGCGCCTCTCGCGCCACTTCGACATCGCTGAACGGGACCGTCCCGGTATTCAGCACCTGCACGCGCTCGTGCCCTTTGCCGGCGATAAGCAGCATGTCGCCTTCGCGCGCTTCGTTCACTGCCAGCTCGATCGCCTTCCGCCGGTCGGGCTCGACCACGTACTTCACGCCCGATTGCACAACGCCGGCCTTGGCCTCCTCGATGATGGCCATTGGGTCTTCCGACCGCGGATTGTCAGAAGTAAGCACGACGAAGTCGCTGCCGCTGCCCGCTGCAAGGCCCATCATCGGGCGCTTCTTGCGGTCGCGGTCGCCACCGCAGCCGAACAGCGTGATGATGCGGCCGTTGTGCATCCGCCCGATAAAGTCCCGCGCCACCACCATCAGGTTCTTCATGGCGTCGTCGGTGTGCGCGTAGTCCACCACAACGGTAAACGGCTGGCCGCAATGCACGCTCTCGAAGCGGCCCGGCACGTTGTGGAGACCGCGCACGCCATCGGCGATTTGCTCCATCGTGCAGCCACGCGCCGACGCAGCCGCCGCGGCCGCCAGAATGTTGTAGACGTTCACCCGCCCGATGAGCGGCGTCTGAATCTTCTCAAGCCCTTTCGGCGACTGCATGCGGAAGGTTGTGCCGCGCGTGTCGAGGTTGACCTCGAGCGCGCGAAACGCGCCGCTGAACAGCCCGTAGCCAAGCACCTGGACGCCGCGCTCCTGGCAGAACTCCTGCAGCTTTCCGCCCCACGGATCGTCGGTATTGATGACCGCCGTCTTCGGCGGCGGCCCGCCACAGCCGGTAAAGAGCACGCGCTTGGCGGCGAAGTAATCTTCCATGTCGCTGTGGTAATCGAGGTGGTCGCGCGTAAGGTTGGTAAAGACGCCCACGTCGTAGGGCAGCCCGTAAACCCGCTCCTGCGCAAGCGCATGCGACGACACTTCCATCACCACATCGGTCGCGCCCGCCTCGCCGGCCTTGCGCATCATGCGCTGGAGTTCCAGAGCTTCGGGCGTGGTGTGCGGCGCGGGAAAGATCTCGTCCGCGACGTGGTACTCGATCGTGCCGACGAGCAATGTCTTTCGACCCGAGGCACGAAGAATCGCGTCCACCAGAAACGAAGTCGTCGTCTTGCCGTTCGTGCCAGTGATCCCGGTCAGGCGCAGCTTGCGCTCCGGATGGCCGTAGAAGTTCGCGCTGGCCACAGCCAACGCCCGGCGTCCGTGTGGGACCTTCGCCCAGGCAACGCCTTCGCGCTGATTCGCGGCGGGCGAATCGGTGACGATCGCGACCGCACCATTCCCGACCGCGGCGTCGATGAAACGGCTGCCGTCGGTTGTGCCGCCACGCATGGCGACGAAGACGTTTCCTGGGCGTACATGGCGCGAGTCGTACTCGACGCCCGTTATCTCCGGGTTGCCGCCGCTGACGGCGGCTTGCGGCGCCATGTCACCGAGAATGTCGAGAAACTTCATGGAATGGGATTATAGCGACGTAAAACCCCAACACAGGGGAACAGAGGCTCTGTGTTGGTGTTGGTTTACCGCCCGAACCGAACTGCTACGTGAGAGCCGCTGGAGACCCGGGTGCCGGCAGCGGGCGACTGCTCGCGCGCCAGGCCGTTGCCGACCATATCGACCTCAAGTCCCTGCTGCTGTGCGATCTCGATCACCGAGCGCACCGGGCGTCCAACGAACGACGGCACTTCCACGCTGTTGCCGACGTCGAGAACCACCGTGCCGTGCGCCGCGGCATCCAGTTCCGCCTTGGTCGGCGGCGGCTGCGGCAATGGCTCCGGCTTGCCTGGCGTTGGAACCTTGAGACTGGCCTGCACAAGCTTTGCCTCTTCCTTGTTCAGCTTCACAGGTTTTGTCTGCACCTGTGGAATCACGGGATCGGGCTGTCGAAGCTGCGCCTGCACCGATTCATCCGCTTCCAGCGACCCGCCGAGCCGGTCTGGAGAGCCTTCTTCCTCGTCTTCGCTGCGGGCCTTGGCCATCATCAGCCTGCGACGCGCCTCGCCATTCTTCAGGTCGAGGTCATGCGGCACATTCAAGTACGGCAGCACTTGCTGCGCGATGCGATGAAACACCGGCGCCGCCACCTGGCCGCCCTGGTGTAAGCCCACGGCCGAATCGAGAATGACCACAATGGTGACAGCCGGATTGCCCACCGGCGCGAATCCCCCGAACGACGCGATGTACTTGGTCTTCGAATAGGCGCCGGTCGCAGTGTCCACGCGTTGCGCCGTGCCCGTTTTGCCGGCCGAGCTGTAGCCGTCGAGCAGTGCCTTGGGGAAACCTGTGCCGTGCTCGACCACCATTTGCAGCATCTTCTTCATCGCGTCGGCGGTCTGGTTAGAAATCACGCGCTTGCCGTCGGTCGGATGGAAGCTGACGCGCACCGCGCCGCCTTCGGTCGGGTTGGCGATCGCGCCGGGTCCGCTCGCCATAACGATGCGCGGCGGCTCGTAGATCCCGCCATTGGCGATGGTGGAGATCAATCCCGCAAGCTGCACCGCCGAAATGCCGATCTCCTGCCCCATCGAGATGGCGCCGATCGACACCTTTGACCAGCGGCTTACAGGCTTCGTCATACCGCGCGTTTCGCCCGGGAGTTCGATGCCGGTCTGTGTGCCGAAGCCGAAGCCGCGAATGTACTGGTCGAACCGCTTCTCGCCCAACCGCAGGCCGAGCTTGATCGCGCCCACGTCCGACGAGTTCTGGATGATCTGCTCGACGGAGAGCATTCCGTACGGTTTGTGATCGCGAATCCGCATCCCGCCGACGACGATCGAACCCATCTGACAGTCAATCATTTCTTCCGGACGGGTCACGTGCTCTTCCAGCGCGCCCGCCACGGTCACGATCTTGAACGTCGAACCCGGCTCGTAGATGTCGCTGACGGCGTGGTTCTTGAGCTGTTCGGGCTTGATGCCGCGCGCCTGGTTGGGATTGAACGTCGGACGATTGGCCAGCGCCAGGATCTCGCCGGTATGCGGGTTCTCGACAATCACCGTCCCCGAAACCGCCTTCGTCTCCTGCATCGCCTGGTCCAGCTCGCGCTCGGCGATGTACTGGATGTGCTCATCCAGCGTAAGCACGATGTTCTCGCCCGGATCCGGCTGGTGCTCCACACGGTTGAAGTATTGGCCGCGCGCATCCCGCTGGATCATCATCTTGCCCGGCGAGCCGCGGAGCTGGTCGTCGAAGCCGCGCTCGATGCCGCTCAGGCCTTCATCGT
>Ga0157369_10000675_pt1 | contig 44001 bp, 31 predicted proteins | sample C25metaG_FD_113461 | JGI IMG/M metagenome (GOLD analysis project Ga0157369, IMG submission 113461) | Corn rhizosphere microbial communities from Kellogg Biological Station, Michigan, USA - C2-5 metaG | ecosystem: Host-associated > Plants > Roots > Rhizosphere > Soil | place: USA: Michigan... | reverse complement strand
TTGACGAGGACATTGAAGCGCTCCGTCGCCTCCACCCGGTGCCACCACAGCTTGGGCAGGTAGAGGGCATCGCCGGGCGCGAGCTCCACCTGGGCCGCCCGGGCGACGGCGGCCGAAAAACGCGGGTAGCGAGGATCGTCGGCGCTCGCCCCCGCCGCCAGGCTGATCGGCCGGCCGGACATCGTGTAGTCGACCGGCCCGACGTAGAGGTCGGCGACGGCATCGGGTGGAAAAAGCGTGAACCGGCGCCGCCCCGTAACGACGCACGCGATATTGTCGAACGTGTCGTTGTGGCATGAGATATCGGATCTGTTGCCGATCCAGATTCGCGGCTCGACGGAATCGGGCACGGCGGGAAGGGCGTTCCCGGCGGAAAAGCCGGGCAGAAAGACGCTGGTCGGCAGCGAGCCCAGATACATCGTCCGCCCGTCCGTCGCGGCCGCGTTCGCGCCAATGCGCGCCAGCGCGTCCGGGAGCGTGACCTTGACGCGCTCGAAGTTGAAGCCCTCAAGGTCGTCGGCGTAAGTGTACCGGCCGGCGATCGCGGCATCGCCGATGAAGGCTTCCGCGAGCGCGTCGCTCGCGAACCTCCCGAGATAGGCGCACAGGGCTTCGAGCGACTCGTTCGCCGCGCGCACGACCGGCCAGTGGCTTACCGCGCCGCGCACCACCACCGGTTGCGCGTGTTCGGCAATGGTGCGGCGGAATATGTCATGATCGGCGAGCGAGTCGGCGGCGAACTCGCGAACGGGGCTCGCATCGCTCGTCATGGCGGCCTCAAGCCTGCGCGGTCAGGCGCTCGTTGCGGCGCCGCGCCAGCACGGCGACCTGATTGAGCGACTGGATGGCGCAGAGCGCGGCCTGCAGGTAGCCGCTGCGAAAAAGCGAAATGATATCGCTATCATGGAGCTCGTTCAGGCTGTCGCGGCTGACCGTATAGAGGCCATCAAGTGTCAGGCTCTGGCCATCGTCGAACGTCATCGAAATGTCGATCGGCTCGATCAGCTTCAGCCGCAGCAGCTCGCCGATGAAAGCGCGGGTCGCGTCGATCCCGCCGTGCAGCTGGCCGAGCAGGCGCTGAATCTTCCGCAAGGCGCTGCTCGGCATGCCATCATCCTCGAACAGCGGGATCGTGGCGCCCTGTCCGAACCGCGGATGATCGCGATCGATGGCGATGTTCTCGCCCGAAACGAAGAAGCCCTGCCGCTGCACCTCGAGCGGCGTGAACGCCGCGTTTTCCTCATCGGCCCCCTCGACCAGCAGCTCGCCGGGCTGGAAGCCGAACAGCGCGGCGGCGTAGAACTCACCGGTCTCGGGATCCTTCGCGAAGAAGATCGGGCAACTGCTCGCCGCCGCCGCAAATTCCTGGAGCACGATCATCACGAAATGCGCGTGGCGTCTTCCCGCGTCGCGCCGCACGCACAGCTCGCGGTGCGCTTCGATGTTCAGGATCTCGAGCCGCTCTGCCACTTTGCCGCCACTCCCAGCGCGTGGCTGCGTTCATGCGCGAGCGCCGGGTCTGCGGCAACCCCTAAGGCGCATAGATTCATTACGCCGACAAATAATTCTTGATAGCGCTACCATTGGGCGATATTGTCCCTTTCAACCGAAGCAATGGAATTCGGATTCGGGAGGATATCTTGCGCGTAAGCCGGCGCTCCTATGAGGGTATCACGAGCGCGCCTTCCGAATTTGTGAGCGCGGCCGAAACGCCGCAGTTGTTGGCGGGGGCAGATTGCTGCCGGCCCTGGCGTTCGCGTCAGGGCACAAGACCACGGAGAGGGTGATGAACGACATCAATCGGAATGGGACGACGCTGAATTCGGCAAGCTGGGGCAACCGAAAGGGGAAGCTGCTGCTCGCCGCCGCGTCCGGTGCGATAGCCCTTGTCATCGGGTCACCCGCCGCCGCGCAGGACGACGCCGCGGCGAGCCAGGACACGAAAGCCAAGACTGACGTCGACGTCGCCAACCAGGGCGCCCCGATCATCGTGACCGGCATTCGCGGCTCGCTGCAGCGCGACCTCAACGCCAAGCGGGCCGCCGCGGGCGTCATGGACACGATCTCATCGGAAGACATCGGCAAGTTCCCCGATCCCAACGTGGCTTCGGCGATGCAGCGGATCCCGGGCGTGACGATCCAGCGCGCGGGCGTGCGCGGCGACGCAAACGGCGTCACCGTTCGCGGTTTCGGCGGCGACTTCAACGACACGCTGATCGACGGTCGCCACGTTTCGACCGCCGCCGGCAATCGAGCGGTCGACTTCACGACGATCGGCGCCGACTTCATCGGCCAGGTCAACGTCCTCAAGACGCCCGATGTCGAGCTCTCCACGAGCGCGATCGGCGCGACCATCAACATTCTCCTGCCGAAGCCCTTCGACTATCCGGGCCTGAAGGTCGCGGCGATGGCGGGCGGCTCTTACCAGGGGCGCAACGGCAACGTCGAGCCGAGAGCCGGGCTCCTGATCAGCGACACCTTCGCGAACGACACGCTCGGCATCCTTGGTGACGTGACCTACACCCGCGAGGACACGACGACGAACCACGTGTTCATTCCCGGCTGGATCGGCGCCCATTTCGCCCCGTGCCAGGCCGGCCCGATCAACAGGACGTGCATCCCGACGACCGATCCGGCGACGCCCGATCCCAACAATCTCAAGTCGGTCCTGACCTGGTTCCCGCAGCAGATCGGTGCCGACCAGCAGACCACCAGCGACGAGCGCATCGATGGCCGGATCGCGTTGCAGTGGCGGCCGAGCGACAGCGTGCTGCTGACCCTCGACGACAACTACTCGAGGCAGACGCTCAAGTCGAACGACTACGGTTATGCGGCCTGGTTCAACGGCGACGATCTTCGCAACGTCAAGTACGACGCCAACGGGTCGGTGATCGATTTCAACCAGTTCGGTACGCCGATGGACTTCAACGCGAATCATTCGCGCACGGTCAACGAGCGGAACCAGGTGGGCGCGAATCTGAAATGGGACGCGACCGACCATCTCAATTTCGAAGCTGACGCGGCCTGGGCGCGCGCCGTCCAGAACCCTGGCAGGAAGGGCGTCGGCGACAGCATGGACATCGGCTACGGCGGATACAACGCCGATCCGAATGGTCCGTTCTGCAGCTCGGGCGGGTGCGTGAACACCATTCTGGGTGCGCCGACCGGCGTCCAGATCCTCGGCGCCAGCAGAAATCATCTTCCGTCCGTTCATGACGTCGGCCCGGCCAACAATGCCGCCGGGTTCCTCGACACCACCCAGATGGGGTCGCACGTCATCGTACGCATCGATCCCTACAACACGGATCGGGTGAAGCAGGCGAGACTCCTCGGGCGTTGGGAATCCGACGATTTCAACCTGACGTTCGGCGGCCAGTACATCGACGACAGGTTCCACCAGGAAAGCGCCAACACGTTCGCCAATGGCGTGTTCGCGAGCTTTGCCGGCTACGGCACGCCTTCGGGCCGAACCGGTGGCTTGTGGCCGCTCCCCGCGTCGGCGTTCAACGGGACGATCAGCACGTCGGGCTTCATCCCGGGCTATGACAACAGCGCGCTCGCGCCGGGCATCGTCATCTACGACCCTTACGCCATCTATGACGCGCTCGAGGCGGCCGGTCACAACACCGCGCCGGGCTTCGATCAGGGCAGCGTGCTCAACGTGCACGAAAAGACGCTTTCGTTCTTCACGAGGGCGAATTTCGTCACCGACATTGCCGGCATGCCGTTCCACTTCAGCGCCGGACTTCGCGAGGAAAGCACTCACCTGACGGTGTCCGCGATCGGACAGAATATCACCGCCCTGACCGTCGATCCGGGCGACCCGACCCTGATCACCCCGACTTTTGCCAACGGGGCGGTCAGCGGAAAGTCGCACTATTCCTTCCTCCTGCCGAGCGTCGACATGAAGCTCGAGGTGACACCCAGCCTCATCTTCCGGCTCGATGCCTCGCGGACTCTGACCCGGCCGCAGCTCGCGGCGCTCAAGCCGACCATCAACTACGGCTCGCTGCGCAGGGGCTCGCTGTCGGGCCGCGGCGGCAACCCGAACCTCAAGCCTTACCTGTCTGACAACTTCGATGCGGCGGTGGAGTGGTACTACGCGCCCAACTCCTATGTCGCCATCGACGGCTTCTACAAGCACCTCACCAACTTCATCGTCGGCGGCGTGCACCAGGTAACCTTCCCCGGACTGCTCGATCCGTTCACAGGGCAGGATGCGGTCTTCAATGTCACCGGCCAGGTGAATGGGCCCGATGCCGATGTCCGCGGCCTCGAGATCGCTTGGCAACACGTGTTCGGCAACACCGGCTTCGGCTTCCAGGCCAACGCCACGCTGGTCGACACCAATCGCAAGTTCCCGACCGACGACATCTCCGGCAACGGATTTGCCATCACCGGGCTTGCCAACTCGGCGAACTTCGTCGGCTTCTATGACAAGCACGGGTTCCAGTTCCGGGTCGCGGCGAACTGGCGCGGCTCCTACCTCCTGGCCCTCGGGCAGGGCCAGGGCGGCACCTTCGGCGCCGAGCCGGTCTATGTCGACAAGCAGTTGCAGGTCGATGTCTCGACGAGCTACGACATCACGTCCATGATCACCGTGTTCGGCGAAGTGACCAACGTCAACAACTCGAACTACAGCACGCATGGGCGGTTCTCGGACCAGCCGCTCGACACCTGGAACTACGGCCGCCGCTACACGGCCGGCGTTCGCTTCAAGTTCGGCGCCGCTCCGGCAGCCCCGCCGCCGCCGCCACCGCCCGCTCCGCCGCCGCCGCCGGCCGCGGAACCGGTTCCTCCGCCACCGCCGCCGGCCGTGGAACCGCCTCCGCCGCCGCCGCCGCCTGCGGTGCAGCCAACCGGAGAACGCGGCTAGGATCGCGGCAGGTTTCTGCGTCATTCGTGCCGGGGATGTCGCCATTCGTTGACATCCTCGGTCCTTTTTGTTGGCTTTGAGTCATGGTCAGCCCAGTCAAGAGAATCGTCATCGTCGGCGGCGGCACCGCCGGCTGGCTGACGGCCGGGATCATTGCCGCCAGGCATCAGGGCCGTATGCCCGGCGGCTTTTCGGTGACCCTGGTTGAATCGCCCACCAAGCCGATCATCGGCGTCGGCGAGGGAACCTGGCCGACCTTGCGGACCACCCTTTCGAAAATGGGCGTCTCGGAAACGGACTTCTTCCGCGAATGCGACGCCGCCTTCAAGCAGGGGGCCAAGTTCGCCCGCTGGAAAAGCGGGGCCGCAGACGACGCCTACTACCACCCGCTGATGCTCCCGCAGGGCTTTGCGCGCCTCAATCTCGTCCCGCACTGGCTCGGCAATGGCGCCAGCGAAAGCTTCTGCGACGCGGTCTGCCCGCAAGGCAAAATCTGCGACGATGGCCTCGCGCCGAAGACCATCACCACGCCCGAATACGAAGCGCTGGCGAATTACTCGTATCACCTCGACGCCGGGAAGTTCGCGCCCTTCCTGCAGCGCCATTGCACAACCAAGCTCGGCGAGAGCCACGTGCTGGCCGATGTGCGGCGGGTTCATCTGCCCGACGATGGCGACATCCGCGCGATCGAGACCGAGCAGGCGGGGGAGATCGAGGGCGACCTGTTCGTCGACTGCACCGGTTTCAGGGCGCTCTTGATCGGCGAGGCGCTTGGCGTCCCGTTCAAGGATTGCAGCGATGTCCTCTTCTGCGACACCGCGCTCGCCGTGCAGGTGCCCTACGACGCCGAGAACAGCCCGATCGCCACGCACACGATTTCGACCGCGCAATCGGCCGGCTGGATCTGGGATGTCGGTCTCCCGACGCGCCGGGGCATCGGTTACGTCTATTCGAGCAGCCACACGAGCGACGAGGCTGCCGAGCGCGAGCTGAGGGCTTACCTCGGGCCTGCCGGCGCGCACGCGAACCCGCGCAAGATACCGATCCGCGCCGGGCATCGCGAGACGAGCTGGAAGCGAAACTGCGTCGCCATCGGCCTCGCTGCGGGATTCCTCGAGCCGCTGGAATCGTCGGCCATCGTGCTGATCGAGCTCTCCGCCAAGCTGATCGCCGAGCAGATGCCGGTCAACCGCGAGGTGATGGACGTCGTCGCCAGGCGGTTCAACGCCGCGACCGAATACCGCTGGGGGCGCATCGTCGATTTCCTCAAGCTCCACTACGTCCTGACCCAGCGGACCGACACCGCCTTCTGGCGCGACAACATGTTGCCGCAATCGATTCCCGAACGCCTCCAGGAGCTGCTCCTGCTGTGGAAGTACCAGGCTCCGTGGTTCCACGACGAGTTCGATCGTGTCGAGGAAGTCTTCCCGGCGGCCAGTTATCAATACGTCCTTTACGGGATGGGTTTCCGCACCGAAGTCGACCGCCGCACGCTGGCGCCGGAAGCTCGCACCGCCGCCAGCGCATGGCGCGAAAACGCCGCGCACACCGAGCGCCTGCGCGCCGGCTTGCCGCGCCATCGCGACCTCATTCACAAGATCTACGAACACGGCATGCAGGCGGTGTGAGCGCACCGCGCGGCAAGCCCATCAGCCCGGGGGAAATGCCTTGCAACGGATTGCTTCATGCTGCTCGCTGGCGGCCTGCCTTTTCTTTGGCGCCATCGTGCCGGTGCAGTCGTGGGGCACGGCGTCGGCGCAAGAGGTTCGCGAAGTCCGCGTGACCGCCGCCCCGTCCGCGGCAAGGTCGCAAGCGGAAACCCTCGCGTCGGACCTCGTCGGCAAGATGACGCTCGACGAAAAGCTCTCCCAGTTGCTCAACACGGCGCCGGCCATCCCGCGCCTCCACATTCCCGCCTACAACTGGTGGACCGAATCGCTTCACGGCGCGCTCGGCACGCTACCCACGACCAACTTCCCCGAGCCGATCGGCCTTGCCGCCACCTTCGATGCGCCGCTGGTCCATGACGTGGCCGGCGCCATCAGCGCCGAGGTTCGCGGGCTGCACGCCCTCGCCCGCACGACCGGCCGCATGGGCCGGATCGGCACCGGACTCGACACCTGGTCGCCGAACATCAACATCTTTCGCGATCCGAGGTGGGGCCGCGGACAGGAGACCTATGGCGAGGATCCGTTCCTGACCTCGCGGTTGGCGGTCGCCTTCGTCACCGGCATGCAGGGACCGAACCCGGACCTCCCCGCCGTCATCGCGACGCCCAAGCACTTCGCCGTTCACAATGGCCCGGAAAGCACCCGCCACAAGGCCAACGTGTTCGTCTCGCGCCATGACCTCGAGGACACCTACCTCCCGGCGTTCCGGGCGGCGATCGTCGAGGGCAAGGCCGGCTCGGTGATGTGCGCCTACAACCGCATCGACGGGCAGCCGGCGTGCGCCAGCGACGAACTGCTGATAGACCACCTTCGCCAGGCGTGGGGCTTCGAGGGCTACGTGGTGTCGGACTGCGATGCGGTCAGGGACATCGCCGACAATCACAAGTACGCGCCGGATGCCGCCACCGCCGTTGCCGCGGCGATGCGCCACGGGGTCGACAACGAGTGCAACACCGCGACGCTGTCCGACACCGCGGGCCTCAGCGACCGCTATCGCGAGGCGCTCGAGCGCGGCCTGATCACCGAGGCCGACATCGACCGGGCGCTCGTGCGGCTGTTCTCCGCGCGCCTGCGCAACGGCGATCTGCCGGGCGTTCGCCCGCTTAGCACGACGACCTCGTCGGCGGCCGACGTCGGCACGCCGGCACATGGCGCGCTGGCGCTGAGGGTGGCCGGGGAAAGCCTCGTGCTGCTCAAGAACGACGGCGTCCTGCCGCTGGTGACCAGCGGCGCCCGGATCGCCGTGATCGGCCCCCTGGGGGACGCGACGCGCGTGCTGCGCGGCAACTATTCGTCGCCTTTCTCGGCCCCGCCGATCTCGGTCTTCGAAGGCTTGCGCACGGCCCTGTCGAGCGCGCGGGTAACCTACGTCCCCTTCGCCGAGACCTATACCGACGGCGATCCGGTGCCCGCTTCCGCCTTGCGCGCGGAAGACGGCCAGCCCGGCCTCACCGCGCGCTACTACAACGCGCTGGGCCCGGCACCTGCGCTGTTCACGCCGGCGACACGCGAGGCGTACCGCAAGAGCCTGCGCTTTGCCGACAAGCCCGTCGTCACGCGCCGCGAAACGACGGTCGGCGGCCACAGCCTCGACCTTGCGAAGGTCACCGATCACCATCGCGTGGTGTGGACGGGATATCTCGTGCCGCCCGAGACCGGGCTCTATCGGCTCGGGCTCGGCGGCTTCAACAGCGGCCGCATGGAACTGGACGGCAAGCCGTTCGCCGACCTCGCCGACAAGCCATACGGCAGCCTGCCGACGATGAAGACGCTGCCGCTTGTCGGGGGCCATCGCTATCGGATCATGGTTTCCGGCGAGGCGCAGACGGGCGATGCCGGCGTGAGCCTGGTGTGGAAGCGGGTATCAGCCGACCCGGCCGGCGACTTGCGCAAGGCGGCTGCGCAGGCTGACGTGCTCGTTGCCGTGGTGGGCCTCACCTCCGACCTCGAGGCGGAGGAATCGCCGGTGCAGATCCCGGGCTTCAAGGGCGGGGACAAGACCAGCCTCGACATTCCGGCGGACCAGCAAGCCTTGCTCGAGGAGGCCAAGGCTACCGGCAAGCCGCTGGTCGTGGTGACGATGAACGGCAGCCCGATCAATCTTTCGTGGGCCAAGGCGAACGCCGACGCGATTCTGGAGGCGTGGTACCCGGGCGAGGCCGGCGGCCTCGCGGTGGCCAACGTCCTCAGCGGAAAGACCAATCCCGCCGGGCGGCTGCCGCTGACCTTCTACCGCAGCGTGGACGACCTGCCCCCGTTCAACGACTACCGGATGCAGGGGCGGACCTATCGCTATTTCACCGGCACGCCCGTTTATCCGTTCGGTTATGGGCTGAGCTACACGAGCTTTGCCTACGGCCCGCTGCATGTCGAGCCGGCCGCCGGCGGCGCGCAGAACGGCATCAGGGTCACGACGACGCTGCGCAACACCGGCAGCCGCGCCGGCGACGAGGTGGCGCAGCTCTATCTCGACTTTCCCGACCAGCCGGGGGCACCCAACATTGCCCTCAGGGGCTTCCAGCGGGTGCATCTGCAGCCCGGAGAGGCAAGGCAGCTGACCTTCGACCTGTCGCCACGCGACCTCAGCGCCGTCACGCCTGATGGCCAGCGCCTTGTCATGCCGGGCGCCTACCGCGTGTTTGTCGGATCGGGGCAACCGGGAACGGGCGTGCCCGGCGAGGCGGCCGATTTCCCCGCCGGCGCCGCGGTGCGCCTGCCGCAATAGTAGCGGGGCGACATCGCCGTCAGACGGCTGTCGCGGTCTCGCCGAACGCGCGGCGCAAGGCATTGGTCTTGGCGAGCGTGAATTGCCTTGCAACCGAGGTTGCCGCCGCGACGCCGTCGAAGCCGTGAAACGCGCCCGGGACGACGTGCAATTCGGCCGGCACCGCGGCGTCGATCAGCCGCTTGGCGTAGGCGACGTCCTCGTCGACGAAAAGGTCGATCGATCCCACGCCGATGAACGCCGGCGGCAGCCCTGCGAGCCTCGCCGTCCGCGCCGGCACCGCGGCGACGGGAACCCGCGCGGTTCCCGGCGCCTCGCCGAGGAACGATTGCCAGCCGAACCTGTTCGCCGGCGCGTCCCACGCGAGCTGCCCGATCGGCCAGGCTGGCATGCGGCTGCTTGCGGTGCGATCGTCGAGCATCGGATAGACCAGGCACTGGAAGGCCACGGGAACCTCGCCGCGGTCGCGCGCAACGATCGCGAGCAGGGCGGCGTGCCCGCCGCCGGCGCTTTCGCCCATCACGGCGATGCGCCTGCGATCGACGCCGAGGCTTCGGGCGTTTTCGTGCAGCCATTTCAATGCCGCGTAATTCTGCTCGACCGACACGCGATAGGTGGCTTCCGGCGCCAGCGCGTAGTCGACCGTGACGATGACGCAATCGAGCGCCTTGGCGAGCGCCTCTTTGCCCGGAATTTCGCTTTGGGCATCGCCGAGGACGAAGCCGCCGCCGTGGGTGTGCAGGATCGCCGGACGATTCTCGCCGCCGGCGTTGATCACGTACACGGTGACGTCGGGGACAGACCGGGAAACGCCGACCCGGCGCCGCGACACCGGCACATCGCTTGCGGGCCGGGCAGCGGCACCTGCGGACTGGGCGCGGATGTTGCGGTAATTCTGCGACAGCGGGGCTCCCTTGCGCCAGGCGAGCATCGGCCGCGCGTATTCGCGCAATTCCGGGTTCACCGTTGCCAGCAAAGCCTCGTCGGAGATGGTGGAAGGAGCTCGCGCCAGCGCTGGCGCCGCCCGGTGCCAGGCCGCGGCCGCGCCCATCCATAATGTCGCCCTGCCGATGTCGCGCCGCGTCAATTCGATCATGTCGCCATGCCCCCGATCATGCCTGCTGCAAATCCCGCCCGCGAAGGCGGACGGTTCGATTGGTCTCGAGCCGAACGAGCACCTTCTGGTCGCCGAGATGCACGGTTCGGCTTCCGCTGAGTTCGCTCGTCAGGCGCGCTTCGCGCAGCCTTCCCGCCCGCCAGCTCAAGTCGACCCGCGTCCGCCCCGGTGCCCGCAGGCCTTCGATGCTGCCGGTCGGCCACGCCGCGGGCAGGGCCGGCAACAGACGCAGACGATCGCCATGCGCCTGCAGCAGCATCTCGGCGATCGCCCGCGTGCCCCCGAAGTTGCCATCGATCTGAAAGGGCGGATGCGCGTCGAACATGTTGGGATAGGTCCGTTCCGGCCCGAGCAGGAAATTGAGGATGCGATGGGCGTGCTCGCCTTCGCGCAGGCGCGCCCAGAGGTTGGCGCGCCAGGCGGTCGCCCAGCCGGTCGACTGGTCGCCGCGCATTTCGAGCGATTTGCGCGCCGCGGCGGCCAGCTCGGGCGTGTCGTCGAGGTCGATCTGATCGCTCGGGAACAGGCCGTAGAGGTGCGAGACGTGGCGATGGTCGCGCTCCGGCGCCGCGCCATCCCAATCGAATTGCCATTCCTTGAGTTGCCCCAGCGAGCCGATCCCGGGCGGCGCGAGCCGGGCGCGCGCGGATTTCAGGTCGGCGGCGAATTCGCTGTCCGTCCGCAGGATCGCTGCGGCACGAGCGGTGCGGTCGAACAGGTCGCGGAGGATTTCCATGTCCATCGTCGGCCCGGCGCACAGGGATGCGCCGTGGGGGTGGACATTCTCGGGCGACAGCGACGGGTTCGTGACCAAAAAACCGGTCCTCGGGTCCGTCACGAGCACGTCGAGGAAGAACTCGCAGGCGCCCTTGAGGACCGGGTAGATCGCCCTGAGGTAGTCCGTGTCGCGCCCGTAGTCATAGCGGCTCCACAAATGCAGACAGAGCCACGCGCCGCCGGTCGGCCACAGGCCCCATCGCGCGCCGTCGATCGGCGCCGTGGCGCGCCACAAGTCGGTGTTGTGATGGGCGACCCAGCCGCGCGCGCCGTACATCTCTCGCGCGGTCCTCGCCCCGGTGAGGGCGAGGTCCTTCACGAGCGCCACCAGCGGCTCGACGCATTCTGCGAGTGCCAGCGGCTCGGCCGGCCAGTAGTTCATCTCGGTATTGATGTTGATCGTGTACTTCGATTCCCAAGGCGGCGTGGTGCTGTCGTTCCAGATGCCCTGCAGGTTGGCCGGTTGGGTGCCCGGCCGCGAGCAGCAGATCAAAAGGTAGCGCCCATAATCGAAGTACAGCGCGGCGAGCGCGGGATCGGCGCTCGCCTGGCTGATGGCGATGCGCTGGTCGGTTGGCCGGTCGGCGGCGGGCGTGCGGCCGAGATCGAGCCGGACGCGGCGAAACAGCGCGCGATGCGCCCCGGCGGTCTCGGCCGCGATCCGCCCGAAGCTTTTGCCGCGCGCGGCGGCGATCTGCCGGCGGGTGATGGCGGCCGGATCGCCGCCGATGTCGTCGAAGCGGCGATAGCTGGTTGCGATCGCAAGCAGCAGGGTGACTTCGTCGGCGCGGCGAACCGCGATGCGATCAGCGCGATGATGGATTTCGCCGTCAGCGACCATCGCGGCCAGCCGGGCCTCGAAGCGCAGCGCTCCCTCGACGCCGTCCTGCGAGGCGTTGCGGCCAGCGAGCACGAGGTCGGGTCCGTCGGAACCCATCTCCACCGCGCTCTGGGGCGAGCGAAGCGAGATGTCGCAATCGATCGCGCCGCGCCGGTTTGCCGACAGCCTCAGCGCGATCACCTGATCGATCGGGGAGACGACCACCTCGCGTGTGAACGCCACTCTACCGAGCGTGAACCGGGTCGTCGCCATCGCCGCATCGAGGTCGAGTTCCCGGCGGTAGCCGGTCACGGTTGCGGCGGCACCCGGGATGTCGATCAAGAGGTCGCCCACCGGCTGGTAGGCCATCTGCTTGAGCGGCCTTGCCATGAGCTTTTCGCCGGCAAGGGCCTCGGCTTCGGCCCAGCGGTTGGCGAAGATGAGCTCGCGAACGTGCGGCAGCGCCGCCCTCGCGTCGGGATTGACCGGATCATAGGGCCCGCCGTTCCACAGCGTGTCCTCGTTGAGCTGCAGCCGCTCGTGGATCGTGCCGCCGAAGACCATCGCACCTAGGCGGCCGTTGCCGACCGGCAAGGCCTCGGTCCACGCCTGCGCCGGCCGAGCGTACCACAGGCGCTGATCGCGCGACGGCCACGGGGGCGCCGCCCAGCCGGGCACGGCCATCGCCCCGCCGAGCGCCGCTCCGCCCTGGAGCATCGAGCGGCGCGTGATCCTTGGCACCCGTGTCTGCCCTCCCGAAGCCGGTGCCGGCAGGAGAGCCTATTACTCTGACTGTTGCAAGCCTCCCCGGAAACTTTCATGATAGCGCTACCAGACCGCCAGGGGAGTGACATGCACAAGCGACTTGCCGCCGCGCTGCTAGCTACGGCTTGCGCGCTCGCACCGGATTGCGCAGCCTATGGGCAGGACCTCGCGATAACGCCGGCGCAAACCCTCGAGGGGCGCGGCATAACCGTGGTCGTCAATCACGACCCGTGGAGCCCGATCTTCTTCGACGAGAAGAACGGCGGCATCCAGGTCATCCTCCACGGCCAGCGCGTCGCCGCAGACGGCGACGTGCGCCTCAATCCGACGCCCGAGCAATGGGATCCGGTTCCGCTCTTCATCGACCGCTCGGTGGACGCCGCTCGCCATGCGGTCGTCGTGCGGGCCGCTTACAAGGATCAGGACCTCGCCTATCAGGTCAGGGTTTCGCCCGAAGGGACGGGCTTTCGTATCGCTGTCGACCTCGACAAGCCGCTTCCCGCCAGCCTCGCTGGCAAGGCCGGCTTCAATCTCGATTTCCTGCCGACCGCCTATTTCGGCAAGACCTACTATCTCGACAGCGCCCCGGGCCTGTTCCCGCGCGACCCCACGGGCCCGATGAGCACCGACGGCTCGGGCGATCCGCAGCCGCTCGCGTCCGGCGGGCACTCGATCACGCTCGCGCCCGAGGATCCGCTGTCGCGGGTGACGATCACCTCCGACAAGGCTCCGCTGGCGCTGTACGACGCGCGCAACCGCGCGCAGAACGGCTGGTTCGTCGTTCGCTCCCTGATCGCCGCGGGTGCCCGAACCGATGCGGTCGTCTGGCACGTCAGGCCGAACTTCATCGCCGACTGGGTGCGCGATCCGGTCGTGTCCTACAACCAGGCGGGCTACACGCCCGCGCGCAGCAAGGTCGCGGTGATCGAGCTCGATCCCAACTTCAAGGCGCCGGCCCGGGCAACGCTGCTGAAGCTGACCGCCGCCGGAAAGCCCGAGGCCGTTCTCACCGCGAACGTCAAGCCCTGGGGCAAATGGATGCGTTATCGCTACGCCACGTTCGATTTCTCGAGCGTACGCGCCCCGGGACTCTACGAAATCGCCTACGCCGGCCGCACGACCGGCCCGTTCACGATCGCCGCCGACGCCTACGACCGCATCTGGCAGACGTCGCTCGACACCTACCTCGCGGTGCAGATGGACCATGTGCGGGTGCGCGAGCAGTATCGCATCTGGCAGGGCGTTTCGCACCTCGACGACGCTCGCCAGGCGCCGCCCGACATCGTCCACTTCGACGGCTACCATATGGGGCCGAACCTCGATTCGCCGTTCAAGCCCGGCGAGCATATTCCCGGCCTCGCCGTCGGCGGCTGGCAGGATGCCGGCGACTACGACATCCAGACGCCGAGCAATGCCTTCGTCGTGCGCGACCTCGTCCGCGGCCGCGAGCTGTTCGGCCTCGACTGGGACGAGACCAGCGTCGACGAGGCGGCCCGCTACGTGCAGATCCGCAAGCCCGACGGGGTGCCGGACTCGATCCAGCAGATCCGCCACGGAACGCTGCAGCTGCTCGCCCAGTTCGACGTCTTCGGGCATGCGATCGTCGGCATCGTCGACCCGACGCTCGAGCAGTACACGCACCTCGGCGATGCGGCATCGCAGACCGACGGCAAGGTTTACGATGCCTCGCTGAAGGCGAACGGGAGCAAGGGGGATCGCTCCGGCCGGAAGGACGACCGCTGGGCGTTCACGACCGACCTTCCGGCCAACGATCTTTCCATGGCGGGCGCGCTGGCGGCGGCGAGCCGGGCGCTCCGGGCTGCGGATCCGGACCTTGCCGGCAAGGCGCTCGCCGCGGCCAAGACGCTGTGGCAGGCGCAGCGAAGCCGCCTTGGCTTCGCCGACACCAGCGACGGGCGCGACGGCCCCGGCAATCTCGCGCTATCCGACGCGGAAGCGACGATCGAGCTGCTGATGGCCACTCGAGGGGAGGGCATCTACCAGGCCCGGCTCACCGAGCTGCTGCCCGTGATCGAGCAGAACTTCCCGCAGGTCGCCGCGTCGGCCGTGCTGGCGATCCCCTACATGGGGGCCGATTACAGGGCCCGGCTGGTGCCCGCCGTTCGCGCCGCGAGGGATAAGGCCGATGCGATGCGCGCGAAGAATCCCTTCGGCGTGCCGATCGGCGAAGGCTCGTGGGCGGGGTCCCACCAGGTCGCCGAGTTCGGCACCGACATGTACCTCCTGCACCGGGCCTTTCCGGAGATCGTCGGTACCCGCTACACGCTCGATGCCATCGATTACCTGCTCGGCAGGCACCCGGCGAACAACCTGTCGCTGGTGTCCACGGTGGGCACGCAGTCGAAGCTGATCGGCTACGGCCACAACCGCGCGGACTACAGCTTCATCCCCGGCGGGCTGGTGCCGGGCGTGCTGATCATCAAGCCCGACTTTCCCGAGCTCAAGGTCGACTGGCCGTTCCTGTGGTACGAGAACGAATACACCGTCGGCACGACTGCCGCCTACATTCTCGCCGCCAACTCCGCCCTTGCGGTGACCAAGGAGCGCTAACTCGCGGCGCGCGCGACGGAGAACCGGTAGACGATGCGGTTCTCGTAAGTCTGCCCGGGATCGAGCCGCGCCGATCCGAACGAAGGCTTGTTGGGCGTGTCGGGAAAGACCTGCGGCTCGAAGCAGAGGCCGTCGCCCTGGCGATAGATCACCCCGCCCTTGCCGGTCGCGGTGCCGTCGAGGAAATTGCCGGTATAGAACTGCACGCCGGGCTGGTTGGAGAATATCTGCATCGTCCGGCCGCTGACGGGATCCTCGACTTTGGCCATCAGTTGCAGGCCGCTCACCGGGGCGCGGCTGACAACCCAGTTGTGATCGTAGCCGCGCCCGATGCGCAGCTGCTCGTCGCGCCCGTCCCGGATGCGCTCGGACACGCGCCTCGGCTTGCGGAAATCGAACGGCGTGCCCTCGACCGAACGGATCTCTCCTGTCGGGATGAGCGTGGTGTCGACCGGGGTGTAATGGGCGGCCGGGATGGTGACGAGCGCCTCGGTCGCCGAATGGCCGGCCGCAACCCCGCCGAGGTTGAAGTACGAATGATTGGTGATGTTGGCGATCGTCGGCTTGTCGCTCGTGGCGCGATAGGTAACCTCGAGTTCGTTGGTTTCGGTGAGGGTGAAGGTCGCCGTGACCTTCATCGTGCCCGGATAGCCCTCTTCCCCGTCGGGGCTGGTGTAGGTCAGCGTGGCGGAGGCGCTCTTGGCGCCCGACGCGACCCGGTCGATGGTCCACAGGTGCTTGTCGAAGCCGCGGGCGCCGCCGTGCAATGCGTTCGGCCCGTCGTTGGTGGCGAGCTCGTAAACCTTGCCGTCGAGCGTGAAGCGCCCCTTGGCGATGCGGTTGGCGTAGCGCCCGACAGTCGCGCCGAAATAGTTCGAGGCCTTGAGGTAGCCGGTCATGTCGTCGTAGCCGAGGATCACGTCGGTGGCGCCCTTTCGCCCCGGCACGACGAGCTCCTGCAGCGCCGCGCCCCAGGCAAGGACACGCACCTTCATCCCATGGGTGTTGCTGAGCAGGACGGCTTCGACCGGTGTTCCGTCGGCGAGCTTGCCGAAGGCTTCCTTGTGGGCCTCGCCCGCGACGGCGGGTGAAGCGGCAAGCATCAGCGCGATGGCCGGTAGAATCGAAGTCCTCATGTCGCAACCTCCTGTCCTGTCGTCGAATGGTCTTGCCGGGTCATGCGGCGTCTTCGAAGCGGTCCGTCGTGACGATCCGGCCTTTGTCGAGTGCCTCGCCGGCGAGCTTCAGCGGCGCGAGATCGGCCTCGCTCCGCCCGGAGCGGATCAGCTCGGCGAAGCGGGTATAGAGCCGGCCGTACTCGGCTTCCGCGCCGACCTCCTGCCGCTCGCCGTTGATGACCAGCTCGTTGCCGCCGCGCGAAAGCACGAGCAGCCCGGCGGCGGTTGCCACCTCGATGTCCCAGCTTTGCGGCCCGGTCTGCCGGAAGTCGAATTCGGCAAAGACCGGAAAACCGGCGCCGGCAAGCTCCAGTCGGGCGGCGATCGGCATGGCGCAATTGGCCGGGACCTCGAGCTCGGCCTCGATCAGGCTGAGCCCGTCAGGCAGGATCCTGGTGAGGATCGAGAGGGCGTTGATGCCGGGATCGAAGACGCCGAAACCGTCCCGCTGCCAGATCCATGCCTGGCCCGGATGCCAGACCCTCACGTCCTCTTTCCAGTTCACCCGGACCGAGCGTATCGTCTTGCCGCGCAGCCAGTCCCGGGCGGCGTCGACCCCCGCCGCGTGCTGCGAGTGCCATGCGGTGTGGAGCGTCACGCCGCATCGCCCGGCAAGGCTCACGAGATGCTCCGCTTGCGCGAAAGTGGCGCACGGCGGCTTCTCGAGCAGCACATGACGACCCGTCGTGATCGCCGCGATCGCGGCATCGGATCGGCCGGCCGGCGGCATGCACAGCGAGACGGCGGCGATCTCCGGCTGCGCCCGGAGCATCGCCGCAAGGCTGTCGTACGAAGGCAGGCTGGAGTGGCGCGCCGCCGGATCGCCGATGGCGACGAGCGTGAAATCCTCGCTGCCGGCGATCGCCCGCTCGTGCTGGTCGCGCGCTATCTTGCCGTATCCGGCGAGGGCGATCGCGATGCGGCTCACAACGGGATCACCTCGATGAGCCCCTCGTCGGCCTCGCCGACCAGCGGGTTGCGCAAGGGCAGGCGAAACCCTTGCGCCTCGATCTCGAACACGTCGCCTTCCTTCGTGGCGACGCGGTCGGCGAAGCTGGCGGTGGCGGTGCCGAAGAAGTGGACATGGACGTCGCCGGGCCGGCGGAACCGCGCGTACTTGAAATGATGATGCTCGAGGTTGGCGATCGAATGGGTCATGTTCGCTTCGCCCGTGGCGAACGGCTTCTCCCACAGGACGGCGCCGGCGCGCAAGATGCGGCTCGTCCCGCGAACCTCGGCGGGAAGGTCGCCCAGCCTTAGTTCGGGGCCGAGCGCCGCGTGGCGCAGCTTGGAGTGCGCCAGCCAGAGGTAGTTCTCCCGCTCGGTCACGTGGTCGGAAAATTCGTTGCCGAGCGCAAAGCCGAGCCGCAACGGCGTGCCGTCGTCGGAGATCAGGTAGATACCGGCCATCTCGGGCTCCTCGCCACCGTCCCGCGCGAAGGCCGGAAGCGGCAGGGGCTCTCCGGTGGCGACGAGCGCCGAGCCATCTCCCTTGTAGAACCATTCCGGCTGGGCGCCGACCGTTCCCTTGGCGGGTTTGCCGCCCGCTTCACCCAAGAGGAACATGCGCATCGAATCCGTCGCCCGGCCGGACGCGGCGGCCTGGTGCATCCGGTCGCGCCCCTCGGCCGAACCGAGGTGGGTGAGGCCGGTGCCGCTGACCGTGAGATGCGCCGGATCGGGATGGTCGATGGCGGTGATGAGGGACACGCGCGCCAAGTCGATGCTTGCGCCGGCGCGCCTCGCCGCCAGTGCGCCGAGGCTGCAGCGCTCCGCCACCGCCTGCCGGGCAAGGTCGAGCGTGCTCGCCGCCCCCGCCAGCAGGTAGGCCCGGCCGTCGCTGCCGATGCCCGCAACACCGCGCGAGCCATCGCTGTCAAATTGCACGAGCGAGGCGATTTCGACGGCGGTCACTCGATCTCTCAGTGATTATCGCGCGGGATGCCGAAGGTCTGCGCGATCCGCTGGAAGGCCTCGCTCCCTTCGAGGATCGCGCCCGTGCCGAGCTGGCCGGTGAGCGCCCGCTGGATCGCCTGCCAGGGGGTCTGTGCTGGAGGATAGCCGTAGCCGCCGCGGGCCTCGAGCTCGCGGCGCCTGCGCGACAGTTCCTCGTCCGTCAGCAGCACGTTGACGGTCCCCTGGCGCAGGTCGATCCGCAGCCGGTCGCCCGTCTCGAGCAGCGCCAGTCCGCCGCCGACGGCGGCTTCCGGCGAGACATTGAGGATCGAGGGGCTGCCCGAGGTGCCCGATTGCCGGCCGTCGCCAAGGCACGGCAGTTCGCTCACGCCTTCGCGCAGGAGGTAGGCCGGCGCGCGCATGTTGACGACCTCCGCGCCGCCGGGATAGCCGATCGGTCCGGCGCCCCGCATGACCAGCAGCGTGCACGCGTCGATCCCGAGCGCGGGATCGTCGATCCGCGCGTGGTAGTCCTCGGGCCCGTCGAACACGACGACGGGGCCCTCGAAGGCGTCCGGGTCGTCGGGGTTCGACAGATAGCGAGCGCGAAATTCGTCGGAAATCACGCTCGTCTTCATGATCGCGCTGTCGAACAGGTTGCCCGACAAGACCACGAATCCCGCGTTCTCGCGCAGCGGGCTCGAGATCGGGCGGATGACCCGCTCGTTCTCGATCCGCGCCCCGCGGCAATTGTCGCCGATCGAGCGGCCGTTGACGGTCAGCGCGTCCTCGCGGATGAGCCCTTCGGTCATCAGCTGGTTGACGACTGCGGGAACGCCGCCCGCGTGGTAGTAATCCTCGCCCAGGTACTCCCCCGCGGGCTGCAGGTTGACCAGCAGCGGAACGGCATGCCCGTGCGATTGCCAGTCACGAATGTCGAGCTCGACACCCATGTGCCGCGCGATCGCGGCGAGGTGGATCGGCGCGTTCGTCGAGCCCCCGATCGCCGAGTTCACGACGACCGCGTTGAGGAACGCCTCCCGGGTCATGATGTCCGACGGCTTGAGGTCCTCGCGGACCATTTCGACGATCCGCTTGCCCGTGTGATAGGCGCACTCCTGGCGGTCGCGATAAGGCGCCGGGATCGCCGCCGAGCCGGGAAGCGACATGCCCAGCGCCTCGGTGAGGCTGTTGAGCGTCGTCGCGGTGCCCATCGTGTTGCAGTACCCGGTCGAAGGGGCCGACGAGGCGACGAGGCGGATGAAGCCGGCATCGTCGATCTCCCCGCGGCTGAGCATCTCGCGGGCCTTCCACACGATCGTGCCCGAACCGGTACGCTCGCCGCGGTTCCAGCCGTTGAGCATCGGTCCGACCGACAGCGCGATCGCGGGAATGTTGACCGCCGCCGCCGCCATCAGGCACGCGGGCGTGGTCTTGTCGCAGCCGATCGTCAGCACCACGCCGTCGATGGGATAGCCGTAGAGCACCTCGACCAGGGCGAGGAACGCGAGGTTGCGGTCGAGCCCGGCTGTCGGCCGCTTGCCCGTTTCCTGGATCGGATGGACCGGGAATTCGAGCACGACCCCGCCCGCCTCGCGGATGCCTTCGCGCAAGCGGTCCGCGAGCACCAGGTGGTGGCGGTTGCACGGGGACAGGTCGCTGCCGGTCTGGGCAATGCCGATGACGGGCCGGCCGGAACGCAACTCTTCGAGGCTGATGCCGAAGTTCAGGTACCGCTCGAGGTAGAGCGCGGTCATGTCGATGTTCGCCGGGTTGTCGAACCAGGCGGCCGAGCGAAGCTTCTTGTCAGGAGTTGACCCCATTACGCGCCGCATATACTCATACAAATGAATCTGCAACCGCGGGAAGGAAATTGGGGTGGCGGGATCTCGAAACGGGGCGACGGCCCCTTACGGCAGGGCGCTCGCGCTGCTCGCCAGCCTGTTCTTCATGTGGGGCTTCATAACGGTCATCAACAACACGCTCCTGCCGCACCTGCGCAGCGTGTTTGACCTCAATTATACTCAGACCACATTGATCGAATCGACGTGGTTCATCGGCTACCTGGTGGCGTCGATCCCCTCGGCCAAGCTGATCGAGCGGATCGGCTATCAAAGGGCGCTGGTCGTCGGGCTCGCGGTAATGACGGTGGGATCGCTGCTGATGGTCCCGGCCGCGCGGATTCCGTCCTACGAGGTGACGCTGCTCGCCCTCTTCATCGTCGCTTGTGGCATCGCCTTGCTGCAGGTGGCGGCCAACCCCTACGTGGCGGTGATCGGGCCACCCGAGTCGGCCGAATCCCGCCTCACCCTGGTGCAGGCGTTCAATACCACGGGGGACGTGCTGGCCGTCGTTTTCGGCCGCTACCTGATCCTCAGCCGCACCAGCGGCGGAACCACGCTCGAAGGCACCCAGCTGACCTATGCGGAGCGCATGGCCGACGCCCACGCGACGCAGCTGCCGTACCTCATCGTCGCCGGGGTCCTCGCGGTGCTCGCTTTCGCCATCGCGCGGGCCAAGCTCCCCGCGCTCAGCGAGGCGACGCGGCGCGCCAATGCCGAGGAGCGCAAGCATCTCTCGCTCTGGCGCCACCGCAACCTGGTGCTCGGGGTGGTGGCGATCTTCGTCTATCTCATTGCCGAGATCGGCGTCGGCAACCTGTTCATCAATTTCGTGTCGCAGCCCGACATCGGCAATATCACCCACGAGCAGGCCGCGTTCTACCTCACGTTCGTGTGGGGCGGGATGATGGTCGGGCGTTTCGCCGGTGCCTTCATCATGCGCTGGATCGCACCGGAGAAGGTGCTCGCCGCGTTCGCCTTGGGCGCGTTCCTCACCATGCTGGTCGCCTCGCTCGCCCACGGGCAGGCGGCGATGTACGGGTTGATCCTGGTCGGGTTGTTCCACTCGATCATGTTCCCGACGATCTTCGCGCTGGCGATTCGCGGGCTCGGGCCGCTGACCGAGGAAGGCTCCGGCCTCCTGATCATGGCCATCGCCGGCGGCGCGCTCGTCGTCGTGCAGGGCTGGCTCGCGGACCTCTACGGCATCCAGGCGAGCTTCTTCCTCACCGCCGCCTGCGAGCTGATAGTGCTGGTCTACGCCCTGTGGGGCAGCAAGCCGACTTCAGCGCTGCCGCCAGAGGAAGCCACAGTGACGGCGTGAGCGCAGATCATGTCATAGGGGACTGGGGCCATACGCGGCTCAGGTTGTGGCGGATGGAGAACGGAGCGGTCGCCGAACGGCGCGAGGGCCCCGGCATCGCGCGGGCCGGCGATCCGGCGGCGGCGCTCGCCGAGGCGCTCGGTGACTGGAGCGCGACAAGGATCGTGCTGTGCGGCATGGCCGGTGCGCGCAACGGTTTTCATGAGGCCCCTTACGTTTCCTGCCCCGCCGGGGCGGCGGATTGGAGGTCACGCGCGGCAGTGTGCGATTGGCGCCAAAGCGCGGTCGCCATCGCCCCCGGCCTCGTCACGAAGGACGGGGGCTGCGACGTGATGCGCGGCGAGGAGACGCAACTTTTCGGCGCGATGGTTTGCGCTCCGCGTCTCGCGCGCGGCCGGCACTGCGTGGTCCTGCCCGGCACGCACAGCAAGTGGGCCCGGCTGTCCGAGGGCCGCATCGAGGGGTTTCGCACTTTCATGACCGGCGAGCTGTTCGATCTCCTGCAACGCTCGAGCCTGTTTGCCGCGGGAGGCGAAGCCGGCGAGGCCGACGTCGCGACGGGCTTTGCCGACGGCCTCGATCGCCGGGGGGCGATGAGCTCGCTGCTGTTCGAGGCCCGCAGCGCGCAACTCGCCGGCGGCAAGTCGGCCGGCTGGGCGAGCGGCTTCGTCTCGGGCGTGCTGATCGGCGCGGAGATCGCCGCGATGGAGCCCCTCGAAAGCCTGACGATCATCGCCGAGCCGGCCCTCGTCGCCCGCTACTCGCTCGCGCTGGGCCGGCGCGGGTTGACGCCGGAGAGCCTCGCCGCCGAGGATTGTACGATCGCCGGACTGAGGTTGCTCGATGCCGACGCTTGACCACCTGCTCGCGCACGGCGCGCCGCCGGCGATCGCGATCCTGCGCGGCGTCAAGTCCACGGAGGCTGCCGCTATCGGCGCGGCGTTGGTCGGAGCCGGCGTGCGAATGATCGAGGTCCCGCTCAATTCGCCCGATCCGTTCGCCTCCATCGCCACGCTCCAGGCGCAGTTCGGACAAGAGGCGCTGATCGGCGCCGGGACCGTGCTCGACGCCGCGTCGGTCGATCGCCTGGCCGAAACCGGCGCCGGACTGCTCGTCGCCCCGAACACCGACGCCGGCGTGATCAAGCGCGGCGTGTCGCTGGGCCTCGACGTCATGCCCGGCTTCTTCACCCCGAGCGAAGCGCTGGTCGCAATCGATGCCGGGGCTCGCAGGCTCAAGCTGTTTCCGGCCTCTTCGGCGGGACCGGGCCTCATGACGGCCGTGCGCGACGTGCTGCCGGCCGACATTGGCATCTGGGCGGTCGGCGGCGTCGATGCCGCGAATGCCCGCGACTGGCTCGCCGCCGGCGCTGAAGGCGTGGCGCTCGGCGGCGCGCTCTACCGGCCGGGCATCGAACCGGCGGAAATCGGGCGACGGGCACACGGCTTGGTCGCCGCGCTCAATTCAAGGGAGACGATGCAATGAGGAAAATGGGCTTGGCCATCGCGCCGCTGGCGCTGCTTGCGGCTTTCGTGCCGGGCGCCGTGGCGGCGCGCGAGGACCCGGCCACCACAGTCGAAATCGAGGTCGGGCAGCCCGGCGCGAAGATCGACCGACACATCTTCGGCCAGTTCGCCGAGCATCTCGGCACCGGCATCTACGGCGGCGTGTGGGTCGGGCCCGACTCGCCGATCCCCAACGTCCGCGGCATCCGCAGCGACGTGGTCGCGGCGCTGAAGGCGATCAGAGTGCCGGACGTGCGCTGGCCGGGCGGCTGCTTTGCCGACGAGTACCACTGGCGCAACGGCGTCGGACCGCACCGCCGCAGCACCGTCAACGCCAACTGGGGCGGCGCGATCGAGCCCGATACGTTCGGGACCGACGAGTACATGGATTTCCTCCACCAGATCGGCGCGGAAGCCTATGTCTCGGTCAATGTCGGCTCCGGCACGCTCGAGGAAGCGGCCGACTGGATGGCTTACATGACCGCCGACCAGCGCAGCTCCGCCGGCGCCGACCGCGCGGCCAACGGACATGGCGAGCCTTACGCGGTGAAATACGTCGGCCTCGGCAACGAGAGCTGGGGCTGCGGCGGCAACATGCGACCGCAGTATTACACCGACCTCCTGAAGCGCTACGCGCGCTTCACGCGCAACTACAACCCCGCGCAGCAGGGAGACAACAACCCGAACGCGATGCAGCGCATCGCCGTCGGCCCGACCGACGACGATACCTCCTATACAGAAGGGGTGATGGAGGCCTGGAGCAAGCGCGACTGGAGCTGGTCGATAGAGGGCCTGTCGTTGCACAGCTACACCGTGCCGCACTGGCCGCCGTCGCTGCCGAGCGTCGGCTTCGGCGAGGACGACTACGCCTCGATCCTCGAGGCCACGCTCAAGATGGACCAGCGGATTGCCCGCCACGCGGCGATCATGGACAAGTATGATCCGGACAGGAAGGTCGCCCTGGTGGTCGATGAATGGGGCGTGTGGCTGGCCGAGAATCCGGGCAGCCCGAAAGGCTTCCTGCAGCAGCAGAACTCGATGAGGGACGCGATCGTCGCGGCGCTCAACTTCAACATTTTCGCCCGGCACGCCGACCGCGTCAGGATGGCCAACATCGCGCAGATGGTGAACGTGCTGCAGTCGCTCATCCTCACCGACGGGCCGAAGATGCTGCTGACCCCGACCTACTACGTCCACCAGATGTACGTGCCGTTCCAGGACGCGACTTTCGTCCCGGTGACGTTCGACGCGGGCGAATATCGCCACGGCCAGATCAAGCTGCCGCGGATCGACGCGGTCGCGGTGAAGGCGACCGACGGCAAGCTTTACCTCTCGCTCGTCAACCTCGATCCGGTGGCGGGTGCGTCGGTGAAGGTGACGCTGCCCGACGGTCGCTTCGGCAAGGCGGCGGGCCAGGTCCTGACCGCGCCCAACGTCAACTCGGTCAACACCTTCGAGCGGCCTAACACCGTCACTCCGCGGCCCATCGCCGGCAAGGTAGCCGGCGGGGTCATGACCATCGACTTACCGGCCAAGTCAGTCGCGATGGTTGCCTTGGAGCGCTAGAAGCCCTTGCGCTCGATCGTCCAGCCGGGAACCGTGCACAGGCGGCAATCGGCGCCGAGGAAGCTGCGCGCGGCGCTCTTGTCGCCGCGCAGCTGCCATTCGAGCCAGTCGACGGCAATCGCCGCGGCCGCCCCGCCGTGAGGGTCGAAATACGTGCCTCCGTGGCCGGTCGGCAGGGCCACCATCGCCGCCGGCACGGTGCTGATGCGCGCAAAGTCGTCGCGGCCGTTGGTCCAGGCGATGTCGGTCGGCCCGCCCATGATGTAGAGCACGGGCATGCGCAGCTTCGCGAGCGCGGACTTGGGCGTGTCCATCCCCGGGAGGCGCTGCGAGCCGTCGGGGAACAGCCCGCTGTTCTGCACGATCAGCGCGGTCACCCGAGGGTCCGAGCTGGCGAGGTCGATCGCCTGCACGCCGCCGCAGCTGAAGCCCGACGCGGCGACGGCGTGCGTGTCGAGCAGCCCGCGATACGGGCTCCCGGCGCGGGTGTTCTGGGCGATCGCCCAGTCGAGCCCGTCGCGCAGGTCCTTGACCGACGTCGGCACCGTCAGCGGCGCCCCGTCCACCCGCGGTCCGCGCGCGGCCTGCACCCGCTTGAGTTCCTCGCCGACGTAGCCCGGGGCGACGACCAGATAGCCGTGCGAGGCGATCTCGAGCAGGTGCGCTTTCACGCTCGCGCCGTCGTCCGTGCAGGCGCCGTTGCCCCAGATGTAGATCGGCAGCTTCTTCTTCCCGAGCGCGGCGAGGTTCCCGGGCCGATAGATCACGTGCCGCGGCAGCGAGGGATCGACCTGCATCACGGCCGGATAGGGTCCACCGCCACGGTCTCCCGCCGCGACCGGCCCCGCCGGCGGTCCTTGCGGCTCGAAGGTAAGGTTCCTGCCGAAGAACGGCAGCACGTGATCCTGGATGCGGAAGGCGACCCGGCTCGTGTGAGTGCCCTGGTAGACTTCGAAATCGTTCGCAATGCCGTAGGCAAGGAGCTTCTCGTGAAGGTTCTGAGTGTCGGCCTTCAGGCTGTCCTCATCGCCGACATCCATCGCGATGGCCTTGTAGCGCTTGAGGTTGGGGACCCACTGATCGAACATCGCGAACAGCGAATTGGCGGTCCAGCGTTCGAACACGCTGGGAATCGGCTTGCCGTCCTTGCCGTAGGGGAGGTCGAGATAGAGCGGCGGCTTGCCCGGGTCCGGCGACCATGCGGACGCCATCGCCAGCAGCCCGCGCACCGGGAACGGCAGCTTTGACATGTCGTCGCTCGGCTTCAGCGCGTCGATGCTGGCCAACATCTGCGGCGTCAGTGTGCCGCCCCCCGGGCGCGCTGAGGTGCAGCAGGGGCTCATGATGTAGAGCGCCCCGAACACGTCCGCGTGCTTCATGCCGATGCGCGTGGCGCCGTAGCCGCCCATGGAGTGGCCGACGAGGCCGCGGCTCCTGCGGTCCGGAATGGTCCGGTAATGGCTGTCGATGTAGGCGACGAGGTCGTGCGCGACGAAGTCCTCGAAATCACCGGTCGTCACCGACGTCGAGTACATCGAGCCGTTGTGGACCGTCTTGCTGTCGGGCAGTACCACGATCATTTCCGGCACGCCCTTGGCGAACGCGCCTTCGACCACCTGCGGGACATGGATCTCCTTGATCCACTGCTCGGCGCCGATCGAATAGCCGTGCAGCGCGTACAGCACGGGATAGCGCCGCGATGGACTGGCGCGATAGCTCGGCGGCAGCACCACCAGAACATCGCGATCGGGTGTATTGCCTTCGAGGTTCCCTTCGATCGCCGGCGAGTGAACCTTGATCCGCTCGATCACCGCCAGTCCGGCGCCATCGACAGGCGGCGGAACCTCGGTCTGGACCTGCGCTGACACGGAATTCGCTGCGAAGGCGGTGAATGCGAGAAGCAAGGCCGTCAGCCAAGCCTTCGCTGCCCAGGCAATGCAATTCATCGCTGATCTCATCGTCGTTCCCCTCCCGCTCCCGACGCGTTATATTTGTAGGAGTAATAGAAAGCCTGTCAACCGCCGGGAGGCTGGTCAAAACTCATCCATGTCGCGCGCGATCACGGCAGGGCCAGAATAGCGCTCCGCAATCCCGCGAAGATATTCGAGTTCGCGGCTGCCATTGAGCTCGGGACCCGAGAGGTGGGTGGTTACGATCTCCTTCACCCCCGCGACGCGAGCCAATTCGCCGACCTGTTGCGGGGTGAGATGATGATCGCGCAGGTGGCGTTCGAGGCCGTCCAGGGCAGCGGTTGGCATATTCGGGCTCTCGCGGCGGATTTCGGCGACCACGCCGTCATAATCGATCATCTCCGAGACCAGCAGGTCCGCGCCTTTGGCGAGCTTCTCGACCGCGGGGCTGACGCCGGTATCCCCGGTGTACGCGATCACCCGTCCCGGCGTCGCAAACCGGAACGACAGCGACTGGAACCTCGCTTCGTCGGTGCTGCCCGGCGGGAAGGTGTAATGCGTGTTCTTCACCGCGGTGACGTGCGTCGTCCCGAGATCGAAGCTTGCGCCGTCGCGAATCTCGACGACGGTGATGCCGGGCTCGAACGGGCGGTGAACCTCGCCGGGATAGGCATAGCCGGCAGCGACCGCCGGGCCCATCGACGAGAGGATGCCATCGACGAGTTGCTTCGTGCCCGGCGGGCCGTAAATCATGAGCGGCGAGGTGATGCTGGTCTGCCAGCGCAGGCTGATGATCCCGAACAGGCCGGCCGTGTGGTCGAAGTGCAGGTGGCTGAGCACCACGGCCTTGACCTGGGCGAGCGAGACGCCGGCTTTCGCCAGCTGTTCCGAAACGCCGTCGCCGGCGTCGATCACGTAGTCTCCGTCGCGGGTCACCAGCAGGTTCGCCGGCTGCGAGCGGGTCTTGAGCGGGATCGGCCCGCCTTGCGTGCCGAGCGTGATCCAGCGCGTCGCTTGCTGGCCTTGTGCCGGATAGGCAGCGAGGAGCGCAACGGCGGCGAGGGCGGGGCCAATCGGGTTCATGCGCTTCGTTCTCCTTAACCGCGCGCCCGTTCGGCACGGATCATTGTCTCGAGCACTCGCCGCGCGCGCGTGCCGCCCTGGTCGATGCCGAGCGAGACCGGCTTTTCGGCCCAGAAATCTTTGCCCCGCACGTTGGCGTAGGCGGCCTCGATCATCGGCTTGTCTTCCATGTCGAAGGCGTTGCCGAACATCTCCTTGAGCAGGGCGTCGGTCTCGGGGGAGTCGAGGTCGTGGTACCGGGTGGACGACCAGAAATAGTGGGTCTCGTGCTCGCTCGCCGGCGTCAGGATGTGCGCCTGCGGCAGCTCGAAGCCGCTCGCACGCGGCTCGCCATGGGGGCAGGCACCGATCAGGAGGCGCATCGCCGCCGGCGCATTCCAGCGCATGTCGAGCCAGTGATCGACCTTCGCCTCGGGCGGGTAGCGGCCGTAGGCGACGGACGGCGGCGCGATGCCGGGCATGAACCAGTTCGAGTGCAGGGTGTCGCCCTCGACGCGGACCGAGTGCTTCCCGGCGAAGATCACGCCCTGCCCCGCGAACGTGCCCTTGTGGACGAACTCGATGTGGCTGAGGTCGAGCAGGTTGTCGGTCCCGTACTCGTAGTTGGCCTGCATCAGCGTGTAGCCGCGCACGGTTCGGCTGTGGGGCGTATCGGGCACGAACGAGAAATCGGCAATCAGCGCGGGATCGGCCTCTTGCTCGTTCCCACCCCACAGCCAGACGATGCCGTCGCGCTCGACAGCGGCGAATGTGGGCACGTCGGTTCCGGCCGGAATGCGCTCCGCGAACGGATTGCGCACGCACTTTCCCGCGGGCGAGAAGGTAAGGCCGTGGTAGCCGCAAACGATGGCGTCGCCCTCGCGCGTGCCGCGCGAAAGGGGGGCGAAGCGGTGCGGGCATCGATCGAGCAGCGCCGCGATGCCACCGTCGGCGAGCCGGTAGATGAAGACCGGCCGATCGAGGATCGTGCGCGCGAGGCCGGCGTCGCCGATCTCGTTGGACCAGCCGGCCATGTACCAGCAGTTGCGCAGCCAGGCGGGCATAAACCTCCCCCGAGGATCTAATTCTTGGTGGTAGGAATATTCTGCTGTATGCGCAAGGCCGCGGCGGCCACGCCGCAGCCGGGAGGAAGCCATGACGACCCTTTGGATGGCGCCCTACACATGCGCGCGGGTGACGGCGATCGCGCTCGAGGAAGCGGGCGCCTCGTTCGACACGCGCCTCGTCCGCTTCATGCGCTCCGAGCACAAGTCGCCTGAGTTCAGGGCGCGCAATCCCAAGGGCAAGGTGCCCGCGCTGGAGATCGACGGCGAGGTGCTGACGGAGAACGTCGCCATCCTGGCCTATCTGGCGGAGCGGTTTCCGCAGGCGCGGCTGCTTCCACCCGCCGACACGCCCGCCGAGCGGGCGCACATCCTCGCCGACCTTTGCTTCTGCTCCTCCACGCTTCACCCGCTGGTCACCCGGATACGCATGCCGATGTTCTTCGCCGGCGCCGAGAACGCCCTCGCGGTGAAGCAGGCCGCCGAAGCGGCGATGGACGAGTATTTCTCCCTCGTCGACAACCGCCTCGCCGGCGGGCCGTGGTGGTACGGCGACGCGTGGTCGGCGATGGACGGCTATCTCTACTGGGTGTTCTGGCGCGTCGAGGGCGCCGGCTACGATGTGTCGCGCTTCCCCTACTTCACCGCCCACGCGCGGGCGATGGAGCAGCGGCCCGCGGTGCAGCGCGCGCTTGCGCGGGAGCAAGCGGCACAGAAACAGCTCGAAGCGGAAGGGCTGGCGTTCGTGCCGCCGAAGGTCGGCTAGATCGGCTCGGCGAGCAGCGCGTTCATCTCGGCTCCGGCCCTCGCGTTGTCGACCAGCGGGCCCTCGCCGAGCTGGCCGCGGCAGATCTCGAGCGACTTCTCCACCACATAGCGGCAGCGCTCGAAGCGGCGGTGGCGATAGGCCGCAAAGGCGCGTTCCGGTTCGTCGTCGCGCGCCAGTTCCTCGGCCAGCACGACCGCGTCCTCGATCGCCATGCCGCCGCCCTGGCCGAGGTGCGGCGTGGTGGCGTGGATTGCATCGCCAACAAGCGCGATGCGGCCCTTGTGCCAAGGGCCATCGAGGAAGATCGCCTCGAGCGGCCGATAGACCACTCGCGCATCGTCGGTGATCTGCTCGGCGATGGCGCGGATCGCCGGCGCGCAGCCTGCCAGCCGCTGCCGCATCCGCGCAGCCAAGCCTTGCGCCGGGTACTGCGGATTGCCAGGCTCGGGCGTGGTCGCGTAGAGGTAGATTTCGGCCTCGCTCATCGGCACCAGGCCGACACCGGTCGGCCCGTTGTAGACGTGGAGCGCATCGAAATCGGCCGGGCGCGGAAGGTTGTAGCGCCACACGGCCTGGCCGACGAACCGGGGATGCGGCGCATCGGGAAACAGGACGCGGCGGGTCTGCGAGTAGATGCCGTCGGCGCCGATCGCGAGGGCGAAGCTTTCCTCGCTGGCGTCGGAAAAGCGCGACCTTACCTCGCTGCCCGTGTCTTCGAGCCATACGGCTATCGTGCTGCGGCGGAGGTCGGCACCCGCCGCCGTGGCCGCGTCGGCCAGCACCTTGAGCAGCGCGCGCCGCGGAATGCCCATCGCCGCCGGGTAACCCTCGATCAGCGAGCGCGACGGCGTGCGGGCGACGAGCGTCCCGTCGGGCGCGTGGATTTCGACAGCATCGTAGGCAAAGCCCGCGCGCACGTAGGCCTGATCGAGGCCGAGGCCGGCGAGCGCGCGCACGACGTTCGCCTGCTGGCTGATGCCGACTCCCTCGACACCGCTGCCGTCGCTGCGCTCGATCACCGTTGCCGCAAAGCCCTTCCGGGCGAGCGCCGTCGCCGCGGTGAGCCCGCCGATGCCCCCGCCGATGACGAGGATGCGCCTGCCGGTCATGCCGGCTGGGCTCGCCCGGCGGGCGCGCCGGGCGCGCGACGGAACGCGGCGACGAGGAAGGCGGTTGCCACGAGCGGCGAAGCGATCATCGCCGCCAGGGCCTGGCGCAAGCCCTGGGCGCCGAGTTGCGGCGTCAGGGCGTCGCTGAGCGCGCCGACAATCAACGGTCCGAGCGCGCCGCCGACGAGGCCCGAAGCGGCCAGCATGACCGTCGAGACGAGCGCCCGGTCGCCGGCGCCCGCGCGGGTTACCGCGTAGTTGATGCACGGTACGAAGGCGCAGCTGAGGAGGAAGTTCATCCCCGCGGCGCAAAGCATCGTCGCGAGCAGCGTGGGCGCGAAGATGAAGCCCGCCATGAACGGCGCCGCCAGCGGCAGCGCGACGAGCGGCAGGCGCAGCATCGCCGACATCGAACCGTGCCTTCGCACCAGCCGGTCGGCGATGGCGCCCGACACCAGGGTTCCGGCCAGGCCGCCGATCCCCACCGCCGGGCCGATGACGATGCCGACCTCGCGCAAGGGGACGCCGTGCGAGCGCTGCAGGAAGGCGGGTCCCCAGGCGCCGAGCACGGCCCCCATCATGGCCGAGATTCCGAAGCCGAGCGCCAGCGGCACGAAACCCGGTATCGCCAGCACGCGTCGCAGGCCGGCGGCCATCCCGGCGAGCCAATGCCGCGCATCGTCGGCCGGATCGCGCCGCTCCTCGCGGGCCGGCTCGCGCACCGTCAGTGTGACGACGATCGCGAGCACCACACCGGCGATGCCGCAGACAACGAACATCGGCCGCCATCCCAGCCAGGCGGCCACCACGCCGGCGAGTATCGTCCCGCCGACGATGCCGATGAAGCTGCTCGACTGGAACACGCCGATCGCCGTGCCGCGGACCTGCGGACGGAAAAGGTCGGGTATCAGCGACATCACCGCCGGAAACGCCGTCGCCTCGCCGATGCCGACCGCGAGGCGCGCCGCCGCGAGCTCCGGGAAATTGCGGGAGAGCCCCGTGGCGGCGGTCGCGATCGACCACCCGGCGATGCCTATCGCCAGGATGCGGACACGTTTGCCGCGGTCGACCAGCCGGGCGATGAACAACCCGGCGACGAGGTTGAACAGCACGAACAGCAATCCGTTGGCGAGCGCCATCTGAGTGTCCGACAGCGCGAGGTCGTGCCGCACCGGCTCGGTGACGACGCCGAGCAGCATGCGGTCGCCGACGTTGAGGACGTTGGCGAGGAACAGCAGGAACAGCGTCCAGCCGGCGATAAGGGGCGAAACCGGAGGGCGCGCGGCCGTCACGGCATTATGGCCTTGCCTTCGAGGACCTTCGCCAGCTCGCCGTCGAATTCGGCGTCCATCAGCACGAAAACCAATTTCGCCGGGAGTTCCGAGCGGTTTTCCCACGCGTGATCGGTGCCGCGCTGGACGACGACGTCACCGGCGCGGAGCAGCACCTCGCTGTCGCTCAAGATCAGCGCGATCTCGCCTTCGAGGACGACGCCGTAGTCGATGGTTTTGGTACGGTGCATCGGACTGCGCTTGCCCCCGGCGCTCGCCGGCAGGAATTCGATGACGCGGATGAGATTGCCGGCGCCCGAGCCGAGGGCAATGCGCGAGCCGCCCGATGTCGGCTCGCCGGCGGGCGACAGGCCGAGAACCGCGGGCGCACAGTCCATCGACCAGACTTCGTCGAACTGGGCGCCGGGCAGCGAGCGGGTGTGCGGCACCGGCCCATCGGACACGACGATGGACCGCCCATCTCCCGTATGCCCGGTGACGATGCGGCGGGTTGTCCTCACCTCAGCCTCCGTTGCCCGCTCGCGTCGCCGCCGCCCGAGGATTCGACCAGCACAGCCGGGCCGAATTCGCGCAGCGGCAGATCGGCGAGGGCATTCACGATCAGGTACTGCGTGGGCATCTGCTCCCACGTCGCGCGGCGGAAGTGGAACTCGCCGGAGCCGCCCTCTACCAAGCGCACGTGCGGAGCCGGCCCGTCGGGGGCCGTCACGGTGAAGGCATCGACCTCCGCCTCGCCCCAAGACCCCGTGCGCGGAACGTACTTGTGGAACATCATGTTCGGCGCGGGGGGAGGGATCTCAGTGGCCTCGAAATCGCCGGCGGTCAGTTCGAGGAAGGTGAAGCCGTCCCACGAGGCGTGGGCCCGCCAGCGACCGTTCTCGACCACCGGTGTAGGGATGTCGGCGAAGATCTTGGGCCAGCCGAGCTCGTCCCGCCCGGTCAGGATCGGCTCGGCCATGCTCTCCCACAGCACGGGCACGAACGCACCGGTGACGTCTTCCTCGCCGCGCCAGCTAGCGGGGATTCGGACCATCGCGATGTTGTAGCCGCGGCCCGCCAGCCAGCCGATATCGGTCAGCACGAGCAGGACCAGCTCGATCCGGGCCGGGGCTTCCACGGTGAATCCCGGCGGCATGAGGCGAGCGAGCGCACGGGCTTCGGTCCGTGCCGACAGCGTCAGCGTCAACGTGTTCTTGTCGTATCGGCGGTGGCGCTGGGATTGCGGAAGGTTGCGCGGTCCGGGCGCCGGGCCGAACGACACCGGCATGCGGTACATCGGGGCCAAGCCCTCGCTCACCCCACCCGTTCCAGCCCGAGCAGGCCGGCTGCGTTGAGGCCGAGGATCTTCGCTCTGTCATCTTCCGACAGCCGCTCGTGGAAGCCGATCGGGTCGGGCTCGGACATGTCGAACGGATAGTCGGTGCCGAGGCACAGCCTGTCGGCGCCGTGGGTGCGCACGAGGCTGTCGAGCTCGTCCCCATCAAACACCAGCGTGTCGAGCCACAGCTTGCGCAGGTAGCTGGACGGCTCGTGCCGGCAGTGCTCGGAGCAATCGCCCCGGGCGCGCCAGCCGTGGTCCATGCGGCCCCAGTAGCCGGGGAGGTACCCGCCTCCGTGGGCGACGCAGATCCTGAGGCCCGGGTAGGCGTCGAGAACCCCTCCGAAGATCAGGTGCCCGATGGCGAGGGTGGATTCGAGCGGGTTACCGATCAGGTTGTTGAAGTAATACTCGCTCAGTCGCCTGCCTTCGGTGAAGCCGAGCGGGTGAATGAAGATCAGCACGCCGAGCTCTTCCGCCGCCGCCCAGAACGGGCGCAGCGCTTCGGCGTGGAAATCGGTGCCGTTGACGTTGGAGCTGATCTCGATGCCGCGCAGGTCGAGCTCGTTGACGCAGTGGCGCATTTCCTCGATCGCCAGGCGCGTGTCCTGCAGCGGCACGGTGCCCATGCCGACGAGACGGTCGGGGTGCTGTGCGACCGCCGCCGCCATGCCGTCGTTGACCGCCCGCGCCGCCTCGCGCCCGGTGTCGGCGTCGGTGAAGTAGAAGTATTGCCCGGGGCTCGGCGAGATCGCCTGCATGTCGATGCCGAGCCGGTCCATGTCGGCAAGCCGCGTGTCGAGCGTGTTCAGCGTGCGGCCGATGGCGGCGAATTGCGCGCGGTTGACCTCCATCGTCTTCGGGCTGGTGAAGTCGTTGATGCCCGGCGGCGGCCCCGTATACTTCGCCTGGACGATGGCGTCCGCCGCGGGGATGCCGAGATGGCAGTGGATGTCGACGACGAGGTGCTTGCCGCGCGCGTGGACCGGGATCGGCCTGCGCTCGCCGCACGTCGTCACCTCGCCGCTCATGGCGCGACCCGCGCCGGCATGATGGTGCCGCTGCACGGCCCGAAACCGATCGGCACGTAGCCGTCGGCCTTGGCCTTGCCGCGCAACGTCAGCGTGTCGCCATCCTCCAGCATCACGCGCCTGGTCCCGTCGGGCAGCAACAGCGGCTCTTGCCCGAGCCGGGTGATCTCGACGAGGCACCCGCGCGCCTCGTCGGCCGCGCCCGACACGGTGCCGGTGGCGATGAGGTCGCCGGTCTCGAGCGGCGCGCCGCCGGACGCCTGATGGGCGACCATCTGCGCCAGCGTCCAGAACAGCTCGGCGACGTTGGTGCGCACGATCGTGTGCGGGCCGGAGCCGGTGTCGAGCTCGGCCGTCAGCTCGATGTCGAGGCCGCCGGCCTCGCGGTCGGACGGATCGTTCAAGTAGCCGGGCACCTCGGGCTGGTCGGCAGTTCGCCCGCGGCCCGGCACGCGAAACGGCGCAAGCGCTTCCATCGCCACCACCCACGGCGAGATCGTCGTCAGGAAGCTCTTGCCGAGGTGCGGGCCGAGCAGCATCTCGTAGAACTGGATGCCGCGGGCCGACCAGTCGTTGACGAGGCAGCAGCCGAACAAGAGCGCGTCGGCGCGCGCCATGTCGACTGTCTCGCCGAGGGCGTTGACCGGCCCGCCGAGCCAGGCGCCGAACTCGAGCTCGAAGTCGAGCATCGGTTCCGGCGCTACCGTCATCTCCTTCGCGCCGCGCGGCACGACCTGGCCCACCGGGCGGATCACCGGCGTGCCGCTCACCGCCACCGAGCTCGCGCGGCCGTTGTAGGCCACCGGCAGCGTCGCCCAGGCTGGATTCGGGGCGCGGCCGCCGTTCGCCGCCATGCGCAGGATATGGTCGGCCGAGGTGCAGAAGTCGGTGAACGCGGTTGGCTTGGCCGGCATCAGCAGCTCGACCTCGGCCATCGGCACGAGCGCCTTTTTCGCCGCCTCGCGGTCACCATCGCCGCCCACGCGGTAAAGTTCCGACAAGTGCGCGCGCAAGGCGGAGACGGCGGTGCGCGGCTGGGCGAACAGCGGAAGCAGGCTTGCCCCCCGCGCTGCTTCCGCTGCCGCCCCCGCGATCTGACCGGACGCGAGCAGCGCCGACAGGTCGATGATGCTGTCGCCCAGGGCCACTCCGCCACGCGCGCCCATGCCGTCGTCGAACACGCCGAACGGCAGGTTCTGGATGGGAAAGTCGGTGTCCGGCGCGTTCGCGCTCGCGAGCCAGCTGCGGCGGTTGGGATCGTGCGTGGCGTTCAACTCAATGGACATGGCCGCACCCGTGGCGCTCCTGGTGTTCCTTGCGGTACCTGTTCATCTCGGCGAACAGCACCGGCGGCGGCGCGTGCGGGACATCCGGGTCCCATTGCTTGTAAAGCGAATAGACGTTGGCGACGACACGCTCGGGGTCGGTCCAGTGGGAATATTCGTTGATCGGGATGTCGCGCGCCGCATCGCGCCAGTCCATGCCCGCGTCGAAACGGCCGCGCGCCTCGTCGCGCAAGTGCTCGAAGTAGCCCTTCAGGTTCCTGACGCACCCGATGTCGCTGATCGGGCCATGGCCCGGCACGACCACGTCGGGTTCGAGCCCGATGATGACATCGCACGCGGCGATCCAGTTCGAGAACGGCCCCGCCCAGACGACCGGATGACCCTCGTTGAACACGAGATCGCCGGTGAAGACCGTGCGGTCCTCCTTCACCCAGGCGATGGTGTCGGATTCGGTGTGCGCCGGGCCGAGGTCGGTCAGCTCGACGGTCTTGTCGCCGACGGCGAGGGTCATCGTCGTCTCGAACGTGGTCGTCGGCAGCGCCAGCGCGTCGACGCCGCTGAAATCGAAGTAGCGCCCCATCGTCTCGAACAGGAATTCGCCCGCTTCGCCCATGTTCTGCCAGTTGGCCGAAAGGTTCGCCAGCGCCTGCGGATTGAAACCCTCCATCTCGGAGCGGGTCTTGGCCGTCGCGATGATCTCTGCGCCTTCCACGAGGCCGTTGCCGAAGAAGTGATCGGGGTTCGCATGGGTGTTCATCAGCCGGTCGATCTTGGCGCCTCCCGGCACTTGCGCGAACGCCGTCAGCATGTCGCGCGTCAGCGGCACGCTCATCAACGTATCGATCAGCAGCGTTTCGCCTTGAGAGCTGACGAGGCCGGCGTTCGACCAGCCCCACGTGCCGTCCGGCTGGACGTAGCCGTAAACGCCGTTGCCGATGTCGTGAACGCCTTGCCGGAAAGGCCAGTTGGCCATGCAGATTTCTCCCTCGGTCACCCTACAAGCATAATTCCTTGCGGCAAGAATATTTTGCCGCAACTGCGGTTGTCGAACAGCGCCGTTCCGCGTAGCACACGGGCCGATGGCAACGGGGCGAAAGAGGGGCGCGAGGCGCGGCAAGGGGCGGCCGACCGCCAGCGAAACGGGTGTCGGCAGGGAGGCGCTGATCACGGCCGCTCGCGCGCTCCTGCAGGAGCTGCCCCCGGCGCAGGTGACCAGCACCGCCATCGCCAGGCGCGCCAATGCCGATCCGGCGCTCGTGCGGTACTATTTCGGCAACCGCGAAAACCTGCTGTTCGAAGTCGCCAAACAGATCGGCGCCGAGGCCAACCGGCCGCCGCCGGACGAGGGCGATCCGCTCGAGCTCTTGGCCGACATGATCCACAACACCTTCCGCTTCACCCGTTCGGCCAAGCACATGCAGCGGCTGATGATCGAGGAGCTCGATTCGGCCACTTCGGCCGAGGTGCGCGAGAAGATGCGCGAGTGGAACCGCCAGCCGCTGTCGAACTACGCCAAGCTGCAGGAGCTCGACGTCGAGGGCGCGCTGCGCCAGTTCGATCCGCTGTTCATGCACCTCGCGGTGGTCGGGATCAGCGACTTCTTCGCCAGCGGCGCGCCTCTCGTCGAGCTGCTGGTGCCGGCGGGAACCGACATGGCCGAGCTCGGGCGGCAGTACGAGGAATTCGTGACCCGCCTGCTGACCGACGGGGTGCGCAAGCGCTAGCTAGGCCTCGGCGACGCAGCGGTTGCGCTGGGTGCCGAGGCCGCTGATCGAGCCTTCCATCACGTCCCCCGCCTTCAGGAACACGCCGAACGCGGAGCCATTGCCGTAGGGCGAGCCGGTGCAGATGAGATCGCCCGGCTCGAGCACCACGCGGTCCGACAGGTATTCGATCTGCCGCTCTATCGAGGCCATCATGTCGGACGTGCTCTCGTCCTGGTAGGTCTTGCCGTTGACCTTGAGCGTGATGGTGAGATCGTAGGGATCGGCAACCTCATCTCTCGGCACCACCATCGGGCCGAACGGGAGGAATGTCGGGAAGCACTTGCCCGACAGCCAGTCGGCGCCGATGGCCGAGCCGTCGCGGCGGAAGATGTGCTCGCGCGCGGTGACGTCGTTCACCACCGCGAATCCCGCCACGTGGTCCATCGCCTCGGCGGCGCTCACATGGTGCGCGCGCTTGCCGATCACGACGCCGAGCTCGAGCTCCCAGTCGGGCTTCTCGACATTTCGCGGCAGGATCACCTCGTCCAGCGGCCCGATCACGCACGAGGGCAGCTTGAGGAACACGAACGGCAGCGCCTTCGCCCGCTTGTCCATCATGGCCTCAACCTGGCGTCTGCGCTCCTCCGGCGAGAGGTTCTCGTGCTCGGCGGTGCGCATCGACGGATCGCCCATGATCAGGCCGACGACGTGCTTCTTGTAGTTGGCGCCGGTGCAGAACACCTGCCCGGGACGATAGGGGGCGCGCACGTCGGCCGAGGCGAAATCGGCTGCCGAAGCGAACGCGATTTCGTCGGCCGCCCATCGCGCGAGGTTTGCGGCGATGCGCTCCCAGTCCGCCAGCAGGGCGGGAATATCGCGATCCTCGCCCCACCGGCGAAGCGGCACGAACCGGTCTTGCCTGACGAGAACCGCTTGCGGAGCGCCGTTGACGCTTACCGTGGCCAGTCCATAAGTCATCCGTCGCTGCCTTCAGTAGGGTTGCTGGAGCTTGTGCATCGTGTCGCCGAGCATGGCGTTGGCGTCGCGCTGGTCGCCGCCGGCCATCTCGATCTCGCCGATGCGCACCGAGTTCTCGACGACCATGCGCGCGCGCTCGAAGCGGCGATCGGTGAACGCCGCCAGCGCATCGGCAACCGCGTCGTGCCGGGCGAGCTCCTCGGCAAGGACGAGCCCGTCCTCGACCGCCATCCCGGCGCCCGAGGCCATGTGCGGCGTGGTCGCATGGACGGCGTCGCCGATCATCACGACCCGGCCCTTGTGCCACGGCGGCGGGAGCATCACCCATTCGAGCGGGCGGTAGTTGACGAGCGAGCTGTCGCCGAGGCTGTCGCGCACGCTCGCGACATACCCGCCGTACGGGCCCAGCAGGGCGGCGACGTGCGGCAATTGCTCCCCGGGCTCGTACCACGGGTTTTGCGGCACGTGCTCAAGGATGAAGGCGTACATCTTGTCGCTCGAGACCGGATTGAAGCCGAGCTTGACCGGCCCGCCGAGCCACATCTCCGCGCGGTCGACCTCCGCCGGCCGGTCGGCGACGATGCGCCAGCAGCCCTGGCCGGTGAACTTCGGCATCGGCGCATCGGGGAACAAGGCTTGGCGCGTCTTCGAGAAGATGCCGTCGGCGCCGACCACGAGGTCGAACCGTTCGTCGCGGCCGTCGGGGAAGGCAACCTTTACGCCGTCTGCCGCCTGGACGAGGTCGGTGACCTCGGCCCCGAGCGTTACGCGAACGCCGCTTGCGCGGACCCGGCTGGACATGATCTCGTGCAGCACGGGGCGCATGATGCCGCCGCTACGCGCCACGGGCGGCGCGTCGGCGGCGGGCGGCGGCGTTTCCATGATCACGCTGCCGTCGACCGAGCGCAGCCGCATGCCGGCCCCGACGAAACCCTTCTCGCGCACCTCGTCGAGAATGCCGAGGTCGTCGAACGCCCTCAGCGAGAGGCCGGTGACGCTGATCCCGGCGCCGTAGGCCCGCCAGTGCGGATCGGCATCGGCCAGCTCGACCTCGACGCCGCTCCGGGCGAGCGCCAGCGCCGCGCTCATCCCGCCGACGCCGCCGCCGATCACGAGCGCCTTGCCGATCATCGCGCCCCTCCCGCCGCCGCGCTCAGGCCGGAACCTGCCACAGGCCCTTGTCGGGCGTCATTTCCGCGTGCGGGACGTTGCCGGTGATGATGCGCCCGGTTCCCCACTGGTCGATCGTGCTCGGGCCAGGAGGATAGGTCGTCGGCACCCAGCTCGCCTCGTCGACGTGCTCGAGGTCGGACGTGTATTCGACCGCGTTGCCGTTGGGCGTGAGGAAATAGCAGAAGGTGTTGTCGCCGGCGGTGTGGCGCCCGGGGCCCCAGCTCAACGTGACGCCGTTCTCGTGCATGCGCGCGAGGCCGCGCATCAGTTCGTCGACCGAGGCGACGTCGAAGGCGACATGGTTCAGCGCCGGCGGCCCCGGCAGGACCGCCACCCGGTGGTGCGCCGAATTGCAGCGCAGGAACACCATGAAGTCGCCGATCCAGTCCGAAAGGCGGAAGCCGAGCGCCTGCTGGTAGAACTCGGCGAGGCCCTTGTGGTCGGGGGAGTGGAACACGACGTGGCTCAGGCCGACGGGGATGGCCTCGCCCTTGCCGAGCGTGCGCTGCTGGCGCTTGGCGCTGTCGCAAACCACCTCGATGGCGCGCCCGTCCGGATCAAAAAAGCGGAAGGCATAGCCCCCCGCCGGCCCGTCGGCCGGCCCGGGCTCCGCAATGATCTTCGCGCCCGCCGTCTTCACCTGCTCGAACAGCGCGTCGACATCGGCCCGCGAATCGGCCGAGAAGCCGATCAGGTCGGTCTTCTTCTCGGCGTCCTCGCGCAAGCGGATCACGAACGGATGCGCCGTACCTTCGGCGGCGAGGTAGACCTTGCCGTCCTCCTCGCCGACATCGACCAGCCCCCACGTCTCGGCGAAGAATTTGCGCTCGGCGGCGAGATCCGGCACCGCCAGGCCTACGTATTGGAGGTCGCTTACTCTTGCGGACATGCCTGACTGCTCCGTTCGTGGCTGTGGGATCGCGGGCTAGAACTTGCCGCCGATGCGCACGCCATAGGTTCGCGGCTCCTCGACGGCGCTCACGACGAGATTGGCCGTCGTGATGTTGCCGCCCAGCTGCCGCCGGCTGTTGAAGATGTTGCGCATGTAAACACTAGCGAACAGACGGTCATCATTCTTGCTCAGCGTGATCGATGCGTCGGTGACGAAATTCGCCTTCGATTTCAGATAGGGCAGGTAGTCCGCGGTCGAGTAGCTCGAGCTGCGATAGCGGGTGTCGGCCTGCAGCACGATCTTGAACGCATCGAGCGGGATCGTCTGCTCGCCGTTGAGGATGAACGACCAGCGCGGCGAGTTGAACGCCGGCTTGCCCGAGCAGTCGATCTGGAAGAGCGAGAGCGGCACGCCGTTGACGGTTTGCGTCGCGGGGGCAAAGGCGCAAGTCGTGTTGGGCGGCAGCCCCTGGTTCGGCACGAAGTAGGTGAAACTGTCGTACTTGCCGTGCAGGTACTGCACCGAGGCGGACAGCAGGGTGGTCGGAGTTGCCCTGAGGTCGACGTCGAGGTCGATGCCCTTGATCGTGCTGTCGCCGATGTTGCGCGTCAGGAACACCGTCGTCGGCGGGTTGCCAAGGTCATAGCCGAACTGGCTGAACTGCTGGTTGCGGTACTTCCACAGGAACGCCTCGATGTTGACCTGCAGCGTGTTGCCGAGGAAGCGGTTCTTGCTCCCCAGCGTATAGGCGTCGATCGTCTCGGGCTTGTAGGATTCGACCCCGCGCGCGAACGAGAAGCCGCCGCCGTGATAGCCGGTCTCGAAGCTCGCGTAGATCATGTTGCGCGGCGTGACGTCGTACTGCGCGGCGAGGCGGTAGGTGAACTTGTCGTTCTTCAGGCTCGAATTGATCACGATCGGCGAGAACAGGACGAAGGGAGCCGTCTGCGATCCGCCCGCCTCAGGCGGCAGGACGAACAGCGGGACCGGCGTGATTGGTATGCCGCGCGTGAGATAGAAATTCCTGAACTCCTGCTCGGTCTCCAGCACCGGAATGAACGGCAGCGTGGGGCAGAAGTCCTGCGGCGGCGCGGGGTTGCCGCAGAACAGGATGTAGACGTCGGACGTGCCGTCGAACCGCTTCTTGTCGGACGTGTAGCGGGCGCCGGCCGTCAGGCTCAGCTTGTCGGTCGCATGCCACGTGATCTTGCCGAACCCGGCCCACGATTTCGTGCCGGTCGTGAAGTCCTGGTAAGGCGTCAGCGTGTGCTGGTCGTAGCGCGCGGTGGCGGCGATATCCTCGTCGAAGTAGATGCCGCCGATCAGGTAATCGACGGCGGTGCCGATATCGCCCGCCCAGCGCGCCTCGAGGCTGGTCTGCTTGTCCTTCTCGGCCGAGAACGCGCCGCGGAACACGCCGTTGAACTGGTAGGCGATGCTGGCTTCGCGATAGGCCGGCTGGATCGTGAGAGTGCCGACGTCGGTCTTGTAATTGAGCTCGGCCGTGACACCCCAGTAGTCGTCATCGTTGAACGGGATGCCGTCGACGACCTCGCCGGCGCGGCCGACCTGGGACACGAAGCGCGAGGCGAGGAGCGCCTGCGAGGCGGGATCGAACACGCCCTGCTTGGGCGAGAAGCCCGTCGGCGTGAACTGGTAACCGCCGAACCCCGTCGGGCCGAAGATCGGATCGACCTTCCCGAGGTAGAAGCCGCTGAGGCTGCTCCCGCCCTGGTGCGAAAAGTCCACGCCGAGCCGCAGGTTGAGGTTGTCGGTCGGCTCGGCGTAGATCTGGGCGCGGCCGGCGTATTCGCGCTGCTTGCCGGTGCCGTCGTTCTGGAACCCGTCGCGATTCGACAACGATCCCGCGACGCGAACCGCCGCCTTGTCGCCGAGCGGAAGATTGATCGCCGCCTCGCCGGTCAGCCAGTCGTAATTGCCGTAGCCGGCCGAGAATTCGAGCGACGTGTCGTTCAATTTCGGTCGGTTGGGGATGACGTTGATCGCGCCGCCGGTGGCGTTGCGTCCGTACAGCGTGCCTTGCGGGCCTTTCAGGATCTCGACGCGCTGCAGGTCGTAGAAGACGCCCGAGGTCGAGCTCGGCCGGCCGATGTAGACGCCGTCGTAGTTGAAGGCGATCGCCGGGTCCGAGTAGGCGTTGACGGTCGCGTTGCCGACGCCGCGCACGAAGAACACGGTGGTCGGGCCGCCGGTGCTACCGGTCGCGGACAGGGCATTGGTCGTGCGCGAAAGGTCCTCCGCGCGAATGACGTTCTGGCGGACCAGCTCTTCCGGCGAGATCACGTCGAGCGCGACCGGCGCGCGCTGGCTGCTTTCCGCCACGCGCTGGGCGGTGACGACGATTTCGCCCAGACCGTTCTCCTCGTCGGGATTGGCCGTCGGCACGGCGGCTCCGCTCGGCGAATTCGCCGCCGGGGTGCTTTGCGGCACCGGCGCCTGTCCTTGCGCCTGCGGCTGGTCCGCCGACGCACCGTTCTCCTGCGCCGCTGCGGGCTGGAACGACAGGCCCGCGACGATGGCGGCCGCGGACACACCCCATGAAAGCCGAGCGTTCATGATTTCCTCTCCCTGTGAACACGCGCTATATTCCCGATGGTAGGAATTTATATTCCTGCGCGCAAGAATTTTGATGCGGCTGAGGCCTGCCCACGCTTGCGCAGGTCCCGCGCTTGAGTGATAAATTCCGCCACGCAGGAATTGGCTTGGGGGGAGCGACCGTGAAGGCGAGAGAGTATCGTCGCATCGCCTGCGAGGAGGGGTTTCTTTCTCCCGGCGTCCTGGCGGCGAACGCCACGGCCAGCACGGCAAGCCTTCCGCTCATCACCGCCGACGGGCCCGCGGCGTTCCTCGCCCGGCCGCTCGTCGATCTCGGCGACGAACGCATCGCCGCGATGGACGCCGACGGGATCGACATGCAGCTCCTGCTCCTCAGCTCGCCGGGGGTGCAGGTGTTCGACGCTGCCACCGCAAGCAGCCTCGCCGGCGAGGCGAACGACTATGCCTCGCAGGCATGCGAGCGTCATCCTGCCCGCTTCGCCGCGCTCGCGGCCCTCGCGCCGCAGGATCCCGCCGCCGCCGTGCGTGAACTGGAGCGCGCGCTCAAGCTGCCCGGCATCAAGGGCGCGATGGTCAACAGCCATACCTTCGGCGAGTATCTCGACCGGCCCAAGTACCTGCCCCTGTTCGAAGCCCTGCAAGCGCTCGACGCGCCGCTCTACATCCATCCGCGCGAGCCGGCCGGAGCGATGGGAGCGATCATGGCCGGCCCCGTCGTCGGCGGCGCCGCGTGGGCTTACGGCGTCGAGGTCGGCACGCATATCCTGCGGCTGATCCAGTGCGGCCTGTTCGACCGTTTCCCGAAGCTGCGCCTGGTGATCGGCCACATGGGCGAGGCGTTGCCGTTCTGGCTGCCGCGGATCGACAACCGTTACCTCGCGCTCGGCGTGCGCGGCGGCAAGCCGCCGATCGAACGGCTTCCGAGCGACTATCTGAAGGAGAATGTCTGGGTGACCACCAGCGGGATGAACTATGGGCCGCAGCTTCGGATGACCCTCGAGGTCCTCGGCGCCGATCGCGTGCTCTATGCAACCGACTATCCGTTCGAGGACCAGGCTGAGGCCGTCGCCCTCGTCGAGGCGATGCCGCTTGCGGAGCGGCAGAAGAAGGCCCTGTTCGAGGACAACGCGGCAAGGGTGTTCGGCGTGGGACCTGCTCGAGGAGAACCCTGCTCGGCGGCATGGCGGCGAGCCTGGCGATCGG
>Ga0157369_10000674_pt1 | contig 44019 bp, 35 predicted proteins | sample C25metaG_FD_113461 | JGI IMG/M metagenome (GOLD analysis project Ga0157369, IMG submission 113461) | Corn rhizosphere microbial communities from Kellogg Biological Station, Michigan, USA - C2-5 metaG | ecosystem: Host-associated > Plants > Roots > Rhizosphere > Soil | place: USA: Michigan... | reverse complement strand
TTGAGCTGATCACGCCGGTGGCGATGGAGAAGGGCTTGCGTTTTGCCATCCGCGAAGGCGGACACACCGTGGGCGCCGGCACGATTTCGGAGATCATTCAGTAACCCGGCGGTCTTCGGCCGAGAGAAAAGCAAGTCTGCACCTCGATGAACCGGGGTGCGGGAGACAAGAGTTTTGATTTTGAGCTTCTGGTTTTTGGGTCTTACTTGAAGCCAGCAGCTTGCAGTTAGGAGCTTGATTTTATGCCCCGAGAGATCATTACATTGCAGTGCGGTGATTGCAAAGAGCGGAACTATTCAACAACCAAGAACCGCAAAACGACGCCGGACCGGCTGGAGATGAAGAAGTTCTGCCGCCGGTGCCGCAAGCACACGCCGCACAAAGAAGTTAAATAATTCGGGCGATCGGCTCATCGGCCATCGGGCGACCTGAATGATCTGCGATCACCAGATCATCCGATGATCGATTGAAAGACAGGGGCGTAAGCTCAACGGTTAAACTGTCGGTCTCCAAAACCGAACTTGGGGGTTCGAATCCCTCCGCCCCTGCCAGATTGGTTGGACGAGGTTTTCTCAAGGCAGAAGGCTAGGTGATGTGATGGCAGTAGGAACGAAGAAAATGGCGAATACAGCATCCGCAGCAAACGACAACGGCATTGGTGGCAAGGTAAAGTCCATCCCCGAGCGGATCAAGGCCTTCTATAACGACGTACGTACCGAGATGCGGAAGGTGACGGCGCCGTCGCTCAAAGAGGTGCAGGCGACCACGGTGGTCGTCATTGTTACTGTCTTCTTGTTCGGTCTCTACTTCTTTGTTGTCGATTCGGTTATCTCGAAGGGTGTGGATGTCCTCTTCCACAGGTTTGCAAAATAAAGGTTCTGGTTTCCAACTTATGCAGGACGAACAAAAAACTAACAGCCAAGCGGAAGGTACACCGTCGCAGGCGAATGAAGCGACCGCCATTGCTGAAAAGCCGCGCAATCCGAATATGAAGTGGTACATCATCCACTCCTATTCAGGGTTTGAACGCAAAGTGAAAGAATCGCTCGAATCGCGGGTGCGTGCATTCGGTCTGGAAGACAAGATAGGCCGAGTGCTGATCCCCACCGAGTCGGTGACCGAAGTGCGCGCCGGCAAGAAGTACACCGTCGAGCGCATGTTCTATCCCGGCTACGTTCTGGTTGAAATGGACATGGATGACCATGTCTGGCACGTGGTAAAGGCTACGCCCCGAGTCACCGGATTCGTCGGCACCGGACAACAGCCAACGCCCCTGTCGGACGAGGAAGTTCAGCAGATCGTCTACAAGTCGGGCGAATCGAAAGAGAAGCCGAAGCTCAAGGTCAAGTTCGAGAAGAACGAGACGGTGCGCATTACCGAAGGGCCGTTTGCGACCTTTACTGGAGTTGTGGACGAAGTCAACGACGACCGCGAGACCCTGAAAGTGATGGTTACAATCTTCGGACGCTCGACTCCGGTGGAGTTGGAGTTCAAACAGGTGGAAAAACAGGTTTCCTAGGGCTGGGCAGTGCGGTGCTGGCCACGATTTTGCAAGGGGATTGAAGGACTAGGCATGGCGAAAAAAGTTACGGGTTCAGTGAAGCTTCAGATCGCGGCAGGCAAAGCGACTCCCGCGCCTCCGGTTGGTCCAGCGCTTGGTCAAGCGCAGATCAACATCATGGAATTCTGCAAGCAGTTCAACGCGCGCACCAGTCAAAAGGAGCTGGAAGGGCTGATCATTCCGGTGGTGATCACGGTCTACAATGACCGTTCCTTCACATTCATCACCAAGACACCCCCGGCCTCGGTGCTGCTGAAACGGGCTGCGGGTATTGCCAAAGGCTCGGGCGCCCCTAATAAGGACAAGGTCGGCAAGGTCACGCTGAAGCAGGTGGAAGACATCGCCAAGCAAAAGATGCCCGATCTGAATGCCGCTTCGGTGGATGCTGCCATCAAGAGCGTGCGGGGGACGGCAAGGTCGATGGGGATTGAGGTCGTCGGCTAAAGGCGCTTTCGCGTTCGACCGACTCTGCCGCCGTCGTCTGCAGAGAGGATTTCCGGCGGCTCAGCGAGAAACTTAGTAGCAACAGTCACAAATACCACGGTTGATCGGATCAGTGTTCAGCGGTGGGAGACGAGGAAAAGTAAATGAGAAAATCCGGCAAGAATATCGACAAAGCGAGGAAGGCGATCGAGCAGCGTCCGTACGTGCTCGCGGACGCCGTGCCTCTGCTGCAAGGGGTGAAGTACGCGAAGTTCGACGAGACGGTTGAAGTCACGTTGCGTCTGGGAGTCGATCCCAAGCACGCTGACCAGATGGTGCGCGGAACTGTGGTTCTCCCGCATGGCCTTGGGAAGTCGAAAAAAGTCCTGGTGATCGCTTCCGGCGAGAAAGTTCGAGAAGCCCAACAGGCAGGTGCGGATTTTGTCGGCGGCGAAGACATGGTCGAGAAGATCATGAAGGAAAACTGGACCGATTTTGACGCCCTGGTGGCGACGCCGGATATGATGAAGTCGGTCGGCCGGCTGGGCAAGGTGTTAGGTCCAAAAGGCCTGATGCCCAACCCAAAGACCGGTACCGTGACCATGGATGTGGCGCGGGCGGTGCAGGAAGTGAAGGCCGGCAAGGTCGAGTTCCGCACCGACAAAACCGCCCTGGTGCACGTTCCCGTGGGCAAGATTTCGTTCCCGCCGGAAAAGTTGGTCGAGAACGCAACGGTTCTGATCACCAGCGTCGTGAAAGCAAAGCCTGCGGTTGCGAAAGGCAAGTACATCAAGGGCTGCTATCTGAGCTCCACCATGGGCCCGGGAATCGCGCTGGACACGACACCGATCGAGACGGCGGCGAAGGCCTAAACGGCGCGGACGTTTCTGTCGCTAAGGGCGGAAAAGAATTCGAATGGTCGGGGTCTACGACTTACATACGGAAAGATTTGAGGACTGAATATGGCGGTTACTCGAGCGACGAAAATTGAACAGGTGGACAGGTTGAGTCAGGACCTGCAGAAGGTCTCGACGGTCATTGTCACGACGTACACCAAGCTGACGGTCGCGCAGGATTACGAGCTTCGCAAGACGCTGCGCAGTTCTGGCGCGAAGTACGTGGTGGTCAAGAACACTCTGGCGGAGCGCGCGGCCAAGGGCACGAAAGCCGAAGGAGCGCTGAAGGATCTTGCCGGGGTTACTTCGATTGCCTACACCGAAGGCGATCCGGTGGCGCTGGCAAAGGCGCTGTTCAAATACGCGAAAGACAACCCGGAATTCAGCTTCAAGGCGGGTGTGGTCGAAGGCCGCGTAATCTCCGTGAAAGAGATTGATGCGCTGGCGAGCATGCCGTCGAAGGAAGAGATTTACGCGAAGCTGCTGTTCCTGATCAACGCGCCGGCACAGCGTCTAGTTACGGTGATGAACGCGGTTGGACGCGATCTCGCGGTGGTGATCAATCAGGGCGTAGAAAAGCAGAAGTTTCAGGACAACGCGCCGGCAGGCGCGTAGGGATGATTTGCGAGGTTCTCACGCTTCCTTGCCGTTCATCGCCTCAAGAGCTTTGAACCGCAAAGGGCGCTAGGCTCGCAAAGTGGGAATTTGGTTATCAGGTCAAGGGTTGCGGAGTCTGATCTGCGGCGTGGTCTGGCGCGGCAAGGATGGCGATACGCACTGGAAACTTGCTCCGGATAACAAAGTAGAAGACCGATAACTCAAAGAGTGGAGAAACTAGAATGGCGGACTTGCAGCAATTAGAAGAACAGATCGTAGGGCTGTCGTTGCTCGATGCGGCACAGCTCGTGAAGAAGCTCGAAGAGCGCCTTGGCGTCTCTGCAGCAGCGGCAGCCCCGGTGGTCGTCGCGGGCGGCGGAGCGGGTGCAGGTGCAGCAGCAGCCCCGGCGGAAGAGAAGACCGAGTTCGCCGTGGTTCTGAAGGACGTGGGCGCCAATAAGATCAACGTCATCAAGGCAGTCCGTGAAGTCACCAGCCTCGGCCTGAAAGAAGCCAAGGACCTCGTGGACGGCGCGCCGAAGACGGTGAAGGAAGGCGTCTCGAAGGAAGAAGCCGAGAACATCAAAAAGAAGTTTTCCGAAGCTGGCGCAACGGTGGAAGTGAAGTAGGTCTTCTTAGCGCTCCAAGGCATTCGGTAGTTGGCAGTCGGCACTCCACCGGCTTGCCAAATACTGAATGCCAAACGCTAAGTACTTTATTTTCAATACGGATTGTGGCTTTAGCAATTTTGATTCCAGGTCTTGGCGGAGTTCTCGAAAAAGTGCTACTATAGTCACTAATGGCACCGCTTCCGACTTCATCCAGGTAAGCGGCCCTCTTGCTCGGACCCAGGGAAGCGGCATAAGAGGGTTGCGCGATACGGGATTTCAACTGTCCTGCGGGCGGCGGGACGGGAACAGGCATACTGGCGCGGAAAAGACAAAACTCATTTGGCCATGCGCTGTGCACGGCGCCTCGGGGACGTGCTGTCCTTGCAGGCGCATTAGTGCGTCTTCATTAACGGCCATTTTTTTCCAGTGTTCGCCCAGCGTGAATACTGGATGCCTGCTGCTGTAAATCTGCCCGGGTTCCTGTGTGAGCAGCTCCGGCGCTGCGCAAAATTTTGGGAGTATTCCGAATGGCAAAAAGAAACGGATTCCGCAAGCGTTTCGATTTTTCAAAGATTCCAGCAACCATACAGATTCCAAACCTGATTGAAGTCCAGAAGCGTTCCTATGAGCGCTTCCTGCAAATGGACCGCTTGCCCAGTGAGCGCGATGACGGCGGACTGCAGTCCGTGTTCCAGTCGGTTTTCCCGATCACCGACTTCCGCAATGTTTCGCAGCTTGAGTTCGTCGACTACTCCATTGGCAACTGGGAGTGCAAGTGCGGACACCTCAAAGGCCTGCACCATCTGCGTACCACCTGTAAGAATTGCGGCAACACCGTCATCACCGATCCTTTTCATCCCGGCGACGTGCTCTGCCACAAGTGCGGAACCTACAACGCAAACACGCCTGACTTCTGCAACAAGTGCGGCGATCCCGTAGGGCTGCAGTTGAAGTACGACGTGGCCGAGTGCGAAGAGCGCGGCATGACCTATTCCGCGCCACTCAAGGTCACGATGCGCCTGACCATTTTCGACAAGGATGAGGAGACGGGGAACCGCTCCATTCGGGACATTAAGGAACAGGAAGTTTTCTTCGGCGACGTGCCGCTCATGACCGACAACGGTACTTTCATCGTGAACGGTACCGAGCGCGTGATCGTGAGCCAGTTGCATCGTTCGCCGGGCGTGTTCTTTGAGACGGCCAACAACCGCACTTACTTCCTGGGCAAGATCATTCCTTACCGTGGATCGTGGGTTGAGTTCGAGTATGACCAGAAGAACGTGCTCTATGTCCGCATCGACCGCAAGCGCAAGTTCCTGGGCACGATTTTCCTGCGGGCTCTCGGCCTTCGTTCCGGCGAGGACATTCTGCGCGCGTTCTACACCGTTGATCGCCTGGTGATTCGCGACAAGAAGCTTTACTGGACACTTGATCCGGCAGGCGAAAAGCCGACGAACCTGCTCGGGATGAAGCTGGCGCACAGCATCAAGTCGAAATCTGGCGACGAGATCGCGCACTCCGGCCGCAAGCTGAATGCTGCGACATTGAAGGAAATCCAGAAAGCCAAGATCAGCGAAATCGAAGTGGACGTGAGCGACCTGGAAGGCGCCTGGGCAGCAGGTGACATCGTCGACACCACGACCGGCGAAGTGTTGCTCGAAGCCAACTCCGAACTCACCGCCGACAAGCTTTCAAAGATCCTCGAGTCGGGCGTGATTGAGATGAATCTGTTCTTCCCCGAGCGCGACGACGTGGGTACGGTAATCAGCCAGACCTTGAAGCGCGATTCGGTAAAGACGCCGCAGGAAGCGCTGATCGAGATTTACCGCAAGCTGCGTCCCGGCGACCCGCCGACGCTTGACACCGCGACGGCTCTATTTCACGGAATGTTTTTCGATCCGCGGAAGTACGACTTTTCGCGTGTGGGCCGCTTGAAGTTCAACATCAAGCTGTTTGAAAACAGCGACGCTACGTCGCTCGACAAGCGCACCCTTGATCCGGAGGACTTTTATGCCACCATCAAGTACCTGCTCAAGCTGCGCAAGAATATTGGCGCGGTCGATGACATCGATCACCTTGGCAACCGCCGCGTTCGCGCGGTAGGCGAGCTGCTCGAAAACCAGTTCCGCATCGGCTTGGTCCGCATGGAACGAGCCATCAAGGAAAAGATGAGCGTCTACCAGGAAATGTCGACGGCCATGCCGCACGACCTGGTGAACGCGAAACCGGTGATGGCCGCAATTCGCGAGTTCTTTGGGTCCTCGCAGCTGTCGCAGTTCATGGACCAGACGAACCCGCTGTCGGAGATCACGCACAAGCGGCGCCTTTCAGCTCTAGGGCCGGGCGGTTTGTCCCGGGAGCGCGCCGGATTCGAAGTCCGCGACGTCCATCCCACCCACTACGGACGCATCTGCCCGATCGAAACGCCGGAAGGCCCGAACATCGGTCTGATTTCTTCGCTGAGCTGCTACGCGCGAATCAACGACTATGGGTTCATTGAGTCGCCGTATCGCCGCGTGAAGAACGGCCGCGTGGTCGATTACGTCTCGGTTGTGAATGCCGGCGACAGTGATTACAAAGCCGCCGATCACATCGAGAAATCCGAGGCAGAGAAGGTGAACACCGAGCTCAGGGAGCGCCGCAAGCGTCCTGCCGAGCTTGAACCGTTCTCGTTCTATCTGTCGGCGTGGGAGGAAGACCGCCACGTCATCGCCCAGGCGAACGTTGAACTTGATGACAAAGGACGTATCGTTGGCGACCTGGTGAACGCCCGCAAGGCTGGCAACTTCGTGCTGGTGAGCAAGGACGAGGTTGACTACGTTGACGTCAGCCCCAAGCAGTTGGTATCGGTAGCCGCATCGCTTGTGCCCTTCCTCGAGCACGACGACGCGAACCGAGCGCTGATGGGCGCGAACATGCAACGTCAGTCGGTTCCGTTGCTGCGTGCTGAGGCTCCGATTGTCGGCACCGGCATGGAAGGCGTAACCGCGCGCGATTCTGGCGCTGTGATTCTCGCCAAGCGTAACGGTGTGGTCGATTCGGTAGACTCCGAGCGCATCATCGTGCGGGTTGAGGGCGAGCATCATCCGGGGCAACTGTCGCGCGAGGTGGGTAGCGACATCTATCAGCTGACCAAGTTCAAGCGCTCGAACCAGAACACTTGCATCAACCAGAAGCCGGTTGTGCAGAAGGGTCAGCACGTCATGAAAGGGCAGGTCATCGCCGACGGTCCTTGCACCGACAAGGGGGAACTCGCTCTCGGTCGCAATGTGCTGGTCGCATTCATGCCGTGGCGCGGCTACAACTTCGAAGACGCCATCCTGGTCTCCGAGAAGCTGGTCAAGGAGGACTACTACACCTCGGTGCACATCGAGGAGTTTGAAATCGAGTCTCGCGACACCAAGCTAGGGCCGGAAGAAGTCACGCGCGACATCCCCAACGTGAGCGAATCGATGTTGCGCAATCTGGATGAAGCCGGCGTGATTCGCATTGGCGCGACGGTAAAGCAGGGTGACATTCTGGTCGGAAAGGTCACACCCAAGGGTGAAACCCAGCTAACTCCTGAGGAAAAGCTGTTGCGCGCGATCTTCGGCGAAAAGGCCGGGGACGTTCGCGACGCCTCGCTCTACTGCCCGCCTGGAGTGGAGGGGGTGATCGTTGACGTTAAGATCTTCTCCCGCAAAGGCCAGGAAAAGGACGAGCGAGCGAAATCCATTGAGGCGGCGCAAATCGCCAAGCTCGAGAAGAACCTCTCCGACGAAATCCGAATCCTCACGGATGAGCGGTTAAAGCGTCTGGAGAACATTCTTGGCGGCAAGGAAGTGCAGGCTGACCTGCACGACGAGAAGACCAACAAACGCCTGCTCAGCAAGGGCGCGATTCTTGACCGCGAGACCATCGAGCGGATTTCCACGCGGAACCTGAAGCGTATCAAGTACAACGACAAGGATCCGCGGGTGAACGAGCAGATCGATGAGATCGAGGAAATGACCTCGCGTCAGATCGATGTGCTTAAAAAGATTGTCAACGAGAAGAAAGACAAGCTGACCAAGGGTGACGAACTGCCGCCGGGCGTGATCAAGCTGGTCAAGGTCTACATCGCCATGAAGCGCAAGCTGAGCGTTGGAGACAAGATGGCCGGACGTCACGGGAATAAGGGCGTCATCGCGCGAATTCTCCCGGATGAAGACATGCCGTACCTCGAAGATGGCACAGCGGTGGAAATCGTGTTAAACCCGCTGGGCGTTCCCAGCCGTATGAATGTGGGTCAGATTCTGGAGACGCACCTTGGCTGGGCCGGCAAAGAACTAGGCTCTAAAATCGCTGACCTGCTGAGGGAAAACTCGAAAGAAGAGACCATTCGCCGCGAACTGAAGACTCTGTTTAAAGGCACTACGCTCGAACAGGAGATCTCGGAGGTTCCTGACGACGAACTGGCGGCGGTGGCCGACACGCTCTCGCATGGGGTGTTTACCGGGTCGCCGGTGTTTGACGGCTCGCGGGAGAGCGAAATCAAGGCGTTGCTGAAGAGTTCCGGGCTGCCGGAGTCCGGTAAGACGGACCTGTACGACGGCATGACTGGGGAGAAGTTCGAGCAGCCAGTCACGGTCGGATATATCTACATGCTGAAGCTGTCGCACCTGGTGGATGACAAGATCCACGCGCGTTCGATCGGTCCGTACTCGCTCATCACCCAGCAGCCTCTGGGAGGAAAGGCGCAGTTCGGAGGACAGCGCTTCGGAGAAATGGAAGTTTGGGCGCTAGAAGCCTACGGCGCAGCGTTCATTTTGCAGGAGCTGCTGACGGCAAAGTCCGACGACGTTTATGGCCGCACCAAGATCTACGAGGCCATCGTTAAGGGCGAGGCCGCCATGGAGCCGGGGGTGCCCGAATCGTTCAACGTGCTCATTCGCGAGTTGCAGTCGCTTTGCCTGGATGTCGAACTGATCAAGGCAGGCGAAAAGAAGCCCGTGCTGAGCGCGGCAGCAGATTAACCAAGCGGCTGAACGGCTAGGAATAGCCACTCAGCCAAGACGTTCTCGAAGGACCTGGCGTCGAACAAAGCTCCAAGTTCATGACGCCGTATCGGCGGGTTTGACTAACCAATAGTCACTTGCCAATGTTTCGGAGCCGCTGGCGGTAGCGAAACCCCGCAGAGTTGGAGGAAATCTTGTTCCGTTCGAGCCCATTCGACCTGGCAAACCCGATAGCAGATTTCGACGCGATTCGCATCAGCTTGGCCTCTCCCGAAAAGATCCGGAGCTGGTCGCACGGCGAGGTGACGAAGCCCGAAACCATCAACTACCGCACGTTCAAACCGGAGCGCGACGGTCTGTTCTGCGCCCGCATCTTTGGTCCGGTCACCGACTGGGAGTGCTTGTGCGGCAAGTACAAGCGCATGAAGCACCGCGGCGTGATCTGCGACAAGTGCGGAGTGGAAGTCACGCTTTCAAAGGTACGGCGCGAGCGGCTTGGCCACATTGAGCTGGCGTCGCCCTGCTCGCACGTTTGGTTCTTCAAAGGCCTGCCCAGCCGCATCGGCCACCTCCTCGACATTTCCCTGCGCGACCTCGAAGCCATCCTCTACTTCGAAGCCTACGTGGTGGTTGAGCCCGGGGATGCGCCGGTAAAAGAGCGCGAAGTCATTAAAGACGAAGCCAAGTTCCGCGAGTTGGATCAGCAGTACCGCCCGGCCGGCTTTAAGGCCATGATGGGCGCGGAAGCGATCAAGGAACTGCTGAAGCGCGTGGACGTGGACTCGCTCGCGACCGAACTGCGCGAGAAGATGCGTCACGAGACCTCGCTGCAGAAGCGGCTGAAGTACGCAAAGCGCCTCAAGGTGGTCGAGGCATTCCGCAAGAGCGGAAATAAGCCGCAGTGGATGATTCTCGACGTCATTCCGGTGATTCCGCCGGAGTTGCGGCCGCTAGTTCCACTCGACGGTGGCCGATTCGCGACCTCTGATTTGAACGATCTGTATCGCCGAGTGATCAACCGCAATAACCGTTTGAAGAAGCTGATGGACCTGCATGCGCCCGAAGTCATCGTGCGCAACGAAAAGCGCATGCTGCAAGAAGCGGTAGACGCGCTGTTTGACAACGGTCGGCGTGGACGCGTGCTGCGGGGCGCGAACAACCGCCCGCTGAAGTCATTGTCCGACACGCTAAAAGGCAAGCAGGGGCGCTTCCGGCAGAACTTGCTCGGCAAGCGCGTCGACTACTCCGGACGCTCGGTCATTGTGGTTGGCCCCGAACTCAAGCTTCATCAGTGTGGTCTGCCGAAGAAGATGGCGCTCGAGTTGTTCAAGCCGTTCATTTATCACCGTCTCGAACAGACCGGACATTGCACGACGATTAAGCAAGCCAAGGAGATGGTCGAGCAGCAGGAATCGATCGTTTGGGACATTCTGGAAGAGGTGATTAAGGATCACCCGGTGCTCCTCAACCGCGCTCCTACCCTTCACCGCCTGGGTATTCAGGCATTCGAGCCGGTGCTGGTGGAAGGTAAAGCCATCAAAATTCACCCTCTCGTCTGCACCGCATTCAATGCCGACTTCGACGGCGACCAGATGGCGGTCCACATTCCGCTGTCTCCGGAGGCACAGGTTGAGGCGAGCGTGCTGATGCTGGCATCGCACAACATTCTGTCGCCGGCGTCAGGGCAGCCGATCACGGTTCCTACGCAGGACATGGTGCTCGGACTCTACTACTTGACCAAGGGCAAACCGGGCGCAAGGGGTGAGGGTCGTGCGTTTGCGAACATCGAAGAAGTGCTGCTCGCGCTGCATGCGGGGGAGATCGAGACCCTGTCGCCGATCCGTTTGCGCTACACCGGCGAAGTGATTGATCTGACGACCGCATATGACGATCAGGACATCGTTCATACTGAGCCCGTCAGCTACGACCGCGCGTTCCTGAACACCACCGTCGGTCGCGCGATTCTGAACGATCATCTTCCGAAGGGCATGCCCTATATCAATGGCTTGCTGAAGAAGAAGGGAATCGGACAACTGGTTAGCTTCTGCTATCTGAAGTATGGGCTTGAGACCACGGTCAAGATGCTCGACGAAGTGAAGAGCCTGGGTTTCCGTTTCGCCACCCGCGCTGGCTTGTCCATCGGAATTGACGATATGGTCATTCCCGATAACAAGAGGACGCTCGTTCGCGACGCCGAGAAGCAGGTGGTCAGCGTTCAGCAGCAGTACCTGGACGGTGCCATCACCAACGGCGAGCGCTACAACAAGGTCATCGAAATTTGGTCGGCCATTACCGAGAAGGTGGCTGATGAAATGTTCGGGGAAATGCAGAAGAAGGATAAGCAAGGCGACATTAACCCGATTTACGTCATGGCAGACTCGGGCGCTCGCGGATCGAAACAGCAGATTCGTCAGCTCTCCGGGATGCGCGGCTTGATGGCCAAGCCGTCCGGCGAAATCATCGAGACGCCCATTACAGCAAACTTCCGCGAAGGTTTGACGGTGTTGCAGTACTTCATCTCGACGCACGGTGCGCGTAAGGGTCTGGCCGATACCGCTCTGAAGACCGCTGATTCCGGCTACCTGACCCGCCGTCTGGTTGACGTGGCTCAGGACGTGATCATCAGCGAGTACGATTGCGGGACCGTCGACGGCATCTTCGTCGCCGGGATCGTGGAAGCTGGCGAAATTATCGAACCGCTGCGAGACCGAATCGTTGGCCGCGTGTCGCTTGAGAAGATCAAAGACTACGACGGCAACGTGATCGTCGACGTGAACAACGAGATCACCGAAGACCTGGCCGGTGCGATCCAGGCCGCCGGCATCGAGCGTGTGAAGATTCGCTCCGTGCTGACCTGCGAGTCGAAACGTGGCGTTTGCGTGATGTGCTACGGTCGCAACCTGGCGTCGGGACGTTTGGTCGAACTGGGAGAGGCGACCGGCGTCATCGCAGCCCAGTCTATCGGCGAGCCGGGAACTCAGCTCACCATGCGTACCTTCCACATTGGCGGTACGGCATCGCGAGTCTCGGAGCAGTCACGTCTGGATGCTAAGACCAACGGCACGGCCCGCTTCCTCGGCCTGCAGACCGTCAAATCCAAGGCCGGAGACCTGGTGGTGATGAATCGCCAGGGTTCGATCGCAGTCGTCGATGACAAGAACCGCGAACGCGAGCGCTACTCGGTTGTGTACGGCGCGCGTGTCAAGGTGAACGACGGCGATCCGGTTACTCTGGGACAGGTGATGGTGGAATGGGATCCTTATACCTTCGCCATCCTGACTGAAATCGGTGGAACCGCGCAATTCAAGGACCTGCAGGAAGGCGTCACGCTCCACGAAGAAGTGGACGAGGTCACCGGTCTGTCTCGTCACGTGGTGGGCGAGTCTCCGGACGAGAAGCGTCAGCCCGCAATCGTGGTCAAGGGTTCGAAGAGCAGCAAGCGCTACCTGATGCCGTCTCGGGCACACCTCATGGTGTCCGAAGGCGACTCGGTTTATCCGGGCGACGTGCTGGCGAAGATCCCGCGCGAAACCACCAAGACCAAGGACATCACCGGTGGTCTGCCGCGTGTGGTCGAGCTGTTTGAAGCCCGCAAGCCACACGATACCGCGGTCATCAGTGAAATCGATGGCACGGTGAAGTTTGGCGAGGTGACTAAGGGCCAGCGCAAACTCTACGTACAAGCCGACAACGGCACCGAGAAGGAATACTCGGTACCTCGCGGCGTTCACGTGAACGTGCAGGAAGGCGAACGCGTCAAGGCGGGCGAACCGCTCATGGACGGCCCGCTCGATCCGCACGATATTCTTGCCGTGCTGGGAGAAAAGGAACTGCAAGCCTACCTGGTAAACGAAATCCAAGAAGTTTACCGGTTGCAGGGCGTGAACATCTCGGACAAGCACATTGAGGTGATCGTGCGCCAGATGATGCGCTGGGTCCGAGTGGAAGACGTGGGCGACACGACGTTCTTGCTCGATGAACAGGTCGACAAGTTCCGCTTCCGCGAGGAGAACGAGCGCGTCATCCGCGAAGGCGGGAAACCGGCAACCGGCAGGCCGCTGCTTCTTGGTATCACCAAGGCCTCCCTGGCAACCGACTCGTTCATCTCGGCGGCATCGTTCCAGGAGACCACGCGCGTGCTCACAGAAGCTTCCATCAACGGGAAGGTCGATCACCTGCGCGGTCTGAAGGAGAACGTTATCGTCGGCCGGCTCATTCCTGCAGGGACTGGAATGGAGTATTACCGGAACGTGCGCCTCTCGCCAGAAATGGAGGAGGCCGCAGCGAAGGTGCAGGAAGAAGTTTCGCAAGCGTACGAAGAGGCCGAGCGCGCTCTCGAACTCATGCGTACCGAAGGCGAGACGGAGGAACTGGCAGCGGAGTAATTTGGAAGCGAGCAGGGCGGAGCAATCCGCCCTTTTCGTTTGTCTCAGTCGTGTGTTTTTCCTCCAGGTAACTTCGTCCTCTCGGCGGAGATCGGTTTCAGAAGCTAAACCGCAGAGCACACGGAGTCTCACTTGGAGACAAGCTCCGCATGAACCATGCACGCTAACCCACAACGATTGCAGGATCAGACACCCTATCCCACTCTGCGCTTGATCGAAGCGCCCGGGGACACTAGTCTGGCATCGTTGATATTCCGCTTCTTGAATCTATTGCGGAAGGCCATTTGGCGAGCCTTCCAGCACGACGCGTTCGCGATTGCCAAGGCCTCCGCCTATTCGTCCATTCTCACTTTTTTCCCGACCCTGCTGGTCCTTGGCTCAGTGCTTGCCTCGCGGCGAAACACGCAGGCGGTGTCGCACGAGATCTCTGATGCGCTGACGAAGATCATGCCGGCAGGTGCCGCTACCGTGCAGGCGTACTTGCGGGGGAGCACCGGAAGATCCTTCGGGTTGATATTCACGACCGCGCTTCTCACGTTGTGGCTGGCTTCCGGAGTGATGGTTTCATGGATGGAAGGGTTCCGGCGGTCCTATGAACTCCCGAAAGTCTGGGGCCTGGTCAAGGAGCGGTTTATTGCGCTCTCGCTGGTGGTTCTTGCGGGAATTCCCTTGACCTGCTCGACGATTCTCGTGGCATTTGGCAATCGTATCGAAACCCGGATCATGCTCAGTATTGGCCATGAGTTCAGCCCCTACGTTTATCTGATGTGGATGTTTATCCGATGGCTGATCGCGATCACGACCAGCGTAGCGGTGATTGCCCTCATCTATCACAACGCCGTCCCCCGCACTCAGCCATGGCATAGCGTTCTTCCTGGCGGAACTTTAGCAACCGGGATGTGGTTTCTGGTGACCATGCTCTTTGGCTGGTATCTGCAGCACTATGCCGACTACAGCGTGATCTATGGCTCGCTTGGTGTGGCGATTGCAATCCTGGTGTGGATGTATCTCATCTCTCTGGTCATCCTGATCGGAGCCGAGTTCAATGCGATGCTGTTTCCGAGGTCTACGCTCGGGAGCGAGCTGGCAACTTCATCGGCAAAATCCTAGATCGCCCTGTTGCCCCGACCCTTGGTAATCGCCCGCAGAATGAATCTTTGGGCGATCTATGACCGACGGCGAATGCTCTTTTTTCCCTTACAATGTCTCTAGCCTAAATGACGTCTGAAAATTCTTCCCCCTCTCTCTGCTCGTCCGACACTGCGCCTTTGCGCCGGGCGAAGATCATTTGCACCTTGGGTCCCTCCTGCAACACGGAAGCAAGCATTCGTGGGCTGCTTCAAGTCGGCATGGACGTGGCGCGCCTCAATTTTTCGCATGGCAAGCACGAAGACCATGCCACCTGTATTCAAGTCCTTCGCCGGGCTGCTGCTGCCGAGGGCCGCACAATTTGCATTCTGCAAGACCTGCAGGGGCCGAAAATCCGCACCGGAAAGTTGAGGGGCGGCGTTCCCGTTACCCTCCAAACCGGTAGCGTCGTGACCATCACGACTCGCGACCTTGAAGGCACTTCGGAGCTCATTTCTACGTCCTTCAAGGGCCTCCCCACCGAAGTGCACGTCGGCGCCCGCATTCTGCTTTCGGATGGAAAAATCGAACTCCGTGTCACCAGAGCGGGCACGACCGATATTGAGTGCCACATTGTGAATGGTGGCGTCCTCGGAGAGCGGCAGGGAATCAATCTGCCCGGAACCGCACTGTCGATTCCCGCACTTACCGACAAAGACCGTGAAGACCTCGAATTCGGCCTGGAAAACGGTGTCGACGCGGTGGCGCTTTCGTTTGTGCGTTCTGCTGCGGATGTTCTTGAGGTGAAAGAGATCATCGGGGAGCACAATCAAACGGTCCCGGTCATCGCCAAGCTGGAGAAACCGCAGGCCCTCGATCAACTCGAAGATATTCTGGAAGCCTCGGATGGAGTCATGGTCGCGCGTGGAGACTTAGGCGTGGAAGTTCCGCCGGAGAAGGTTCCGGTGATTCAGAAGTACGTGATTCGCCGCGCCGCCGAATGGCGCAAGCCGGTCATCATTGCTACTCAAATGTTGGAGTCAATGATCGACAACCCGCGCCCCACACGCGCCGAGGCCAGCGACGTAGCCAACGCCGTTTTCGATGGTACCGATGCCGTCATGCTTTCCGCCGAAACCGCCAGCGGTAAGTACCCCCGCGAAGCCGTTTGCATGATGGGGAAGATCATCGTGGAGGCGGAGAACAACATGGCGGAGTTCACCCAGCCCCGGCGACGACGCGAGCGCAGGATGCTGTCGATCTCGGAAACCATTTGCGAATCGATCGCGCACGCCGCAGAAGACACCGACATGGCTGCGATCGCGGTTTTCACCGAAACCGGCAATACCGCCCGCATGATCTCAAAGTACCGGCCCAAGTCCCGCATCTACGCCTTCAGCCACGTGCCGGAGGTTTGCAACCGCATGAACCTGTTTTGGGGAGTGCAACCCGTGCGCCGCGAGAACGCACTCAGCTCCGAAGAAATGCTTGCCACCGCTGAACAGGAGCTTCTTCGTAGCGGGAGAGTGAAGCCCGGACATGTCCTAGGGGTCGTTGCCGGGACTCAGATGTCCAGCGGATCAACCAACTTCATGCGCCTGCACGTGGTCAGCCGCAACGGCTAGAGCGGCCCATCGCACATCTGGTTTGAGGCTCGCAGGCTTCTGTGCCGGGCTTTGTCGGATCCTCCCCATGGCGGAAAGGCTGTTCTTACAGGTTTCTGGCCATCAGGTTGGCTGCGGACCATTGCTCCATGGGATATGCCCAGCCGCAATCGAGGCAGCGCGTCATGTTGAATCGTGTGCCACAGCCGGGGCAGGCCGCGCCGGTTTGAAAGGTGTCGAAGGCACGGTGACACTGGTTGCACGTCCAGAAATCGCCGAGGGGAGGCTTGGAGTTACATCGGGGGCAGAGAAAGCCCTCGCGACGGGGAAGCTTCGCGATCGTCAACAATGCGCGCGCGTGCTTTAGACCACTCCAGCAATTGAGCAGCATGAAGGCCGCTAAGGCGCCGAGCCAAACCGAGTGAAGCCAAACGGCTACGCCTACGAAGCCGATCACTCCGATGAATCCAACATATACGGCGATCATGAGACTGCGCGCTCGGCCAAACACAAACCAGAGCAGCGCTCGCAGGATCTGACCACCATCGAGTGGATAGATGGGGAGAATGTTGAACGCGAACAACCCGACATTAATTCGGAGAATCCACCCGAGCAGGACAGAAAGATCAGACGTTGGGTAGATCCCGGCATGGCGGTTGAAATACTGGAGCCCCAGAATCACCGGCGTCAGCGCAACGTTCACCAGCGGTCCTGCGGCGATGCTCCAAAGCGTCGCACCGGGCCGAGGCGGGGGATCGACATACGCCACGCCCCCGAGTGGCCAGAGCACGATGCGGTTGGCCGTGCCGCCAACCTGCCGGCAGGCTAGGGCGTGCCCAAACTCGTGCAGGAGAACGATCGAGAACAGCCCTAAATACTCAAGGATGTTCCACTTGATGGACGAGTACCGCCCGGTGTCCCGCATCTGGATTTCATATACAGCAAGAACAAACCACGACCAGTGCAGGAACACTTCAATCCCGGAAAAGCGAAACAGCCGCAGGGAACCTTGGGAAGAGGAGTCAGGCACACTGTGAGATTTATATCACAGGAAAGGGGGCAACCCAGGTGATGGCAGTGGCGGGCTAAAGAATTTAGGTACTTGCACTTGCAGGAGTTACTTCCGTGCTGCTATCTTGCCGTGACGCGGGTCGCTGCCGAATCTATTGAGGCAAGCTGCGCGTACTTCCACTGAGAGCGGCGTCGTTTGTCTACGGCAACGCAACAGCCGGGCCGCGATGACGGGGCCCTAGTCGCATCGATTCGTGCTGGCAACCAAAGCGCGATGGCGGAGCTTTACGATCGTTACTCATCGATCGTCTATGCGGTAGCCATGCGCGTTTTGGGCGATACGGCCGCCGCTGAAGACGTGCTGCAGGAGATTTTCATGCAGCTATGGCGCAATCCCGGAACATTCGATGCCAGCCGGGGGAGCCTCGCGCCGTGGTTGGCCGTGATCGCGCGAAATCGTGCCGTGGATGTTCTCCGCAAACGACGTCCGCAGAGCGACATTGAGGACATCACGCTCAGCGTCGAACCGGACTTGGCGGTTGAGGCAGATCGTTCCCGCACGGCGGAAAAGATCCGCTCCGTGCTGAAAAACATGCCTGCCCCGCAACGCAGTGCCCTGGAGATGGCGTATTTTGAGGGATACAGCCACGCGGAGATCGCGAAGAAGACGGGAGAACCGCTAGGAACGATCAAGACCAGGATCCGTGCTGGTCTGATGTTGCTGCGGAAAGCAGTCGAACTCACATGACCGTGCACGAACAATTCGCGGACGATCTCGCGCTGTACGCGCTCGGCGCCCTCTCCGGTGAAGAAAGGATTCCACTGGAGAGCCATTTGCAGGAGTGTGCCTCCTGTCGGCGGGAACTGGAGCAATTGCGAGGAGACGCGGCTTTATTGGCCATCAGCACTGCAGGCCCGCGTCCGCCGGCACGAGCAAAGACTCGGCTTATGGATGCAATCGCAGGCGAACCCCGTACTCAACCCTCGCGCTCGCGCTTGAATTGGTGGGCGATCCTCGGATGGGCAACGGCCGGGCTGATGCTCGTATTTGTGATCGGGGTTTCCCGGCACAACAAACGCTTGAGTTCGACGGTCGCTGAACTTTCAGGGATGGTAGAACATGAGCGCGTGGCGAGTGATCGGGCCAGAAGAGTTTCGGAGGTCCTGCACGCTTCCGACGCAACCCCGTACGAGATCTTACCGGTTTCGATGAAGACCAGAATGCCTGCCGGGAAGGCGATTTACTCACGTGATCAGAACGGCCTGATTTTCGTGGCGAGCAACCTGCAACCGCCTCCAGCCCAAAAGGCATACGAACTCTGGCTCATACCCAGCCAAGGTGCGCCGATTCCTGCTGGCACATTCAAACCGGACAGCCGCGGAATGGCGATGGTCGTGAACCCGCCCCTCCCGGCGGGCGTTGAGGCTAAGGCATTCGCGATCACGATTGAACCAGAGCAGGGCTCGTCGGCCCCAACTTCCGGCATTATCATGATGGGCGCCGGAAGTTAGCTCCCGCATCGATCCCCCCGAGCGCCGGCTGCCCTAACGGTGATCTGCCGGCCCCGCTCCTCGGTAGAACCACGATTTTTCGGTAGGCGCTTTATGCGCTTCTGCTCCCCTTCGGTGCCCACGCGGCGATGAGCCGCCTAAAAGCACGATCCCGCATCTTATAATCACTTGCAATTCACAAGTAATATCTGTTAGGGTCGGTGCCTAATGAAGGGGAAGGGAGTTCTTCAGCCTCGCTCCGGATGCCCGGTCAGCGTATCGCTGGAGATTTTTGGGGACCGCTGGTCGTTGCTGCTCATCCGCGACATGTTGGTGCGGGGATACAGGACGTTCAAGGAATTCCAGAACTCGGGCGAGGGAATCGCAACCAATATTCTCTCTGACCGCCTGGAACGGCTTGTACGGGCGGGTATTGTCAGCGGAGAAGTCGACCAGGAAGACGCCAGGCGCCTGAACTACCGGCTGACCGAGAAGGGAATTGACCTGGCGCCGGTGATGCTGGAACTTCTGATTTGGGGCGCGCGTCATACCAAAACCGGGGCGTCGTGTGAAGTCATTGAGCACCTGGCGCGAAATCGGGAGCAGGTCCTGGCGGAAACCCGTCGCAGGTGGGAGCAACACGACCGAACACCGGTACTTCCGTCGTTCGCCGGCAAGAAAGGCAAAGCCAGGGCGTGAGCTAGAGGATCTCCGAAAAATGCTGTCTGGGGGAGAAAGAACTCATTTCATGGAACTCTGAGTTCTTTCGTCCATAGACGGCGGCCACACCAACCTAAGCCCGAACGGCACCGTTCGATGAATCGTAAAGAAGGAGCCAAGGCATGCAATTGAACCCCTATCTCAACTTCAAAGGACATTGCGAGGAGGCATTCAAATCTTACGAGAAGTCTCTGAAAGGCAATATCGAGTTTCTCATGAGGAATGGAGAATCGCCCATGGCGGACAAAACTCCACCCGATCAGAAAAACAATGTCTTGCACGCCACCTTGCGTTTTGGCGACCAGGTGATCATGGGGGCGGACGCTCCGCCGGAGTACTACGAGAAGCCCCAAGGGTTCTCGATTTCAATCACGGTGAAAGAAGTCCAGGAGGCTGAACGAATTTTCAATGAACTCTCTGCCGGGGGATCGGTGCGCATGCCTCTCCAGAAAACCTTCTGGGCACAGCGATTCGGCATGTTCACGGACCGATTCGATATTCCGTGGATGATTAATTGCGAGTAGAACCCCAGTAATTCCACCGGGAATGAACAAGAGGGACCAGAGGCTTCCATGAGTGATTTCGGGATCACGGCTGCAATGTTTTCAAGAAGCACTGCCATCTTCAGCAAAACGATTGACGGGATTCCGGCGGAGAAGTGGCTGGTTCAACCTTCGGTTGACTCCAACCATCTGCTTTGGATCGCCGGTCATGTGGTCGTGCATCGCGGGCTTGCAGCACGATTGCTGGGTGTGGAGTGGTCAGCGGCGTGGGAGAAATTGTTTGCCCGTGGCAAAACACGAGTTGGCGCGGATCAGTATCCGCCGGCTGCTCACATTCAAGATGCCTGGAAAGAAGTTTCGGAGAAGCTCACCTCGGCGCTGGCCAACGCGGATGCTCAAGCGCTTAGCAATCCAGCTCTCCCAGGCACGCCGAGCCTGGATGGTACGGTGGGGGGAACCCTATCGTTCCTGTGCTTGCACGAGATCTATCATGTCGGACAAATGGGCTACCTGCGAAAGTGGCTGGGGTGTGGGCAAGCCCTGGGATAGGGCAAACTTCAATTCTGCGAGAGACCATGAACATGACAGCAAGTTCGCGATTCGAGGGACGCGTTCAGTCCAAGGCGACTCTGTGGGCTGGTCGTGCCATTACTGCGATTGTGGCTCTATTCCTCGGATTTGACGGCGTCACAAAACTGATTCGTGACCCTCATGTGCTGAGCGCCATGGCAGACCTGGCGTTTCCCGAGCGTGCAATTGTCGCCATCGGGGCAGTCATTTTGGTATGTACTGTTCTGCTCTTGATTCCAAGCACGTCCATGCTAGGCGCCATCTTGTTGACGGCGCATCTCGGCGGCGCGGTCGCTGTTCAGGTGCGCGCCGGTCATCCGGTTTTCGAATGTGTTTTCCCTATCATTTTCGGAGTGCTCCTGTGGTTAGGGCTCTCTCTTCGTGATCCCGATTGCGCGGGCTGCTGCCACTTCGCACCCAATCTCCGGGGCAGGTTTAAAGGCCTCTCCATGCAGAAATTCGGTCGATTCCTGCGTTTCAGCCATTAGGCGAAAGAAACCTCTAGAGCTGCGCAAGTTGGAGGTCGCCTGATTGGAAGCGGCATACCAAGCAGCAGCATCGTTTGGCAGCACAAAGGTTTATAGGAGACGAAAGACATGAGAAGACTTTGGGTACGCGTACTAATACCCTTCACCCTAGGAGCACTGGCGGTTGCTCAGTCACTTACCCCGTCCGAACGTGAAAAGGGGATCAACTACCTTGAGCAAACCCGTAACGACGTCATTGCAGCCACCAAAGGTCTGTCCGATGCTCAGATGAAATTCAAACCCGCTCCTGATCGTTGGTCGATCGCGGAAACGCTCGAACACATCACACTCGCGGAAGACTATCTCTTCTCCAATGTCACTCAAAACATCATGCGAGCCCAGGCGGGTCCGGCCGGGCGTGACACTGCCAAGGTTGATGCCCTAATCCTCTCGGCAGTCCCTGACCGCAGCCAGAAGCGCCATGCACCCGGGCCGCTGGTGCCCAGCGGGCGGTGGACTACTGCAGAGATGCTCGCCCATTTTGAGCAGAGCCGCGCCAAGACAATCTCGTTCTTGAAATCCACACCTGATTTGCGCGAGCATGCTTCGTCGGACAATCCCTTTCAGCAGCCTATGGATGCATACCAATGGATGCTGTTTATCGCGGCGCACAGCGAGCGTCACACAAAGCAGATCGCTGAAGTGAAAGCGGATCCGAATTTCCCCAAGAACTGAGCCGTCATCGCTGGTTCCGCTGGCCAGACTTGTTGAGGGGAAGATCCCGGGCTAATCGCACGTCCCAAGGCTATTATGGTAAGCAAATCAAAGTAGAGGAGCATCAATGAGCGGCGTAAGAGTTCTCGTAGGTACTCGCAAAGGTGCATTCATTCTCTCTTCCGACGGTAAGCGCGAGAAGTGGCAGGTGAGCGGCCCACACTTCGCGGGCTGGGAAATCTACCACATGAAGGGTTCTCCGGTCGATCCGAATCGGATTTACGTTTCCCAGACCAGTAGTTGGTTCGGCCAGGTGATTCAGCGCTCTGACGATGGTGGCAACACCTGGCACCAACCAGGCACTCCCAAAGGCGAGCCGACCACCGGTCCCGACGGCATGCCCAAGGGTGAGAGCAACAAATTCGCCTACGATACCTCGCCCGAAACCGGTGCACCGATGACCACCCACCAGTTCTACGACGGCAAACCGCATCCTTGGGAGTTCAAGCGCGTGTGGCACCTTGAGCCCTCGCTCAGTGATCCCGACACCGTTTACGCTGGCGTAGAAGATGCGGCGATTTTCAAAACCACCAACGGCGGGAAGGACTGGAAAGAGCTCTCCGGACTACGTGGCCACGGAACTGGTCCGATGTGGCAGCCCGGTGCCGGCGGTATGTGCCTGCACACGATTATTCTCGATCCCAAGGATCCCAAGCGCATTTGGATTGCGATCTCTGCCGCGGGGGCATTTCGCACGGACGATGGCGGCAAGACTTGGAAGCCCATCAATCGGGGCCTGCAATCGCAGTACATTCCCGACCCGAAAGCCGAAGTCGGGCATTGTGTTCATCACGTTGCGATGAACCCGCAGCGTCCGGGCGTGATGTTCATGCAGAAGCACTGGGATGTGATGAGGTCCGATGACGCTGGCGACAACTGGAAAGAGGTCAGCGGGAACCTGCCTACAGATTTCGGATTCGTGATCGATGTTCACTCGCACGAGCCGGAAACGATCTACGTTGTTCCGATCAAAAGCGACGGCGAGCACTACGTCCACGAAGGGAAGCTGCGAGTCTTCCGCAGCAAGACCGGGGGCAACGAGTGGGAGGCCCTCACCAAAGGACTGCCGCAGAGTAACTGCTACGTAAATGTTCTCCGCGATGCAATGGCAGTGGATACTCTCGACGAATGTGGCGTGTACTTCGGCACGACAGGCGGCCAGGTGTACTGCTCGAACGACGCCGGCGGTAGCTGGAACGCAATCGTAAGAGATCTTCCCGCCGTGCTGAGCGTGGAAGTGCAGACACTGCCATAAGAGCCCTTCTGGAATGCCTGCACTTGAGGAATTCAAGTGCAGCAACTGGAATCGTGATCGAGTGCTCGGGCCGCGGAATCGAAGGCCGCGATCTTGCGGCGCGAGCAGAGCCGATTAGCTGCAACCGTGGATTCTGAGCTCAACGTCGAGCCGGGTGGAGGAGATCCAAGGCCACGTTTCGACCGTCGAGCACCTGACGAACTGGGAGTGCACCATGATCCGCGTCGTTCTTCCTTATCATCTTCGCAATCTCGCTCACGTCGGCGCTGAGGTCGCGATCGATGTTCCTTCGCCGGTAACGATTGGCTGCATGCTTGACGCATTGGAAGAGCGTTACCCGATGTTGTGCGGGACAATCCGCGACCACGTCACCAAAGAGCGCCGCGCTTTCCTTCGCTTCTTTGCTTGTGAGCAAGACCTCTCGCACGACTCCCCGGATACCCCTCTCCCCGAAGACGTAATTTCCGGCAAAGAGCCATTCATCGTAATTGGTGCGATAGCCGGCGGATAGTTGAACCCATTCGATGAATGTTCTGTTATTGGACTACTGGGTGGTCTAGCCCGATTGGCGGTCTCCGCTTTCAACGCTTGCACCGGTTCCTACCTGCAGTTTAGAGTACGCACGGGTGTGACGCCGCGGCCTGATCGAATATCCGAGGGCTGGGACGGTTTCCAATACCATTTTGGGGCAATGTAATAAGGAGCCATTCATGATGCGCCGGATACGCGCAGGTCTGCTCGTCCTCTTTTTATCCCCTACTCTCTCCCTTTACTCGCAATCTTCCGGCCGCACTCCACTACCCGCCGCCCCCGTAAATCCGCACTCATCAGCCGAGGCGCGCGCCCTGTTGAACTACTTATATTCGATCTCTGGCAAATACACTCTGGCCGGTCAACATAACTATCCCTACCATATCGCGCGCTGGACCGATCGCGTATACGACTTAACCGGGAAGTATCCTGCACTGTATGGCCAGGATTTTGGATTTTCTGGCGGCGAGGACAAAGATTCGACGGCAGCGCGTCCGGTACTGATCGCCGAGGCGAAACGCCAGTACGAAAATGGCGCAGTGGTGACGCTGACCTGGCACGCAGTGCGCCCAACCGACGATGAGCCGGTTACATTTCGAGACAGCGTCCAGGGTCACCTCACCGATTTTGAGTGGAGCGAGTTGCTCACCCCGGGGACCGAACTCTACAAACGCTGGTGCGATCAGGTGGATGTTGTTGCCGGATTTCTAAAGCGGTTGCAATCGGCGCATGTACCGGTTCTGTTCCGTCCGTATCACGAGATGAACGGCGGCTGGTTCTGGTGGGGAGGGCGGCCCGGAAAGAATGGCTCCCAGGCGCTCTATCGGCAGCTCTTCGACCGATTCGTGAATTATCACAAGCTGAATAATCTGGTTTGGGTGTGGAACATCAATGCGCCCTCGAATCCAGCGATGGCGATTACCAACTACTTCCCGGGTAGGGAATACGCGGACCTGCTGACCGAGGATATTTACAGCGAATTCCAGCAGGGCTACTACGAGGACATGCTCGCGCTCGCGGCCGGGAAACCGATCGCCCTGGGCGAGGTGGGAGCGCTGCCCACCCCCGAAATCCTGCAGAAGCAGCCCAACTGGACCTACTTCATGGTTTGGAGCGAGTGGATCGAGATGGCAAACCCGCTTGATCGCGTGCAGGCGGTCTATCACATGCCTAGCGTGCTCGGCCGCAGCGATCCCGCAATAGCGAATGCGATGTCCGCGATTCGAAAGTCATCTTCTGGCGCGAAGCTTGAGATCGATCCTGTAACCCCGGATGCGGCTTCTGGGGTGAGGCGATTGCTGTCGCAACTCTATTCGGTTGCAGGGACAGCGGTTTTGAGCGGACAGCAGAACGCGGGGCAAATTCCCGCCTCTTCAACCGCGCGTGTGTTCGAGGTGACCGCGAAATTCCCTTCCATCTATGGACAGGACCTCGGCGATTTTTCAGACGCCTCGGCCCTTCTCGATGAAGCTAAGAAGCAATTTCAAAACCGCGCGATCGTGAGCTTGAGTTGGCATGCGCCGCGTCCCAGCGATGGCAAGCCCGCCGGCGAAGCCAGTGATCCGCTTACCGACTATGAATGGGAACAACTGCTCACGCCGGGCACGAAGCTTTACGAGCGTTGGGCGGCACAGGTGGATGCGGCGTCGGAAACCTTGAAAAAGTTGCAAGACGCCGGAATTTCAGTTTTGTGGCGGCCTTACGCAGAAATGAATGGGAAGAATTTCTGGTGGGCAGGGAGAAAGGGCAACCGGGGTTCCGCAGCGCTTTACCGGCAGCTGTTTGAACGGATGGTCAACCACAACGGAGTGCGGAATGTTGTTTGGGTCTGGACAGCCGCACCACCGGGTTCTAGCGCCAATGGCAACGGCGCCCTGGCCGACTTTTTTCCCGGCTTGCTCTACGCGGATGCAATCAGCATAAGGGACCCTCAGCTGTCCTGGAGGGCTGATGCGACACTCGCTTTGATGGGAGTTGGCAAGCCCATTGGAGTGGAGCTGAGTGCGGTTCCAAAGCCGGAAATTGCACAGCAGAAGTGGTCGTGGTTCCTGGTGGCGGCAGACCCATCCCCGACTCCAGAAAAGGACGAAGCTCTGCGTGCCCTTTATGGCGATGCCCGGGTCCTTGCCCGCAGCAATGAATCACAAAACCGCACCGACGCGGCGAAATGATGGAGTGAGAGATGCAAGCCAATCGATACAGAGGGGGTCACCTCTTGGTCTTGCTGTTCGCGGTTACGGCGAGCCTAGCCCAATCTGTCGCGACCAGCTCGCAAGACAGATGGAACTATCTTCCCGCTTCTCGCGAAAGCTATACAAAGCTCGCTGCGGAGACGGAACGGATGCTCGGGGAAGACGTGCTGGACGTCTGGTTTCCACGAACCGTCGACAAGGAGAACGGTGGCTTCAGTTCCATCTTTTCGCGCCAGTGGAAACAAGGAGCCAGCCAGGGGAAATTCTCTGTTTTTCAAGGACGCATGACCTGGATATCGTCGCAGGTCGCTTTGCGCCGTCCCGAGTTGAAGGATCGTTTTCTTCCGATTGCCCAGCACGGATTGCAGTTCCTCAACGATGGCCTTTGGGACAAGCAGTACGGAGGGTTCTTTTGGGGAGTCGACGACAAGCGAGCCATATCGCCATCCTATGGCGAGAACAAAGAAATGTACGGCGAGAGCTTCGCACTCTATGGGACGGCAGCGGCCTACCAAGCATCACACGATTCGCGAGCCCTTGCCTTAGCGCAAAAGGAATTTCGCTGGATGGAAGAGCATGCGCATGACCGGCGGAATGGCGGCTACTACGAACTCCTGATGCGAGACGGTAAGCCGGTGACCGCAGACGACAATGGCATGCCCCCTCATGACACGGCTCATGGCGGCTTCATCCCCGGCTACAAGTCGATGAACACGCACATTCACCTTCTCGAATCGGTGGCGCAGCTCTATGAGGTTTGGAAAGACGATCTGGTACGAACCCGCCTGCAGGAACTTCTTGCGATTGTGCGTGACAAGATCTGTGTCGAGCCAGGGGTGATGAATCTTTATTTTACCAGTGACTGGCGCCCGATTCCCGACCACGACTCTTATGGTCATGACGTCGAGACTGCATACCTGATGCTAGAAGCCGAAGATGTGCTTGGCATACCGCATGATCCCGGCACGAAGCGGATGGCCAAAATGCTGGTCGATCACGCGCTTGCGTTCGGATGGGATGATGAGCGAGGGGGCTTCTATCGAGAGGGTACAACCTTCGGCAAACCCGAAGAAAAAAGCAAGGACTGGTGGGTGGAAATGGAAGGCTTGAACGCGTTGCTGCTCATGCACGCGATGTATGGCGACCGGACCGACGTCTACTTCAGGGCTTTCCAGAAACAGCTGGCGTTCATCGAAAAATACCAGCGCGATTCCCAGTTCCACGGTTTCTATGGAACCGTGAGCGAAGATGGAGAACCGCTCTCAACGGACAAAGGCCAGATATGGAAAGCCGGTTATCACGATGGACGGGCGTTGCTGAACGTCGGCGAACGGCTGAGGAAGCTCGCGGCGGAAGCAAAGTAGGCCTGAGCCTCTGAAACCGAAATTGGCCCCATGAAACTCGCGTCTCTCTCCTCTTTCCCGCGGTTATTGGGCGTTCGTGGTAGCGAGTTGCCGCTCTTGCGCTGACATCTGGCGCCACAGCACTTGCAGGTCGGAGGAGAGCGTCGAGTTCTGCGGATCCTGCCGCAGGGCTCTGGCGAACCAGCGATAAGCGGTTGGCAGATCGCGACCCACGCAATGACCTGTGTAGTACATGGTGCCAAGCACTGCCTGGGCCTTCGCACTGCCGTGCATCGCCGCTGTGCGAAGACTGCTTTCAGCTTTCGAGCAGTTTTGCGGTGTCCCTCCCGTTCCGTACAAATAGCGCTCCCCAGTAGCTTCGAGTTCCGCATCCGGCGAGCTCTTCGGCGTAGGGGTAGCAGCGGCTTTAGCAGCCGGTTTCGCAGGCGTCCTACTCGGCTTTTTGGGAGTGGCCGTCACGCTGGGAGGCGGAGTCGCCTTTGCCTCTTCTGCAGGTTTTTCCGGCGTGGTCTCGGCTCGAGCGGGCTGCTGGTCGTTGGCGCCGCTATTTGGAGCCGCTGTACCCTGGGCTGGAGGCGTCTGGCCCCCCTGGGCGGGGAATTCGGCGCTCTTATTCGTATCCGGGGGCTTGTTCTGATCGGGCTGAGTGGGTAAGACATCACCGGCACCAGTCATTGGCCTATCGATGTGGGTCTGCTGCTCCTGCGATTGTGCCGGGGCCACCTCTGATGGAGACGTCGATGATGGAGGAGCCGACTGCTGTGCTGACGGGTTCGCGGATCCGAAACGATTAAAAGGAAACCCGTGATGCTTCCACTGCCAATAGCTCGCCCCTCCGATAGCCGCAAAAAGGATCACGACAAAAATCAAGCCTGCGAAGCTTCGCGGTGGCTCGTCCTCATAGAGGTAGTGGAACTCCGTCTTGGGATCTTCGGAAAGCCCGAGGAAGGAAGGGCCATGAACGTTCTCGGCAGATGGTCCACTCTTCTCCGCCTCAGCATTTCCATTAGACGGCTTAGGCACGGAGGCCACTTCGCGCACGGATGGTTTTGCAGGGATCGGAGGATGCGCAAGGGCCGCCCCGCACATTCCACAGAAACGGTATTCTGGGCTGTTATCGTACCCGCAATGGGTGCAGCGGACGTACATTGTCTCAAGCATATCGCATTGTTTAGATGGCAGAAAGGCTGGGGCTGTTGGAAGCTGCTGGCTGCCAAGCCGTGGAAGGAAAAGGGTTCTCCGAAATGGCCGGTAACCGTTGATCCTGCTTGCTTTACAGCCTTGGCAGCAGCATGTTAGCCTAACCCTATACAACTTAAAGGTTGAAAAATTAGAAGGAGTGCATCAGGTTAGTGCTAGCCAGAGAGCAAAAGAAATCCCTCATTGACCAGTACGGAACGCATCCCACCGATACGGGCAGTCCAGAAGTCCAAATCGCTCTGTTGAGCGAACGCATTGGTCAACTGACGGAGCACTTCAAGTCGCACCAGAAAGACCATGGTTCACGCCGCGGTCTTCTTATGCTGGTCAGCAAGCGACGTCGCTTGCTCGACTACCTCAAAAAATACGATTCCGAGCGCTACAAGACGGTTGTTCAGAGACTCGGCCTCCGAAAGTAGGGGGCTTTTTCTCTTTGGGCTGTTTGTTCCAGGCTTTCGGGACAGCGCCGTAGTGTATCTGAGGTAAGTGGAATTCCGTTCTCTCTGGTGTTCAGCGGTAAGCAGCGAGCCACGAGCTGTGTGCAACCCGCACAGCTAACCTTATTGCTAACCGCATGTTCCAGGTGATTGCTCGTAGCTTGCCGCTCGATGCCTCACTGCTGGTTCTACCTGCCCTCCTGATCAAGGACAAATCATGAAACAAGAAATATCGATCGATCTCGCAGGCGGTAAGCGGATCTCTTTAGAAACTGGAAAACTGGCCAAGCAGGCCCATGGCTCGACCGTTGTTCGCATGGGCGACAATGTCGTTATAGCCACGGCCACAGCCAACAGCGAGCCCCGCGAGGGGATCGACTTCTTCCCTCTGACGGTTGACTACCGCGAGTACACATATGCCGGTGGACGCATCCCCGGCGGGTTCATCAAGCGCGAAGGCCGACCTAGCGAACGCGAAATTCTAACCAGCCGCCAGATCGACCGTCCGATCCGGCCGCTGTTTCCAGAAGGCTTCCGTAATGAGACCCAGGTCATAGCATTCGTCCTCTCGGCTGACACCGAGAACGATCCCGATGTTTGCGCCATCAATGGCGCTTCCGCCGCCCTTACCATCTCCGACATCCCCTTCAATGGACCAGTGGGAGCAGTTCGCGTCGGCTTAATCGATGGCCAGTTCATCATTAATCCGACCTACAGCGAGATGCGCGACAGCTTGCTGAACATCATGGTCGTCGGCACGTCCGAAGGCATTGTGATGATCGAGTCGGGCGCGAAAGAAGTAAGAGAAGAGACGGTGGTTGACGCCATTGAATTCGGTCATGCCGAAATCAAGAAGATCTGCGCCGGCATCAACGAACTTCGCGAAAAAGCCGGAAAGCCGAAGCGTCAGGTTGCCTCACCCGAGTTCGATCAGGTCTACTACGACGAACTCAAATCGAAAATCGGTGACGATCTTGCTGATCGGCTCGACACCCAAAAGCATCCCAAGTCAGAAAGTTATACGCTGGTTGCCGAGCTGAAGAAGGCACTGATCGCCGCGCTTCCCGAAGAAGACGAAGCGGCACAGGCAAAGCTCAAGTCCTACTACGAGGTTCTACGTGAGCGCCTTTTCCGCGAGGCCGTCATTAATCAGAAGCGCCGTCCGGACGGTCGCGCGTTCGATCAGATTCGTGACATCTGGATCGAGGTTGGTGTTCTCCCTCGTACCCACGGGTCTGCAATTTTCACTCGCGGTGAAACCCAAGCGCTAGTAACGACCACCCTAGGTACCAGTGATGATATGCAGCGTCTCGAGGTCTTCGAAGGCGAAGCCAAAAAGCGCTTCATGTTGCATTACAACTTCCCGCCATTCTCGGTTGGGGAGGTGGGCTTTCTGCGTGGAGCTGGCCGACGCGAGATCGGCCACGGCGCCTTAGCAGAACGATCAGTCTCTGCCGTGCTGCCGACGGAAGAAAATTGGCCTTACGCCATGCGCGTCGTTTCCGATATTTTGGAATCGAATGGTTCTTCGTCGATGGCTACTGTCTGCGGCGCAGCCCTCTCGCTGATGGACGCAGGGGTTCCGCTCAAGGCTCCAGTCGCCGGCGTGGCAATGGGTTTGGTCAAGGAAAGCGATCAATACGCCATCCTGACGGACATTGCTGGCGCCGAGGATCATTACGGCGACATGGACTTTAAAGTGGCGGGGACGAAAGACGGCATTACCGCTCTTCAAATGGATATCAAAGTGGGTGGCATTACGCCGCAGATCATGCGCGAGGCGCTGGCTCAGGCACAACGAGGCCGCCTGTTCATCCTCGGCAAGATGGACGAGGTCATCTCAACGCATCGCGAGAAGGTTTCTGCGTATGCACCACGGATTTACACGCTACAGATTCCGGTCGACAAGATTCGCGACGTCATTGGGCCCGGCGGCAAGATGATTCGCTCGATCATCGAACAGACAGGTGTGAAGATCGACGTCGAGGACACGGGTAAGGTAAACGTGGCCTCCAACGACGAGGCTTCCGCAAATAAGGCTATCCAGATCATCCGCGATTTAACCGCCACCGCGGAAGTGGGGAAGACCTACCTCGGCAAAGTGACACGGTTAGCCGACTTTGGTGCATTTGTCGAGATCATTCCTGGAACCGAGGGCTTGTTGCACATCAGTGAGGTCGCGGAACACCGCATTAAGGATGTTCGCGACGAGCTGAAAGAAGGCGACCAGGTTTTGGTGAAGGTGCTAGCCGTAGAAGGCAACCGCATCCGTCTCTCGCGCAAAGCAATTCTTAAAGAACAGCGTGCAAAGATGGGCGGTGGTTCCGCACCGCCACCGCCTCCTGCTCCAGTCGATGGCGAGCCGGAGTCCGAGGCTCAGACGGTTCCGGTCGGCGCAGCTCCCGCCTTGACGCTCGAAGGCGGAGCTGAGTTCGATGAAGGCGACGAGCCGAATTTCAATCGGATCGACGCGCCAACCTCGGGCGATCGTGGCGGAGACCGTGGAGGTGACCGCGGCGGAGACCGTGGAGGTGACCGGGGAGGACGTGGCGGCGGTCGTCCGGGCGCAGGTGGCGGACGCCATCGCCGTCGTCGAGGTGGAGGAGGGCACGGGGGGCACGGTGGCCATGGCGGCCACGGCGGCGGACGGCACTGAGCTGGAATTTCATGGCAGGGACAGGGAAGGCCGCGAGCAATCGCGGCCTTTCCATCTATGGTGGGAGAGACGTCAATGGAGGAATGCGTGCGCGAAGTCACCCTCAAGCGATTTGAAACTCCAGATGTGGTACGAACGTTTGAAAAGGGCAAATTCGAGCTCCTGCAGCTCGGCGGAATCACCATCGGGCGAGCCACCTATGAGCCCGGTTGGAGGTGGTCGTTGCACGTTGGCAAGGCTGCCGGGCTAAAGAGCTGTCCGGTTGAGCACGTCGGCATGGTTGTGTCAGGTTGCGCAACTGCGGCCATGGACGACGGAAGCATTGTTGAGATGCGAGCTGGTGATATCTTCCACATTGAACCGGGCCACGATAGTTGGGTCGTCGGAGACGAGCCTTATGTCTCGCTACACTTCCTCGGTGCCGACGATTATGCAAAACCGCAGTGAACCAGGCTGGATTTTGCCCAAGCTGTGACGGCTCGAAGTCACCAGTGGTCGGTCGACGCTCGTGAGCAGTACGCGAGCATTTGTTAACCTAATTAACGCACCCCGGAAGCGCATGCGGTCCGGTGATCGTCCCGGTCTTCAAAACCGGCGGGCGGCATCTTGCGATGTCGTCGGTGGGTTCGACCCCCACTCGCTTCCGCCATTTATTCATTGAGTTCCCGGGGCTTCATTCTCGGTCCGGCCTTGGTGAGAACGAGGGCTAACTAGTTGCCGGCTTGTCCAGTGCGTTCATGAATGCAGACCTCATGGGCGAGGCAGCCGGTCTAACTCCGGCCCCCCTGCCCAGTTGAGTAGGTCTGCTCGTCACAGAAGATCCGGGGCGGTCGTATTAATGGTGATGCGTGTTGCTGCGATCACACCGACAATGTGTGCGACCTGGGTCCCCGAGGTGTCGTACGCATCCAGGGTGAACCTGCCGCTGTAATGATTCCCATCCGGGCTCAGTGTAATTTCTTCAAAGAATCGAGTTGGACCGGCAGGATTGCCAATGCCTGACGGAGAATTCGATGTGTCATTAGCCAGCCAGGCGAAGTGGTTCAGCTTGTATTTATTGGTTCCTGTTTTCTTCCACACACCCATGCAGAAGTCTCCGTCCTGAGGCGGACGAGCGGAGTTCATGAGCTCGGTGCCATCACTGTGCCAAGTAACTAGCGCGTTGTCGATGGGGGCGCCGTCGGGCGGGCCGAGCTCATTCCCTTGGGCTGTGAAGCTGACATGCCACATTCCTACGATAGGATCGGCTGAGTCAGCAACCGTTAACAGTGAACCCCTGCTGAATCCCAACCCTCTCCACGATTGCCGATGGAGGAGTGCTCCGTATTTGTTTGAATCTCCGCACGCGGCGCTTGCATTCACTGCAAGCAGGCACACCGAAGCGAAGGCTAACATCAAGACTTTAAACTTGTTCTGCATGTGGAACCTCCTTGGGCCAATTGGCCGGTGCCAGAAGGTTTACCGTGGAAGATCGAGTTGCCGCCATGCACGGCGGGTGAATTCACTGTGAAGATGAGGTGAAGCTGCAAGTATTTGCAGCTACATAGTTTAGGAGAGATCCGAGTGGTCCGATGATATACTCTCGTGCCAACGGCGCTACTTAGTGTCTACAGGACTGATTCAATTCGACGAGTTCTCCCTGGATTGTGACCGTTACGAACTCCGGCGCAAAGGCCGGACGGTCAAGCTCGAAAAAATCCCAATGGAGTTGCTGATCCTTCTGGTGACGAAAGATGGTCACCTCGTAACAAGACAGGAGATCATAGAGCGGCTGTGGGGCAGCGATGTGTTCGTGGATACGGAACACGGCATCAACACCGCCGTTCGAAAGATCCGGCTGGCGCTCCGGGACGATCCCGAACGGCCCCTTTTTTTGCAAACGGTGGTTGGGAAAGGCTACCGCTTCATTGGGCAGGTGAATGTAATCGGCAACCAAAGCATCGCGCAGCCGGCGGCAATGGTTGCGTCGTCGGTGTCGACCGCCGATTACGACCCCTCGGCGTCCGAATCCAGGGAGTCCCCGGCTGCTGCCCTTGAAAGTCATCGCCAGTGGTTGGTAGCTGCTCTGACCGCGGTTCTCTTGTTTGTTACTGCAGGAGCGCTGGTGGCATTCAACGCGGGAGGAGTGCGTGATCGAGTATTCGCACGGAATCAACTCTCTTCGATTCACTCTCTTGCGGTTCTCCCACTCGTCAATCTTTCTGGTGATCCATCGCAGGATTACTTTGCTGACGGCATGACAGATGAAGTCATCACTATGCTGGCCAAGAACACGCAACTGCATGTCGTATCGCGGACCTCAGCCATGCAGTATAAGACTGCGAAGAAGCCGCTGCGGGACATCGGACGTGAACTGGGAGTGGATGGCATCCTGGAAGGCTCGATCGAGCGCTTACCCAGCCGCGTGCACATCACTGTCCAATTGATTCAGGTTTCCAGTGACACGCACGTCTGGGCCGAGAGTTATGACCGTGACTTCAACGACGCAGTTTCTCTTCCTGGGGAACTGGCGCAAACCATCGCAAGAGAGGTGAAAGTCGCTGTAGGCCCACCCAGCCCCCAACGCTATATAAATCCGGTGGCACACGATGAGTATTTGCGCGGACACTATCTCTGGTACTCGATGGATAATGAGAATAGCCGCGCACATTTCGAGAGGGCGATCCGCCTCCAGCCCGACTATGCCGCGGCATGGAGCGGCCTTGCGGATACTTACATAGCCAGCGTGGTCGAGGGTTTGGCTCCGCCAGAAACAACCATGAAGCAGGGAGGTGAGGCCGCTCGCAAGGCCGTGGAACTTGACGATACAAGTGCCGAAGCCCACCAGTCTCTGGCCGCTTTTTATCTCTTCGGCAAATGGGACTGGCGTAGCGCGGAGAAGGAGTTACTGCGTGCGTTGTCGCTTAACCCCAATCTAGCGGGTGCCCACCATCTCTACGCGTGGGTTCTGGTCGTATCGCAGCGTTCCGAAAGGGCTGTCCAAGAAGCGAAGCGCGCCATGGATCTTGATCCATTTTCGGAGCCCTGGCTTTTGGGTCTTACCTACATTCAAGTTCGTCAGATTGACGCCGCCATCATCGAGCTTGAAATGCGTACTAGGGCGCAACCAAACATCGTAGGTTTTTTTAACTTGGCGCACGCCTACTGGTTGAAAGGCATGTGGAAGGAGTCGCAGCACAACTTCGAAGAAGGGCTTCGCCTTGCCAACGGCCCGGAAGTAGCCGCCGCCGCGCATCGCGCATTTGAGGTGGGAGGAGAAAGAGCGGTTGAAGAATGGGGCGTGAAGGACATAACAGCGCGCGCCCACAAAGAATACGTCGCACCTTTCGATATAGCGATCAATTACGCGTGCGTGGGAGATCGAGAAAATACCCTGGAATATCTGGAGGTTGCTTTGCGGGAGCACTCGGCGTGGCTGGTATTCATCCAGAACGAACCCGGGCTTGATTTTTTGCATTCGGACAAGCGATATCGCACCATTGTGAACACGGTGGGCCTGCCTCCTGCCTATTAGCACAGCGGCTGTGATGTCGTTCATGCCTTCTGAACGGTCAAGTTCATCGAATCAAGTCCGAGGGATGGAAGCACCACTGTTCACGTTCGAGTTCCCTTAGATTAGCTCAAGACAAGTGAGCGGTTGGTCGGGACAAATGAGGCGGGTTGAAGATTCGTTTTTCCTAACGCATCGCGGGTGATACGTGAAATCCAGGGTCGCAAAGGTGCGCCGTTCTCGACTGTGATAAAAACGTGATAGTTCCACGTTCATAGTGATAGTTCCACGTTCATAAATGATCCAATTCGATCAGAACGCGTCAGAAGGCGATTTTTTTAAGCCCTTGAAAAATCAGTTATAGTAGAGAATTTTCAAAACGGATCAGAACACCTCCGGTGATCTTCAAAACCAGCGGGCGGCTTCTTGCGATGTCGCCGGTGGGTTCGACCCCCACTCGCCTCCGCCATTTTTGGTGGTTTATGGAAGACTCTGCCGCGGCCAGGAGAGGTCTAGCGGCTTGCTCTGAATTCAACTTATCCTATTTGCCATCAACTATTCATCCTCAATTTGCACTTGAGCTCGGCAAATCGCGGGTCAGAGCGAAGCGTACCGAAAGAGCCTCCAGGGTGAGAATCGATCCAGATCATCATAGTGGAGCGAAGTTCAAGGCATTTATTCAGCCACGCGAACGCCTGGTCTGGTTTGCACTTGCCGGTGCGGCGCAAATCGGGACCTTCGTGGCACTGTCTGTCGGGAGCAGGACTTGAACAACAAAATGGCTATTTTGATCCGGTTACGGGCTTGTCCATCATCGGGTTGAGCTCGCCTACTTTCTTTCCGAGGCTGCAGTGCATTCACGGGGCGATCCCGTACACCGTCAATTGTTTCGCGCCGCCCACATAAACATGTCCATTGGCGACTGTCGGAATCGTGAACTTGATCGCTGTGCCTGCAGTGTCGCGTGTGCCGGCCTGACTGCTGTTGTATAACTCCACGCTGAGGTCGTCCGCACGATAAGCATGCAGGACCGCTGGCCCAGCTGTGTTCACGCGTCCCTGTAGATCGCCGCCAACGAACTTCGAGTTATCCAATACCCAGACGATCCCGTTTGAACTGCCGTTGGCCGAAACTGTTGCGCTCGGGCCCGGATATCCGAACACCCTCATGGTTTGCGAGGACGGCGAAGATGGTAACAGCCCATTTGCGAACTTGAAGGCCATCACCGGTTCGTTCATCCCTCCGAAATAGACGTAGCCGTTCCAGTTTGCAGGAGTGAAGAAGTTGCCATTGATTGGCTCCGGGAGGCCGATCGCCAGCTTCTGCACGGCATGGTCGGTCGTTGCGCTGTAGTGACCCATGTTGGAGCGATTCACGACGTAGATGATGCCGTCTTTGCCGCCGCACAGAATCAAGCTTGGAACGGCGGCGCCGCTCTGCGTCGGCGCGATCATTGGCCCACCCGAACCAAGGTCCAGATCGTCGGCATTCAGGGCGGCATAGTTGCTTGGTGTGTAGAAATCGAGGATGTGGAAAGAGCCATTAGACAACGTCAACTTCAGAAATGAATTGCCGGCACTTGCCCCGGCCGTATTGAGGTCAAAATTGCCATTCCCGGTCACAACGAAGATGTTGCCGTGAGTATCTGCCGCGGGACCCCCTCCGCTGTTCCAAATGGCTGCCCGACCAGTGCTGCTCGGTGCAGTGCTGAGCACGCCCGTGCGGTGCAACGTGCCTCCACTAGCGTTGTAGGCGAAAATCCAGCCCTGGTACGGCAGTCTGTCTTCATGCGAGCCAAAGCAGACGATTACGTTTCCATTTACCAGCAGCAGCGCTGGCCGTTGCAGGTGTCGCGAAGCTGCGAAGGGAACTCCTCCATAGCCGCCAGAGATCGTCACTGGCCCGCCGTACTTTTCCGCTCCTGTCGTGAGGCTCAATGCGTGCAGCTTGTGCTTCACCACTCCGCTCTCAACCGTTGTGGCGACCACGAATAGACTCTTGCCCGAGGGATCGATGACCGGTGTGCCGGTGATCCCGATCTCCGGCGAGAGCAGTTCATTGCCTGGCCTTGGCACGGTGCTGATGTTCGTGCCCAGAAAATTCCGCTTCCAGATAGGCGAGGTAGTCTTGCCGTCGGCGTCGAATGCATAAACACTGTCGTGCTCGGTCGCCACATAAGCGACGTTGTGATAGGAGGTCCCGATGAGGAGATTGGCCACGTACAGCGGTTGCGCATAGATCTGTCCGTCGACAGAGCGTGTGAAGAGCTTTTTGAATGTCGTGATGTTCATCCGCGAAGGCGCGAGTGCCCGCTCCTGCGGGTTGAGGCCGCTGCGGAACGTCTCCCCATGGTAGGTCATCATGCCGGGGTAGTTCGTCACCCAGACGGTCGCTTTTGCGCTCACGCTGGTATTAGCTTTGCTTCTGGCAATGACCGTATGGGTGCCGACCGTCGAGGGCGGCGTGTATAAACCCGCGGTGGAGACGGTACCCACCGTCGAGTTTCCGCCGACGATGCCATCGACCAGCCACGTGATGCCAGTACCCGTGGTGCCGGAAACAGTAGCTTTGAATTGCTGCCTTTGTTTCAGCGTGAGTGGTGCGCGCCGCGGACTGATGTTCACCGTGATCGCGGCGAATGACTGTAGGGCGAGGCTGCACATTGCGAGTAGAAAGGGAAGCTTGCGCAGTGGACATCGGAGGGTCATCGGGCCACAGGCAGAGGGAATTTGCTCCGTTGGATGCCCCCTGCTGGCGAAGGTTGTGCGCTTGCTGCTGTAACATCGCCATCTCATTCGGGGGTGTGATAAAAACGTGATAGTTCCACGTTCATAAATGATCAAATTCAATCAGAACGCATCAGAACGCGATTTCGTTAAGTCCTTGAAAAATCAGTTATAGTAGAGAATTTTCAGAACGGATCAGAACACCTTTGGTGACCTTCGAAACCGGCGGGCGGCACCTTGCGATGTCGCCGGTGGGTTCGAACCCGACTCGCTTCCGCCATTTTGTTGGCAGCGGTTTGCAAGCGCTCGGGCTCAGATCGAAATAGGCATCTGCTGTAGCCTGGCAAAGAAGATCAACGCCAAGAGTCGCAGCTGTCTTTTCGGAGGGCCGTTCGAACGAGTCATTCCAACCTGCGTTTTTTTGCCTTTTAGGCACCAGAGCTAGGTGCGATTTTAGTGTCGGGAGTGATTGCAGAGGCTTTCCGATTCTGAATTGACCCTAGAAGTTTATGCGACGGCTTCACACAGACCGTTTTCCCGCTCGCTCGAACCTGAATTGGCAACCAAATCCTGTCGCAGTTGCTCCAGAGCGGTCGATGCTTCCTCAATTTCCTCAACACATTGGTGGGCGTGTCGAGGTAAAAATCCCCCGTATTCCTGCAGGACTAAATGTGCATTTGCTCCGATTGCAAAGGTCTTCGAACTCGCTTCGTTGGAGAGGGCAGACATGAGTCTTGCCAGCTGAAAATCATGCGCCGCCAACCTTCGTGCGCTCTGGGCAGCTTCCTGCTCCAGTACACGCCCATGATAGCGGACAAGTGCAAATAGGCTGGCGACTAAAGCGAGCAATGCCAAATCGACTACGATGGTTTCCTTCAAAATCTTGCCTAGGCCAGCACTCCTCTGTGTTTCGATTTCAGCGAGCCTGCTGTTTTCCTCCGCCGATAGCGACGACAGGCGCTCGCGCGCCTTGTCCATGTAGGCCATGGTGTCTGTTGAAGCCACCAACCTGAATGCTCGGTGGCGATAGCCCTGTTTACGCAAGGAGATGGATTGTGCGATCTCAGATTGGTTTGAGTTGGCCATTGCTTCAGCCTCAGCCTCAAGAGACCGCTCGCGCTCACCTCGATATTCAAGCTCTGCACGAAGATTAGCGAAATCAGCTACGATCCTTTCTTTTGCTTCGGTGTAGGGCTGCAGGTAAGAAGAGTTACCCGTAACCAAGTATCCGCGCTGACCTGTTTCCATGTCAGTCAGATCTCTCACTACAGCCGAAACCTTCGCCTGGATCATAGAGCTTTGCACTGTGAGCCCTGCAATTCTCCTCATGTGTCCCACATTGCTAACGACAACGTACCCATTCCATAGGATGAGAGCGAATAGAGCGACGACGCCCACCTGCAGAGCAGCTTTGCGAATCATGTTTGGCTTCCTTGAGTTCAGAATAGGCACTGGGCGATTCGAGTTTCCTTGAAAGTGTCTCTCGCAACTTCGACCGTTTTTCTCTGGTCCGAGGATCCAGCTGGCTTCTGCTGCAAGGCTCGTACTCTTTTTAGGAATGATAGGCGGGTTCCGTAGGCGACTGCGTTTATCTTCTTGGTACGCGTCTAACGAGCATTTACGCGCACTCGTCCCAATCGATAATGGTGTTAACGGGTCCTGCGACTGCCTTCGACGTACTTTGGGTTCCACCATTCCGGAACCTTGGCTTTCGTTTCTGCGAGAGTTTGGGTTCGACCCCACTCGCTTCCGCCAACGTTCTCAATTGGTGGCTCCAGTTGATTGAGGTTGCGATTTGCCGTTGCGAAGGCTGCAAATAGGGTGTGTGATAAGAACGTGACAAAAGCAGCCGCAAAGTACGCCTGGACAGAAGAGCCGTCGTTCGGGTTTGTAGGCTTCGTTCTGGTTCTCGTTCATTCACGTCGGTGACGGATGCTCTCGCCAGTATTAAGCACTCCGATTTTGAGCCCTAAAGAACCAGCCACACTCTCCTTGCGCTCAGCTCGAGTATGCCTCGTGATTCTCCTGAAACTTGCGTCTGCTCGGGGAATCGTCTCGGCTTCGAAGCCGCAGAACTGGTTCGGTATTCGCCTTTCCCCTTGCGCCAGCTATTTCGGATGCCCGCAGGCAAAGTATGATGCCGCACTAACCGCGTTTTTTCGGAGACGATATACAAGTTCCCAGCGTATACTCGTGGGCGCGAAGGCATGGACCTCGCCGAGCCAGCAACAAGGACGTCAAACTCGGGCTCGCCGCAGTTTCCGGAAAGCGTATTCCAAGAATTAGAGCAAATAGGAGCGCATGGGATGAATGTGCACCTGGTTAACCCTAGTACCGTCTCGTTCGGAACAGCCGTTATCACTCCTCGTTGGCAGTACGTTCTTGCCGGCGCTACACCAAGAACTTTCGGGGATCCTATTCTCGTAGATGAAACCCTGTTTGCGATCGATCCGGACCGAATTCAGCCGGGTGATGCCGTTGGCATCGGTATCCACACCGCCAACGCATTGCGCGGATACGAAATCGGGAAGATGGCGCGTGAGCGCGGTGCTTATGTGATCTTTGGCGGAATTCATGCCACTCTTTATCCCGAGGAAGCGCGCCAACTCGGTGGCGCCCACGCGGTCGTAAAAGGCGATGGAGACGTTGTCTGGGCGAAGGCGCTGACGGATTGTAAAGCCGGGGTTCCGCAACCGCTCTACCTGGGTGGCCAGATCGAAGCGCAGGAGTTTGTTCAGGCCCGCTGGGATTTGATTCCGCGCGATCGCTACATGTGGGCGTCGGTGCAGACGGTACGAGGATGCCCCAAGCATTGCTCTTTCTGCTCCGTCTGGCGCACCGATGGCCAGCGTCCGCGTCAACGCGCCTCCGATGTTGTGATTGAAGAGATTGTGCAACTACGCCGCCTCGGGTTTCGTTTCATCGCTCTTGCCGACGATAACTTTTATCCTGTTACCGTTACTGATCTCAAGCTGGCCGCCCAGCAGAACAACACTGTGCGCCTAAACGAACTCAAAAGCCTTCGTGCTGAACGCTTCGAACTGATGGAGCGCCTGGCCAAGCTCCCCGACGACATGGTGTTCTTCACGCAGATCACCATGGAAGCGGCCGAAGATATCGACTTTCTGAATGCGATGAAATTCGCCCGCATCAAGGGTGCTCTCGTTGGAGTCGAGTCTGTGACTCCCTCCGGCCTGAAAGACATTTACAAGGATTTCAATCTCGCTGGCGAAAATCTTATCGAACGCCTCAAGACTTTTCGTCACCACGGCGTACATGTGCTCGGTTCGTTTATTTTTGGGTTGCCCAGCGATCGTCCGGAAACATTCGACGCTACCGCCGCCGCCGCCATCAAGGCCGATGTCACCTTCGCCCAGTTCGTAACCCTGAGCCCTTACCCAGGTACCGTGGATTTCAATCGATGGGAAAAAGGTCTGGGCGCAAACCCGCCCGTCATCGCGGGGATTCCGCTCACCCGGCGCTGGCTGATTCCACAGGCGCTCCGTCCCAAGTTGTATTGGGACCATCCAGTGATGTCCGCGGAAGAAATCCGTTCGCGCACTCAAAAGGTGTGGGACAACTTTTACAGTCTCGGTCCCATCTGGAAACGTTCCCGCTTCATCCGGTCCAGCCGTGGCCGCTTGGCTTTTCTTCTCATCTCAAAAATCTATCGCCAGATGTACGCCGATACCGGCATCGCCACCGACAGCGCACGAGTCTCGCGCTCCCGCCATTGGGTTCGCTTGTTAGGAAGACCCTGCCGCCGCCTCTTTTCCGGACGCCCAATGCCGCATCTTCAAGTTCCGGTGTGAAGCAGTGTGCGTCCGCGCTCTCCGGATCATCAGAAACTGAACCATTCGCAACCAATGCGGGCGAATAAAACACGCCTCCTGGGTAACTCCTTACCGCTTGACCACCTTAAGAATCGACAAGCGGATGGCGTAACAGCAAACATTCCCGTGAACACCAGGGTCGCTCATTATTCTCGTCGCTAGTCCTTCGCGAATGAACCTTCTTTCCGAAACTTTTTCCGTGCGCGCTTCCGTGCCAAAGCCTGTTTCAGTCGGCGTCGTTCACCCGGCTTTAGGTAGTACGAGTGACGTTTCACTTCTTTAATGATGTCTTCCGTCTGAACCTTACGTTTGAATCGACGAAGCGCATTCTCTAAGGATTCGCCCTCTTGCAATCGAATTTCTGCCACACTCACCTCCCCAAATAGGCTACTACAATACACATCTCTACGATTACTTCAGGTCGGCAGCTCGATCAAATGAGTGCGCAGTCGGGGATTTATCTGCTATCGTTTGAAGGCGGCGCGGCCTCTGGCCGCTCCAAGCTCAATGATGATCTTATCCTGTAATTTCCCCGGCTATGAGTAGACGGGGAAATCCAAATTGGGGCCGTCCTTTGCCGCCGGTTGCGGCATATCCCACCGAGTTTGAGCGACTGGTTAAGCAATTGCGCCTCACTCCTCAGAACTATGCCGACTCCGTTGAACTGAGGCGATGGTGTCAGCGTAACAAGAACCGGTGTTACATACCTGAACGATTGCTGCAGGAATGGGGCATCGAAGTTGAGCTTAGCTACGGTAATGACGCCACGCTGGCGTGATGGTCGTGTGCGATTAAGGTAATTGGCGTAACAGTGCGCCATTCACTCATTAGCCATCCCGCAGGGTACAATCCGAATCCTGTGGCCACGCGACTCAACAAAATCATTAAGGAGTAGCACTCGCCTCTGGTGCTTTCTTTTTAGTCGCGGTCGGCCATTTCGACAGTTGTCTCGACATCGCCCTGAAATCCGAGTTTGGGGAGTAGCGGGTCCAGTTACAGTGATCCGCGACGATTCTGTTGGTGCCGGTTCGATTCAACAGCGACTACAAAGTCTCGGTTAGCTTGGTTCCACTCTATTGTTCGGACTCCGCGATGAGTTGTGTGTAGACCTGACGTGCATGGTCGTAGGCTGCTTTGGCTTCGGGAAGCTCTTTCTGTGAGATCTTAGGAGCCTTCTGGGTCCAGCATTGATTCACACTGGCAAGCGCCCACTGAGCGCTCTGACGCGACGCGCGAATGGGTTTTCCATTCACCAGAACAAAGATCGGGTTCGTGTGGGATGAACCCAAAATGCGCACCGCCAACCAGCTGCTACGCTCGACCGAGACATCAAATGTCAGCAATTGGACTGTTCCATCGGCGATGACATTCTTGCGGACGACAGGTCTCCCGTTCATCACAAGCTCTACGGGAACCTCGCGAGTGTTGCCGATGCGTGCCCGCTCGAGGTGCCAATACGGCGTTTTGTCAACCGGACGGTCGTGGAGGCTCTCCGTCGATTTTAGTGCGCGACCATTGTCCAGGCTCTTCATCCAGAACTGCTCACTGCGGTCAGATGGAATGCTTTCATCCTTCAGCGGAGTTGGATTCAGGTAAGCTGCAACTTTAACTCGGGCATGCACCTGGGATTTTCCTGCTAGCTTGACCTCGCTTGTTCCCGTTCCCAGTTCCATGTCGTTCAAGGCGAAATCCATGAGGTGACTTCTGCCATCCGAAACATAGCTTCTTCCGGCTCGCAATGCGTCTAGCCATGCACCATAGGTGAGTGGTCCTTCGATCTTCGCGTATACACGTCCTTGGCCTACGCGAGCGTCTGTAATACAAGGAAAATCCGTCTCACCCGAAATGCGCGTTCGGAATCCAACGTTCAGCGTGTGATACCAGATATTAAGTTCCGACGGATAAGGCGTATCCATCGTGGAAATGAAATCGACTACCCCGGGGTGTGTAACGTCGACGATGTATTCGTTTGCGCCGATTGAATCAAATGCTGGAACTTCATAGTTGGGCAATTCCTGAGACTTTACCTCTAGCCCCCAGCCGGAATGTGCGAACCCGGTCAACGCCCCCTGGGATTTCGCCCAACGCAAGACTGGCAAATCCCACGTGGGCCACTGCTCGATGCGCACACAATGAGGGTAATCCTGATCGGTCAAGCCGAGCAATACGAGGTGTCCTGCATGACTCGACGGGAATCCTGAGACCTCAAGGTCGTAGTGCATCAGCTCATTTGGTCTTGAATGAGGATCGTCCTTTCCAGTGAAAAATTGTTTCTGGTAGTAATAGCAAGGTCCCCAAGTCAGCACCGCTCCAACATTGAGTTTCTCGCCTTCGATTTGGCGGACCATATCTTCGGGCCGCACGCCTTCGGTTGGATTCTGGTAGTGAGAACAACCTGCTGCGTGCACATGGTGATCGCCGGAGTACCAATGGTACTTCGCCGGATTGATCCAACGTTTCATGGTGAACGAGACCACGTTTGGGCCTGAGCTGGTCACCTCAATGTGCTTTGTTTCTGGCAGGTATTCGGGGCCCATCGATGCGGTCACTGTGTAACGACCCGCCGGAACCTCGACGGTATCGCCATCTTGGCGGTAGACCTGCGGCTGAAAAAACAAATCAGGAGCCAAACGTTTTGATGGATTTGGATAGAGGCGATTCAAGCTGTCGCGGATGGT
>Ga0157369_10000673_pt1 | contig 44034 bp, 43 predicted proteins | sample C25metaG_FD_113461 | JGI IMG/M metagenome (GOLD analysis project Ga0157369, IMG submission 113461) | Corn rhizosphere microbial communities from Kellogg Biological Station, Michigan, USA - C2-5 metaG | ecosystem: Host-associated > Plants > Roots > Rhizosphere > Soil | place: USA: Michigan... | reverse complement strand
GATGAAAACAGGAAAATATTAAAACTTGTATTGCACAAGCAGAATTTAGGGTTAGAGCAGAATCCGTTGTCTCCAAAACAAGTAGAAAATTTGTCGCTTTTAGAAAGAGAAAATACGTTTACAGTTACAACAGGACATCAGCTCAATCTTTTCACGGGACCTGTTTTCTTTGTTTATAAGATTTTGCAGACGATAAAAACCACAGAGTTTCTAAAATCAAATTTCCCAAATCACAACTTTGTTCCCACATTCTGGATGGCAACCGAAGATCACGATTTCGAAGAGATTGATCATTTCAAAACCCGCGAACATTATTACGAGATCAAAGGCAATTCCGGAGGCGACGTCGGAAATATTAAAATTGAAGATCAGTATTTCATTCAGGAATTTGAAAAAGAATTTAAAGACAATCTCTACGGAACCGAGTTGATTCTTTGGATCAAAAATGCTTATAAAAAAGGAAATTCCCACACGCGGGCAATTCGTTATCTCGTAAATCAATTGTTTTCGGATTACGGATTATTGACAATCGATGGAAATTCAAAAGAATTAAAATCTCAGGTTAAGGATATTTTCAAAAAAGAATTATTATCGAACCAACTCTTCGAAACAACGAAAACTCAGAGAGAATTTCTTGAAAATAATTATCACAAAGTTCAGGTCAATCCTAGAGAAATTAATCTGTTTTATCTTTCAGAAACCAGAAACAGAATCGAAAAAATCAATGATGAATATTTTATTCTCGATACAGATTTAAAATTTTCTCAGGAAGAAATTCTGAACGAATTAGAAAATCATCCTGAGAAATTCAGTCCAAATGCAGTTCTTCGTCCGGCTTATCAGGAATCGGTTTTGCCAAACCTGGCTTATGTTGGTGGAAATGCGGAAATTATGTATTGGATAGAATTGAAAGATCATTTCGAATCTATCAACCTTCCTTTTCCGATTTTGGTTCCAAGAAATTCAATGTTGTTTTTGGAAGAAAAAATCATTAAAAAAATTGAAAACTCAGGCTTGAAAATTGAAAACTTCTTCGAAAATTTCGCAGAAGTAATCAATCAGAAAATTCTTGAAAATAACGAAATTAAATTGCTTCTTTCGGAAAAGGAAATTCAATTAATCCATTCATTTTCAGAACTTAAAAACAAAGCTTCAGAAACAGAAAAGACATTTTTCAATCTGGTAGAAGCAGAAGAAACCCGACAGCTGAAATCTTTCAAAAGAATGCAGAAACGCCTTCTGAAAGCCGAAAAGATAAAACAATCGGAACGTTTTGATCAGATGCAAAATCTTTTTCTGAAAGTTCATCCAGCCGGAAACTGGCAGGAAAGAGTCTTCAATTTCAGTGTTTTCTATGCAGATTTTGGCAAGCAATGGATTGATGATTCCTACCAAAAAATGAATGTTCAAAAATCCGAATTAATAATTTCGCCCATTTAATCTGAAAGCATTATTTTTGTATCATTATTAAAAAAGAATGATAAACAAAATTTTCATTTTATCCGCAGTTATCGCCTTTTTAGGTTTGTCGGCACAGAAAACGCACACTGTTGCGCCGAAGGAAACGCCTTACGGAATTTCCAGACAATACGGTTTGTCTATCGATGAATTGTATCAGTTAAATCCTTCCAAGAAAGAAAGTGGTTTAAAAATCGGCGATGTTTTGACAGTTTCTAAAACAGGAAGTTCAACAAAAACTGTAACTCCGAAAGTAACTCCAGTAAAAACAACACCTGTAGCTCCGGCAAATGTTTCCGGCAAAACCGGAACAATCACTTTACAGCCAAAACAAACGGTTTACGGAATTACAAAACAATATAAAATATCCGAAGCTGATCTCAGAAAACTGAACCCTGAATTGGATTCTCATCTGAAAATCGGTGACAAGATCACTTTACCTTTGGATAATATCCAGAAATATGCAGATTCTGCTTCAACAAGTGTTTCCCAAACTATGACTGTAGTTGAAAAAACACCGGAAGTGAAAACAGTTACCAAAACAGAAACTGTAGCTTCGGAACCTGCAAAAGGGATGTATGTTGTTCAGGCAAAAGATAATTACTATAAAATTTCAAAGCAGTTCAATCTGACTCAGAAACAATTATTTGCACTCAATCCAGACTTGGAAACTACAGGTTTGAAACCAGGTGAAGCAATTAAAGTTTCAGGTTCTGATTTAATTAATGTTGAAGATAATTCTCAGAATAATACAATTTCTGCTCCTGTTACAAAAACGGTTTCAACTATACAAGCCCAAACTTCTGCGCCAAGTGCAACTTCTTCTGCATCAGGAAATACTTCTACTTCAGAAGATGATTATGTGACTTACACAGTTCAAAGCGGTGATACGATGTTTAGTATTATGAATCATTTCAACGTAACTTTGGATCAGCTGATTACACTTAATCCAAATCTTTCAGAAGGTTTGAAAGCGGGAATGACTTTGAAGATCAAAAAGCAGGATCCAATGTATTCCAAAAAAGCCGGCGATGTTTTGAGCGTGGTTTTGATGTTGCCTTTTGGTTTTGATGCAAACGATGCGAAGTACAGGACAATGTCTATGGACTTCTTGACCGGAGCAAAATTAGCCGCCGAAAGAAATGCGAAAATTGGACAAAAACTGGACATCAAAGTTGTAGATGCAGGAAACGAAAATACTTTCAAAAACAGTCTTTCTCAGATCAATCAGGATAATACGGATCTGATTGTTGGACCATTTTTTAAATCCAGTATTTTAGAAGTTCTTAATTATGTAAAACAGAAAAGTATTCCCGTAGTTGCGCCTTTTGCAAACTCTCCGGATCTTTTTGATTATAATAATTTAATAATTATTGAAACTGAAAACTCTGTTTATTCAGACAGAATTGTGAAAGAAGTTTCTCAGGTTTATCAAGACCAGAAAATATACATCGTTGCCGATAATTCCAAAGCAAATGCAAACGCAATCAAAGCTGGTTTGGAAAAATCTTTGTCAAAAGCTAATGTAGTGATTGTTAATTCATCCAATGATATACAGTTAGAAAATAATATGATGACAGGACAATCTGTTCCAGTAATTGCAGTTTTAGCTGATGATGACGAATCTGCCGGAAGTGCTTTTGCTTCTAAAATCATTGCTCTGGGAAAACAAACGGATGGTGTAAAAGCCTTCAGTATGTTTTACAGCCCAAGTTTTGAGAAAAATGTGGATGATCTTTCCAGATCAAGTTTGGTTTATCTGATGGACAGAAAGATCAATTATGACGGTGATTTCGAAAAACAGGTTCTTGCAGATTACAAAGCAAAATATTGTAAATCACCTTCCAAATATGCCGTAATCGGTTTTGATGTGATGAATGATATGCTGACAAGAGAAAACAAAAAAGGAGAAATTTTTAAACAAATCAATAAATCACAGACTCAGCTTGCTACGAAATTCGAATTTGTAAAAGCGAAACCCAATGGTGCATACATCAACAATGGTTACAGAGTTGTAAGATTGATGCAGTAATTTAAAAAGCTAAGACGATTTAGACATATATAAATGAAACGCCATTTTGGCGTTCCATCCAGCAAAAAACAATAGATAAAATTAGATGAAAGCACTTGTATTTCCTGGTCAGGGTTCACAATATGTAGGAATGGGAAAAGAATTGTACGATTCCCGAAAAGATGTAAAAGACTTGATGGATTCTGCCAATGAGATTCTAGGTTTTGACCTCGTTTCTATTATGTTCAATGGGACAGATGAAGACCTGAAAAAGACCAGCGTTACCCAGCCTGCAATTTTTTTACATTCCGTTGCAGCTGTAAAAGTTGCTAATGGTTTAGGTGCTCAGATGGTTGCCGGACATTCTTTAGGGGAGTTTTCCGCTTTGGTTGCCAATGGAGTTTTATCTTTCGAAGACGGACTGAAATTAGTTTACGAAAGAGCTCAGGCAATGCAGATGGCTTGCGATATTAATCCAAGTTCTATGGCTGCAATTCTTGGTCTGGAAGACTCCAAAGTTGAAGAAATCTGTGCAGGAATAGAAGGAATCGTAGTTCCGGCAAATTATAACTGTCCTGGACAATTGGTAATCTCAGGAGAAACGACTTCTGTAGAAAAAGCTTGTGAAGCTTTGAAAGCTGCTGGCGCAAAAAGAGCATTGATCTTACCTGTAAACGGTGCTTTTCATTCACCTTTGATGATGCCTGCTCAAGAAAGATTGGCTGCAGCAATAGAGAATACAAAATTCCGAAATGCTACAATTCCTGTTTATCAGAATATCACAACGACCGCAGTTTCTGATCCGGAAGAAATCAAGAAAAATCTGATCGCACAATTAACTGGACCGGTAAAATGGACTCAAAGTGTACAGAATATGATAAAAGACGGTGCTGATAACTTCGTAGAAGTTGGTCCTGGAAAAACACTTCAGGGTTTGATCAAAAAAATCAATTCTGAAGTTTCCGTTGCCTCTGCAATATAAAGATTTAAATAATGAACAGAATATTTTCGCCCGGAAAGCTGATGCTGACCTCAGAATATGTTGCTGTTGATGGTGCTCTTGTCCTGGCTGTTCCCACAAAGCTGGGACAAGAGTTTTTTTTTATTGAAGAAAACGATAAAAAGTCATTAATTTATTGGAATGCTTTTCATCAAAACCAATCGTGGCTGGAAACCATTATTGATTACAAATCTTGGACAATTCTAAAAACCAATAATCAAAAAGCATCGGAATTCATACTGAAAGTGCTTAAAAATGTTCAGGAACTTTCTGATATTAAATTCAAAACAAACAATTCTTACCATCTCAAAACTAATCTTCAGTTCCCATCGGATTTCGGATTAGGAAGCAGCTCTACTTTGATGAGCAATCTTGGAGAGTGGGCAGAAATCGATCCATTTATCCTTAATGAAATAAGTCTTGGCGGAAGTGGTTACGACGTTGCAGTAGCGAAGGAAAAGTCCGCGATTCTCTACAGCCGATTTCCGGAAAGAGTTTATGAGAAAGTAACGTTCGATCCGGGTTTTAAAGATGAACTGATTTTTATTCATCTCAATCAAAAACAAGATACACGCGAGGGAATTTCTCATTACAAGTCAAAGGCAACTTCAACAAAATTAATCAATGAATATTCTGAATTAACCAAATTGATTGTCAATAGTCATAATTTGAAAGAATTTTCACAATTAATGACCATTCACGAACAAAAACTTTCAGATTTTCTCGGAATCCCAACTGTCAAAGAAAAATATTTCCAAAAATGTCCCAGCTTTGTCAAAAGTTTGGGTGCTTGGGGCGGAGATTTCGTTCTTACATCCAAATTTGGAGATTATGAAGCCTATTTTAAAAAGCAAGGTTTCGGTAAAATATTTTCTTGGCGAGAGTTAATTAATTGATTGTGAATTAATTATGAAATTTTGTTTAACTGATGAAAATCATTTAATTAAAACTTTCATAGTTCGCTGATATTTTTACATTTGTCCCAACACCTTTAATCTTCAAAAAAAATATCATGGACAAGTTAAAATCTTATCTTGAACGTCAAGGCATTTCCAATCCCAAAGAAATTTTCCACAATCCAACTTACGAAGAAATTTTCCAGGCAGAAATGAATCCTGAAAACTCAGGTTTTGCCAAAGGAGTTCTTACAAAATCTGGAGCCGTTGCTGTAAAAACAGGAATTTTTACAGGAAGATCTCCGAAAGACAGGTACATCGTGAACGACAAAATCACGCAGGATACGATCTGGTGGGACGGCACCATCAACCGCCCAACAACTGTAGAAGTTTTTGACGAGTTGAAAGATATTGTTACAAAAGATCTTAGTAATGAAAGCATTTATGTAATTGATACCTATTGCGGATCAAACGAAGACACAAGACTAAAAGTTAGATTCATTACAAAAGTAGCTTGGCAGGCGCATTTTGTAATGAATATGTTCATTCGCCCTTCGCATTATGATCTTCAGAATTATGGTGAGCCGGATTTTGTTGTCATTAATTCTTCAGATTCAGTAAATCCAAATTGGGAACAACACGGACTTAATTCTGAGGTTTTTGTGATGTTCGATTTGACAAAAAAAATGCAGATCATTGGTGGGACCTGGTACGGAGGAGAAATGAAGAAAGGAATGTTTGCCATTATGAATTATTACCTTCCGTTAAAAGGAATGGCTTCTATGCATTGCTCAGCAAATGTAGGTGAGAAAGGCGATGTTGCTGTTTTCTTCGGCCTTTCCGGAACTGGAAAAACGACCCTTTCTGCAGATCCGAAACGATATCTGATTGGTGATGACGAGCACGGCTGGGATAACAACGGCGTTTTCAATTATGAAGGTGGCTGTTATGCTAAAGTAATCGACCTTAGCAAGGAAAAAGAACCGGATATTTACGGAGCGATCAGAAGAGATGCACTTTTGGAAAATGTTATTACTGATGACGAAGGCAATGTAGATTATGCAGACGGATCTATTACAGAAAATACAAGGGTTTCTTATCCGATTTATCATATCAGTAAGATTGTTTTACCGTCAAAAGCTGGTCACGCAAGTAAGATCATTTATTTATCAGCTGATGCATTCGGAGTTTTGCCCCCGGTTTCTATTTTGACAGATTGCCAGGCGCAGTATCATTTCCTTTGCGGATATACTTCCAAATTGGCGGGAACAGAACTCGGGATTACAGAACCAACGCCATCTTTTTCACCTGCATTTGGAGAAGCATTTTTGACTCTACATCCAACAATGTATTCTAAAACACTGATCGGGAAAATGAAAGAACATAATGCAAAAGCTTATCTTGTAAACACAGGCTGGAACGGAACTGGCAAAAGAATTTCTCTGAAAGATACAAGAGCAATCATCGATGCAATCATTGATGGAAGCATTGATAAGGCTGAAACAGACAAAGTTCCGATTATGAATCTGGAATTCCCTGTTTCTCTTCCAAATGTTTCAGAACATATTCTGGATCCGAGAGATACTTATGAGAACAATTCCGATTGGGAAAAGAAAGCAAAGGATCTGGCTGCGAGATATATCAAATATTTTGAACAGTTTGCGGATAATGACGAAGCCAGAAACTTGATTTCTTCCGGACCGGTTTTGTCAGAAGTTCATCAGCATTAATTATATAAAAACGCTCCCAAATAGGAAGCGTTTTTTTATTCTATTATTTTGCCGTCTTGATCCAGAATAATTTTTCCGTTTTGTTCTACAGTCAAAGAAATTTCTGCCGCATCTTTTTCTCCGATAATTCCTCTGTAAATTTTATAATTGAATTCACCTTTTTTGAAAGTAATCGTGTGATTTCCGCCACTTCCTTCGAATTCTAATTCTCCATTTGTTAAAATCAGATCAGGTTTTGAAGATTCAGATTTACCGGTTTTCCAGGATGCGTAACGATATTTTCCGTTGTCCAATTCATCAATTCTTATCAGATAACTTTTGGTTTGGATTTTATAAGTTGGAGATTTGAATGATTTCAAGGAAAAATATAATTTCTTTTTATCACTATTAATAAGACTTTTCTTTTGATTGATTTCGAAATCACTTTGATAATTCAGCGCTTTTATTTTTCCATCCGATTCTATCCAGAGATCACCTCGGTTCAGCATAATTCCACGCCAGCCGACTTCTGACCATTGATCAATTTTAGAATTTGAAATTTCATCAATAATTTTTTGATCAAAAATCTGACTGAATCTTTTCTTAAAATCCGCTTCATTTTTAACTACAGGAATTGGATATTCTCTATTCAAAGGATAACTGATGATCTTAGAAATCCCATCGACATTCTTAGTCTGAAATAATTTGATCAGTTTTTGAATATTTTCAATCTCGCTTTTATCCAAATCATTTTGAGCAAACGAAAGATTGAATATTAATAATAAAAGAATAAGAATTCTGTATTTCATCGGTTTAAAGTTTATTTTAAAAACGGATTGTGATTTTTCTCAAAACCAATCGTTGTGGATTCTCCGTGTCCGCTGAAAACTTTCGTAGATTCCGGAAGCGTCAATAATTTAATTTTAATACTTGTGATTAATTGGTCATAATCACCTTTGTAAAGATCTGTTCTGCCAATGCTCATCATAAAAAGTGCGTCACCGGAAATCACAAAATCATTTTCTTTATTATAAAACGCAACACTTCCCGGCGAATGTCCCGGAACATCATAAATTTGAAAAGTGTCTGAGCCTAAAGCCAATTCGTCGCCTTCTTTTATATTTTTAATCTCACCTTTGAAAGCCGGGAAAAAGAAACCGTAATTCTTTGCCGTAAAAGGTGCTTTCTCCAGAATTTCAATCTCATCAAGATGAACCAAAACAGGAGCCTGAAACTCATCATAAGCCCACTGTAAACCAATAATATGATCGATGTGCGCGTGAGTCAAAAGGATATTGTTAATTTTAAGTTCTTTGGAATTAATAAAATCGCCTAAAACTTTTGTTTCCGCATCAGGCATATTTCCCGGATCGATAAGAAAAGCTTCCTTTTCATCGTTATAAATAAGATACGTATTTTCGGAAAATGGGTTGAAAGTGAAAGATTCTACGTGTAACATTTTTTTAATTTAACTGTAAAAATATAAAACATTAACTTAGCGATATGAAGTTAACCAGACTATTTTTTCTTTTTTTAAGTGTAATTACATTAGCCCAGGAAATTGGCGGCGTACAGGTTTTCAATCCTAAAACCAATGATGAAACGGCTGTTATTGCACAAGGCGGACAATTAATTTTAAGGTTTGATGACCTTTCCAACTCCAGCCAGCTCTACCGTTATACTTACAAACATTACAACAGAAATTGGGAAGAAGACGGACTTTTTTTTACCGAATATGCGAACGGAAGTATGAATGCATTGATTGATCAATTTCAGTATTCTTTTAATACATATCAAAAATATACGCACTACGAATTGGTTTTTCCGAATGAAAAAATCCAGCCAAAAATCTCGGGAAATTACGAGATCATCGTTTATAAAGATTCTCAAGACAAACCGTTGTTCAAAAGGAGGTTTTCGATTTATGAAGATGGAGCTAATTTAGGAATTAATGTAACCCGGTTTATTGACGCAAAAAATCCAAATGCAAAACAAAGACTTGAGATACAGGCAACTGGAAACGGAGCGGGAATTACGAATAATCTGTCATCGTTATCATTAAGTGTGATTCAGAACAACAACTGGGGAATTTCATTAAAGAACATCCGTCCAAGTTCAACTTTAGGAAATCAATTGTTGTTTCAGCAATTAGGTTTGGCCTTTCCCGGGAATAATGAATTCTATTATTATGATAACAAAGTGATGAATCAGGCTTTGGATATGGTTGCAAATACAGAAAATATCGATGGGAAAAATTACACTTATCTTCATCCCGTTTGGGCTTATCCAGGAGATTATCAGTATCAGCCAGATGTAAATGGCGCTTATTATTTCAGAAGGAATGATCTCGGAATCGAAAGAGATGCGGACAGAGAAGGCGATTACTCTTGGGTTTATTTTGCTCTGGACAGTCAAAAATCCGATAAAGAATTTTTTGTTCTGGGAATGTTCAATGACTATAAAGCCGATGCAAAAAGCCAAATGCAATACGACGAAAAAGCTCAAAAATTCATCGCTAAAATCTATCTGAAACAAGGTTTTTACAGTTACATTATTGCAACAAAAGGCTCTGATGGAAAACTAAATTACGGCGAAGTCAATGGGAATTTTTGGCAAACTGAAAATCTTTATCAGGCCTTTTTATATTACACGCCGTTCGGTAGAAACTTCGACGGACTCATTGGTTATGGAGAATTTAGAACACCTATCAGGTAATTTAATGTTAAAAAATCAATTTTTTAAGTTTTTTGGAATATTTTTGGATACACTTCATGAAAATATAACTCATTATGGATCTTAGCTTTGAAAATAACAAATCCGGAAACGGCGGCTACATCACTCTGAAAAATTCTGCAGAAGATGTCGGACGACTAACTTATACGATCGTTCCGGAACTCAAAAAATTAATTGTAAGTTATGTGATGGTTTTTCCAAAATTTGAGGGGCAGGGTCTTGGAAAAAAATTAGTAGAAAAATCTGTCGAATTTGCCAGAAAAAATGGCTGGAAAATAAAAGCGCATTGTTCTTACGCACACGCCGTTCTTAGTAGAAATCAAGATGTTGAAGATATTTTGGTTTCTTAATTAAGACCAACTTTAAGCATAAATAAAAAATCCGGATCATTTACGATCCGGATTTTTTTATTTCATTTAATGAAAATTTATCTGTTCATCGACATCAAAAATTCCTCATTATTCAAGGTAGATTTCATTTGTTTTTGAACAAATTCCATAGCTTCCATAGGGTTCATATCGGCAAGATATTTTCTCATGATCCACATACGTTGCATCGTCGCCTCGTCCAAAAGAAGATCATCCCTTCTTGTACTGGATGAAACCAAATCAACAGCAGGATAGATTCTTTTATTTGCGATTTTTCTATCCAGTTGCAATTCCATATTTCCGGTTCCTTTGAACTCTTCGAAGATCACCTCGTCCATTTTGGAACCTGTGTCTATCAAAGCAGTTGCAATGATGGTCAAAGATCCGCCATTTTCGATTTTTCTAGCTGCTCCAAAGAAACGTTTTGGTTTGTGAAGAGCGTTGGCATCCACACCACCAGAAAGGATTTTCCCGGAAGCTGGCGTTACCGTATTGTATGCTCTTGCCAATCTTGTGATTGAGTCGAGAAGAATCACAACATCGTGCCCGCATTCTACCATTCTTTGCGCTTTTGAAAGAACTAAATTCGCCACTTTTACGTGCTTATCTGCAGCTTCATCAAAAGTAGAAGCGATTACTTCTGCGTTCACACTTCTCTGCATATCAGTAACTTCTTCAGGACGCTCGTCGATAAGAAGTACCATCATATAAGCTTCAGGGTGATTTGCAGAAATTGCGTTGGCGATATCTTTAAGCAAAATCGTTTTACCTGTTTTTGGCTGAGCAACGATCATTGCTCTTTGTCCTTTTCCGATTGGTGCAAAAAGATCAACAATTCTCGTAGAAAGTGTAGAACCTTTTCCTGCCAAATTAAATTTCTCCTGAGGGAAAAGCGGCGTCAAATATTCGAAAGCAACTCTATCCTTAATAAAAGCAAGGTCACGTCCGTTAACTTCAGTTGGTTTCAAAAGAGAGAAATATTTTTCACCTTCTTTTGGTAATCTTACCATTCCTTTTACCGTATCGCCGGTTTTCAAACCATAATTTCTGATCTGATTGGTAGAAACGTAAACATCATCCGGAGAAGAGATATAACTGAAATCTGAAGAACGAAGGAATCCGTAATTGTCCGGAAGTATTTCCAGAACACCTTCTATTGTGATAAGCCCATCAAAGTTGAATTCCTTCTTTGGCGTATTATCCTGTTGGTTTTCGGATTGTTCTTTTTGATTGTTATTGTTGTGTTGGGGAGAATTGGGATTTTGTGTTTTTTGCTGACCTCTGTTGTTGGTCTTTTGCTGCTGCTGACGGTTGTTTTGCTGTTGAGGCTGTCTTTGCTGAGGTTTTGTGTCCTCAGTTTTTGTTTCATCCTGCTTTTCGTCAGTTTGAGGAGTCGTTTCTGATGGTTTAATTTCTGCAACTACTTCTTGATTTTCGTTTGCTGCGACTCTTGCTCTTGGTTGTTTTTTCTTCGGAGGATTTGGTTTTTTGACCTCTTCCGTAACAATAGGTGTTTCTACGGTTGCAGGAATTTCTGCGATAGCAACTTCTGCTGCAGGAATTTCTGCTTCTTGCTTCGGTTTTTCTGCAGGTTTCCTGCCTCGTTTTTTAGCAGGTGCAGCTTTTTCCTCAGAGTTGTCTTCTGTGTTTTTATTCATATTTTCCTGATTGGCGTTTAGATAATCTTTAATGATTTTTGGGTTAGAAGCCTGATAGTCCAGAATGGCGAAAACTGTTTCTTCCGGAGAGCTTTTCTTTGCCAAATTGACGCCTAAATCTTTAGAAAGTTTGGTCAATTCCTCGTCGGATTTTGACTTTAGCGTTTCAATATTAAACATATAATGCGTAAAAAAGTAAATTTATTTTGTAAAAGTAAGAATGAAAATCAGGCGATTATCATTTTTAATAGGTGATTACAATGCAAATCTACATTAATTTTTGAATTAAGCAAAAATTATTTTATTTTTGCAGACAATTTATTCCCTTTCTAAAAAGGAATTGATCAAAAAAAATGTTACAAAGAATACAAACAATCTGGATATTATTAGCTGTTTTAGGCGCTTTGTTCCTAAATCTTACAGCTCAGGATTTTGATATATTAGGCGGAAACTTAATTATTAATATTTCTACTGTTCTATTAATATTATTAGGATTATTAAGTATCTTCAGTTTCAAAAACCGGAAAAGACAAATCTTGCTGAATAACATCAGCATTTTTATAAACGCTTTGTTGCTTGGTTTTTTGATTTATTGGCTGCAAAACTTACCCGGAGGAATCACATTTCCTGAGAAGGGTATTGAGCCGGTTTTCTCAGTAATTGCGATTGTATGTTTGCTTTTGGCAAATATATATGTCAAAAAAGATGAGAGGCTCGTAAAATCTGTAGACAGACTTCGATAAACTTGACGACGATTTTTTTGAGTAAGAACAGCTTCCTTTTTGGAGGCTGTTTTTTATTTGCAATTATTGATAATAATGGTAACAAAACAATGTAATCAGTGACTTATCCACTATATCTTTGTTTTATTAATAAATTAACCATTATGAAAAAACTAAACCTCATTATTTTTATTACGCTGTCATCATTTTCTTTTGCTCAGGAAATCTCCAAAGATAGAGTTATCAGTATCATTTCAACTTTAGCATCAGACGAAATGAAAGGCCGAAAATTTGGAACGCAGGAAAATGATAAAGCTGCCGAATACATTGCAGGTGAGTTCAAAAAAAATAATCTGGATTATTGTTTCGGCGATTCTTATTTGATCCCATTTGAATATAAAGGACAAAAAGGGTTCAACGTTTGCGGCATTAAAAAAGGAAAATCCGAGAAAAGCCTGGCTTTTTCAGGACATTTTGATCACATCGGAACCAATACTAATTCAGGTGACAATATCTACAACGGTGCAGACGATGATGCAAGCGGTATTTCTACAGTTTTAGGAATTGCTGATTATTTCAAAGATAAAAAAACAGATTACTCTATGGTCTTTATGGCCTTCAATGCAGAAGAACTTGGTCTTATCGGCTCAAAAGCATTGTCTGAAAATAAAGATCTCAACCCGGTTTTTAATAATATTACTGCACTTTTCAATTTTGAAATGTTAGCAACAGATTCTCAATTCGGGAAAAATGCGGTTTTTATGACTGGCGACGAGTTTTCTGATTTTGATGAATTAATTAATGCCAATGCCGTGAATGGACTGAAAGTTTATCCTGATCCTTACAAAACCGAACAGCTTTTTTACAGATCGGACAACGTCAATTTTGTTAAAAAGAAAATTATAGCACATTCTATTTCTACAGTTGATATGACCAAAGCTTTTCATTATCATGCTGTGAATGATGATGTTAAAATCGTAGATGCGGAAAACCTAACCAATATCATCAACAATTTTGCAAAAACCATTGAAAAGTTGAACACCAAAAACTTCCAGCCGAAATACAACGATAAAGTAAATTTCGATTTCTAAACGACTTCTGAAAGAACTATTTATTTTCCGTAATTTTGCAATTCAATTTTTTTGAATGAAACCATTTCAACGTATTATAAGTATTGCCAAGCCACATCAAAAATATTTGTGGGGCAGTATGTTTTTCAACATTCTCTATTCTCTTCTTCAGATCGCTTCCATTGGAACTTTACTTCCAATCCTAAGTGTCATGTTCGGAACTGTTGACAAAGTTGACACTTCAAAAGCTCCTGTTTGGAGCGGCAGAATCGCTGATTATTTTGGGTATGTCAAAGATTGGGCTTATTACACGATTCAGATTAATATGGATGAACACGGTGGTATTAAAGTTTTAGCTGTTCTTTGTTCCATTACTGCAGTTGCTTTTTTACTTAGAAACATTTTCAGATATCTCGGTTCTTATTTGTTGGTAAATTATCGTGTTGGGATTACCAGAGATTTAAGAACTTTGATGTATGATAAATTCTTGAAATTACCCGTTTCATTTTTCACAGAACAGAGAAAAGGCGATATGATGTCCCGGATTTCCAACGATATTGGTGCTGTAGAAGGCGGAATTATGGGATCTTTGGTAGATATTGTGAATTCGCCGTTTATGATTTTATCATCTCTTACAGCATTATTTTTATTATCTCCAAAGCTGACCTTGTTCTCATTAATTGTTTTTCCAATTATGGGCTGGATCATTTCCTGGGTCGGAAAAAGTCTGAAAAAGCAGGCGAGATTTGCGCAGGAAGAATTAGGAAATCTTTTTTCCTTAGTTGATGAAACCTTGAAATCTTCAAAGGTAATTAAGATCTTCAATGCTGATAAAATCCTTAAAAACAGATTCAACAAAACAACAGACCAATGGCAGCACCATGCCATTTCTATGAGCAGAAGACGAGAGCTTGCCTCTCCAATGAGTGAATTTCTGGGGTCTGTTACAATGCTGATTATTACTTATTATGCAGGAACTGAAATCATCAATGGAACCAACAAAGATCCCGCTACTTTCCTGGCCTTCATCGGTGTTTTCTTTCAGGTTTTGGATCCTGCAAAACGATTGTCAAATGCCGTTTCCGCAATACAAGGCGGAATGGCGAGTTTGGAGAGAGTTTCAGAAGTTTTAGATTATGATCTGAAGGTGGAAGAAGTTGCTAATCCTACTTCAATTTCTGAACTAAAGGATAAAATCGAATTTAATAATATTGGATTCTATTATGAGAAATCGAACCTGATTCTCAAAAATATTTCGATCACTTTACCAAAAGGAAAAACTGTCGCTTTAGTCGGTCAGTCCGGAAGTGGTAAAACAACGATTGCCAATTTATTAGCAAGATTCTACGATGTTTCCGAAGGCGAAATTCTGATTGATGGGCATAACATCAAAAACTTAAAACTGACAGATTACCGTAAACTTCTCGGAATGGTAACTCAGGAATCTGTTTTATTTAATGATTCGGTTTACAATAATATTCTGATGGGAAATCCTGATGCAACCGAAGAACAAGTGATAGAAGCAGCTAAGATAGCCAATGCTCATGAGTTCATTGTGCAGCTTCAGGACGGTTATTATACAAATATTGGCGATGACGGAAACAAGCTTTCCGGTGGACAAAAACAAAGGGTTTCTATAGCCAGAGCTGTTCTGAAAAATCCACCGATTATGATTCTGGATGAAGCAACTTCAGCTTTGGATACAGAATCCGAAAGATACGTTCAGGAAGCTTTGGAAAAAATGATGGAAAACAGAACATCATTGATTATCGCCCACAGATTATCGACGATCCAGAAAGCAGATCACATCGTCGTAATGGAAAAAGGAGACATCATCGAGCAAGGCTCTCATCAGGAATTAATGGAAAAAAACGGAACCTACAGAAAGCTGGTTGAGTTGCAGAATTTTGATTAATGAATCCGATTCAGGAATATTTTTATCGGATTGATGAACCTGCGAGAAGCACGCTTCTGTTTATCAGGGAAAAGATTTTAAACTCTGATGAACTCATTACCGAGACGTTCAGTTTTGGACTTCCCTTTTTGAAATACAAAAAGAAAATGCTTTGCTATTTTTATTATAGCAAACAACATCAGAAGCATTATCTCAGTTTTTATCACGGTGACCGATTAGATTATTCCGAACTCTTATCCGAAGGCCGAAAAAAATTCAAAATTCTGCTTCTGGATATGGAAGAAGATTTGCCAATGGAATTGATTTTTGATATTCTTGATGATGTGAAAATTTATATAAAGTAAAGTGATTTTACTTGGAACTTTAAGGTTTTTCTTCTTCTGCCGGAGCCATATCCTCTTCTGACTGGGCTTCTGCTTCATTGTCATCAGCTCTTTCCCTTTCTTCTCTATTCTGAATGATGTCACTATTGGTATATTGATAGAATTCGTCGAAGTTTTTGGAACTTTCATTGTAAACCAAAGCATATTTTGAATCTTTGAATTTGATGATTAATCCGTCTTTTGGAGATGGTTGTAAAACTTCACTTTCCATAAATATTTTATCGCCTTTTTTGAAAGAATTGATGATAGGAGCATCGTTATAATCTTTTCTGAAAAGAACATCTCTGTCGCCTGAAATAATAAAAAGCTTACTTTCTTTGGCATCTTCAGATTGTACAAGAAAAGCTAATTCGGGCTGGTTATTTTTTGTTTGTCCTGTAAAGTTGCCAAATGAAAAAACTTTTGAAGCTCTGTCTTTTATTTTGGTCATAGAAAACCGTCTTTCGCTTTCGTCAGGATTAAAGAAACCATTATCCCTGAAAACTTTCATAATTCCTTCACGATATCTTTGTGAGATCCCATCATATTCCGGGATGTCGAAAAGTATTTTATTATAATAATCATAATCTTCCGTGTCTTCATATATCGGCATTGTTCCAGTGCCAATACTTCCATATTCCTCCTTGGTTAATTTAGCCTGATATTGATGCCAAAAATAATTTCCAACGACTAATAATAAAATAATCCCAACTATTATTGGAAGAATGATTACAAATTTTTTTTAGATTGTTTTTTCTCTGGTTTTACAGTTTGTTCAGAATTCATATTTATGTTTTCTGCAAATTTATATTTTTTTGTTAAAAATATTTCTATTTATCCAACTTTCAATCCATTTTTCACAGGTAAGCTTGAAGTAAGAAGTGTCACCTCGCTTTGATTTTCACCATAAACTCCCATAACCAGACACTCGCTGAAGAAATTAGCAATTTGTTTTTTGGGGAAATTGACAACTGCCATTATTTGTTTTCCAATCAATTCTTCCTTTTTGTACAAGGCTGTGATTTGAGCTGCGGATTTCCTGATCCCCAAATCTCCAAAATCGATTTCTAATTGATAAGAGGGATTTCTGGCTTTTTCAAAATCTGTAGCGGAAATTATCGTTCCTACGCGGATGTCGATTTTCTCAAAATCGCTCCAAGTTATTTCGGGTTTTGTCATTATTAAATTAATTTTATATTTTAATCATCTAAATTTATCATATACCAATTGACCTCATAAGGATATTTTTCGTAAGGTGAATCTCCCTCTTTGAAGGTCAAACCTTTGTCGTAATCCTTTTTTGCCAGCCTTGCACTCTCTAAATATGTTCTAAAATCATTATTGATTTTGTAAAGATTTAAAGCCTTGTAATATTCTGCATCCGAGAAGTTTGGGTAAAGTTTTAATGCTCTGTCCAACTCTTCAACCGCTCTTTTGTAATCTCTTTTTTCGTAATATATAATGCCTGTATAAAAATAGCAAAGCGGCGAGACCCAATCTTCTCCGCTTTGTTTTTTAATTTTGTCGATTTCGGTTTGCATCAATTTCAAGGCTTTGTCAAAATCATTTAATTGCAAATAACAAAGTGATCTGTAAAAATCATAAGAATGGTCATTTTGTATCCCGTCTCCGAATTCTTTTATTGAAGCATCGAAATCTTTCAAAGCTTCAGTATAATTTTTTAAAAAGATACTTTTCAGAAAACCTCTTCTTCCGAGATATTCTTTTCTGTCATATTTTACAGCTTTATCATAACTTTTCAAGGCGAGTTCATATTTTCTTGTTTTCCATAGAGGTAAAGCTTTATGATGCCAAAAGATAGCAATTGTAGAATCTGCTTTTATACCTTCATTGATGCAGTCTTCCCAACCTTGTGATAAATAATGAAATTGGTAGGCACATTTTTTTGTGTATTTTTCTATGATAGAATCTTGTTTTGTTTTTTGCGAAAAGCAATTGGAAAATAAACCTATAAAAAACAAGAGCAAAACTTTCTTCATATCAGATAGTTTTATTTTTTAATACTTTCTAATAGTTTCTCAACCTCAATTTTTTGCTCCAAATATTTTAATTGAAGTTCGCTTCCTTCGCCCATTCTTGAATAATAGATCAGCGCTTTTTCGCCAAAGAATTTGATGTAATAATCAGAAAGTGTAGGAATCTGCGGAAAATTAATATGAAAAAGCATTTCGTAGTAAGCTTGCCATTCCCGTTCGTTTTTGTCCAAAATCATCATTCTCGGCGATTTCTGACGGACGTGCAACATCTCGTGAGCGAGCATATTGAGAACCAATGTCAAATCAAAATCAAAGAGGTTTCTTGGGATCATCACGTGTTGCAATTCTCCTAGTTCACCGTTTGCAGTTAGGAGAATTAGAATTGAGTTCTTTTCTAATTCGTCGCGGAAACCAAATCCTGCGAAGTTATCGTCGTCCAAATCGAATTGATGAATGAGGAATTTCGCGCCATCCAGGATTTCGCCGGTTTCTTTGTAAGCGTTGAGATTGAATTGTAGTTTTTCGTAGTTCATTTGTGTATTTTGTAGATTCTAATTTAATCAAATTTACAATTTAAAGACAAATGTTCAAAATATATCGTCACCGCGCCCCGACTTGAGTGGAGCTCTTTTTGTCATTGCGAGTGTGGAAATGTTCTATGGTTTGTGTCTCGTCTTTCGCAATGACAAAAAAGCGGGAACGGAAGGCGGATAAAGGCGCCCAAAAATAAAAAATCCCAGAAAATTCCGGGATTTAGATTGTTTGTGTTGAAGTTTTAGAATTCCATATTTACCTCGAGCTTTTCTGCAAGGAGTTTGGAAACTTTTACTTTTAATGGCTCAATATCAATGTTTTGCATCGCATCGTTGGCGAAAGCGTAAAGCAACAATGCTCTGGCTTCTTTCTTGGAAATTCCTCTCGCTCTCAGATAGAACATTGCATCTTCGTTCAGCTGTCCAACGGTACAACCGTGCGAACATTTCACATCATCGGCGAAAATCTCGAGCTGAGGTTTTGTATCGATGCTTGCGCCTTCGTCCAGAAGAATGTTGTTGTTTTGCTGATAAGCATTGGTTTTCTGAGCGATCTTGTTCACGAAAACTTTCCCGTTGAAAACACCGTGCGATTTGTCTTTGTAAATCCCTTTGTAATTCTGGTAAGATTCGCAATTCGGTGTGTTGTGATGAACGGCTGTGTGGTGATCTACCAATTGGTCTTTCCCGATGATCGTGATCCCGTTCATAAACGAATTGATATTCTCACCGTTGTGTATGAAATCCAGATTGTTACGAACCAGTTTTCCTCCGAAAGTGAAGGTGTTCACCGTCGTCAAACTGTCTCTTTCCTGTTTCGCAAATGTGTGATCCACGAGGTAAGAAGTGTCGTTGTCATTCTGCAGTTTATGCCAATCGGTTTTTGCATTTTGATAAGTGAAAATCTCTGTCACTGAATTGGTTAGAACGAAAGATTCGTCCAGGTTGTGATGGCTTTCGATAATTTCCACTTTTGCACCTTCTTCTACGATCAAGAGATTTCTTGTGTTGTAGAAAGTATTTTCTTCCTGATTTTGAGAAAGATAGAAAACGTGAATCGGTTTTTCGATCACTACATTTTTCGGAACTCTCAAGAAGAATCCGAATTTGCAGTAAGCTGAATTCAAGTTTGTGAAAGCCAGATCTTTGTTAGCGATTGTATTGAAATATTTATCAAAAACTTCTTTATGAGCCGGGTCATTCAATGCGTAATTGAATGAAAGGAACTCAGCGTTACCAATCGAGATTTTAGAAAATTCTTTGTGAAGTTTCCCGTTGATGAAAACGATCCGGTCAAAGTTTTCCTCGCCCAAATGAAGCGCATCCAATTGCTCTCTAGAGATGTTATGCTCTTCTGTCGGGAAAAAGTTATATTCCTTTTCCGTGATCTCTTTCAGGTTTGTGTATTTGTATTCTTCGTCTTTTTTAGTCGGAAAACCTTTCAAAGCGAAAGCCTCAAGAGCGGTTTTTCTGTCCTCGTCCAAAAATCTGTGACGAAGCGTTCCCAAAAAATCTGAATGTTGATCTATTGTCTGTTCAAATAAAGCCATTGTAATGGTTTGATTTTGCATCTGTTAGAAGATTTGTTTTTAGTTTAAAAGCCAGTCGTAGCCTTTTTCTTCCAATTCTAGTGCTAGAGATTTATCTCCTGTTTTAATAATTTTTCCGTCTGCCAAAACGTGTACGAAATCTGGCTGAATGTAATTCAAAAGTCTTTGGTAATGCGTGATCAAAAGAACTGCATTTCCTTCATTCTTGAACTTATTAACACCGTCTGCAACGATTCTCAAAGCATCGATGTCAAGTCCGGAATCGGTCTCATCCAGAATAGCCAATTTTGGATTCAGCATCATCATTTGGAAAATTTCGTTTCTTTTCTTCTCACCTCCGGAAAAACCTTCGTTAAGAGATCTGGATAGGAAATCTTTTTTGATGCCCAGTTGCTCTGATTTTTCACGGATCAGGCCAAGCATTTCTTTTGCGCCCATATCTTCAAGCCCATTTGCTTTTCTGGTTTCGTTAAGCGCTGCTTTGATGAAGTTGGTAACAGAAACGCCAGGAATCTCAACCGGATATTGGAACGAAAGGAAAATCCCCTTGTGCGCTCTTTCTTCAGGCGCATCTTCGGCGATATCTTCTCCTTCGAAAAGGATGCTTCCTTCGGTTACTTCATAATCCTCTTTACCTGCGATCACAGATGAAAGCGTGGATTTTCCAGCACCGTTAGGTCCCATAATTGCGTGAACCTCACCTGGTTTGATCTCAAGATTGATTCCTTTTAATATTTCTGCGCCATCTTCAATTTTGGCGTGTAAGTTATTGATTTGTAACATTCTTTAGTTTACTTTTCTTTTTGTCAATTATATTAGCTTCCTCTGTAAGTTGAATATCCAAATGGTGATAATGTGATTGGCACGTGATAGTGCTTGTCATCATTAATCTGGAATACGACTTCAATAAATGGATAGAAGCTTTCTACTTTTTTATTTTTAAAATAATCTTCCGTTAAGAATATCAGTTTATATTTTCCGTAATTACTTTTTAAGTTTTTGGAATAAGGTAAAAAATCTACGATTCTACCATTCTTGTCCGTTTGCTTTTTGCCTAATGAAACCCATTGTTTTGTAGTTTCATCAAATTTTTCCAACTGAACATCTACTTTCTCGACCGGCTGGCCAACAGTAATATCAAGAATATGGCTCGAAAGCTGAAATTCTTTTTTTTCCTGAGCCGAAACGCTGGTAAATAATATGACGAAAAATAGATATAAAAACTTTTTCATTACTTCTAATTATCCTACTGAACCTTCTAGTGAAATTTCCAATAATTTTTGAGCTTCAATCGCAAATTCCATTGGAAGCTTGTTCAAAACTTCTTTACTGAATCCATTCACAATCAACGCAATTGCTCTTTCTGTATCGATTCCTCTTTGGTTGCAATAGAAAATCTGGTCTTCACCAATCTTCGAAGTTGTTGCCTCGTGTTCCAACTGTGCTGTAGGATCTTTAATCTCGATGTAAGGGAAAGTGTGTGCGCCACATTCATTTCCCATCAAAAGTGAATCACATTGGGAGAAGTTACGCGCTCCTTTTGCAGAAGGCATTACTTTTACCAATCCTCTGTATGAGTTTTGAGATTTACCAGCAGAGATTCCTTTAGAAATAATTGTCGATCTGGAGTTTTTACCGATGTGGATCATCTTAGTTCCTGTATCAGCGTATTGGTGATTATTCGTTACGGCAATCGAATAAAATTCGCCGATTGAGTTATCACCTTTCAGGATACAAGATGGATATTTCCAGGTCACAGCAGAACCAGTTTCTACTTGCGTCCAGGAGATTTTGGCTCTGTTTTCACAAAGTCCTCTTTTAGTCACGAAATTGAAAACACCGCCTTTTCCTTCTTCATTTCCGGGGTACCAGTTCTGAACGGTAGAATATTTGATTTCAGCGTCATCCATTGCAATCAATTCTACAACTGCGGCGTGAAGTTGATTTTCGTCTCTGGATGGTGCAGTACAACCTTCCAGATATGAAACATAACTTCCTGCGTCAGCAATCACCAAAGTTCTTTCGAACTGTCCGGTTCCTGACTGATTGATTCGGAAATAAGTGGACAATTCCATTGGGCATCTTACACCTTTTGGAATGTAGCAGAAACTTCCGTCAGAGAAAACCGCGGAGTTAAGTGCTGCGTAGAAGTTATCACCTCTCGGTACTACTTTTCCAAGATATTTTTTGACTAAATCTGGATGGTTTTTAATAGCTTCTGAAATTGAACAGAAGATCACACCTTTCTCCAACAAAGTCGCCTGGAAAGTCGTTTTCACAGACACAGAATCCATCACGATGTCAACTGCAACATTTGAAAGTCTTTTCTGCTCTTCGATGTTGATTCCCAGTTTGGCAAAAGTTGCCAAAAGCTCTGGATCAACTTCATCTAAGCTTGCCAATTCCGGCTTTTTAGTTGGAGCAGCGTAATATCTTATCGCTTGGAAATCAGGTTTTTCATATTTGATGTTGGCCCAATCCGGTTCTGTCATTTTCTGCCAGATTCGGAAAGATTCCAAACGCCATTCCGTCATCCATTCCGGCTCTTCTTTCTTTGCAGAAATAGCACGCACGATGTCTTCATTCAGTCCAGTCGGGAAATCATCATACTCGATATCGGTATAAAAGCCCGCCTCATATTCTTTAGTTTTAAGGTCTTCCCTTAAATCGTCCTCTGTATATTTTGCCATTTAAATTAAATGATTAAAAAATTAAATGATTAAAAAATTAACGCCTTTTTATATTGTCTGTTCGTGATAGATAATCAATAAACTTCGACAATTGAATTGAAACAATTTTTGAATCATTAATTAAATCCTTTGTATCTTCTTCGCATAAAATTTGACAAAGATTCAACATATTTCTAACTTCTGCACAGCTACCTTTTGAATATTTCAAAAATCTGATAAACTGCGCGTTGTTATTATATTCGCTTCCCTCAGCAATATTATTTGATATTGAAAGGACTGCTCTTTTTAATTGATTGCAAAGTTCAAATTCTCTCGTGAATTTCTCTTTGTTTAAAAGATTGTATATTTTCTTGGTAAGATTAATTGTTAATTCGTAAACCTCAAATTTTTCAAATTCTCTAGCCACACACTAATTTTTTAATCTTTTAATAAATAATCTTTTAATGATTAAAGACTGAAACTCTCTCCACAGCCACAAGTTCTTGCAGCATTTGGATTGTTAAAAATAAAACCTTTCCCGTTCAATCCGCCTGAATATTCCAGGACTGTGCCTGCAAGATAAAGGATGGATTTTTTCTCAATAATGACTCTTACGCCGTTATCTTCGAAGATCGTGTCGGTTTCATTTTTTATATTATCAAACTTCAAGACGTATTCCAGACCGGAACAACCGCCACTTTTTACGCCTACTCTTATATAGTCAGTCTCAGGGTTGAAGCCTTCTTCGGACATCAGCTGAGCCGCCTTAGATTTTGCCTGATCGCTTACTTGTATCATTGTTTTTATTTAGACTGATTTTAGTCTACAAAAGTACGAACTAATTTCCGCAATCTCAAATCGATGACATCTATTTTGATGATTTTCCAAGATTAGCCAATATTCGTTTGGTAATGAAAAACAGATCGTTAATGTTAAATTGTTATCAAAAAATGAACAATTATTAATTCTGACAGTTCTAATAATTAACTTTGCTTGATTTTGTTAATCAAACAATCAGTTTTAAATTATGAAGAAGCTATTTATTTTGATGATTATGTTTTTCGTTTCAGGCAAGTTATTAAGCCAAACAGAAAGATATATTTATCAGACCGAAGTGAATCCGGATACCATCAATCTTGTAAATATGAAGGTTGAAAATACTTTTCTCGATATCAAAAATAACCAGTCATTATTCATCAGCGAAAGTAAATTATTGAGAGATTCTTTAACAGCAGTTCTAAGACAACAGGGAATCACTGAAATTAAAAAATCAAAAAAGGATAAATCCGAATTTCCAAAATTGCCGAACGGAAAATCAATCCAACCAACATTCTTCGACTATTTCATCACAAAAAATATGGAAGATAAATCTGTGAATTTTGTTGAAAGTATTGGTTCAAAGCAAGTGTATTATCAGGAAGACCGGAAAATGAACTGGAATATTTCTACTCAAGTTTCCGATTTTAATAATTATAAAGTTCAGAAAGCAACAATGACTTTTGGTGGCAGAACGTGGACTGCATGGTTTGCTCCGGAAATTAAAATCTCCGACGGGCCTTACAAATTCCTTGGTCTCCCAGGTTTAATATTAAAATTGGAAGATGATAAAGGTGATTACAGATTTACTTTTATTAAAAAGATTAATATTCCAAATGCATTTTCTGAGGCCATAAAAACTGATGCAAGGAAATCGACAAGAATTAATTTTCAGGGCGACAAAGCTTCTGTAAGAATGGAAATGGTAAAAAATAAAGATCCGGAAATCAACTTTGACAGCTTCAACAGAATGAATAATGGAAATGGCAGAATGAATAACGGATTTGGCGGCCAACCCGGAAACGGAATGAATGGCGGAATGCCGGGCAGTGAAGTTGGCAACGGGCAACCGGATATACAAATGGGAAATCCAAAAGGAAATTCGCCAGGAAACAATGCAAACACAATGACTTTCGGAAATACAAATCCAATTGAATTAAGTAATAAATATTAATCAATATGAAATTTTTAAAAATATTAAGCTTACTCGCAATGCCTTTTGTAACGGCTCAGCAAAGCACAAGATTTATATATCAGGCTACATTGACGCCGGATTCTACAAATGTTGAGAAGAAAACAGAATTAGCTTATCTGGATACAGACGGCAAAAAATCCGTTTTCTACGCCGAGAATTCTATGAAAAGAGATTCTGTGATGGAAAGAATGCGGGCAACGAAAAATTTTGACAGAACGCAAATGCAGAATCTGAGAAGTAATCTGCAATTCACTATTGAAAAAGATCTTACAAACCAGACTTTGATTTATAAATCAAGAATCGGAAGAGATAATTATTCTTATTCAGAAACGCCGGTCTTTGACTGGAAAATCTTACCAGAAACCGTAAAAATTGGAGATTATCAAACCCAGAAAGCAGAAACCCAATTTGGAGGAAGAACCTGGTACGCCTGGTTTACACAACAAATTCCTTTGCAGGACGGCCCTTATAAATTTGGAGGTTTGCCTGGATTGATTGTGAAAGTTCAAGATGAGAAAGGCGACTATTCTTTCGATTTGATGCAGACAAAAAAAATAGCAGAGATCTATCAGCCTTTGAACCGAGGACAAGTGATCACACTTTCTAAATCCAAATATACAGATATGGAAAAGAAGATGCAAAAAGATCTGGCTAGTTTCGTAAATGCTCAAAGAAATGGCGGCGGCGGAAGAGGTCCTGCTGGTGGCGGTGGAAACAGACCGACAATGGATCCGAAACAAATGCAGGAAATGCAGAAACGAATGGAAACTGAGATAAAAAGCAGAAATAATCCTATTGAATTGAAATAAAAAAAACCGGAAAATTATTTTCCGGTTTTTTGTTTTATGACTTTCTGATTTCTTTGACTTCCTCAATTTTTTCGTTGAAGTAATCTTTTTTCTGCGGATGTTTTTCAATTAAGGTTTCGTAAGCTTTGATGGCTTTGGAATAGAGTTTTTGTTCTACATATAATTTTGCCAAAGTCTCAGTCATCAGGTGTGAAATATCGTCTTTTTTCTCTTTCACCACGAAGTTGACCTCATCTTTCAACTGAGAGATTTTCGGATTTTTCTCAATGAATTGATCAATAATTTTTTCTTTAACAACAATTGTTTTTTCGACCGGTTCTGATTCTTTTGGTCTGTCGATTTTGAGCCAGCTTTGCCAGGTGTTGATGAACGTTCCAACATTGCTGTCCGGAATCACTTCAACTTTTGGTTTGTCAAGAATTGAAGGAATCTCCTTTTCTTCTTTGATTTTTGAAACATCATTTCCGAAAAATGAAACATTCATTACAGGTCTTTCATTTTCAGTAATTTGAGGTTTTTCTTCTGCAATTGGTTTTTCTTCAATGTTGATTTCTTTGATTACTTCAGGTTTCTCAACTTTTTCTTCCGTGCTAATCTCTTGTTTTGGCTTTTCTATTTCCGGAGTTTTACCGATTAAAGCGTCTGGCGTATTGGCAGAGAATGACATTGGTTTCCAGGTAGAAACTGGCTGTTCAACAATTTTTTCTTCAGCTTTAATATTTTCAGATTCTGAAACTTCGAAAGTCTGAGTATTTTCAAAACTGATCTGATCTTTCGTATTTTCCTCAGCAATCTCATTTATAGACTGAGATTCATTATCTTCAATTTCTACAGGTTTTGAAACTTCAAAAGATTGCGTGTCTCCAAAGCTGATTTGACTATTATCAATTTCATTTTCAGGGATTTCTGCAACAACAGGTTCTTTATATTCCGATTTTAAAATTGGTGTTATTTCTGCCAAAATTTCTTCTTTCTGAATTTCTTTTTTCGGTGGATTCAGGTAGTCCAAATGATTTTTCGGAACAGAAAATTTGACTTGAGGCAAAAAATCTTCGATTCCATTAAAACTGATATTTCCGGAAGAATCTTCGTCCTGAACCTGAGTGTCAGCTTTAGGTTCAGCAGTTTTCACTTCAGGAATTTGTAAAACTTCTTCAACATTTGTATGTTCAGCAATTGTTTCTTCGGATCTGTTATCATCATTAACAATCAGATTTTCTTTAACCTCCAAATCATCTTTGACAGTGATAACTCCCGATTCTTTAGTCGCTTCCAGATCTATTTCCTGGGATTTTTCTTCGAGGAAATTCTCTTCGCCTTCGTACAGCAATCTGTTTTTTTCGCCTTCTACAACTATGAATTCTGAGTTATCCTGACTTTCATTTTCGATAATTTTATCTATATCAAATTTATTCAGAACAACAGAAGCATTTTCGATTTCCTGCGAATTTTTTTCCGTTTTTTCGATGATATCGTCAGCGGTAGTTTTTTCGTTAGTAATTTTATTTTCAACTACTTGCACTGCAATTTCTTCAACTGGCAACTCTTCTTTCCGAATAGTTTTCTGAGAATTAATAAACTGAAAAAGTATCTTTTTATCAGTCGTATAAGCTGCGGTTTTAGAAAGGTTTTCTTTGTAATTTTCTGATTTATAAAGATTGATCCCATAAAGATAAAGCGCCCGAATGCTTTGCGCATAAGGCATTTTTTCCGATTCCGATTCCAAGATGTTCAGATCGGATTCAGTAATAATTTTTGGATTCTTTATTAATTCTAAAACTCTAGTATTCATACATTTACCAATTGGCGACAATGTCGTTATAAATTTTATTGATGATCCTTTCGTTCACAATTTTCACTTGCGCAGTTTCTATCGTGTTGATATCCAGATCACTATTGAAAACAGCTTCGTCACTATATGTTCTGTCAAAGCTCAGCGTCGGATCTACGCTGTTTTCGTAATGCACTTTTATTGTAATGGTCAATTTATTTTGCAGTGCCTGAATCGTATTTCCTTGAGTCGTAGTTGTAGCAGAACCGATACTGGTCGGCGTAATATTATAATCACTGATTTCTCCTTCTATCAAAAGATCCGGCTTTTCAATAGCTCCTTTCAAAGTCGTTCTCTGCAGAAAACGGTTTTGCAATGCGACCGTAAAATCCTGACTCAAACTTGGAAGATTGTTCGCAGCGTTATTCGGGAACGTATTGATTTTCACAGTTTTCATTTCCGGACTGAGAGACGATCCTGTAAAAGAATAGCAGGATGTTAAAAATAATAAAAGAAGTAAAGAGACTCCCGAAAGGATTTTCATAATTAAATTTTTTGGCCAATTTCTGTTATGTCATCAAATTCGATCTGAGTAAGACCGTCTTTGAAGGCAAAGTAATGTGAAACATAAACAAATGGAATCGTAATCAAAATCCCGATTCCACATAGCAAAATCCCTAGCTCGCCAAGAAAAACCGTGGCTATTGAAAAGAAAAACAGAGTCCAAAGATTTCCTTTTGTCATTACTTTCGAAATATTCCAGGCTGCTTTAACGTCTGTTATTTTTTTGAATGTAATAAGTGCCGGAATATAAAATGCCTGTAACAATAAATAAAACATCAGAAAATAAAACGCAAACATATAAACAATTACCAAAATTCCCGATATCGTTTCGTTATTATTGAAAATGAACATCAGTATTCCCATTGGGATAAAAGCCACTATAAAACCTAAAATGATAAAAATCTGAAACATAAAATAAGGCATAAAATCATCGAAATTAAAAACCTCATCAGCTTTTACTGGAATTCCTTTGTCCAGTTTGTAACAAACCTTATAAAAATTTCCAATTGCCATCATTCCACAAAAAGGAATAATTCCCATAATCATTGCAAATATGAAAGCCAAAAATAAGGTTCCGAAGTCTTTTTTCATCAAGTCGATGCCCTGTGAAATATATTCTCCAAATTTAAAATCTACTTTTCTTGGTTTTAACTGAGTTTGTTGCATTTTATTCTTCTAGATTATATTGTTTTATTTTTCTGTAAAGTGTTCTTTGGGAAATTCCCAATTCGTCCGCAGCTCTGTTTCTTCTGCCTTTATGTTTTTCTAAGGCTTTGATAATCAAATCTTTTTCATTATTCTGAAGTGAAAGTGATTCTGGTCTGCTTTCTTCCAGTTCGATATCTTCCACATCGTTGTAATGATGGTCTTCATCATCAGAAACAATTGTCGGGTGATGAATCTGATTTTGATTCTGCTGATTATTTTCAAAATAAAGCAAAGAATTTGGACTCGAAGACTGTTGCGTTTCCGGCGTATAAATCCTGTTAATAAGATTTTTTTCCTGTAAACTTAAGTCAGAATTCCCTTTGTTTTTTATGAGTTCCGAAGTTAAGGATTTTAAATCATTAATATCATTCCTCATATCGAAAAGGATCTTGTACATAATATCTCTCTCCGAACTGAAATCCGAACTTTGATTTCCACTTAGAGTATTTTTCTGAACAACAGCAGGAAGATTCGCATTCATCGGAATATATTCTGCCAGTTTTGTCGAATTCACTTCGCGGTTTTGCTCCACGACGGTCATTTGTTCAACAAGATTTCTCAATTGACGCACGTTTCCGGGGAAAGCATAATTCTCAAGATAAGAAACTGCATCGTCGGTCAATTTAAGTTCCGGCATTCTGTATTTCTCAGCAAAATCGATTGCAAACTTTCTGAATAACAGATGAATATCGCCTTTTCTTTCACGAAGAGCAGGCATATCAATCTGAACAGTGTTCAAACGATAATAAAGATCTTCACGGAAACGATTATCGCCAATTGCCTTCATCATATTCACATTGGTTGCCGCCACAATTCTCACATTCGTTTTTTGAACCTGAGAAGAACCCACTTTCATAAATTCGCCGCTTTCAAGAACTCTCAAGAGACGAACTTGCGTCTGAAGTGGTAACTCTCCTACTTCATCAAGAAAAATCGTTCCGCCATCAGCTACTTCAAAATAACCTTTTCTGGTAGAAGTTGCGCCTGTAAAAGCACCTTTCTCGTGCCCGAATAATTCGGAATCGATTGTTCCTTCCGGAATTGCGCCACAGTTTACGACAATATAAGGTTGGTGTTTTCTTCTGGATTCGCCGTGGATTATTTTAGGGATAAATTCTTTCCCAACACCACTTTCGCCCATTACTAAAACCGAAATATCTGTTGGTGCTACCTGAATTGCTTTTTCTAAAGCCCGGTTAAGTGCCGGGAAATTTCCGATAATTCCGAAGCGTGCTTTTATAGATTGTAAGTCTGCCATTTTTTTATTAAATGATTAAAAAATTAAATGATTAAAATTTACAGTTCCGTAATTTGTTTTCTGTAAACTTTGTTGAAATGATGTGTGTAACCTTCCAGCATTGTTTTGCCGTCATCATAGGCAATTAATGCTGCCTTTTTCAAATCCAAATAATCTTTATTTCTGATTTTAGAAACTTTGCTTCTAAAATATATATTTTCTGCAAAATCATAAACTTTGCTTTGTTTCTCGAAGTTTTCTAAAGCTTTGTCGTATTTATTTAATTCAAAATAAGTGACACCAAGCTGGTAATAATCATACAGACCAACATTGTGGTCTTTTTTTGCTAGCTGATTTTCTATGATAGAAAGAGCCTTTTCTTTTTGTCCGATTGCCGAATAGCAAAGTGCTTTTGCAATCCGCAGTTCATAATCGCCGTTGACGGAATATCCCAAATATCCGGTTGGATAAATCTTTTCTAAGGCTTCAATATCCTGAATAGCGCCTTCGTAATCTCGGAAAAACTGATATCTGCACCAGCCTCTGTAACCAAGATTTCCTTTAGGATTGAGCTCAACACTTTTGTCAATCAGTTTTTTCCAGGAAACAAAATCTCCGCTTTTAAGATAAGCAACAGATTGTTCTTTATAAGGATAATCGAAATTTGGAGCTATTTTTATTGCTGCAGATAATCCATCATGGAAACGCTGATCGAACTGGTAAAAACTTTTTAAGGTTTGAGTTGCTTTTTCACAGGCTTTATATTTTAAGGAATCGCCTTCCAAGCGGAAAACATTACAGTTCAGGGATTGGCCGTAAGTGAAAAATGCAACTAAAATCAGTTGAAAACTAAGGCAATATTTCGTCGATTTTTCCATCTTTTATTTTGAAAATTAAGTATTGATAATAATCGGCTTTTTTACCATTGACTGATTTTGGAATCCATCCGGTCAGGGATTTTGTAATATTTAATAGTTGCGAAGTAATATTTTTGTCAAATTCTATTGGCTCGTAATCGTAATTTGCTGTCAGAATTCTGAATCTGTCAGATTCTCCATTACAGTTCACAACAAAACGAATTCTTACCCAACCGTTTTCCTTTTTTACATTTTCAGATTTATATATCTTCTGAAACTCTTCTTCAACAGCTAATTTTTCGCCTTTATATTGTAAACCTTTCGAATCATTAAAATATTGGTAAATCTGATTCTCATTACATAAAACAAAATCTTTTCGATCAATTTTCTCATCAAAAGATATATTTCCAATCCAATTCCATTTTGCATTTTGAGATAAAAACAAATTGGGTAAAAGAAATAGTATGTAAAAAATGTTCTTCAATCTTAATTCAAAATAAGAATTCGATGGTTATGAATTATCAGACCGTTTCCCCCAAAAGCGTTCCCTGCGTATTTCCGTGAACAAAAACAGACACAATGTCGCCCAGTTTCTGTCCTTCCAGTTTATCGAAAACGCAAACTGCATTTTGGGAATTTCTGCCTTTCCATTGGTTTTGGTTCTTTTTGGAAGTTCCTTCGATCAGGATTTCGTGGACTCTGCCAACATAACCTTCCATTCTTTTTCTGGAAAGCTCGCCTTGCAATGCGATCACTTCGGCCAAACGTCTTTGTTTCACATCTGCAGGAATATCATCTTCCAATTTTTTATGAGCTGGCGTTCCCGGTCTTGTGGAATAGGAGAACATATAGCCGTAATCGTATTCTACTTCTCGCATCAGGCTCATTGTCAACTGGTGATCTTCTTCAGTTTCTGTGCAGAAACCAATAATCATATCTTGTGAAAACGAAATATCGGGAACGATTTCTTTTCCTTTTTTAATTAAATCTAAATATTCTTGTCTTGTATGCTGACGGTTCATCAACTGAAGAATTCTGTCGCTTCCACTTTGAACCGGAAGGTGAACATAATTACAAATATTATCGTGTTTTGCAATCATTCTGAAAACCTGCTCCGTCATCTCATGCGGATTGGAAGTTGAGAATCTGATTCTCATTTTCGGAACTGCAACTGCAACCATATCAAGTAACTGAGCAAAATTAATGGCTGTCAGTTTTTGCATTTCGGAAGCTTTGGCAAAATCTTTTTTCGGACCGCCGCCGTACCAAAGATATGAGTCAACATTTTGACCAAGAAGTGTAATTTCTTTATAACCATTTTCCCAAAGACTTTGACATTCCTGAATGATAGAATGCGGATCACGGCTTCTCTCACGACCTCTTGTAAACGGAACGACGCAAAAAGTACACATATTATCACAACCTCTTGTAATCGTCACAAAAGCAGTTACGCCATTTCCACCCAAACGAACAGGATTGATATCCGCGTAAGTTTCTTCTTTTGAAAGAATTACGTTGATTGCATCTCTTCCGTCATCGGTTTCTTTGAGAAGGTTTGGAAGATCTCTGTAAGCATCAGGACCGACCACCAAATCAACTAGTTGTTCTTCGTCTAAAAATTTGGTTTTCAATCTTTCCGCCATACAGCCAAGAACACCAACGGTCATATTTGGACGTTCCTTTTTAAGATTTTTGAATTGAGCAAGACGCATTCTTACAGTTTGTTCTGCTTTTTCACGAATGGAGCAAGTATTTAATAAAATCAAATCAGCTTCTTCTACTTTCAAAGTTGTGTTGTAGCCTTGCTCGTTGAGAATAGATGCAACAATCTCGGAATCAGAGAAGTTCATCTGACAGCCGTAGCTTTCCAGAAATAGTTTTTTGCCATTTCCTGGTTTTTCTGCGATTGCAAAAGCTTCGCCTTGTTTGGTTTCGTCTATATATTTTTCCTGCACTTTAGTAAAATTTTAAAGTTTGAATTTTAAATTCAAAACTGAATGCAAAGATACAAAATATTGTGACAGAATGGCAGATTTAATCAAAGTTCATTGTGATCGGAAATTTTACCCGATACAGTTCTTCTCGCAATGAATAATTATTTGGAACGATCCACTTTACTTTTTTCAATTTTTGCAAAGCAGTGATAATACTTTTTTCAAAACTTGAATTATATGGTGACGATTTAACAATTAGATTTGTCATAAAACCTTCTTTATCTATCATAAAGTAAACCTCACTTTTTATTAGACCTTTAAAGTCTTGATTTGGGAAATTAAAATTTTTCTGGAATCGATTTCTAAATTCCATTACTCCGCCAGGGAATTGAGGAATATTCTTATCAATATGAACTCCCATATAATTTTCTTCATAATCTTCAAACAAATCAGACGGATAAAAATCAAATTCATAAATTGCATTTAATTTCCCAATCTTATGTTCTGCGGCTTTCCAGTTTTTCAAATACTTCAGGACATTTTTCGAAAGCTCATAAGCGCATTTGTTTTTATTAATGTAAACTGAATCTGTGTTTTTTACAAATAAAACGGAAGTATCTTGTTTTACAATAAGTTTCACTTTATAGCTTTGACTAGAATCCGTACACTTCTCAATTTTATTTTCTATTAATGCTTGATGAATCTCCTTATATAATTGTTTTTTTCCTCCTAAATAGGCTTCCTGTCCATACGGATAAGCGTCGTAAATCACAGTTTCCTGAGCAGAAAATTGATTAATGCAAAATAATAAGATGCATATAAATAATAATTTTTGGTTTTTCATAAACATTCATTAAGATTCCTCGTCCGAATGATCAGACGTAAAATTGATTTCGAAGATAATATTAGAACTTACCGGAACTCCATTTTTGATTGCTGGTTTCCACTTTTTCTTGATGCGCTTCATTGCGAAGTTCATATCCTGTTTGAATTCTTTATCAAATTTCACCTTCGGATGGATTTTCAGTTCGCTCATTTTTCCTTTTTCATCAATGGTCAAAACGAAAGAAAATTTTCCGTTTACAGCATAAGCAGTTATATCCACATAAGCGTGAACCATTTTCATAAATTCCTTTTGAAAGGCAGCTTGTCCGCCGGGAAATTCGGCTTTGGAATCTGCAGAAACCTGATTGTTGGTGATTTCGGATTGAGAAAAAGCAGGACTGCTAATCAATAATGTTATTATTAATAGAAAGATTCTCATTTTCTAATGGTTGTAAGTTTTGTCAAATATATTAAAATGACTGTAGAAAATTGATTTCGGTTTTATTAATCTTTTCCTGTATAGAAATTATAATCTTTAATAACAACATTAATAAACTGACGTTGAGTGAATTGTATAGAATCCGGTTCCAGTTTCAGGATTTCTACGATTCTTGCCGTAAGCCTGTTAATAATTTGGCGATCATCAGTTTTTAATGCTTTATGGAAATTTTCTTTGATGATTCTCACATCATTATCACTCAATAAAATGACTTGAGGGAAAGTCGGAACGTAGTCTTCTTTCAAATCTTCCAGAATCGTATGGGAAATATTGACATTGTTTTTTAGAGAAATAACGGCTGTTCCCGTAGCGATATCGCCCAGACGCTGATGGTTTTTTGAAACAACCATACTGATAATTGCAACAATACCGGAATTGGTGTAAACATCCACCAACCGGAAAATCCATCGCATCAGATAATCTCCAAAACTTGCCTGATAACCATCGATTTTTACAACTTTTATCTTCAGTAATTTTTTTCCGAATGTCTGCCCTTCCATCATACTTTCCAGAACCAAAGTGTAAATATGAATAGGAAATGTGATGATTAGAATAAATGCGCCAACAGACCAGCCATCCATTCCGCGGGTAAAATCAGCATAATCTAAAATATACCGCATAACCCAAAACAGAATAAAGACATAAAAAGCTTTAATTAACAAATCGATAAAAAAAGCGAAGATTCTTTCTCCAACTCCGGCCAATGCAAAATTAACATTTACATTTTGTGAAGTATTGATAGCGATTTGATCCATATTTTTATTATTTTAGCATTATGAGAGAAGTGGCTTTTATAAAGCAAAATAAAGCAAAATGGTTGGAAATCGAACAGGTTGTCAGTGGAAAAATGAAAAAAAATCCAGATGATCTTTCGTCGCTTTATATCAACCTTATCAATGATCTCTCTTTTTCTCAGACTTATTACCCCAAAAGTAAAACAACAGTTTATCTCAATTTCCTTTCTTCACAGATTTTTCAGAAGATCTATAAAACCAAAAGAATAGAAGAGAACCGTATCAAACATTTTTTCACTACAGAAGTTCCGCTGACGGTGTATGAATATCGGCGTTATCTTTATTATGCATTTGTATTTTTCATTTTATTTGTAGGGATTGGTGTGATATCGTCGATCTATGACAAGGATTTCGCAACCTTGATTTTGGGAGAAGGTTATGTGAATCAGACTTTGGAAAATATCAAAAAAGGCGACGCAACAGCAATCTACGGAACCGGTGCGAGCTGGAGCACTTCGCTGATGATCATTGTCAACAATTTGGTCGTCGGCGCAAAACTCTACATCTACGGTATTTTTGGAGGCGTCGGAACTTTGTATGCCTTGATGCAGAACAGTATTATGCTTGGAGCATTTCAATTTTTCTTCAAAACACATAATGCTTTGCTGGAAAGCGCGAAAGGAATCTGGCTTCACGGCGCATTTGAAATCTTCGGAATGGTTGTAGAAGCTATGGCTGGTCTGGTTTTAGGCGCATCGATTTTATTTCCAAAAACGTTATCAAGATTGGAATCATTTAAACTCGGATTCCGGAATAGTTTTAAAATTTATCTCAGCACAGTTCCTTTTACAATATTTGCAGGACTGATAGAAGGTTTCGTCACAAGATATGCGCAGACAATGCCACTGATTCTGAACATAATTATTATCTTCGGAACATTATCCGCGATCGCTTTTTATTATTTTATATATCCGTTTATCGTTATAAAAAAACTAAACCAAAATGCAATTACCTCAGGAGAGAAAATTCGGTGAACTGATCAGCGATACTTTTGCTTTTTTCAAAGAATATGGCAGGAATTATTTTAAGAACTATTTTGCTCTTAATGGTGTTTTGCTGTTGCTTTTTGTTATTGTTTTCATCTTTGGATATCGTGAATTCTTTATGCAAATGATGAATTCCAATATCAATGGCGACACTTATTTTTTCGAAACATACTTCCAGAATAATAGTCTCTTGCTGATTTTGGGTGTTCTCGTGTTTGTAATATTATTTATTGCACTGAGCATCATTATTTATACATTCCCTGTTTTATATATGAAACGCGTTGCCGAAACTGGCGACAGGTATATAAGACCGGATCAGATATTATCTGACATCAGAAAAAACATAGGGAAATTTTTTATTTTCTTTTTGGGAATACTTTTTATTGTGATGCCTGTGATGTTGATTCTGATGGCACTTTCATCAGTTTTAATGCTCATTCTCGTTGGCTTTTTCCTGCTGATATTATTAATGCCGGCTTTTGCGAATGTGGTCAATTTTACTTTATTTGATTATCTGAATACGGACAGAGGTTTTTTTAATTCTTTAGGTTATGCTTTGAGGATCAACTTCTCCAAATTTTTTGATTTTAATAAAGGTAAATTCTGGAAATATTGGGCTTCAACAGTCGTTACATTTTTGATCGTTTATATTGTTTTGATGGTATTTTCTATCATTCCTTATATGGTTATGATTTTCGGATTTGCCACTGTTCCGCAAATGGGTACTTCTGAAGATCCGACGCAGATTTTTTCCGGAGGAATGGGAGTTTTCTTTTTCTTGATGTACGGAATATCATTACTCGTAAGCTTTATTTTATATAATTTGATGTACGTGAATGTGGGATTACAATATTATGACAGCCGGGAAGACCTGCACAGGAATCTGGATCTTAACGAAATCGATACCATAGGAAGCCGTGAGATTTAGAGTTTTTCTTTTGCTGTTTTTTTCTTTGCTGGGAACTCCTGTGTTTTCTCAGTATGATGAATTGCAGGAAGTTGTAGTTCAGGATTCGGCTGATGCTGAAACTTTTCTGGAAGCAGATTCTTTGGTCAAAACCAATTATTCTACAAACAATATACTTTATCCAAAAAACTTTTCTCCAAATTTCAAAGCGAAATATAGAGCAAATGAATTCGATTACGAAGTTTTGAAACCAAAAGAATCGATTTGGGACAAGATCAAAAGAAAGATTGCGCAATTAATTTCCATGATTTTCAAGGACATTGATCCTAATAAGGCTAATAATTACACAGTCAATATTTTACGTTTTTTCGGAATAGCTATTATCGGGTTTTTATTATTCATTCTGATTCGCTATCTGATGTCAAAAGATGGTAATTTCCTGTTTGGAAAAAAGAACAGGAAAATTAAAATCACGAGTCACGATATCGAAGAGAATATCCACGAAATCAACTTTCCGGAAAGAATTCTAAAGTTTGAAAAAGAGCAAAATTATCGTTCAGCAATTCGTTATCATTTTCTCTATTCGCTTAAAAAACTGACCGACAAAAGCCTCATTAACTGGAATCCGGAAAAGACAAACCGGGATTACCTCCGAGAACTGAAAAACAATAATTTGCAGGAAGATTTCAGACGTATCATTTACATTTATGATTATATCTGGTATGGCGAGTTCCAAACGGAAGAGAAAGATTATCAACACTATAAAACTTATTTTAATAAATTCTAAAAGAATTCTTACCATTTGAAAATCAATGAATAAAACATTCAAAATATACGCTGTCATTTTCATCATCATTCTGATTGTGATGGGTATGTTTGAGATGAACAAAAAGCCCGTTTTGGATTGGCGAAAGAATTACGATGTAGAGAAAAAAACACCTTTCGGACTTTATATTTTTGATCAGGAATCAACCGGTTTATTTCATAAAAAATTAGAAAAAGTAAGCGTTTCGCCTTATTCTTTTTATCAGAAAAACAATCAGAAGAAACCGCATAATATCCTGATCATTCAGAAAGAACTGGATGATGTTTCCTGGGAATATATAATGGATGAAGTTTCCAACGGCTCCGATGTGATGTGGTTTACAGACAAAACAACTGCACCGTTGCGGGATACTTTGGGTTTCAGATTCAAAACGGTCAGCTACGAAAGTAATTATTATTTGCAACTCACAGATAGAAAACTGAAAAACAGCAGATTATTCATAGATAAACTTCCGGATAACAAAGGCTTTTCTTACATCAGAAATGATATCGAAGTTCTTGGAAAAACACTGCGTAAAGAAAATAATAATCAGACTTCTATCAATGTTGACTTCATTAAAGTTCCTTTTGGAAAAGGGCATTTTTATATTCATTCCGAACCGCTGGTTTTGACGAATTACTATCTTTTGAATTCAAAAAATAAATATTTAGAAAGCGTTCTGTCTTACCTTCCCAACAGAGAAACAGTTTGGTTTATAGAAAATGATACGCCATTGTCATCATCGCCAATGAGATTCATTCTCAGTAATCCACCGCTGAAGTATGCGTGGTATTTGTTATTGCTTGGGTTGATAATTTTCGTCTTCTTCAATGCCAAAAGAAAACAACGCATTGTTCCAGTCACTGAACCTTTGAAAAATACATCGGTAGATTTTATCAGAAGCATCGGTAATCTTTATCTTCAGGAAGGTGATTTCCACGAAATGATGGCGAAAAAAGCACAATACTTTTTAAACAAAATACGAATGGATCTGATGATCGATACTCAACATCTTGACGAGCAATTCATCAATAAACTCCATCTCAAAACCGGAAAAAACATAGAACTAATAACAGAAGCCGTAGAACTTGTCAAAAAAGGACAAGATCCGTATGCAAGTGTGATGAAGGAGGATCTCATCAGAATGAATCAGCTTCTTGACCAAATTTTAAAATAACCAATTATGGAAGAACAATACCAAGACAAAGCACCCGAATTCCACTCAAGGCTGGATATGACGGACTTACGAAATAATCTGGAACGTGTAAAAGCAGAAATAGGAAAAGTCATCATCGGTCAGGAAAATATGATCGAGCATTTGCTGGCAGCTCTGTTATCGAATGGTCACGTTTTGATTGAAGGCGTACCTGGCGTTGCAAAAACAATCACCGCAAAATTATTATCAAAAACAATTTCTGTAGATTTCAGCAGAATACAATTCACGCCGGATCTGATGCCATCCGATATTTTGGGAACATCTGTTTTCAATGTCAAAGAAGCGGATTTCAAATACAAAAAAGGTCCGATTTTCTCAAATTTTGTTTTGATTGATGAGATCAACCGTTCGCCTGCAAAAACCCAATCTGCGTTGTTCGAGGTGATGGAGGAGCGTCAAATTACAATGGATGGCGTAAAATATCAGATGGAAGAACCATTTTTGGTTGTAGCGACTCAAAATCCGATTGAACATGAAGGAACTTACAGATTACCGGAAGCTCAGTTGGATCGTTTTCTTTTCAAAATTGAAGTTGGCTATCCAAATCTGGAACAGGAAATTGAAATTATTAAAAACCAACACAACAATAGGTTGGAAGACAAAACCGATGTAGTTCAAACAGTCATTTCCGGACAGCAATTGAAACAATATCAGCAATTGGTAAAAGAAATCATCGTTGAACAAAACCTTCTGGAATACATTGCGAAAATCATCGTTAACACAAGAGAAAATCAGTTTTTATATTTGGGAGCATCGCCAAGAGCAAGTCTCGCATTGTTGACTGCGAGTAAAGCATTTGCAGCAATTCGAGGTCGGGATTTTGTGACGCCGGAAGACATCAAAGAGGCGTCGTTTGCTGTTTTAAGACACAGAATCATTGTGTCTCCGGAACGCGAAATGGAAGGCTTGACAGCAGACGAAATCATTCGCCAAATCTTAGAAAGCATTGAGGTTCCGAGATAGATTTTAGGTAGTAGGTTTTAGGTATTAGTTTCAATCATTATGGCTCATTTTAAAGAATTAATTGTTTGGCAGAAGTCTATAAATTTAGTGACAGGAATTTATAGGATTACTGAGAAATTTCCTTCAAACGAGATTTATGGGTTGACTTCACAATTGAGAAGAGCTTCAGTTTCTGTTCCCAGCAATATTGCAGAAGGAAATACAAGAAGAAGTAAAGCCGATTATTTACAGTTTTTAAGAATAGCCAGAGGAAGTTGTAGCGAAATAGAAACTCAAATCATCATTTCTAAAAACCTAGGATTTGTTGACGACACTATTTTCGAAACTCTTACTTTTAATATTATCGAAATTTCTAAAATGATAAATGGCTTAATTAATTCGTTAAAAGATTCAAACCCTACAACCTAAAACCTTGATGAAATCCTTATACCTAAATAACAAATTCTTCTTCGCCATTTTCGGCGTTGGAATCTGCTGTGTTTTGGCGTTTTTCTTTCCGGTGATGATGTGGATTGCCAACTCATTATTGATTTTTGTTTTATTGTTGACAGCGATTGATGGTTTGATTCTTTTCATTAATAAAGAAGGAATCAACGCGCAAAGAATTTTGCCTGAAAAATTATCAAATGGTGATGAAAACTCGATAAAAGTTGATATCAGAAATAATTACAATTTTAATATCAGCACCAAAATTATTGACGAAATTCCGTTTCAGTTTCAAAAGCGAGATTTCCTGATTAATAAAGATATCGAAAGCGGAAACAATACATTTTTCGAATATATTCTCGAACCAAAAGAACGTGGTGAGTACAGTTTTGGAAATCTGAACATTTACGTCAATTCTCCAATTGGTTTGGTTTCGAGAAGATTTACATTTCAGAAAGATGCTAAGTTGGCAAGTTATCCGTCATTCATGCATCTCAGAAAGTATGAATTGATGGCACTTCAAAATGAATTCTTATTGGGTGGAATCAAGAAAATCAGAAAACTTGGACACACAATGGAATTTGAGCAAATCAGGGATTATGTTCAAGGCGATGACATCCGAAGCATCAATTGGAAAGCGACTTCCAAATCCAGCAAATTGATGGTCAATCAGTTTCAGGATGAAAAATCGCAACGAGTTATGATGCTCATCGACAAAGGCAGAACAATGAAAATGCCTTTCAATGGATTAAGTTTGCTGGATTATTCCATCAATGCAACTATGGCGCTTTCACATATTATCCTGAAAAAAGGCGACCGGGCCGGAATGATGACTTTCTCCAAAAAACCCGAAAATAAAGTCGCTGCAGACAACAAATCCGGACAACTGAAAAAGATTTCCGAAGCACTTTATAATGTCCAGACCAACTTCTTCGAAAGTGATTTTGGAAGACTTTATCAGGAAACGAAATTTCATTTGAATCAAAGAAGTTTAGTACTGTTATTCACCAATTTCGAAACTTTAGATGGATTGAATCGACAGATGAAATATCTGAGAGGAATTGCCAAAAACCATCTTCTTGTAGTTGTGTTTTTTAAAAATTCTGAAGTTCATAAACTGTTGAATACCAATCCAGAAAATATGCAGGAAATCTATGACGAAATCATCGCAGAAAAATTCGAGTTCGAGAAAAAACTGATTATTCAGGAATTGAGGAAATACGGGATTTACAGCATTTATACATTGCCAGAAAACCTTGACATAGATGTCATCAATAAATATCTGGAGATAAAAGCAAGAGGAATTTTGTAAATTTGAATTTAATTAAAAGAAAAAAATGAAGATAAAATTAAATAGACTCAACGACGATTTCCTTTTCGAATGTACCAATGAACAAGGGAATTCGATTTTACTTGACAATACAACTTTACCTGGCGCAAAAGGTGTTTCACCGATGCAGTCACTTTTGATGGCAGTTGCGGGTTGCAGCGGAATTGATCTGGTTTCAATCCTAAAAAAACAACGCCAGCAAATCGATTCTTTTTTTGCAGAAGTTGAAGGCGAAAGAGTTCAGGTGGATGAAGCAAAACCTTTTAAAAGCATAAAGGTAAGTTTCTTTCTTCAGGGAAATATTGACCCGAAAAAAGCAAAAAAAGCAGCAGAATTATCTTTCGAAAAATATTGTTCCGTCTCCAAAACGCTTGAACCAAATGTGGAAATCACTTATGAAGTGAGCGTAAATGGAGAAATTGTAGAATAATTATAAAATAAAAAAACCTTATCAAATCTGATAAGGTTTCTTTTTATAATTTTATCTGTGCGTCAACCTCGGCTGAATCAATTTCGCTACCGTCGAAGTCCATCCGGTTTGATGGGACGCGCCAACGCCTCGGCCATTGTCGCCGTGGAAATATTCGAAGAACATAATGTAATCTTTGAAATGCGGGTCATTATTGAATTTATCAACACCACCATTGAACGCACGGTTTCCATTTTCGTCTTTCAGGAAAATACCACACAGCCTGTCGCTGATGTCTTTCGAAACTTCTTCCAGATTCTTTTGGACGCCACTTCCTTTCGGATATTCAATCGTCAATGCATCGCCGAAAAAGAAATGGAAACGCTGTAAACTTTCGACAATCAGGAAGTTAATCGGAAACCAAATCGGTCCGCGCCAGTTGCTGTTGCCGCCAAACATCCGGCTGTCGCTTTCTGCAGGCGTGTAATAAACCACGTGCTCCTGGTCGTGAACGGTAAATCTGAATGGGTTTTCTTCATAAACTTTGGACATCGCGCGGATTCCGTAATCGCTTAGGAATTCGGATTCGTCAACCAATCTGTTCAAAACTTTCGTCAATCTTGTTTTTCTCAGAATACTCAAAAGGTGTTTGTTTCCTTCACCTTCCACATACCACTGGGAAACGAGTTTCGTCAGGTCTTGCTTGTTTTTCAGAATCCATTCCATTCTTTTTTTGAACTGTGGTAATTTCTCCAACATACTGTGTTCCACAACTTCTACCGCAAACATTGGAATCAATCCAACAATGCTTCGAAGTTTCAAATTCACACTATCTCCGTTGGACAACTGTAGCAAATCATAGAAAAATCCGTCTTCCTCATTCCAAAGTCCTTGTTTTCCATCTCCAATGTTTTCCATCGCCTCAGCAATGTAAAGATAATGTTCAAAAAACTTAATCGCCATATCCTCATAAACTGGATTGTGGATTGCCAATTCCATAGAAATACGCATCATATTCAGCGCGTACATCGCCATCCAACTGGTTCCGTCGGCTTGTTCCAGATGTTCACCTTCATTGAATTCCATATTCCGGTCAAAGGCTCCAATATTATCAAGACCCAAGAATCCGCCTCCGAAAAGGTTGTTCCCGTTGTAATCTTTTCGGTTGACCCACCACGTGAAATTCAGTAATAATTTTTGAAAAACCCTTTCCAGAAAAGCCAAATCCGGTTTCCCATTATTTTTTTCATCGATTTTAAAAACCCTGAAAGTTGCCCAAGCGTGAACAGGCGGATTCACATCATCGAAGTTCCATTCGTAAGCCGGCATTTGCCCGTTCGGGTGCATATACCATTCTTTCGTTAGCGTAATCAGTTGGTCTTTAGCAAACTCCGAATCAATCACGCAAAAACTAACGCAATGGAACGCCAAATCCCAAGTCGCATACCAAGGATATTCCCATTTGTCGGGCATCGAGATGATATCTTTGTTATGAAGATGTTCCCAATCGCTGTTTCGGACGTAACCTTTTCTTTGAATCGGGAAATTCGGGTCGCCTTTCAGCCACTTTCCAACGTTATAATGATAGAACTGTTTGTTCCAAAGTAAACCTGCAAAAGCCTGTCTTTGAACATTTCTTTCATCCTCGTTTTCAATATCTTTTTGGATGTTGGCGTAGAAATTATCCGAATCCTGCTTTCTGTGGTTGATGATTTCATCAAAATCCCAAAATGCATCCTCCATAATATGCGGAGACAATCGGAATTCAAAAACCTTATTGCTGTGCGCTTCAATGATTTCCTCGCAATGCAAAGACGCTTTGGTTCCGGTTTTTTTAGGATTAATGGTATCTAATCCTTTCGTAATATATTGGTTGATTCCATCTTTAAAGAAACCTTCCGTCTTCGGAAGATTGAAAAGTCTAGCTCTGTTTGTTTCATTTTCACAAAACAAAGCGTCTACATTTCTGTTTCTGGAATATAACTTCTTGATGCTCAGACTATCGTGATGGATGTCAATCTCACCTTGCTTGGAAAAACCAAGATTCGCCTTGTAATCATTATAACCCCAAACCCAATTATTTCTATACCAAACCGTTGGCAAAACCACAATTGGCGCTGGTTTGTCACTACGATTATGAACATCAATCCTGATTAAAAAATCATCTTCACCAGCCTTTGCATACTCAATGAAAATATCAAAATATTCATCGTTATCAAAAATTCCCGTGTCAATGATTTCATATTCCATTTCATTTTTGGAACGCTGACCATTCACATTGATGAGCTCTTCGTAAGGAAATTCATTGATTGGATATTTGTAAACCATCTTC
>Ga0157369_10000672_pt1 | contig 44047 bp, 44 predicted proteins | sample C25metaG_FD_113461 | JGI IMG/M metagenome (GOLD analysis project Ga0157369, IMG submission 113461) | Corn rhizosphere microbial communities from Kellogg Biological Station, Michigan, USA - C2-5 metaG | ecosystem: Host-associated > Plants > Roots > Rhizosphere > Soil | place: USA: Michigan... | reverse complement strand
TAATGGTGGGGGCGCCCCACTTCTTGTCGAGGACGACGTTGCGGCCCTTCGGGCCGAGCGTGACCTTGACGGCGTCGGCGAGCTGGTTCATGCCCCGCTCGAGCGCGCGCCGCGCCTCCTCATCGAACGCGATGATCTTTGCCATGCGGTTGAGTCCTCCCGCGGACGAATCCTGTCGGACCGGCGTACGACGCCCGCGACGGCCGGCCCGGTCACCGGGCCATCCATTCCTGGCCCGGCGGCGGCACCTCGTCGTACCGGTCTGTCACTCGACCACTCCGAGTGCTAAGCACATTGTTAGCACTCTGCCGACCCGAGTGCAAGCCGAGATCCTCACCTCCGGAGCCGTGACATCCGGATCACCTTTGTCCGTTTTGCTGCGCGGGGACGAGGCGCCTCCGTAGCGTCGGTCCCGCCGTCGCCGCCTTCCGCGCGCGGCCGTGCCTGCCTCGCCGAGCCCGTCCCGGCAGCGCGCTCACGACCTTGGGACGGGACCGGGGACCCAACCGCAGTCGAGGCAGTCACTGCCTCTGGGGTGAAGCCGCGAGCGCGCGGCCGGGCGAGTTTTCCGCCCGAACCCGACAGCTAACCCGGCAGGCGTCGGAGACGACTGCTCATGATCCGAACCACTGTCCGTCATCGCCTGCGCGCCGCCGCCGTCACCGCCGCGATCAGCGCCGGCCTGCTCACCGCGGGCGCCACCGTCGCCGCGCCGAGCGCCTCGGCGTCGATCGTCAGCTACTACAGCTACGCACCCGCCGGCTCGTGGAACCACAAGGTCAACCAGGTCATCTACCAAGCGCAGCACCAGCTCGGCAAGCCGTACCGGTACGGCGCCGCGGGGCCGAGCGCGTTCGACTGCTCCGGCCTCGTGCAGTTCGTCTACCACCGCGCGCTGGGCTACCGGCTGCCGCGCACGGCCGCCGAGCAGTACCACGCGTCCCGGCACATCTCCCGCTCGTCGCTGCGAGTCGGCGACCTCGTGTTCGTGCGCTACGGCGGCTACATCAGCCACGTCGGGATCTACGCCGGCCACGGCTACTGGTGGGTCGCGCCGCACACCGGCACCGTGGTGAAGCTGCAGCGCATCTACACGTCGAGCGTCGTCTACGGCCGGGTCATCCACTAGCCGAGACACGAGTGCAGCCGTGCACGCGGCGACAGATCGGCCATCGCGAGGTCGGGCAGGCGACGCGGAAATTTTCCGCGTCGTGTCACCCGTTGGCGCCCTCAGCACGTTGTAGTCGTGAACCGAGCGCGGGGGACTAACCCAGCCCTTGCCCTCGCGATGAGTCCGAACAGAACAACCATGCCGAAGAGCGACAGATAGACGGCCCCCTGAGTGTGCCGGGACGCGTGATCTGGTCAAAGGATGACCCAAGCCACCGTAAAGCTAACGAACGCGGCGCCACCCGCCGCAGCGGAAGTTAGGGCGACTCCAACCGGCCGCTGTCCCTCATGAGGACTACTGACCGGTCGTGACGCGGCTTGTCAGAGCCTGCCGCGCGCCCCAAATATCAGGAGGACGAGTACGCCGATTCCGACCAGCCCGCCGCCCACCGGCAACAGTATCGACAAGAGAGCAGGGCCGAAGTCCTTGCTCTGCGCGGCGTAGACGACAGCGCCGGCAAAGATAAGGATCATCACCGACACAGAGATGATGATGGCCGCGACTCTTTGCTGCCTGGTGGCCGGTTTGCTTGCCATTAGTCCTCACCAGAGTAGATCTCGTAGGCACCGTAGGCCAACAGACCAAGTCCAATCAGACCGAAGCCAACTCCGAGAATGGATAGGCCAACAACCCCAGCGACCCCGATACCCTCGGTTGCTCCGATGGCGACGAAAGCGCCGATGCCTGTTCCCAACTGGACCGTGCCTTCGATGAAGTCATCGACAACAGTGAAAAGGTCCAGTCCAGAAAGGTCCGCGTGATTCACGGGGTTCGCGGCCGCGTATTCAAAGGCATCATGCTGTGTCAGATCCATCGGGTGGTTCTTGGGATCTGACGTCAGAAATCTGCCCAGCCGAGGTGCGTAATAGCGCGCGCCGAGGTGGTAAAGACCGGTGCTGGTGTCGTAGTAGCCGCTGGTGTAGCGGAACGGGTTGCTGGTGGCTGTGCTGGTGCCGTTGTTGGCGAGTTCGACACCGTACGGGTTGTAGGCGTATTGGGCGACTAGGGAGCCGTTGGCGTCGGTGAGACCCAGGATGGTCTTCTGCCGGTCCATCACGCTGTAGTAGCTGTTGGTTGTGGTGCTGGCGTTGTAGCCGACGATGGGGCCGACCCGCGAGGAGATCAGCTGCCCGTCGGGGGTGTAGGTGTAGTCGGTGCGGGTGCCGCCGGTGGTGCTGGTTTGGCTGGCGAGGCCGAGGATGGACTGCGTCCAGGTGGTGGTGTTGTAGCTGGTGGACACGCGGAGGTTCTGCCCATAGTCGGCGTAGCCGAAGGAGTAGCTAGTGCCGCCGGAGGCCAGGTTGTTGGCGGCGGTCATGACGTCGGCGGCGTCGTAGCTCGCGGCGAACCCAGCGGTGTTGGCGGTGAGGTTGCCGTTGCTGTCGCTGGTGTAGCCGGTGTCGCCGGTGGGAGTGGTCGGGCAACTGCTTCCGCCGGTGGTCCCGCTGGCGGAGCCTGACCAGCACAGTTCGTCGGCGTTGTTGTACCCGTAGTGAGTGGTGGTGGAGCCGAGCGTCTGGCTGGTGCGGTTTCCTTCGGCGTCGTAGGCCCAGCTGTCGTTTTCGGTCGCCGGGTTGGTGGTGTAGCTGGTTTCGACGTTGTCGGTGCCAGTAAGACGGTTCAGTCCGTCGTAGTGGCCTTGGTAGGTGGTGGTGACGGTGGTCGCGGTTCTCTTGTCGGCCGTTGATTGCAGCAGGTCGGTGTCGGCCGTGCCGACGCTGTAGGTGTAGTTCTGATCCTCGAGCTTGGTCGCGCCGACGGCCGCGTAGGCGCGGGTGATCTTGCCGCCGCCGTACGTGGTCTGGGCGAGGACCCCGCCGGGGTAGGCGACCTGGTCGCGCCGGTCGGACTTGGTGTCGTAGTGGAACAGCACGCATCGGCTGCCGGCACTCGGATACACGACAGGGCTGCTGTAGAGGCTGAATCCGGTGCAGCTTCCGCCGGGCTCGGTGAGGTTGAGCAGGTCGCCGTGGCTGTCGTAGCTGTAGGTGACGATCCCGCCGCCGGTGGTGAGGCTGGTGAGGTGGTCAGACCCGTCGTAGCAGAACGACTGGGTCTCGCCGCGGAACGTCTGGCTGGTCGGCCGGTTCAGGGTGTCGTATCCGACGGTGGTGGTGCCGAGGTCGCGGTCTGTGCGAGCGGTGAGGTTCCCGGCCGGGTCGTACGTGTAGCGGACGCTGGTGGAGTCGCTGTAGTCGACCTCGGTGATCCGGTCGTCACCGTCGTAGGTGTAGGTGAAGGTGTTGCCGTTGCCGTCGGTGCGGGTGTGGACCCGGCTGTCAGCATCGACGGTGAGCGTGGTTCCGCTCATCGGCGCCGGCGGAGTGATGGTGTGCAGGTTGCCGGAGGTGTCGTAGCCATAGGTGGTCTGCTGGCTGTTCGCGTTGGTGATGGACGCGACCGTCCCGTCGCCGTTGTAGCTGATGCTCTCTGTCGCGATGACAGTGCCGGCGGAGTTTTTCTGTTGGATCTGGGTGATGTCGTTGACACCGCCGTTGGTCGAGCCTGTCGCGGGGATGGTGTAGACGGTGCTGTTGGCTTGAGGGTCGACGACGGTCGTAGGCATCTGCTGCGGTCCTTGGAAGCCCGTTCCCGTCGTGGTTTGGCTCATCGCGGTTGCGCTCGTCTTGGCTTTGGTGTTGCTGCCGCTGTTGTCGATGCTCGGCTCCTGGATCGAGTTGAGCATCCCATTCGTGTCATAGCCGAGGGTGGTGTCGTCGCCACCGGTGCTCGCACTGTCGCTGATGTTCGAAGTAAAGGTCTTGAGCTGGCCAGTAGCGGAGTCGTAAGCCTTGTCGCGGTCGCGGCCGGCGTTGTCGCGGGTGCGCATGATCCGTCGTTGCTTGTCGAAGTAGTAGTTGGTGGCGATGCCGGTCGGGTCGGTGACAGTCGTCTCACCAAGCGCGCCGGACGGCGCGTGCGAGTCGGGACTGTACGTGTACGCGTAAGTGGTCGTGTAGGTCGTTCCGGCCGTATGGGTGCAGTCGGACACAGACTGGCTGACCTGATACACGTAGCCGGCGAAGGACCCGCTGGTGTAGTAGCTGATCGTGGTGCTCGCGCCGGTGTCGGGTCCGCTGATTTGGTTGAGCATCCCGTTGGAATCGTAGCCGTAGTTGGTGGTCTGACCGTTGGGGTCGGTGTAGCTGGTGAGCTGGCTACCGGTGTAGCCGAAGGAAGCGGACCGCGACCCGTTCACATCGCTGATGCTGGTCAACCGACCGCTACTGCGGTTCTCGGTGAAATGCCGGGCCTGGGTGTCCGCGACGTAGTCGATGGGGTTCGTCACGGCGGTTCCGTGGTCGAAGGTGATCGTGTTTCCGACGCGGGTCGTGATCGAAGTCAACAGCCCGGTGGTCGTGTCGCCGCCGTTGTCACCCCAGTGGTAGGTCAGGCCGGTCTTGTGGTCAACCAGAACCGTCGTCCCGCTAGTGCTGTTGTGGGTCAGGGTGGCGTTCATGTCTGCAGGCGCGGAATAGCCGGTCGAGCCAGATGACCGGGTGAATACCTGCGGGACACCTCCCGGCATCGTCACATCGACCGGTCCGAGCTCGTTGAACCCGTTGATGGTCACCGAAGCGTCGTCGGTATTGTCGGTTGTCCAGCCCGCGCCGAGTTCACTCGAGCTCGACCCACCGAGGCTTGCGTAGTAACCGTCGCCACTGTTGTAGTAATGCTTGAACGTTACGGTGCTCGTCGGACCGGTGCCGGTCACCGACAGGTCGGTGGTGTCGAGCAGGGCGTTGCCCGTTGCAGGAGCGATCCGCAGCTTGCTGCGGTCGCTCAGCGGCGTGTCTAGGTAGGTCTGCTTCCCGTCGTCGCCATCACGGGTGGAGTAGTTGATCAGCAGCACCGGCTGGTGCGTCGACGAGTTCGTGTTGTTGAACTGCACGACCCCGGCCGCAGCTTCGTTCACCGCGCGCAACACGACCCCGAGGTTGTCGGTCTCGCCCGTCACCCACTTCTGGGTCAACCCGGTGACGTAGAAGTGCCGCCATGTGTTCGGCTGCGTGCCGAGCGTTGACGTGAACACCGCTGAGCCGACCGGGCTGCCACCCGGCCCGCTGGTCCACGCGGTGACGGTGTGCTGGTCGGCGTAGTTCCACGACGCGTTCAGTGTGCTGTAGCCCTGGTTGTTTTGGTACACCGCCGTCGACACCGGCGACGAGGTGAACGATGTCGTCCCCTCATACAGCTGGATGTCGGCATTGAGCACCTTCGCGCTCGACGGCACCCCGAGGCTCGGGAAGTTCATCACCGTACGGCGGATCTTGTACGTGTCATTGTTGTAGCCGATCGCCGCGTACGTCTGTGGGCAGTATCCGGTGGTAGGCGTTCCGGACATCATCAGGCAGTCCGACTCGATGTCGTTCACCGTGAGTAGCGTCGGGTCGATTGTCACCGGCCACGCCCGGTCCGCTGCGGTGACCCATGACTGCGACAGCGAAAGGCTCAACGTCCACGCCTGGCCCGCGAGGTGGGTGAAATCTGTCGATAGAGCAGAGTCGAAACCGCTCAGGTCCTGGGCCGCGTCGGTCACCCATGGCCGGGCCACCGCCGCGACGAGCTGCCCATCCGTGGTCGAGAACACCGGGCTGCCATCGGTTTGTGCCGCCTCCGTCAGCCCGTCGCTCGTCGTAATCGCGAAGGTGAACGGCGACGCAGCCGCCGCGACCGCGGCAAGGGTAAGGGTCTCTTTCACCCCGCGCGGCGTAGCCGCGTAGCTGACGGTAACCCCGGGCAGCGCGTCGGCGTAGGTGATCGTGTTCCCCTCCACCGTGCCCGGGCCGGACGCTCCCTCCATCTGGAACGCGACCCAGCCGCCGTTGTTGCTTACCCGTATCGGCCCCGCCGACGGGTCGGTCGGGAACTGCACCGTGTAGTTGTCGCTGGATTCCTGCCAGGCGAAACCCGGCGAGTCGTCGGCAACGAGACTGTCGTTGATCGGCTGCCAGTTACCGGCGGAGTCCTGCGTATTCAGCGGCGCCTCGCTCGCGACGACCACCCGCGTCCCGTCAGAGTTCGCGAAGGTCCGCGACTTGTCGGTCCACAGTCGGGGCAGGGACGTCATCGCTGCCGGTTCCGTGATCGCTGCGAGGTCTGCCGCCGACCCGGTGGTGGAAGCCAACTCATCTGCCGGCACTGGCTTGCTCTGCGGCGCGGCTGGCGTTGGAGCGCCGATAGTGGTCCCCGCCGAGACCACCGCTGGCGCCGCGGCCGCCGGCGGCGCGAGCGTCGCCACCATCAAGACCGACGCCGCGATCATTGACGCCGTAGTGACCACCGCGACGATTCCACGCGAGCCAGAACGAACAGACATGATGCCGCCCCCGTCCTCGATCGCGCCGACACCCGGAGCGCGAGGTGCGAACATCCCTCACAGGCGCGAACGTGTGTGGGCGAACGCGGCAATCCACACAGACATAGCGGGATCAGACCGGACAGTTAGTTAGCAAGCTGTGCCTGGCACGCCATTAGGCGCTGATGCTGCGCGGTCTGTAGGACCGATAGCTTCACGAGTCAGATCACGGTTCAACCTCAGGATCAGCCGCCGGCGACGGCCGGGATGATCGACACGGTCACGCCATCCGGCGTCGGCGTCTGCAGCCCGCCGGCGAAGCGCACGTCCTCGTCGCCGACGTAGAGGTTGACGAACCGGCGCAGCTTGCCGTCGTCGTCCAGCACCCGCGCGCGGATGCCGGGGTGGTTGGCCTCCAGCGCGTCGAGCAGCTCGGTCAACGTCGATGCGCCGTCGACCGCGACCTCCGACTCGCCGCCGGTGTAGGACCGCAGGATCGTCGGCACCCGCACCGTGACGCTCACTGCGCGACTCCGGACGCCCGGAACGCCGCAAGCGACGGCGCGATCGTCGCGGTCGGCTTCGCCACCGGCGCGACCGCGTCGAGCGTCTTCAACCCGTCGCCGGTGTTGAGGATCACGGTCTCGGCCGCGGGGTCGAGCTGACCGGACGCGAGCAGCGCCCGCAACGTCGCGACCGTGACACCGCCCGCGGTCTCGGCGAAGATGCCTTCGCTCCGCGCGAGCAGTTGGATCCCCGCCACGATCTCGTCGTCGCTCACGTCCGCGATCGCACCGCCGGTCCGCCGTACGACGTCGAGCGCGTAGATCCCGTCGGCGGGGTTGCCGATCGCCAGCGACTTCGCGATGGTCGACGGCCGCACCGGCGCGACGACGTCGTGGCCGGCCTTGAACGCCGCCGACACCGGCGAGCAGCCGGTCGCCTGCGCGCCGAAGACGCGGTACGGCGACGCGTCCACGAGACCGAGCGAGCCGAACTCGCGCCACGCCTTGTCGACCTTGGTGAGCAGCGCGCCGGACGCGATCGGTACGACGACCTGCTGCGGCAGCCGCCAGCCGAGTTGCTCGGCGATCTCGTAGCCGACGGTCTTCGAGCCCTCGGCGTAGAACGGCCGGACGTTGACGTTGACGAACGCCCAGTCCTCCTGCTCGCCCGAGACCTCAGCGCACAGCCGGTTGACGTCGTCGTAGTTGCCTTCGATGGCGACGAGGGTGCCGCCGTAGACCGCGGTGGTGACGACCTTGCCGGCTTCGAGGTCGTGCGGGATGAAGACGACCGAGCGCATGCCCGCGCGCGCCGCCGCGGCCGCGACCGCGTTCGCGAGGTTGCCGGTCGATGCGCACGACAGCACGGAGAAGCCGAGCGACCGCGCGGCCGATGCGGCGACCGCGACCACGCGATCCTTGAACGAGTGCGTCGGGTTGCCGCTGTCGTCCTTGACCCACAGCGCCTTCATGCCGAGTTCGCGGGCGAGGTTGTCGGCCTTGATCAGCCGGGTGCAGCCGACTGCCAGGTCGACCACCGGCGCCGCCGGCAGCAGCCCGCCGTACCGCCACATCGTCCGCGGTCCGGCCTCGATCGACTCGCGGGTCACCCGCGCGAGCAGGGTCTCGTCGTAACCGACCTCGAGCGGGCCGAAGCACTGCTCGCAGGCGTTGCCCGGGCCGAGGTCGTAGGTCGCGCCGCACTCGCGGCAGGTCAGGTTGGCGGCCGCGCCGAACGTCGGCCGGTCGAGCAGGGTCGTCACAGCGAAAAGCGCCTCTCTCGCTCATCTTTCCCGAAGGCGGTTGCCCTGCGGGCCGGAGTTGGCACCTGTCCTCTGCTGACCTAGCAACGGGCTGGTCTAGCAACAGGGTGGTTGCCGGGGCTTCAACGGGCCGGTCCCTCTGCCCCTCTTGATGAGGTCGTGCATGTTGCGTATGCGAGTGTCGCACATATGGACGCCGCCACGCACACGTGGTTTGCCCGCCGTACCTCACACGCGCGGGACTGGCCGGTGGCGCGGCTGCTCGATGCGAACGCCGGTACGACGGTCAGCGTCGTCCTCCCCGCACTGAACGAAGCCGCGACCGTCGGCCGCATCGTGCAACGGATCCTGCCGCTCCCGGTCGTCGACGAGGTCGTCGTCGTGGACTCCGGATCGACCGACGACACGATCGCGGTCGCGACCGCCGCGGGTGCGCGCGTCGTACGGCGCGAGGACGTGCTGCCGCAGTTCGCGCCACGCCCCGGCAAGGGCGAGGTGCTGTGGCGTTCGCTCGCCGCGACCTCCGGCGACGTCGTGTGCTTCGTGGACAGCGACCTGCGCGACTTCTCGCCGAGCTTCGTCACCGGCCTGCTCGGGCCGCTGCTCACCGACCCCACCGTGCAGTTCGTGAAGGCGACGTACGACCGAGCGCTGCGCAGTGGCGAGGTGGAACTGCCGACCGGTGGCGGGCGCGTCACCGAACTGGTCGCGCGCCCGCTGCTCGCGCTGCACTGGCCCGAACTCGCCGGCTTCGTGCAGCCGCTCGGTGGCGAGTACGCCGCGCGCCGGTCGCTGCTGGAACAGTTGCCGTTCCCGTGCGGGTACGGCGTGGAGTTCGGCCTGCTGGTCGACACCTACAACCGCGTGGGGCTCGACGCGATGGCGCAGGTGGATCTCTCGCGGCGCAAGCACCGCAACGCCGACCTGCACAAGCTCGGGCAGATGGCGACCGAGATCCTGCAGGTGGCGCAGGCGCGGCTGGGGTCGGCGGTCGACGCGCCGGTGGAACTGACGCAGTTCGTCCGCGACGGCGCGGGCTACCGCTTCGTCACGACCGACATGACCGAGTACGAACGCCCGCCGATCGTCACTGTCGAGGGCTATTCGCGTCGGCCGTGATGTCGAGGAAGAAGTGCCGGACGAACGGATGCTCGGCGAGGATCTCGCGCTCCATCTCCCGCGCCAACGCCTCCACCTGACCGGCGGTGATGTCGTCGTCGAGGTCGATGCGCGCGGCAACGAGCACCTCGCCACGGCCGATCACCATCGTCAGCAACTCGTCCACGGCGTCGACCTCGGGGTGCGCGACGATCAGCGCGCGCACGCCTTCCTGCAGCCGCGGGTCCGCCGCTTCGCCGACGATGAGGCTGCGGTTCTCCCGGCCGAGCGTGACCGCGACGACGGCGAGCAGCGCACCGATCGCGATCGACGCGAGCCCGTCCCAGGTCGAGTTGTGGGTCAGCTGGTGCAGCGCGACGCCGGTGCCCGCGATCACGAGGCCGGCCAGTGCGGCGGTGTCCTCGAAGAACACGGTCGTCGCGGCCGGATCGGTGGTCTTCCACAACTCGTCGCGCATCGTCCGGCCCACCCGGTCGGCGTCGCGGCGCAACTGCGCGCGCGCCTGCAACCACGAGACGCTCTCGAGCAGGAACGAGACCGCGAGCACGACGTACGTCAGCGTGAAGTGGCCGCCTTCATGTCGGGCGGAACGCAGCTCGTTGACACCTTGCAGCACCGAGAAGACGCCACCGCCGACGAAGATGCCGACGGCCGCAAGCAGCGTCCAGAAATAGCGCTCGCGGCCGTAGCCGAACGGATGGCGCTCGTCGGCCGGCCGGTCGCTGCGCCGTACGGCGACGAGCAGCAGCACTTCGTTCATCGTGTCCGCGACCGAGTGCGCCGCCTCCGAGATCATCGCCGCCGACCCGGACAGCGCGCCGGCGACGCCCTTGGCGATGGCGATGCCGAGGTTCGCGAGGATCGCGACCACGACGGTGAACGCGCTGTCCTCATGCCCGCCGCCTTCGGCGGCAGAAGTCACATCGTCCGGCACGACGACCACTGTGCCGTACTCACTTCGCCGATACGCTCCCCGGCGTGCCACGCGCGGAGGTCTTGGTCGCGTCGAACCGCGGGCCGGTCAGCTTCCGGCTCGGCGACGACGGCGGCCTGACGCTGTCCCGCGGCGGCGGCGGGCTCGTCTCCGGCGTCTCCACCGCCGCCCGCGACGGCTCGGCGGTGTGGGTGTGCGCGGCGCTCTCCGACGCCGACCGGCTCGCCGCCGGTGCCGCGCCCGGTGGCCGGCTCGACCGTGCCGGGCACGACACCGGCGGCTCCGCCGTACGGATGCTGCCCATCGACGAGACGACGTTCCGCCGGGCCTACAACGCGGTCGCGAACGCCACGATCTGGTACGTCAACCACACGCTGTTCGACACCCCGCGGACGCCGGTGTTCGACGCGCGGTGGGCGCGCTACTGGCAGGCGTACGTCGACTACAACGCGGCGTTCGCGGCGGCGCTCGCCGAAGAGGCGGCCGAGGGCGCGAAGGTCCTCGTGCAGGACTACCACCTGATGCTGGTGCCGAAGATGGTGCGCGAGTTGCGTCCGGACCTTCGGGTCGGCCACTTCACCCATACGCCGTGGGCGGAGCCGTCGTACTTCTCGTTGCTGCCGGACGACATCGCGGCGGCGATCCTCACCGGGATGCTCGGCGCGGACAGTGTCGGTTTCCTGTCGCCGCGGTGGGCGGAGGCGTTCGTGCGCTGCTGCGTGCGGCTGCTCGGCGCCGACGCGGGTGGCGGCAGCGTTCATCTCGCCGGGCGGTCGACGTCGGTGCGGGTGCATCCACTCGGCGTCGACGCGGAGGAACTGCGCGAACGCGTGTCGCGGCCCGACGTCGCATCACGGCGCGAGGCGTTGCGGCAGCGCATCGGCAATCGCCGCGTGATCGTGCGGGTCGACCGCACCGAGCTGTCGAAGAACATCGGCCGCGGCCTCGCGGCGTACCGCGAGTTGCTGCGCACGCATCCGGAACATCGCGGCGAGGTGGTGCACCTCGTCTTCGCGTACCCGTCGCGGCACGACCTGCCGGACTACCGCGCGTACACGGCGGAGGTGCAGCGGCTCGCGCGCGAGATCGACGACGAGTTCGCCGGCAACGGCTGGTCGCCGTTGATGCTGGAGGTGAACGACGACTACCCGCGGTCGCTCGCGGCGCTGCAACTCGCCGAGGTGCTGGTCGTGAATCCGTTGCGGGACGGGATGAATCTCGTCGCCAAGGAAGGGCCGGTGCTGGCCGAGAACGGTGTCGCCGTCGTGTTGTCGCGCGAGGCCGGCGCCGCCGACGAGTTCGGCGTCGACGCTTTGACGGTGAACCCGTTCGACGTGTCGGGCACGGCGCGCGCGATGCACGAGGCGCTGGTCATGGACGCCGGCGAACGGCGCGCTCGCAGCGCGCGGCTGGCGAGCGCCGCGACCGCCTTGCCGCCGAAGGACTGGTTCGCCGCACAGCTCGCCGCGCTGGGCGCGGGACCGGCTAGGTGAAGCGGAAGTAGACCCAAGGGCTCGTGGTCGCGGCCACGACCTCTTTCCCGCCCCACTCAGCCCGGGAACGGTAGATCGCGCCGGCCGGGTTGGTGCCGGTGAAGATGAGAGCAGCTGCGCCGGCGTACGTGAGTGAACAGGCCCGTGCGACGGTGTGCCACGCCCCGCTGTAATAACGCTCGGCTCGGAACGCGATGCAGAGGTTGGTCCATTTCGGCAGGAGCTGAGCCTGATGCGGGACGTTCGCCCCGTGGTGGTAGAGCGCGTAGATGCCGCTGCGGCCGTACGCGTTGAGCACTTTGAGCGTCAGTTTTCCGACGACATCGACGGGGCGCGAGACAGCGGTCGGCGCGTAGCGATAGTCACCGGCGAAGCTCGCGCCGAACGACAACCGCCAGTACACCGGTACGACGATCGTCAGATTCCCGTGACTGTCGACGGTTCCTGTCTTCAGGGTCCGCTTCGAAGACGCATATGGCACTGCGTAAATGCTGACCGTGCGCGAGTTGTATGTCGTCCCCAAGTGCGCCGTCACCGTGGCCTTCGCGCCGTACGCATACGTACGGGCGTTGGTGGTGATGCTGATGCTCGGAATGACCCGCGAAACGCTCACCTTTACGGAACTGCTGCTGGACCGGTGAGCGGCGTCACCGACCCAGGCGGCGGTGTACGTCACGACACCGCCGACTGGGGGCGAATCGACGAAATCGAACGATCCGTCCGCGCCTGTCGTCGTACTGCCGATGAGGCGCGTACCGGAGAGGTCAGCGCGGGTTACGGAGATAGCTTGGCCGCCGGCGATCGACGGACCGGGTCCACTGATGTGCCCGGTGAGTGACAGCGGTTCTGCGCGAGTCGCGCTAGCGGGTCCTGCGAGCGTGGTGGTCGACGGGTATCTGGTCGTGTCATGGAGCACGACGAGCGCGAAGGTGGTCGCCGGATGCGACGTGGGCACGACGACGTACAGGTCGTTGCTGGGGCCGTAGCGCATGTCATCCGGGACGAGTTCGCTCAGCTCGTTGTTCGTGTTGAGGGTGTCGTTCGGTGCTGACGTGTCGCCGAGCGGATACACGAGGATGTTCGGAGTTTGTGTACTGATACCCACGGCCAGGAACTGACCGTCAGCAGTGAACGTCGCACTCATCGGGTCCACCACACCGTGCGCGGTGTATCCCTGACCGTTCGCGTAGACGCCCAATTGACTGAAATCGGACGTTCGCGCGACCGTGACCGGGGAATTCCCGCACACCACCGCGACCGTGGCGCCGTCGGGTGTCACGGTGACAGATCCGTAGCTGCCCTGGCAGTACGTGTCGTTGCCACCGATCCGCGTCATCGTCGCGACGTCGTAGCCGGAAAGGTGAGTGCCGTGAGTGACAACGAGAACCGTCGCGTTCGGACCACCGCCGGAAAGACGGGGCGGACTCGAGTAGGTGATCTGATCCGGCGGAAGGGCGGTCGTCGTGATCGGCGTCACGGCTGGATCAAAGCCCGCGACGGCCCCAGCGTCGTTCGCACACCCGTAGGAGTACCAGAGCTTTCCGCCGGTGTAAGCGAGCCACGTCGGGCACTGGATGTCGCTGAGCACGCTGGAAACGGCGAGAGTTGACGTGTCGATGGCCGATATCGCGTTGCCACTCACCTCGGCGACGTAGACGGCCGACCCGTCCGGCGACATCGCGAGGCCGGTTGCGCCAGCGAGAGACGAAAGCGTGGTGACGAGATGCCCGGACAAGTCGGTCACCCAGACGTTGTCAGCGCCGGCACCAGCACTGAAAAAGAGATGACCGTGCGACTCATCGACGAGCATCGCGGCGTATTGCGAAAAAGGAAGCGCTACGCCCGCCGCCCCAGCAGGGGTTGCGCCGACCAAGGCTCCAGTGAGCATCGCGAGCACGGTGAGTGCCGCAGTCCACGCCTTCCGCAAAATTCCCCCCCGTGCCCGATGCCACCACCGTGGACGTAGGTTATCGAAACCGGGCCGCGATGGGCGGGCAAACACGGGGATCCGGACCGCACGGCACCGCCGCTCTGCGGGCGCTATTCAGGTCGGCAAGAGGCCGGGCAGGCCGTCGATGCTGTGCGCGTTGTGCTCCTTGCGGTAGGCCGCCAACCCGTCCGGCCCGCGCTTCTCCGCCCCCAGCCGCAACAGGTCGCGCTCGCCGACCAGGTCCATGACCGGTACGCCGTAGCCGCACGAGTCGCTGACCCGCGTCACGTCGACGACGATGACCGCGCGGGTGCTCGGATGTTCGGGATGCCGCGCGACGACGTCGTCGTAGTCGGCCTCGCCGGGCAGCGCGACCCGGCCGGTCCCGTGCACGCGCACGATCCGCGGCCGGGCGTCGAAGCTGCAGAACATCAGGCAGATGCGGCCGTTCTCGCGCAGGTGCGCGATCGTCTCGACGCCGCTGCCGGTGTAGTCGACCCAGGCGAGGCGGTGCGGGCCGAGGATCGACAGCGAGTCGTGGCCGCGCGGCGAGACGTTGACCCGGCCGTCGGCGGCCAGCGGTGCGGTCGCGACGAACCACAGCGGCTGCTTGCCGATCCACGCCGCGAGAGTGTCGTCGATGCCGTCGAAGACCCGCCCCATACGACGAGACTCTAAGCGCCTGCCGCGTCCGACACCGTGCGCAAACAGCAACCGTTCCGGCCCGCCGTGCCCGCCAATTGCGCACGGTGTCGTGCGCGGGCGAAAACCTAGGCGCCGATCGCCTCGGCCAGCGCGCGCAGGAAGGCGACCACGGCCGGCGGCCCGTCGAGGACGATGTCGGCCCGGTCGGCCAGCTCGGCCGGTGCGTCGTCACCGGAGACGCTGGCCGCGGTGAACCCGGGAACACCGTGCGCCCGCAGCGCCTCGACCGCGTCGAACGCGGGCAGGTCGCCGAGGTCGTCGCCGACGTACCCGACCGCCCCCCAGCCCTCCGCGAGCCCGTGCACCGCGTACCCCTTGTCGACGCCGGGCGGTCGCAGTTCGAGCACCATCCGGCCGCCGACGACCTCCAGCCCGCAGCCGTGCGCGATGCCGCGGACCGGTTCGGCGAGAGCCGCGAGCGCCGCCGCCGGATCCGCAGCGGGGCGGGTGTGTACGACGAGCGACTGGACCTTGTCCTCGACGTGCACCCCCTCGATCGCAGCCGCGGCGACGAGCTCGGCGACGAGCGGTCGGGCCATGCCGACCCCGGGCTCCGGCGGCGGCGAGTCGAGCCTGCCGTCGATCCACGACTCCAGGCCGTAGTGGCCGACGACGACGAGACCGGGGATCGCGTCGAGACCGCCGACGACCACGGCGTCCTTCGCGCTGCGGCCGGTCACGACCGCGCACCGGCCGACGGTCGCCGCGAGCGCCGTGAGCGCCTCAGCCGCGCCGGCCTGCGGGCCGGCGTCCTCCGGCCGATCCACGATCGGCGCGAGGGTCCCGTCGTAGTCGATGGCGACGACCGCACGGGCCGGGTCGGCGAGCACTGCGGCCAGGCCGAGCCGGCCCGCCGCGCTCTTCGGATCCGGCAGCACGGCGCTCAGCTCCAGTCGCGGGTGACGACGAGGGTGAGGCCCTGCCCGGGCAGGCTGGCCGGCCGCGGCTCGATCCGGCGGATCTGCGCGAACTCGCGGGCCAGCTCGCGGGCCTGCGGCAACTGGCCGGGGAGGTAGAAGACGGTCGTCATCGCGAGCCGGCCGCGGTAGTTGCCGATCTTCGCGATCGGCCACCCCTTCGCCCGCAGCTCGGCGGCGACCTCATGACCGAGGCCGTCGCGCCGCGAGTTGTTCAGCACGGTGACCGGGACCTTCGCGACGACCGGCTGCGCGGTCGCGGGCGGCTCGCTCACCGGCGGGGCCGGCGCGGTCGGCGTCTGCACCGGCGTCTGCACGGGCGACGGCGTCGGGGTCACCGAAGTCGTCGCCGACGCGCTCGCCGACGGCGGGACCCGGATGGCCGGCCCGGCGCCGGGCGACGACGACCGGCTGTTGAGGAACAGCAGCAGCACGATGACGAGGACGACCGACGCCACCGCGGCGAGCGGCGGCAGGACGCGCCGTAAGGTCTCCGCGGCCGTCTCCCCCGCGCGATGGCTGGGCGGGCGCGGGACGTCTCCGCCCGACAGCGGAGAGGTCAGCTCACACCTCGATGCCGAGGCGGCGGGCCGAGCGGGCCCGCTGGCGTGCGGTGCGCAGCCGGCGCAGCCGCTTGACCAGCATGGGGTCGGCCGCGAGCGCCTCCGGCCGGTCGAGCAGGGCGTTGAGCACCTGGTAGTAGCGGGTGGCGGACATGTCGAACTGCTCGCGGATCGACTGCTCCTTGGCGCCGGCGTACTTCCACCACTGGCGCTCGAACGCGAGGATCTCGCGGTCGCGCTCGCTCAGCTCACCGCCGACCGGTTGCCCGCCCGAGAGTGCCGCTAGGTCCATCGCCCTCACCCCAGCTGTCTGCCGCATGCGCGCCAACTTACACCGGTGTCATTCTGGCACGCCACGGCGACAGTCCGTGGGATTACGCGGCGCTAGGGGTACAAGCCGCGCGTGCGGTGGGCCTCGGCGACCCGGCCGACGCCGATCATCTGCGCGGCCGTCCGCAGCGAGACGCCCTGCTCGCGGGCCAGCGTGGAGACCTCGTCGTACGCCTTGTCCATGATCGCCCGCAGCCGGTCGTTGACCTCGTCCTCGGTCCACCAGTAGGCCTGCAGGTCCTGCACCCACTCGAAGTAGGACACGGCGACACCGCCGGAGTTGGCGAGGATGTCCGGTACGACGACCGCGCCGCGCGCTTCGAGGATGGCGTCGGCGTCCGGCGTGGTCGGGCCGTTGGCGCCCTCGACGATGAACCTCGCCTTCACCGCGTCGGCGTTGCCGTCGTGAATGACGCCTTCGAGCGCGGCCGGCACCAGGATGTCGACGTCGAGCTCGAGCAGCTCCTCGTTGCTGATCGGGTCGGTGCCCGGGTAGCCCGCGACCGACTCCATGCCCGCGTCGCGGATGGCCCGCAGCATCGCCGCCGGGTTGAGCCCCATCGAGTTGTAGGCGCCGCCCTTGACGTCGGAGACCGCGACGACCTTGCAGCCGGCGTCGTGGAGGTACTGCGCGGCGAGCCCGCCGACCTTGCCGAAGCCCTGGACGGCGACAGACACGTCGCGCGGCGCGACGCCGGCCTCGCGCAGCGCGGCGAACGCGGAGTACATGACGCCGCGGCTGGTCGCGCCGCCGCGGCCCTGGGAGCCGCCGACGCTGACCGGCTTGCCGGTGACGACGCCGGTCACGGTGTAGCCCTTGTTCACCGAGTAGGTGTCCATGAACCACGCCATCGTCTGGTCATCGGTGCCGACGTCCGGCGCCGGGATGTCCTTCTCCGGGCCGACGATCGGGCCAATCTCGCTCGCGTAGCGGCGGGTCACCCGTTCGAGCTCGTTGCGGCTGTAGAGCCGCGGGTCGATCGTGACGCCGCCCTTCGCGCCGCCGTACGGGATGCCGATGAGCGCGCACTTCCACGTCATCCACATCGCGAGCGCGCGGACCTCGTCGATGTCGGTCGACGGGTGGTAGCGGATGCCGCCCTTCGCCGGGCCGCGGGAGAGGTTGTGCTGGACGCGGTAGCCGCGCAGCACCTCGACGTGCCCGTCGTCGCGCCGCAGCGGGATCGAGACGGTCATTTCGCGCCGCGGGGTTGCCAGCAGCTGGTGCGTGCCGTCATCGAGACCGAGGTGCTTCACGGCCTCGGCGAGCTGGATCTGCGCCGACTCCCACGCCGACTGCCGGGCAACCACGCGAGCATCCTGCCACGCGTCGAGGCCTGAAACGCGAAGTGTGCGCGCCCACGGTCGTCATGGCGACCACGGACGCGCACACTTCGGCGCGGGTTGCGGGACTACGCGTTCGTACGGCGACGACCCGCCACCGCGAGCGCACCGCCCGCGGCGAGCGCCGCGACCGCGAGGAGCACCAGCTCGCCGGTCGGCGCACCCGTGAACGGCAGCGACGTCGCCGTCGCGGCCACGCCCGGCGCCCGGAGGACCCGTTCCCCCAGGACGGAGACCGGTACGCCGATGCTCGTGCCGGCCACAGTGCCACCGGTCACGCCCGGGTTGCGCGAGTCGCTGACCCCGAGCACGCACGCCAGGCCGACCATCTCCTCGCCCGACGGGCAGGTCGTGGACTTCGGCGTGGCGCAGGCGCCGTCGAGCAGCACCATGCCGGCCGAGCACGTGGTGTCCGTGCCGCCGGACGTACCCGACGTCACCGGCGGCGTCGTGGTCACGCAGCCGGTGTGGGCCGGGTTGCTGCGGCCGATGCCGTGGTTGCGGTCGCACTCGTAGCCGGCGTTGTTGTCGCTGCCGCCGGGCATCTGGCCCTTCGGGTTCTTGTTGTCGGCCTTGCCGACACAGCCGGCGCACGGCTTGCCGACGGCCGCACCCTTGCCGTTGCCGTTGCCCGACGGGGAGCCGTCGCGGGTCGAGCAGTACGGGCCGCCGGTGCACTGGCCGTTCGCGCCGCCGCTGTTCGCGTCGGCGGTCGAGATCGGCTGCGGCTGGGTCACCGAGCCCGAGGTCCCCGCCGTACCCCGGGTGGCGTGCGAACGTGCCACGCCGTTGCCGTTGCTCTTGCTGTGCTGGTCGTGCGCGGTGCCGTGGGTGGCGGCGCCGGCGACGCCGCCGAGCGCGGAGACGGCGAGCACCGTGGTCGCGGCGACGACACCGAACCGCGCGATGACAGATGTAGCCACAGGAGGACTCCCGTCCGAGCGGGCTCCCGCGGCAGGCCGAGACCGGCCGCAGCAGCCCTCAGGGGCAGGGGCGGTCTCGCCACTCGCTCCCCGGACGGCCTAGGCGACCGATTGTCTCCGTGCCGCCGGTAGTGCGTGGCGGCCGGTGAGGGCTGTCCGGATCAACGCGTCCCATCGGCACCGACGGCGCCGACATGACTAATTGTGACCAAATCACCACGCGTTGTATTGGGCCGAATGGAGCAACTTGTCCGACTCACCCCGCGACCCATCAGCCGGCGACGTTGTCGCCGCTCGCGGGGCCGCTCGGCGCCGCCCACGACCATGCGTACCCGGTGTCCTCGCACGCGCTCGCGGCCTCGCCGATCGCCAGTGGCCGGAACGTGTCGATCATCACCGCGAACTCCTCGGTGGCGTCCTTGCCGATCGACGCCTCGACGCTGCCCGGCTGCGGCCCGTGGATGAACCCGGACGGGTGCAGCGAGATCGAGCCGGGCTCGATGCCCGCGCCCTTGCGCGACATGAAGTCGCCCTCGACGTAGAACAGCACCTCGTCGCTGTCGACGTTGGCGTGGTTGTACGGCGCCGGGATCGCGAGCGGGTGGTAGTCGAACTTGCGGGCCACGAACGAGCAGATGACGAACCCCGGCCCCTCGAACGTCTGGTGCACCGGCGGCGGCTGGTGCACCCGGCCCGTGATCGGCTCGAAGTCGTAGATGGAGAACGCGTACGGGTAGAGGCAGCCATCCCAGCCGACGACGTCGAACGGGTGGTGCGCGTAGGTGTAGCGGGTGCAGCCGGCGCGATGCCGCACGAGCACGTCGACCTCGTCGGCCTCCACGAGCAGCGGCTCCCGCGGACCGCGCAGGTCGCGTTCGCAGTACGGCGCGTGCTCGAGGAACTGGCCCTTCGCGGACAGGTAGCGCCGCGGCGGCCCGACGTGCCCGCGCGCCTCGACAGCCAGCAACCGCAACGGTTCCGCACCGGTCGGCACCCACCGGTGCGTGGTCGACGTCGGGATGACGACGTAGTCGCCGGTACGCACGTCGAGCGCGCCGAACACCGTCTCGACGGTGGCCTCGCCGCTCTCGACGTACAGCATCTCGTCGCCGGCCGCGTTGCGGTAGAGCGGCGAGGGCTGGTCGGCGACGACGTAGGAGATCCGTACGTCGTCGTTGCCGAGCAACAGCTGGCGGCCGGTGACGGCGTCGACCGAGGCGACGTCGAGCTTGTGGGTGCGCAGGTGCCGCGGCTTGAGCGGGTGGTTGGGCGTCAACCGTTGCGTGGGCTCGTCGACCGCGACCGCGTCGGTGATCGCGGTCGGCAGGTGGCGGTGGTAGAGCAAGGCGGAGTCGGACGAGAACCCTTCGACGCCCATCAGCTCCTCGGCGTACAGCGAGCCGTCGGGCTGGCGGAACTGCGTGTGCCGTTTCGGCGGGATCTCACCGACGGAGCGGTAGTAGGGCATGGGTCAACGCTGCGCTACGGCTGCGCGGGTGTCAACGCCGCGGCCGGTGCGCGTCGCTCGCGGCGCGACGCGAGCCACTGCTTCGGCCACACGATGAACGCCTCCGCCTCCAGCGCCGCGATCGCGACGCGGGGGATCTCGCGGGCGTTGCGGTAGCAGATGAAGCGCGGCTCCCAGACCGGCCGCCACTTGGCGTTGAAGCGGTAGAGCGACTCGATCTGGAACCAGCGCGACGCGAGCAGCAGCAGCTCGCGCCACAGCCGCAGGATCGGCCCGGCGCCGAGCCGGCCACCGCGTTCGAGCGCCGAGCGGAACACCGCGAAGTTCAGCGAGAGCTTCGTGACGCCGAGGTCGCCGGCGGCGCGCAGCGCGGCGACGATGAGCAGCTCGTTGAGGCCGGGGTCGGCGGCGCGGTCGCGGCGCATCAGGTCGAGCGAGAGCCCGTCGCCGCCCCACGGCACGAAGTGCAGGACCGCCGCGAGGGCGTCGTCCTTCGTCGCGGTGACCGCTACGCAGTCGCCGTCGCTCGGGTCGCCGAAGCGGCCGAGCGCCATCGAGAACCCGCGCTCGGTCTCGGCGCCGCGCCAGGCCGCCGCCTGCCTCCGGATGTCGGCGATCTCGTACGGCGTCATGTCCCGCACCCGCCGTACCTGCGTCTTGTAGCCGGCCCGCTCGACCCGCGTGACCATCTGCCGGACGTTGCGCATCGCGCGGCCTTCGAGGCTGAAGTCGCACACCTCGACGACGGCTTCGTCGCCGAGCTCCAGCGCGCGCAGCCCGGCCTCGCGCACCCATACCTCGCCGCCGAGCTCGCTGCAGCCCATGACCGCGGGTACCCAGGCGTGCCGCCGCGACTCGGCGAGGAACGCGCGGATCGCACCCGGCCATGCCTCCGGGTCGCCGATGGGATCGCCGGACGCGAGCATCACGCCGGAGACGACGCGATAGGACACCGCGGACTTGCCGGTCTCGGAGAAGATGACCGCCTTGTCCCGCCGCAACGCGAAGTAGCCGAGCGAGTCACGGCCGCCGTGGCGATCCAGCAGCGCCCGCAACCGATCCTCGTCGTCGGCGCGCAACCGCGCCGCCGGCTCCGGTGCGCGCAGCGCCAGGAACACGGTCACGACCAGCGTCGCCGCACCGAGCGCGAGCAGCACGTCGTACACGACGTCGGCCGCACGCGCGCTGCGGAAGTGCAGCGGCCCGGTGACGCCGACGAGCCCGAGGAGCACGTGGTCGAGCCGGTCGAGGAACGACGGGCCGCCGAGGAGGGCGCCGCCGCGGGCGTAGAGCAGGCCGAGGCCGAGGACGACGGACGACACCGCCATCGCGACGAACGTCACCGGCGCACGCAACCTCGTCGTGGGATCGCCGGCCGCGTAGAACTGTCGATGCAGGACGACGAGCGCGATCGCGAGGACGAACGCGACCACCGCCTCCTCGCCGTCGAGGCCCTTCGCGACGTTCAGCCCGGCGGAGAGCAGCAACAGGGCGACGGCGCCGCGCCAGGCGCGCCGCTTCCGCCGGCGCAGCCCGTGGCCGAGCATCACCAGGAGCAGCCCCGCGACCGCGGTACCGGCGCTCGCGATGTGCGCCCAGGACAGCGGTACGACGCCGGTGAGATCCTTGAGCCGGCTGACCCGCTCGGGCGTGATGGCACTGACGATGTCGACCACGCCGAGCGCCATCGTGAGCAGCGCAATGGCCGTCGGCACGCCGGTCAGCAATCGCGGCGTCGCCGGGACGTCCGTAGCGGGCCGGGTCACGCCCCCATCATGTCGGTTGCCGCCGCGCGGTCGACCGGCGCGCCGGTGGAGGTCGCAATCCGTACGGCGAGCAGCGCGATGTCGTCGCGCAACGTCTGCGGCGACATCCCGGAGAGGACGCGGTCGCACAACGTCTCGGCGGCGGGGTCGGGCTCGGCAGCGATCGTGTCGGAGAGCCGGCGCAGCCGGTCGTCGAGCGAGCCGCCGGGCACCTCCACGAGTCCGTCGGTGAACATGACGACGACCGCGCCGTCCTCGATCACCGCCTCGCCTTGGCTGTGGTCGGCCGCGATCGGCGCGCCGAGCACGACCGACTCGCCGCCGTCCAGCGACTCGACCGAACCGTCGGGGTGGCGCAGCATCGGCGCCAGGTGGCCGGCGTTCGTGTAGGTCAGCCGCCGGCTGCCGTCAGCCTTCGCCGGCTCGAGCACGCCGTACACGACCGTGACGAGCTGAGTGAGCCCGAGTGCGTCGACCAGCCGGTCGAGCCGGGTGATGACGTCGACCGGGTCCGCGCCGTCGATCGCATACGCGCGCAACGAGGCCCGGATCTGCGCCATCGCGCTCGCGGCCTGCAGGTCGTGGCCGATGACGTCGCCGACGACGAGACCGACCCGGCCGCCGGCGACCGGGAACACGTCGAACCAGTCGCCGCCGACCTGCTGACCGGCGCCGCTGGCGAGGTAGCGCGCGGCGATGTCGAGCCCCGGGAGCGTGGGCAGCTGCGGCAGCAACGAACGCTGCAATGTCTCGGCGACCTGGTGCTCCGCGTCGTACAGCGCGAGGGCGGCGTCGCGGCGCCGGGCCGCGGTCTCCACCACGACGGCGACGAGCAGGGCGCCGAGCAGGCCGACGCCGAGCGAGACCCAGGCGGCGCGCGCGGCGAGGCTGCCGACGAGGGGTGTACGCGGGCTGACCTGCGTCAGCCAGTGGGCCGCGCCCGCTTCGAGCGGGACGTTGCGCACCTCGCCACGCAGCGGCAGATGCGGGCTGGTGGCGGTGATGACCTTGGACTTGTCGGGGGTCGGGCCACCGTAGATGGCGACCTCGAGCTCGGCGAACGGCGCCGTCGACGCCTGCCGTGGCGGGCTCACCGCCGGGCCGAGTGCCGACTCGCGGTAGAGCACGGTGCCGGGGGGTGCCGCGGGCGGACCGAGCGCGAAGCCGAGCCGCCGGTCGCGGCCGATGATCGGCGTCGGCACGATGAGGTCGGTGGTGAGCGCCTGGTCGAACGTGGCGCTGCGCATGTCGGTGATGAGCTCACCTTCGTGCAGGCCGTCGCCGGCCGCGGCGAGCACGAGGTAGCCGTTGTGGTTCGGCGCCGGCCGCAGCCAGGCGAACGTCACCTTGCCCGGCGTCGTCTCGGCCGCGTGCTGGGCGACCTGGCGGTAGGCCGTGGTAGAGCCGCTCGAGTAGCGCAGCGCCGCGCCCTGCTCGTCCAGCCCGGCCGGAATGGCGTTGACCGCCTGGGTGAGCAGGAGCTGGATCTCGCTCGCGCGTTCCTTGAGCAGGCGCTGTTCCTGGTCGCGGACGGCGACGTGCACAAGCCAGGTCGCGGCCGCGGTGATGGCCAGCATGACGAAGAGCGCCAACGCGGAAACTGGGCGCAACACGCGGCGCCACGTTGCCTGCTGGGCCATGATCACGAATCATGGCACGACCAAGAGGGCGTGTCCGCTTTACGTCGAAAGGGTTCACCCGCACGGCGTACGGCGTACGACGCGGCCTCGCGGAGTAGCGGCGCGGAGCCCCGTGTCCGGATTGAACGGACGACCGCTCGCTTACAAGGCGAGTGCTCTACCACTGAGCTAACGAGGCGTGCTTGCCTCGGCTGACGACGCGACCGACTTCGTTCTCGGTCGCTTGCGGGCACAAGCCCGCGGCGCTCCCTGCGGCCTCGCCGCTCGCACCGTCAGCTCTCGGCAAGCCGATGGTACGGCGCGAGCCTCAGCTGGCGTCGGCGATGGAGCGCGCCTGCAGGTGCGAGTCGAGCTTGCGCTTGATCCGCTGCAGCGCGTTATCGATCGACTTCACGTGCCGCTGGAGCATCTCGGCGATCTCCTGGTAGCTCTTGCCGTCGACGTAGAGCCGCAGGACCTCGGCCTCGAGGTCGGACAGGACCTCGTCGAAGTGGGTCTGCAAGGCGCGGATGCGCTCGGCCGAGATGACGAGATCGGCCGGGTCGGAGATCGCGCGGGTCGGGATGAGGTCGCCGAGGCAGCGCTCGCCCTCGTCGTCGGAGAGCACCGGCCGCGAGAACGAGACGTAGTTGTTGAGCGGGCCATGCTTCTGCCGGGTCGCGGTCTTGATCGCGGTGATGATCTGGCGGGTGATGCACAGCTCCGCGAACGCGCGGAACGAGGTCTGCAGGTCCGGGTTGTAGTCGCGGACGGCCTTGTAGAGGCCGATCATGCCTTCCTGCACGATGTCCTCGCGGTCGGCGCCGACGAGGAAGTAGGAGCGGGCCTTCGAGCGGGCGAAGCCGCGGTATTTCGTCAGCAGCTCGGCGAGGGCGCGGTCGTCACCGTCGCGCGCGGCCGCGACCAGGGCGTCATCGGCGTCGGCAACCCGAGGGGCCGGAGCTGCCGTCTGGGCGGCAGCTCGCAAGCGAGCGGAACGCACCGGTCTGCGCCCTCCTTTGGGGCTTCCGTGTGGAGCCGAGATGTCATTGCTGCGCACGACTTGCTCCGAAATGTAACGGATGGCCCGTCCGGTGAACATCGGGCTTCGTCACAACAACGAGCGCAGAACCTTGGAGTGACGGGCGACTTTTCCCGTGGTGCGGCCAAAATAAAGGGACGAATCCACCCAGATGTCACATCCGTCACTGTGCTGGATCACGAAAGCCGGCGGCGCCGCGCGATCTCGGCGAGGGCCACTCCGGCCGCGACCGAGGCGTTCAGCGACTCGACCGATCCGGCCAGCGGAATGCGCACCGTGAGGTCGCAGCGCTCCCCGACCAGCCGGGACAGCCCGCGGCCCTCGGCCCCGACGACGAGCACCAGCGGCCCGGTTGCGAGCTCCAGCCCGTCGAGGTCGATCTCGCCGCGGCCGTCGAGCCCGGCGATCATCAGCCCCGCCTCGGCGTACGCCGTCAGCGTCCGGACGAGGTTGCCGGCCTTCGCGACCGGGATCCGGGCGAGCGTTCCGGCGCTCGCCTTCCACGCGGACGCGGTCACCCCGACGGACCGCCGTTCCGGGACGATCAGGCCGTCCGCGCCGAACGCCGCCGCCGACCGCGCGATCGCGCCGAGGTTGTGCGGGTCGGTGACGCCATCGAGGGCGATGATCAGCGGCGCCGCCGACGCTTCCTGCGCACGGCGGAGCAGATCGTCGGGGTGCAGGTACTCGAACCGCCGGGCGGTCAGGGCGACCCCCTGGTGGACCGCGCCGCCGGCCATACGGTCGAGCTCGCCGCGGCTCGCCTCGATCACCGGGACCTCGGCGTCCCCGGCGAGCTTGCGGATCTCATCGATCCGCTGGTCGCGCTCGAGCCCGGTGGTGAGGTAGAGCGCGACCGCCGGGATGCCGGCCCGCAGCGCCTCGACCACCGGGTTGCGCCCGGCGACGACCTCGTCGGGCTGCGGCCCGCGCGACGTACGGCGGGAGGACCCGCCCGCCGCGGATCCAGTGGGCCGGGGAGCCGCCGCGCGCTTCGCCGCGGCCTTGGCCCGGCGCGCCGCCGGATGCCCGGGCCGGTCCTCGGCCTTGGGGGTCGGGCCCTTGCCGGAGAGCTTGCGCCGGCCGTGGCCGCCGGTGCCCTTGCTCGGCCCCTTCTTGCCGGCCATCAGCCGACCCGCCAGCGCGGGCCGGCTGGGGTGTCCTCGATCACGACACCCGCCGCGGCGAGCGCGTCGCGCAGCCGGTCGGCCTCGGCGTAGTCCTTGCGCGCCCGCGCCTCGTCGCGCGCCGCCAGCATCGCCGGCACCAGCGCGTCGACCACCGGCCGCAGCGCACCGTCGGCTCCGGCGCCGGTCGCGAAGTCGTCCGGCGACAGCCCGAGCACCTTGGTCATCGCGCGGACCTCGCCGGCCGCGGTCTCGAGCGCGGCCTTGTCGCCGTCGGCGAGCGCGGCGTTGCCGGCGCGAACGCTCTCGTGCAGCACCGCGAGCGCGCGGGGTACGGCGAGGTCGTCGTCCAGCGCCTCCGCGAACGCCGCCGGCAGCGCGCTCTCCGCGGGCGGCGACACGATCTCGTCGGCGCGCTGAAGGAACCCTTCGATCCGTGAGTACGACGCATCGGCGTCGGCGAGCGCGTCGTCCGACCACTGGATGTCGCTGCGGTAGTGCGCCGACCCGAGCAGGTAGCGCACCGCCTGCGGCCGCGCCCGCGTCAACACATCGGCGACGACGAGGGAGTTGCCGAGCGACTTGCTCATCTTCTCGCCGCCGGTGTTGACGAGGCCGTGATGCAGCCAGAAGCGAGCGAAGCCGTCGCCGGCCGCGACCGACTGCGCGACCTCGTTCTCGTGGTGCGGGAACACGAGATCCTGCCCGCCGCCGTGGATGTCGAACTCCGGACCCAGGTAACGCGTCGCCATCGCCGAGCACTCGAGATGCCAACCCGGGCGTCCCGGTCCCCACGGCGTCGGCCACGTCGGCTCGCCCGGCTTCGCCGCCTTCCATAGCGCGAAGTCGAGCGGGTCGCGCTTCACGCCGGCGTCCTCGGCGGAACGCATCTGGTCCGGCTGCTGCCGCGACAGCGCGCCGTAGCTGTCGAAGGAACGTACGTCGAAGTACACGTCGCCACCGGCGGCATATGCGTGCCCGCGGTCGATCAACCGCTGCATCAGCTCGACCATCTCGGTGACGTGCCCGGTCGCCCGCGGTTCACCGGTCGGTGGCAAGACGTTCAGCGCGTCGTACGCCTGCACGAACAGCCGGTGATGGTGCGTCGCGTGCGCCCACCACGGCACGCCGGCGTGCCCGGCGTCGTGCAGGATCTTGTCGTCGATGTCGGTGACGTTGCGCAGGAACTGGACGTCGTAGCCGGAGGCCAGCAGCCAGCGGCGGAGGATGTCGAACGCGATCGCGCTGCGCACATGGCCGACGTGCGGCGCGGCCTGCACGGTCGGGCCGCAGACATACATCGTCACGATCCGCTCGTCGGCGCGCAGCGGTACGAAGTCGCGCACGTCGCCCGACAAGGTGTCGTGCAGTCGCAACGCCATCAGTCGCGCTCGATCAGCATCGCGAGGCCCTGCCCCACACCGACGCACAAGGTCGCGAGACCGCGGCGCGCGTTCTCGCGTTCCATCCGGCCGAGCAACGTGACCGTGAGCCGCGCACCGGACGCGCCGAGCGGATGGCCGAGCGCGATCGCGCCGCCGTCGGCGTTGACGATGTCCTCGCTGAGGCCGAGCCGGCGTACGCACGCGATCGACTGCGCCGCGAACGCCTCGTTGAGCTCGACCGCGTCGAGGTCGTCGGTCGTCCAACCCGCGCGGTCCAACGCCTTTTCGGTCGCCGGGACCGGGCCGATGCCCATGACGTACGGCGGGACGCCGGCGGACGCGGCGGTCACGATGCGCGCCCGCGGCGTGAGGCCGTGCCGCCGTACGGCGTCCTCGCTCGCGACCACGATCGCGGCCGCGCCGTCGGACAGCGGCGACGACGAACCGGCGGTGACGATGCCGTCGCTGCGGAACACCGTGCGCAGCTTCGCGAGCCGGTCGAGGGTCGTGTCGGCGCGCGGCCCCTCGTCGGCCGCGACCGTGCCCGCTGCCGTCTCGACGGGGAGGATCTCGGCGTCGAACCGGCCGTCTTTCGCGGCGGCAACCGCGCGCTCGTGTGACCGCAGCGCGAACGCGTCGGACTCCTCGCGGGTGATGCCGTCGAGGGCCGCGACCTCTTCTGCCGTCTCGCCCATCGGCAGCGTCGTCTTCGCGTCGAACTTCGGGTTCGCGAACCGCCAGCCGAGGCTCGTGTCGCTGACCTCGCCGGGCCGCGCCCACGGCGTGCCCGGCTTCGCCATGACCCAGGGGGCGCGGGTCATCGACTCGACGCCACCCGCGACGACGACGTCGGCGTACCCGCTGTTGATTGCGGCTGCGGCGGACGCGATCGCCTGCAGCCCGGACGCGCAGAGCCGGTTGACGGTGAAGCCGGGTACGTGGTCGGGCAGGCCGGCGAGCAGCGCGGCCATGCGCGCGACGTTGCGGTTGTCCTCGCCGGCCTGGTTGGCCGCGCCGAGGATCACCTCGTCGACCGCGTCCGGCGCGACCGCCCGGCGGACCGCGTCGGCCACGACGAGCGCGGCCAGGTCGTCGGGACGCACCGACGCGAGCGCGCCGCCGTACTTCCCGATCGGCGTGCGGACTCCACCAATGAGATACGCGGTCATGCACCCATTGTCGGCGAGGTCAGCGCCGGATGACCAATGCGGTCGCGATGGCGGCCAGCCCCTCGCCCCGACCGGTGAGCCCGAGACCGTCGGTCGTCGTCGCGGACACCGACACGTGCGCGCCGACCGCGGCCGACATCGCGGCCTCGGCTTCGCCGCGACGAGTGGCGATGCGCGGGCGTTCGCCGACGATCTGTACGGCGACGTTGCCGACGATCCATCCGTCGCCGCCGAGCAGCCGCACCGTCTCCGTCAGCAGCTGCGCGCCTTCGGCCCCGGCCCACCGCGCGTCGCTGGTACCGAAGACGCTGCCGAGATCGCCGAGCCCCGCCGCCGACAGCAACGCGTCGCACACCGCGTGCGCGGCGACGTCGCCGTCGGAGTGGCCGGTCAGGCCGGTCTCGCCCTCCCATTGCAGGCAGCCGAGCATCAAGGTCCGGTCGTCGGTCGCGAACGGGTGCACGTCGACGCCGATGCCGACGCGCGGCAGCATCGGCAACTCCTGCCGCAGCGGTACGACGTCGCGGTCCGACTCGCTCATCCCATCCCTCTCTCCCACAGCATCTCCGCGACCGCGAGATCCCACGGCGTCGTGACCTTGAAGCCGCGGGGATCGCCTTCGACGGTGAGGACGTCGAGACCCATCGCCTCCACGAGCGCGGCGTCATCGGTGACGTCGAGCGTTTCGGCATCGGCGGTGTCGTGCGCGTTGGCGAGCACGTCGCGACGGAACCCTTGCGGCGTCTGGATCGCGCGCAACGTCGTACGGTCGATCGTCTCGACGACGGCGCCGTAGCCGTCCACTCGCTTGACCGTGTCCGCGAGCGGGATCGCAGGGATGGCGGCCGGCGCTCCGGCCGCGAGCGCCGCGATCACCCGCGCGATGACGTCGTCGGGAGTGAACGGCCGGGCCGCGTCGTGCACGAGTACGGCGTCGACGTCGGCCGGGACCGCGTCGAGGGCGAGCCGGACGGACTGCCACCGGTGCGCGCCACCGGGTACGACGACCGCGCGGGGTGCGCGCCGCCGTACCTCGTCGACGGCTTCGGGCGGAGCCGCGACGACGACGGGATCGGCACCCGCGCGCAGCAGCGCCGCGACGGCATGGACGACGAGGGGTAACGCGCCGACGTTGACCAGGGCCTTGGGCACCAGATGGCCGAGCCGTTCGCCGCGGCCGGCCGCGGGCACGATGCCGGCGACGCGCATCAGTCGACCAGGTGCGCGAACACGAGCCGGCCGTTGGCGGTCGTGACGACGCTGGTGATGCGGACCGCGACCTCGCGGCCGACGAGCTTGCGGCCCTGCTCGACCACGACCATGGTCCCGTCATCGAGGTAGCCGACGCCCTGGCCGGTCTCGCGGCCGGGCTTGATGATCTGCACGCTGACGTCCTCGCCGGTGACCACCGGCGGCCGCAGGGCGAGCGAGAGCGCGTGCAAGTTGAGCACGCGGACGCCCGCAATCGCCGCCGACTTCGCGAGGTTGGTGTCGAGGGTGAGCAGTGCGTAGTTGCGGTCGAGGCAGACGCGGACGAGCTTCGCGTCGACCTCGGGGATCTCGGGGTGGTCGTCGTCGAGAACGTCGATGTCGATGACGGGCTCACGTTGCAATGCCTGCAACATTTCCAGGCCGCGCCGGCCACGCGCGCGCCGTTGCGGGTCGGCGGCGTCGGCGAGGCCTTGCAGTTCGTTGAGCACCGGCTGGATCACGATGGTGCGGCCGTGCAGGAAGCCGGCGCGTACGACGTCGAGGATGCGCCCGTCGATGGCGACCGAGGTGTCGATGACGCGGGGCAAGGACGCGACCGCCTCGGCGCGCGGCGCGACGCCGGTGCGGCTACCGAAGATGGCGAGGACGCCGTCGCGCTTGGCCGCGCCGACCCGGAAGCCGACGTAGCCGAGGACGGCGACGACCGCGCCGAACAGCGGGATCGCGATCAGCGGGTTGGGCACGAAGAACAACGGCCAGGCGATGCCGCCGCCGGTGAGGACGCCGCAGACCAGTCCGAGTGCGCCGGCGAGCAGGGTGTCGGCGGAGACATCGCGCAGCGAGGCCTCGGCGCGGTCGGCGGTCGCGGCGATCGTGCGGCCGAAGATGCCGCCGACGACGAACCCGATCGCCGAACCGATGACGATGCAGATGGCGACCGCGTTGAACGGGCCGAGGACGTTGGCGTGGCCGTTGTCGGTGAAGAACCGCGAGGTCTCGTAGCCGAGGCCGGCGAAGAAGACGACGGTGAACAGCCGGAGGATCTCGATGAGACCGCTCGGCGCCCGGCTACGACCCGTCACGGAAGGCATCCAATCAGGTCGACCCCCGCCGGCGGCGGTTGTCGACTGCGACGTTCGTGGCGGAATCAGCGCCAAGTAACGCCTCGAACGTCACAGTCAACGAGAACGGCGGGGCCGCTTGGGCGTGGACCGGGGAGTCAGCGTGCCGCTGGCAAGGCCGCAGGAGCCGCCGCGGCCTCACGGCCGCAAGGCGACGAGAACGCCGCCAGCGGTGCGCTAGGCGGTGGACCCGGGGGGTCAGCGTGCCGCTGGCAAGGCCGCAGGAGCCGCCGCGGCCTCACGGCCGCAAGGCGACGAGAACGCCGCCAGCGGTGCGCTGAAACCCGGGTCAGGCGGAGAGAACCTCGTCGAGGAGAACCTCAGCCTTGTCCTCGTTGGTGCCTTCGGCGAGGGCGAGCTCGCTCACGAGGATCTGGCGGGCCTTCGCGAGCATGCGCTTCTCACCCGCGGACAGGCCGCGCTCGCGGTCGCGCCGCCACAGGTCGCGAACGACCTCGGCGACCTTGTTGACGTCACCGGAGGCGATCTTCTCGACGTTGGCCTTGTAGCGCCGGGACCAGTTGGTCGGCTCCTCGGTGTGCGGGGCCTTGAGAATCTCGAACACCCGCTCCAGGCCGTCCTGCCCGACGACGTCGCGCACGCCGACGTACTCGGCGTTGTCTGCGGGCACCCGCACGGTGAGGTCACCCTGTGCGACCTTGAGGACGAGGTACATCCTCTCCTCGCCCTTGATCGTGCGGGTCTCGATGGCTTCGATAAGTGCAGCCCCGTGATGGGGGTAAACGACCGTCTCGCCGACCTCGAACGTCATGCGTGTGTTCCCCTTCCGCTTCGTCCAGGTTACCACGTGATCTTCCCCTCCCGCGACCGGTTCCGCGAACAAAACCGCAGGTCAAAGGCCTAATTGGTCCCCCATCGGGTCTTGACAAACCACTCCCGAACGTGCCTGTGCAACCCAGCGGAGCGGCGCGCATACTGAAACCGTGCCGGACGACGCCGCGTGGGCCGACCACTTGGTCGTGCCCGACGACGCGCGCGAGTTGGCTCCGGACGTCGACGCCTACCACCGCGAGCTGCGCGCCGCCCGGCGGGCGCGGCGGTGGGGCTGGTTGACCGGTTCGCGGGTCTGGCAGCGCTGGAGCTTCCCGCTCGGCATGGTCGCCGGCGCCCTGTCGCTGGCGCTGCTGATGTTCGTCCTGCTGGCCTTCGAGAGCGCGCCCGGCCACGCCACCCGGCTCACCGCCGCGCCGCTCGCGACACCGACCTATGCGCCCGGTGAGCGCTACGGCCTGTTGCCGGACACGCCGCTGTCGTCGGCGCCCGCGGGCGCCCGCGGCACCGTACGGTCGGCGAGCGCGCTGCGCCCCGCCCTGGTCGCGCTCGTCCCGATCCCGTGCCAGTGCGCGGACGTCGTACGGGTGCTCGCGAAGCAGGCAGCGGACGGCGGCGTACGGCTCGCGGTCGTCGCGCCGGGCAGCCGCGACGCCGAGGTCTCGGCCCTGCCCGGACAGGTCGGCGGCGTCACCCCCTGGTACGACGCGACCGGCGCGCTGGCCGCGGCGTACGGCGCGAGCGGCGTCACCGTTCTCGTCGTCGACCCGGACGGCGTCGTGTCCTACGTCCAGCGCAACACGACCGCGCAGCTCGCGCGCTCGCTGCCGATCCAGAGCCTGCTGCTGCTCCCGCCGTACGGCGACGGCGGCTGATCCGCGCCGGGGTGCGGTCGCGGGGGCTCGCGCTGCCGCTCGCCGCCCATCCGTTGCCGAGCGCGGCCGTCACGGCATTCGCCGCCGCGACCGGCGCCGCCGCGGGGCTTTCCGGCGGCCGGACCGCACTGCTCGCCGCGGCGATCTTCGCCGGACAGCTCTCGATCGGGTGGGCCAACGACTACATCGACGCTGGACGCGACCGCGCGGTGGGCCGGCGGGACAAGCCGCTCGCTCGCCGCGCTCTGCCGGACGGCGCCGTCGGCGTGGCCGCGGGAGTCGCGCTGCTCGGCGACGTACCGCTCTCGCTCGCCCTCGGCGCGCGGGCCGGGGCGGCACACCTCGTCGCCGTCGGCAGCGCCTGGATGTACGACGCGCTGCTCAAGCCGACGGTGGCGAGCATCGTGCCGTACGCCGTGTCGTTCGGGCTGCTTCCCGTCGTCATCGCGGGGACGCTGCCCGGTGGCCCGCGACCCCGCTTGCTGATCGTCGCCGCGGGCGCGCTGATGGGCATGGCGGCGCACTTCGCGAACACCGTCGGCGACACCGCGGACGACGAGCGCACCGGCGTACGCGGCCTGCCACAGCGCCTCGGGCCGGCGCGGTCGCTGGCCGCCGCGGCGGCACTTGTCGCAGGCGCGGCCGGATGCCTCGTCGCAGTCACCGGCGCCGCCGTTCCCGCGCTCGGCGCCGCCGCGACGGCGGTCGCGATGCTCGGCGTCGTCGGTGCGGTCGCGGGCCGGTCGGAGTCGCGGCGGCTGGCCTTCCGGGCGCTGTTGCTCGCGGTGGCCGGGCTGGTCGCGGCGTTCGTCGTGTCCGGCGGAGACCGGCTCGTGGCGTGAACCTCCCGCGGCGGGCTTGCGAGGATAGGACCGTGAAGCGCGCCCTCGCCGCCACCGTCGCCCTCGCGGCCGCGCTCGCGACCGCGACGGCGTGCGGCGGATCGCAACCCAAGAAGACCCAGGCGCTCGACAACGTCTCGCTACACGGTGCGAAGCCGACGACGTCGCAACCGCGGCCGGACTTCACCCTCACCGACACGGCCGGTCATCGCTACGACTTCGGCAAGCGCACCGAGGGCAAGGTGACGCTGCTCTACTTCGGCTACACCCACTGCCCGGACGAATGCCCGACCTCGATGGCCGACATCGCCGCGGCGCTGCGGTCGGTGCCGCCGGCGGTCGCGTCGCAGGTGACGGTGGTGTTCGCGACCACGGATCCGTGGCGCGACAACGCGAAGGTGCTGCGCGGGTGGCTCGACAAGTTCCGGCCGCCGGAGCCGTTCATCGGGCTCACCGGCAGCCCCGGCGAGGTCGCCGGCGCCGAGACGGTGATGGGCATGCCGATCTCGTCGCGCGAGGCCCCGCAGAAGGGGCAGAAGCCCGGTCAGTACTCTGTGAGCCACTTCGCGGCCGTGATCGTCTACGGGCGCGACGACCGGCTCGCGACGCTCTATCCGTCGGGCGTCGTACCGGCCGACATCGCCGCCGATTTGAAGGTCCTCGTCAAGGAGTGAGGCACGCAGTGGGCCCGATCCGAACGCTCGTCGCCGTGGCGGTCACCGCCGGATCGCTCGCCGGATGCGCGGCCGGCCTGCACGACGAGACGAGCAGCGAGCGGTCCACGCCGTACGTCGGCGGCGCCGTCGCCGGTGGGCTGAAGATCCGCGACGTCGCGGTGATCGCCGCCGCGTCTGATGCGTCGGGTGCGACGCCGTCCGCCTCGCCCTCGCCGGGCGACACCGGTACGACGCAGGGCTCGCTCACCTTGGTCATCGTCAACGACGGCACCGCGCCGGACAGCATCACGGGCGTGCAGGTCGGCGACGGCGGCTCGGTCACGCCGACGGACCCGACCGCGTCCGGCACCGTGAACCCTGGCCAGTCGCTCATCTTCGGCGCCGGTGCCGCGGCCGGCTCGACCGCGCCGGCCAACGACCTGTCGATCAGCGGCCTGTCCGCGCCGCTCGTGCCGGGCACGACGGTCAAGGTGACGATCGCGTTCCAGAACGCCGGCGACGTCGTCGTGCAGGCGCCGGTGCTCAGCGCCCCTGGTTCTTAGCGGCCCTGGTTCTTGACCGCTTCGATCGCCGCCGCGGCCGCGTTCGGGTCGAGGTAGCGACCACCGCGCTCGCGCGGGCGCAACGCGTCGTCCAGCTCGTACACCAGCGGTATGCCGGTCGGGATGTTCAGCCCGACGATCGTCTCGTCATCGATCCCGTCGAGGTGTTTCACCATGGCGCGCAACGAGTTTCCGTGCGCCGTGACGAGGACGGTGCGGCCGGCGCGCAGGTCCGGCACGACCGCGTCGTACCAGTACGGCAGCAGCCGCGCGACGACGTCCTTGAGGCACTCGGTCCGCGGCACGATCTCCGGTGCGAGCTCGGCGTAACGCGGGTCGCCGACCTGCGACCACTCATCGTCGTCGGCGAGCGGCGGCGGCGGGGTGTCGTAGGAACGGCGCCAGATCATGAACTGCTCGTCGCCGAACTCCTCGAGCGTCTGCTTCTTGTCCTTGCCCTGCAACGCGCCGTAGTGCCGCTCGTTGAGCCGCCACGACCGGCGGACCGGGATCCAGTGCCGGTCACAAGCGTCGAGCGCGATGGTCGCGGTGCTGATCGCGCGGCGCAGCAACGACGTGTGCAAGACGTCGGGGAGCACGCCCTGCTCGGCGAGCAACCGGCCGCCGGCGGCCGCCTCGTCGGCGCCTTTCGCGGAGAGGTCGACGTCGACCCAGCCGGTGAAGAGGTTCTTCGCGTTCCACTCGCTCTCGCCGTGGCGGAGCAACACGAGAGTGCCGGTCATCCCGACAACCTACGGGCGGGGTCGGCGAACGAGGCGAAGGCCCGCAGGTTCGCGAGCGACTCGCCGCGCTTGACCCGCCAGTCCCACTCGCGCTCGATGCTGGTCCGGAAGCCGAGCTTGAGCGCCTGGTCGAACCACTCGTCGGAGTACGTCAGCACCGAGCCGAGGACGCGGTCGATGGTGTCCGCGTCGACGGACGACAGCGGAAGGCGGCCGACGAGGTAGACGTCGCCGACGTTGTCGACCGCGAACGACACCGCGAACATCCGCGCGTTGCGTTCGAGCAGCCACTTGTAGAACTCGGCGGCGTTCTCGTCCGGCTTGCGTACGAAGAACGCCTCGATGTGCAGCGAGTGGTCGCCGACGACGAGCCACGTCATCGTCGCGAGCTTGTGCGATCCGGGGAGCTTGACCAGGAACGCACCCGGTTGCGCTTCTTCGTATTCCAGCTCGTGCTCGACCAGCACGTCGCGTACGACGGAGGCGCGATCGGTCATGCCGGCGCCGGCGACAGCGACGACGCGGCCGTGGCATCGGCGTACACCTCGAGCACGCGATCGGCCGTCACCTCCCAGCCGAAGCCGGAGGCGTGCGCGACCGCACCGCGCGAGTAGGCGGCCATCCGGTCGGGGTCACGCAGCAGGCCGGCGATCGCCTCGCCGTAGTCGTGCGGATCGTGGCCGGCGACGAGCAGGCCGGAGCGGCCGTCGGCGACCGCCGTACGCAGGCCGCCGACACTCGCCGCGACGACCGGCGTGCCGCACGCCTGCGACTCGACCGCGACGAGACCGAAGGACTCGGTGTACGACGGGACCACGGTGACGTCGGCGGCGCGGTAGAAGTCGGCGAGGCGCTCCTGATGCACGGGCCGCTCGAACCGGGTGAGGTCGGCGATGCCGAGCGCGCCGGCGAGCTTCTGCTGTTGCTCGGGCTCGGCGAGTCCGGTGCCGCTCGGGCCGCCGACGACTACGACGCGCAACCGGTCGCGCAGCGCCGGGTCGCGCGCGACCATCGACGCTGCCGCGCGCAGCAGCACGTCCGGTGCCTTCAGCGGCTGGATGCGCCCGACGAACAGCAGCACGACCGCGTCGGGTTCGAGCCCGAGCCGCGCGCGGGCGGCCGCGCGGCTGCCGGGCGCGAACACCCGGAGGTCGACGCCGGGCGCGATGGTGACGAGCTTCGCGGGGTCGGCGTCGTACAGGCGGGTCAGCGCGTCGGCCTCGTCGGCCGTCGACGCGATCAGCCGGTCGGCCTCGGCGACGACCTGCGCCTCGCCGATCGCGCGCGCATTGGGCTCGGGGGTGTCGCCGTCGGCGAGCGCGTTGTTCTTCACCCGCGCCATCGTGTGCATCGAGTGCACGAGCGGCACGCCCCAGCGTTCCTTGGCGAGCCAGCCGACCTGGCCGGAGAGCCAGTAGTGCGAGTGCACGAGGTCGAAGTAGCCGGGCTCGTGCTGCGCCTCGACCCGCAGCACGCCGGAGGTGAACGCGCACAGCTGCGCGGGGAGGTCGGTCTTGTCGAGGCCTTCGTACGGGCCCGCGGTGATGTGCCGAACGGTGACGCCGTCGCTGAGCTCGACCCGCGGCGGCAACTCGCTGGAGGTCGCGCGGGTGAAGATCTCGACTTCGACGCCGCGTGCGGCGAGGCGCTTGGCGACCTCGCAGATGTAGACGTTCATGCCGCCGGCATCGCCCGCTCCGGGCTGGTCGAGCGGAGACGTGTGCACCGACAGGGTCGCGACGCGACGCGGGAGGATCACACCCCGCCACCTCCCTGCGCCGGTTCGTCACCGCCAGCGGATCCAGCGGCCGTACCGTCGCGTTCTCCAAGCCCAACCGAGACCCATCCTGCCTGATTCCCCGGGCCCGACGCTCCGTAGGCTCAACGGCATGGGCCGGGGTATCGCCGTCGTCACCGGCGCCAGCAGCGGGATCGGTGCCGCGACGGCCCGCCGGCTCGTCGCCGAGGGGTACGACGTCGTCGCCGCCGCGCGCCGCGCCGACCGGCTCGAACAGCTCGCCGCGTCGATCGGTTGCCGCACGCAGGTGCTCGACGTCACGAGCCCGGAGTCCGTCGCCGCGCTCGCGTCCTCGCTCGACTCGTGCGCGCTGCTGGTGAACAACGCCGGTGGCGCGTTCGGGCTGGCGCCGATCGCCGAGGCGTCCGACGCGGACTGGCAACGCATGTACGACGTCAACGTGCTCGGCACGCTGCGGATGACCCGTGCGCTGCTGCCGGCCCTGGTCGCAAGCGGCGACGGCGTCGTCGTGACCGTCACGTCGACCGCCGGGCACGGCGTCTACGAAGGCGGGGCCGGTTACACCGCCGCGAAGCATGCCGAGCGCGCAATGTCGGAGACGCTGCGGCTCGAACTGTGCGGCCAGCCGGTCCGCGTCATCGAGATCGCGCCGGGGATGGTCGCGACCGAGGAGTTCTCGCTCGTGCGGTTCGGCGGCGACCAGGCGCGCGCCGACGCGGTGTACGCCGGTGTGCCCGGCCCGCTCGTCGCCGACGACATCGCCGACTGCATCGCGTTCGCGGTGACCAGGCCGGCGCACGTCAACATCGACCTGATGGTGGTCAAGCCGCGCGCGCAGGCCGCGTCGCACAAGGTGCACCGCGTGACCGTGGGCGACGCGTGAGCGCCGACCACACTCACGTCGTCAGCAACGGCAAGCGCGAGCTCACCCTCGACGAGCTCGCGCTCATGCAGCCGGGCATGGACCGGCTGATGGCCGAGGTCGGCCCGCGCGCGCACCGGCTCTACTACGCCGCCAAGGCCGGCAACTGGCGGCTCGCCGACTACTTCTTCCGCTCGATGGTGAAGCAGCTGAAGCTGTGCGCGACCAGCCGGCCGAAGTACGACGAGGACATGACGGCGTACCTCGAGGAGGACTGCACCCCGGTGCGTACGGCGCTGCGGGACCGCGACCTTCCCGCGTTCGAGGTCGCGTACGCGCGGATGGTCGAGCGGGCGAACCACTACCACGGGGTGTTCGGCAAGCCGTACATCGTCTGGGTGCTGCCGGCGTCGCCGCCGGACGACCTCGACCTGTCGGCGGGAGCAGACGGGTGACTGTGACGACTCCGCCGTACGCCGAACTGGTCGCGTTCGTGCGCGGCGAGGGCGAGGCGATCGTGTCGGCGAGCCGGCAGGGTCTCGATGCGCCGGTAACGACCTGCGGTGACTGGACGGTCGGCGACCTCTGCCGGCACGTCGGCCGGGTCTACGCCTACGCCGCGCACCTCGTGGAGCACCGGCTGACGTCCGCGAGCGACGTACGGCCGGACCCTCCGGCCGACACCGATCCGGCCGAGTGGGTTGCGGAGACGCTCGACGATCTGGTCGCCGCGCTGGGCGGATGCGACCCGGACACGCCGACGTGGAATTGGTCGGCGTCGTCGCCGCACGTCGCGTCGTTCTGGGCGCGGCGGATGGCGCACGAGTCGGCAGTCCATCGCTACGACGCGCAGCGCGCGTTCGGGGTGGCGCAACCGGTCGACGCCGACCTCGCCGCGGACGGGCTGGACGAGTTCATCGACGTCCTCGCGCCGCGCATCGTGGAGCGCGACAACGTCTCGGACGCGGCGGCGACGTACCGGTTCGCGTCGACCGAGGGCGAGGCGTGGCAGGTCCGGTTCGCCGACGGCGGGATCGCGCGTGCCGACGCCGATGCGGTCGCCGACGTCACGGTGCGCGGGACGACGAGCGCGCTGCTGCTGGCCGTGTACAACCGGGTGCCGTGGACGTCGCTCGAGGTCGACGGTGACGCCGGCGCGCTGGAGCGTTGGTCGGCGAATCTGCGGTTCTAGCTAGAGATTCGACGCGCGGGTGAACTCGGCGTACGCGTGGTCGCTGAAGAGCACGAAGCGAATCTCCTCGACGGTGGTCGCGGTGCTGCGTACGGTGCGGACCGCGATGTCGGCGGCCGACGCCATCGGCCATCCGTAGATGCCGGCGGAGACGGCCGGGAACGCGACGGTGCGCGCGCCGAGCTCGTCGGCGACGCGGAGGGCCTCGCGGTAGCAGGACACGAGCAGATGGCTGCGGTCCTCGCGGTCGTGCCACACCGGCCCGACGACGTGAATCACCCAGCGCGCGTTCATGTCGCCGGCGTCGGACCACGCGGCCTGACCCGTCGGCAGCAATCCGATCCGGTCACGCAGCGCTCGGCGCGCCTCGAGTTGCGCGGGCCCGCCGGCTCGCAGGATCGCGCCGTCGACGCCACCGCCGCCGAGCAACCCGCTGTTCGCCGCGTTGACGACGGCGTCGACGTCTTGCGTCACGATGTCGCCGCGGACGAAAGTGATGTCCATCGGCATCGATTGTGACCGAACCGATTCCGCCGATCGAGGGTCGAACCGGTAGGAGGTGTGTGGGTGTCGGTGCGCCGTGGGCTCGTCGCTTTGGGCGTGGTGCTTGCAGTCGCGGGCTGCACCGGTTCGACGCCGCACCGGGCAGCCGACCCGGTGGCGCCGACGCCGTCGTACACCGAAGGGCCGCGCCACACACCCGCGCCGCAGACCGGGTGGATGCATGGGGTCGGTGTCGACGTCCCGGCACGTTGGCCGCGCGATCTGCTGCGATGCGGGCAACCGGCGGGGACGACGTTCGTCGTCGAGTCGGCAAGTGCCGTGCACACGATGTGTTACGCCCAGCCGGTCAAAGGTGCGCACCCGGACGTGGCGTGGCTCGGCGCGTACCTCCCGCCGCTGCGCCCGGGTACGTCGCTCGGCTTGGTCGAGATCCCGAGTCGCGGTCTCGCCGCAATGACACGGACGACGATCGACGGCGTACGCGCGTGGTCGTGGCAGACCCGCGACTCCCGCACGCATCAGCCGGCGGTGCTCGTCGTCGTACCGGATCGTGCGGTGTTCGTGGAAGTCGCCTCAGCTCATCGCGCGGTGCGCGAGGCGGTCATCGGCTCGATCCGATTCGTTTCCAAGGATCCCGCGACCGGATGTGCGGTCCGGACGACGGTGTACGACACGCCTCCGCCGCATCCGCGGTTGGACGGGCAGCTCGACGTCTCAGGCGCGGTCGGCGTCGTCGCCTGTCACTACGTCGCCGGGTTATTGGAGACGACGGCGACGTCGGTCCCGGCCGCGCAACTGAAGGCGCTCGTGCACGCGATCGACTCCGCGCCGCACATCACGGCGACGCTGGCGCCCGTCGACCAGGGCTGCCAGAGCGTCGACCGCGGCCCGCCGCAGTACAGCGACGACGGCCCGGTCGTGTTGCGGTTCTCGTACGCCGACGGGCACTCGAAGGTCGTCGTCGCGCGCGTGTCCTACTGCACGCGATGGCAGAGCTACCTCTACTCCGGCGACGTCGAACGGCGCATGACCGGTGCGCTGTTGCACGCGCTGCCGCGTGTGCTCGACCAGTTCCCGGACCCCGACACGATGTGATCGGGCCGGCCCGCGCGGCGCCGTCGGCCACACTTGCCTGCATGTCGACGGTGTTCGAGACCGAGCGGCTCGTCGTCACGCCGTGGCGCGACGACCACGCGGAGGCCGCGCACGCGGCGTACTCGCAGCCGGACTTCGTCCGCTACCTCGGCAACCCGGTGCCGCACCCCGACCTCGCGCACACCCGCGCATGGATCGCCCGGCTCGCCGACCACCCGGGCTTCTCGGCCGTCGAGTCCAAGGCGACGGGCGAGCTGGTCGGCGCGGCTATCCTGCAACCGCTGCCCGGCGGCGACGGCGAGTGGGAGGTCGGCTGGCACGTCATGCCCGCGCATCAACGCCAGGGCTACGCCACTGAGATCGGCCGCGGCGCGATCGCGCGCGGCTTCGATCACGTGCAGCTCCACGAGATCTACGCGATCGTGCGGCCGGAGAACGCGGCGTCGCTGGCGGTCGCGCGCAAGCTCGGCATGCAGCCGCTCGGCCGCACCGACCGCTACTACGGCGTGACCGCGGAGCTGTTCGTCATCCGCCCGACGGCCTGACGAGCAACGGCACCAGCAACTCCTCGTCGGTCACGGATCCGTGCTGGCCCGGCATTGCGGCCAGCCGCGGCAGCCGCCGGCGCTCGACCACTCCGGCCGATCCGAGGGACACCGCAACGACGTCACCGATCCGGCTCGCGGCCAGCGTCGAGACCGACGGACCGAACAGCCCGGCACCGATCGCCTCGTCGCGGGTGCCGATCCACCATGCGTCACCGAGCACAGAACGCCACGCCGCCGCGACGTCGTCGGCAGCACCGGCGACGCAGTGCACGTAACGCGCGCGCGGCTCGCCCGCCAGCGCGACGACGCCGTCACGAAGCTGCGGCACGGTGTCCGCGTCGACCTTCGCGTCCTCGGGCACGTGCACCATGCCGTGGTCCGCGGTGACGACCAGCGTCGTCTCCGGCGGCAACCCGGCGGCGAGCCGCTCGGCCAGCCGGTCGACAACGGCGAGCTGCTCCCGCCACGCGTCGGTGTCCGGGCCGCGCATATGGCCGACGAGGTCGAGCGCACTGACGTACACGTACACCAGCGACCGGAAGCCGACGTGCGACGCCTCGACCGCGCGCGCGACCGCATCGCCCTCGGTCAAGGTGCCGCCCCAGCGACCCCCGCGGAGCACGGCGCGGGTGAGGCCGGTGCCGGCGAAGTTGTCGAACGTGCAGATCGACGTCGCGATGCCGGCCGCGGCCGCGCGCTCCCACACCGTCGGCCGCGGTTGCACCACCTCGGGCACCACCCGGTCACGCAGGTCGTCGCCCGCGCCGACCGACCGCCAGGCGAGCCAGTTGACGACCGCGTCGACGTCGGCGACGTACGACGTGTAGCCGGTCAACCCGTGCTCGCCGCTCGCGAGCCCGGTGCCCAGCGACGACAAGCTGGCGACCGTCGTCGCGGGGAAGCCGGCGGGGATCGGGCGGCCGGACATCGAGGCGAGGAACGGCGCCACGTCGGCGTGTCGCTGCAACTGCATCCAGCCGAGGCCGTCGACCAGGAACACGCACGCGCGCGGCGCCGCGCCGAGGCCGAATCGGTCGATCTCGTCGGGCACGCCGAGCGCGGCGAGCAGCGACGTACCGACGTCGGCCAACGTCCCGTCGGCGTACGGGATCGTGAGTCCGGTCATGCCGGAAGTCGCAGCCGCAGCCGGCGAAAACCCTTGCCTTTGTTCTCGATTTTGACGATCTCGAGTCCGCGAATGAACGACGTCGACGCGACATGAGTACCCCCGTCGGCCTCGACATCGAGACCGACGATGTCGACCAGCCGCACCTGTTCGAGTCTCGTCGGCAGCAGGTCGCGCGCGGCGACCGCGACCTGCTCGATCGCGAACGCCTCGGCGGCCGGAACCTCGCGTACCTCGATCGCGCGGTCGGCCGCGATCTCCGCGAGACACGCCTCCTGCACCCGGTCGCGAAAGCCTTCAGGTACCTCGGGCAGGTCGAAGTCCATGCGTCCTTCGAGCGGCTTCATGTCGGCGCTCGTGACCGGCAGCCGCCAGTCGCGATAGATCACGCCGTTGAGCAGGTGCAGCGCACTGTGCGTGCGCATGAGCGCCGTACGTCGCTCGTCGTCGAGCGCGCCGCGTACGGCGGTCCCGGCGGGCGGCAACGGATCACCGTCGACGAGCAGCAGGTAAACGTCGTCCGCGGTCTTGCGCGCGCCGGTGATCCTCGTCCGTACGCCGCCCCAGACGAGCACGCCCTCGTCCGGCGGCTGGCCACCACCGCCAGGGAAGAACGCGGACCGGTCGAGGACGATCCCATCCTCCGGATCGCTCGACAGGACGGTGGCGTCCCACTCGCGCAGGGTCGCGTCGGTCAGCTCCAGCCGGAGGGTGCCCACGTTTGGGAGATTACGTGGCGTGGGACGATCGGCTCATGCCCCTCGTGCTGCTGCGTGGCGGCTCTCGCGACGGCGAGAGCACGACGGTCGACGAAAGCGTCGAGCGCCTGCTCGCCGCCTCGCAAGCCCCAGGCCTGATCGACATCTACGACCGCACCGAAGAGCTCGAGCATGTCGCCGGCAACGACGAGGACGCGCTGGTCTACGTCTTCAGCGGCCAGGAGTCGGCGGCCGAAGTCCCGGTCGCCAACCTGCACATGCCGCACACGCCCGGCTACGCCTGACGGACGGCGGGCCGCACGTCGAGCAGGTAGACCAGCGCGGCGATCAGACCGAGCACGGCGAAGAAACCGCCGAAGGTCGTGACCACGGCGACCGCGAGGATCACCGTCCAGATCACCTTGGTCTGCTTGCCCGCCATGACGAACGCGCGCTCCGGCACCGTGAGGCAGTCGATCAGCGCGAACACCTTCACGATCAGCATGCCGACGAACAGCACGAGGAACACCCCGCGCAGCGGAAGCAGTGTGTACGAGCCCATGACCCCTCCCTGACCAAGACACCGTATGCCGACTGGGAGACTCGAGGCGTGCTTCCGATCACCGCCGACGGGATCCGGTTGTTCCTGCATGTCCTCGCGGCGACGGTCTGGGTCGGTGGGCAGATCACCCTCGGCGCGCTGGTGCCGGTGCTGCGCGGCGCCGGCGCGGACGTGCCGCGCGCCGCGGCGCGGGTCTTCGGCCGGATCGCCTGGACCGCGTTCGCCGTCCTCGTCCTGACCGGGATCTGGAACATCGCCGCGGCCGACCACACGAACGCCGACGGCTACCAGGTCACCCTCGGGCTCAAGCTCGCCGCCGTGCTGCTGTCCGGCGTCGCGGCGTACGCGCACCAGCGGGCGAAGTCGCGCGTCGTCCTCGCGGTCGGCGGCGCGGCCGCCGCGCTGTTCGCCGTCATCGCGGTGTTCCTCGGCGTCGTCCTCGTGGAGCACTGATCACGGCGCGTGCTGGCGTTCCCAGTCGCGCGCCATCGCGATGCGCTCCGGCGCGGACGGGTGATCGAAGAACAGCACGTACAGCACCTTCGACGGCCGTAAGTCGTCCAGTCCGGAGACCGCGAGCCCGCGTTGCGCCGCGATGAACGTGTCCGGATCATGGGTCAGCTGCAGCGCGTGCGCGTCGGCGCGGGCCTCGATGTGCCGGCTGATGAGGTTGGTCAGCGGGCTGACCGCGAACCCGACCACTGCGTACGCCGCGAGCAGCAACGGCACCGACCGCGCCCGCGCGACCCGGTCACCGGCGAGCAGGAACAGCGCGCACATCGCCGCGGCGACCGCGAGCGCGCCTTCCATCGTTCCGGTCAGGAC
>Ga0157369_10000671_pt1 | contig 44072 bp, 34 predicted proteins | sample C25metaG_FD_113461 | JGI IMG/M metagenome (GOLD analysis project Ga0157369, IMG submission 113461) | Corn rhizosphere microbial communities from Kellogg Biological Station, Michigan, USA - C2-5 metaG | ecosystem: Host-associated > Plants > Roots > Rhizosphere > Soil | place: USA: Michigan... | reverse complement strand
TCCTCGTCGGGTATCGCGGCGAGCTCGGCGAGCCATGCGTCGGCGGTCGAATCGCTTGGGGCGCGATAGTCGCCGCGCGGCGATAAAGACCCGCCGGAGCCGACTTTCGGGCCGTTGGGCAGACAGCTTCGCTTGAATTGCTGCCCACCGAAAAAGCGCTGGAGAAACACGCCGAGCCAGGCTTTGATCGCACCGATTTCATAGCTGTGCCGCTTTTCCTCCGGCAAGTCGGGCCATGGCCCAACCGCAGCGTCATGCCACGCCGTCCACGCCAGAAAAGCGACTTTCGACGGCCGGTAGCCGAAGCGCAGCACATAGTAGAGATTGAAATCCTGCAGTTCGTAGGGGCCGACTTTGTCCTCCGTGCGCTGAATGTCGCCGGCTTCTCCCGCAGGGATCAGTTCGGGGCTGATCTCGGTGTCGAGGACATCGAGCAAAACGGCGCTGGCCGCATCGCTCAATGAACCCCATTGCGCGCTGCGGCGGATCAAATATTGAATCAACGTCTTCGGCACGCTCGCGTTCACGCCATAGTGCGACATTTGATCGCCGACCCCGTACGTGCACCATCCGAGCGCGAGCTCGCTGAGGTCTCCGGTGCCCACGACGAGCGCACCGTATTGATTAGCCATCCTAAACAAATGACTCGTGCGCTCGCCGGCCTGCACGTTCTCGAACGTGACGTCGTGCACCGGTTCACCGTTCGCATAGGGGTGGCCGATATCCTCCAGCATGCGCAGGCAACTCGGGCGAATATCGATTTCGCGCGCCTCGCAGCCCAGCGCGGCGACCAGGCGTCGCGCTTGATCGAGCGTACGCGCGCCCGTGCCGAAACCGGGCATGATGCAACCGATGACCGCCGTGCTGGGCAACCGCATCGCCTGAACGGCGCGCATGCACACGAGCAACGCCTGAGTGGAATCGAGGCCCCCCGAGATACCGATGACAAGCCGGGACATGTTCGCCGCACGCATTCTCGTGACGAGTCCCTGCACTTGGATGTCGTAGATCTCGCGGCAACGCTCGTCCCGGCGCGCAGGGTCCGAGGGAACGTAAGGGAAGCGTTCGTACGTGCGCGCGAGCGGCAGGCGAATCGTGCGCGGCAGCACGGCGGGTACCGCTACCGTGCGGAAGCGCGCGCAGGCATCGCGATGCGCGTGCGCCGTATCGCCGAACGTCGTTTGCCTCATGCGCTCGCTGTTGAGCCGATCAAGATCGATATCGGCGACGACGCATTGCGGGGCATCGAGAAAGCGACGAGTCTCGACGAGCGCGTTCCCGTTTTCATAAACGACGCCATGACCGTCCCAGGCAAGATCGGTTGTCGATTCGCCGTACCCCGCCGCGCTGTATGCGTAAGCTGCCAAGCACCGCGCCGATTGATCGCCGACCAGCGCGCGGCGAAAATCGGCCTTGCTCACGGTCACGTTCGATGCGGACAAATTGAGCAAAATCGTGGCGCCGGCCAAAGCCGCGAACGACGACGGGGGCACCGGAACCCATAAGTCTTCACAGATCTCGACATGGAACGCGAGCAGCGGTTGCTGTTCGAAGCGAAACAGCAGCGCGCTGCCGCACGGAACATCCGCCTGCCCCGGTAGCGAAATAGATTCGCGTAGCAAACGATCGCCGGGCGCGAACTGCCTCGGCTCGTAAAACTCCCGATAGTTCGGCAAATAGGTCTTGGGCACGACCCCGAGGATCCGCCCTCGATGGATCACCGCGGCGCAGTTGAAGAGCAAGCCGTCGATCTCGAGCGGCAAACCGACGACCACCACCGATTCGACTTCGCACGAAGCAGCCGCGACGTCGCCGAGCGCGGCGAGGCTCGCATCGAGCAACGCTCGTTGATGAAACAGATCGTCGCAAGCGTATGCCGACAGGCCGAGCTCGGGGAACAGCGTCAATGCCGCGTGGCGCGCTTCGGCTTCTTGCATGAGCGCGATCGTTTCCTTGGCGTTCGAAGCAGGGTCGGCCACATGGGTGCGAGGCACGGCGACCGCGATGCGAGCGAAGTTGTGCCGGTACAAATTGAAGAAACTCGGTCCATCGGTCATTGCGGGTCCCCCACGGTCGAAACGGCGAAATCGGCTAGCCGAAAGCGGCGTTCGGCGCCACGGACGGCGCGGTGCGTCGCCCGTGAACATCCAATGCCTCTCGGCTTGCGCGCGACTCCCAAGAGCGCTCCCCGTATTGATAGCAGATCGGGGCATTGGATGCTGCGCGGACGCGTTTTCGCATCGCGCTAGGTCCGGCGGGCCGCGCCGTCGATCGGCCGTTGGCGCCCGTCGTTGACCGCTGGGGCTGGTAAGCACACGCACCAAAAAAAAGGCCGAACGAATCGTTCGGCCAAATCGCCTCGTCAGTCGGAGATCGATGCGGGCCATGCCCGCGAAGAAGGTGGGAGCGGCCGGGCGATGGTGCGCCCGGTACGCTGCCCGGTAATAGTTGAAATCAGGCGCCGGTGTTCGCCTTAGTGCACCCGGCGGCTGCGACGCAGGTGATCGAACAAAACGGCGAGCAACAAAATACCGCCGCGAATCAAATACTGATAGAACGTCGGCACGTTCAAGAGACTCATTGCATCTTGTACCGAACCCATGATCAGCACACCGACGAGCACGCCCGAGATCGTGGCCACGCCGCCCGTGAGCGACACGCCGCCGAGCACGCACGCCGAAATCACCCCCAGTTCAAGCCCGACCGACGTCTTCGGATCGCCCAGGCTCATCCGCGACGCGAGCATGACGCCGGCGAATCCTGTCACCAGCCCTTGCAAGACGAACACGACGATCTTGATGCGCGTGACGGGCAAACCCGCCAGCAGGGCGGCTTCGCCATTGCCGCCGACGGCGAGCACATTCTTGCCGAACACCGTCTTGCGCAAGATGAACCCGAACAAGACGAAGCCGACGATGTTGCTCCAAATCGGGTAGGAAATGCCGAGGAACGAGCCGCCGCCGAGATCGAAGAAGCGTTCTTCCGAAATCATGACGGCGTCGCCGTTCGACACGATGAAGGCAAGGCCGCGCACGACTTCCATCATGGCGAGCGTCACGATCAACGAATTGATGCGATAGCGCGCCACCAACACGCCGTTGACTAGACCGACGGCGCCGCCCGCGAGCACGCCCGCCGTGACGCCGAGCAACACGCTATGCGTGACGGTGATCAGCGTGGACGCGACGACACCGGAGAACGCCACGATCGAAGCCACGGAAAGATCCACTTCGCCAAGCGCCAGCACGAACATCATCGTGACCGCGATCGAGCCGATCAACGTGACCGACAGCAGCAGGCCCTGCATGTTGCGGCTCGTCAGGAAGTCGGGCACCGTGAAGCATAGGACGACGAACAGAATCGCGAACACCATGACGATGCCGGATTTGTTGAGCAGCCGCCAGGTTTTCGCCGCATAGGCGGCCGGCCCGCGCGCAGCGGGTTGCGAAAGGGTTTGAGGTTGTTGCATGGTCTCGTCTCGTTCTTTGCCGCTTGCTGCGCGGCAGGAAAATCAGTAGTGCGAATGAATCGGTGAAGTCGATGCGTCAGCGGGGCAGCGCAAGCTTGATCAACTGATCGGGGGTAGCTTGCTCCTTGGGCAAATCGCCCACGACGCAGCCTTCCTTCATGACGATGATGCGATCGGCAACGCCGATCACTTCCGCCAAATCGCTCGATACGAGCAGCACGGTTCTGCCCGCTTCCGCAAGCCCGTAGAGCAGATCGTAGATTTGCGCGCGAGCGCCGACGTCGATCCCGCGCGTGGGCTCGTCCATGACGAACACGTCGATCTGCTCGGCCAGCCAGCGCGCCAGAATCACCTTCTGCTGGTTGCCGCCCGAGAGCGTGCCGATCGGCGTATTGCCGTCGCGCGTCTTGATCGACAGTTTCCCGATGTACTCGTCCGTCACCTCGCGCTCGCGCCGCTCGTTGAGCAGCCAACGAGCGAAGCTCGAATGGCGCCGCGCGCTGATGTTCATGTTGTCGGCCACCGACGCGATCGCGACGATCCCTTCCTGCTTGCGGTCTTCCGGGCACATGGCGATGCCGGCCCGCACGGCGGCGCGCGGCGTGCCGAAGCGCCTGGCGCGGCCATCCAATTCGATGTGCCCGGCGCTCGGCCGCACGGCGCCGCACACGAGCTTCATCAGCTCGGAGCGCCCCGCGCCGACGAGGCCGAAGAAGCCGAGGATCTCGCCGCGCCGCGCGCTGAACGAAACAGGTTGCGCCAAGCCCGGGCCGAGCAACGCTTTGGCTTCGATGCGCACGTCGCCGATGGGGCGCGCGCGATAGCCGTAGACATCGCGGATCGAGCGTCCGACCATCGAACTGATCAAACGATCGCGGTCGAGCCCATCGACCGAGTCGAACGTCTCGATCGAGTGACCGTCGCGAAACACGGTGACGCGGTCGCACAGTTCGTAGACCTCGTCCATCCGGTGCGTGACATAGATGATGGCGCGGCCCTCGGTCCGCAGGCCGTTGATGATCTTGAACAACTGCGTCGTTTCGCGCGCCGAGAGCGAGCTCGTGGGTTCGTCGAAGGCGATCACGCGCGCATCGCGCATGAGCGCCTTGCCGATCTCGATCATTTGGCGCTGCCCGATCGAAAGATCCTTCACTTGCGCGCGCGGATCGATGCGCTCGCCCAAACGTTCGAGCGTCTCGGTGGCGCGCTCGATCAACGCTCGCTCGCTGACCACGCCAAGACGGCTCGGCAACTGGCCGAGCATCAGATTCTCGGCCACGGTCAATTCCGGAACCAGATGCAGTTCCTGGTAGATGATGGCGATCCCGGCTTCGATCGCCGCCTTTGTGCCGGAAAAGTGTTGCTCGACGCCGCCGAGCGTCAACGTGCCCGACTGCGGCACGTTGACGCCCGAAAGCACCTTGAGCAGCGTCGACTTACCGGCGCCGTTCTCACCCATCAAGCCGTGCACTTCGCCGGCGCGTACCGCGAACGACACACGATCGAGGGCGAGCACGCCGGGAAAACTGACGGTGATCCCGTCCAGCTGCAGGTATGACGAAGCCGGATCGGCGTTCGTCGCGTCCATGCGGCTTGCGCCGCTCTCTACCGTAGCATCGTTCGCGTCATGCATGACGTTTAAATCCCCAATTCCTTACGGACGTCGAGCCAGTTGGTGCGCGTCATCAGCTTGCCCGTGGTTTGCGTATCGGCGGGCGGCTGCTTGCCCGTCTTGATCCACTGCACCAAATTCTCGGCGCTGTCCTTGCCGTGGTTTGTCGAGCTCACCGCGATCGTGCCGTAAAAGCCCGTCGGTTCCTTCTTCTGGAACTCGGCGAATGCTTCGCCCGCACCGTTGATGCCCACGCCGATCACGTCGGCCGACGGAATATGCAACTGCTCCGTGGCGCGCACGCCGCCCAGCACCGATTCTTCGTTCAGCGCGAACACCACCCACTTCTTGATGTTCGGGTGCTTCGACAACACCGGCGAAGCGGCCACGAATCCGCCTTCGTCGTCGGTCGTCTTTTGCGGCGCATCGAAGATGTTGTCCTTCTTGAAGCCGTTAGCGAGCAGCGTTTGCGTCGCGCCGTCCGTGCGCAGCTTGGCCGTCGGCAGTTCATAGTCGGAGATGCGGATCGCGCCCACTTCCTCCGGCTTCCAGCCGCGGCGCTTCATCTCGTCGGAGATCGCCTGACCCACTTGATTGCCGATCTTGAATGCGGACATGCCCAGGTGCGGCACATCGGCAAGCGGCTTGCCCGCGGAATCGACGAGTTGATCGTCCACCGTGACGAACTTCATGCCGTACTTCTTGGCGCGCGCCTGAATCGCCGGTCCGAGCCGCACGTCCGGGGCGCAAATGACGAAACCCTTCGCACCCTGCGCGCCGAGGTTGTCGATCGCGCTCAAGACGCGCTCGCCATCGGGCGTGCCGATGTTGACGACCGAGAAGCCCTCGCTCTTGCCCAGCGCGGTGGCGGCCTTTTCTTCGTTGATGAACCACGCCTGCTCGGGCATCTTCACCAGGAAGCCGATTTTCAAGGGCTCGTCTGCATGGACGCTGAGCGGGACCGCGAGGGGAGCGGCCAAAAGAGCGGCCATCGTGGCACGCAACGTGAAGCGGCGAAGCTTGCTGGTCATACTAGTCTCCTTCTTGTCGGTCTCAGTGGACCGTGTTGTGACTCGAAACGAATCGTAAAAATTAGTAGTCCTAAACAACTGCCTGCGTGCCCCTGAGAACGGGCTCGTTCGAGCCCCGGCAGGCGATACGACGGCGAGGAAGCGGTGGCGAGACCGGGCCCGATCCGGCCGGTTCGATCCGACGACCGGCTCGGCCTTGGAATCGCCCCCGCAATTTATTCGACGAACGGTTCGAGGCTCTCCCGTCTTCCTAGCAGGAAGGCATCGGCGACGATGCCGAGCGGGCGCACGTCCACATCCCGCTCGCCGCGCTCGATCAGATTGCGCCAGTGAGCATAGAGGGAAGGGTACTCATGCACCGCGCCGAGCGCGACTTCGCGGCCGTCGATATGCAGGCGATTGCCGCCCTGCGAGAGCAGCAGGACGCCGTCGGCCGTTTTGACCTCGATCTCCCACAGCTCTTGCGGCCCATGGCGCCAATCGAACTCGACATGCACCGGTACGCCCGCCGTGTCGAACAGTTCGAGATCCGCCGAAATCGGCATTTGCCGGTTCGACGGAATGCCGAGCGTCGACGACACGAGCGCGAGCTCGCGCGGCATGATCCAGGTGACGATCGATAGCGCGTTGATGCCGGGATCGAACACACCGAGTCCGCCCGGTTCCCAAATCCACGTTTGCCCTGGGTGCCAACGGCGTACATCCTCTTTCCAGCGCACGTTCACCGAACGGATGTCTTGCGTGGCGAGCCAAGTGCGGGCCGCCTCGACGCCCAGCGCGTGCCGCGAGTGCCAGCTCGCGAACAGCGTCAGGCCCGCGCGGCTTGCCATTTGCTCGAGCGCGCGCACCTCGCTCAAACAGCCGCCAGGCGGCTTCTCGAGCATGACGTGCTTGCCGGCGGAGAGCGCCGTGCGGGCCTGCGCAAAGCGAGGCAGCGGGGGGGCGCTCAGCGAGACGGCTTCGACATTGGGCTCCGCGGCCAGCAGCGCTTCGAGCGTGGGGTAATTGCGCACGCCTTCCACGCTGGCATTGCGGCTTGCGCAGGCGACCAGCTCGAAGCGCGGGTCGGCCGCGATCGCCGGCAAATGTTGGTCACGCGCAATCTTGCCGATGCCGACCAGCGCGATAGAAATCTTCTTCATCTGAGCCTCGGCGGTCACAAGCCCCAACGCAGCGCGAGCGGGTTCGCCTCACGGGCGAGTTCCAGCAGCTCGGCGCGGGTGGCTGGCGCGAGCGGGTCCAACGGACGGCGCACCGCGTCGCTCTTGATCACGCCGCCTTCCTTCATTACCGTCTTGGCCGCACGCAAGCCGCATTGGCGGTTCTCGTAGTTGATGAGCGGCAGGATCCGCGCATAACCGGTACGCGCTTGGTCGCGACGGCCCGCACGATGATCGTCGAACACGGTACGAATCAGATCGGGCAGCAGCGCGCTCGACATCGTGCCGGTCGCGCCGGCATCGAGGTCCGGCAACAAGGTGATGGCTTCTTCGCCGTCGAACGGCCCTTCGATCGCATCGCCGCCCGCGGCGATCAGCGCGCGCAGCTTGGCCGCCGCCTGCGGCACTTCTATCTTGAAGTAGCGAACCAGGGGCAGCTCGCGCGCGATCTTCACGAGGAACGGCACGCTCAACGTCACGCCCGAAAGCGGCGCGTCTTGGATCATGACCGGCACATTCGCGGACGCCGCGACCTGCGCAAAGAAGTCGAACATTGCGTTTTCGTCGACACGCAGCGCCGCACCATGGTACGGCGGCATCACCATGACGATGCTGGCGCCGGCGGCAGCGGCGCGCTGCGCGCGCTCGGCTGCGATCTGGGTGCTGAAGTGGCTGCACGTGACCATCACCGGCACGCGCCCGGCCACGTGTGTCAAGCACAAATCGATCAGCACGTCGCGCTCGGCGTCGGTCAGGAGAAACTGCTCGGAGTAGTTCGCGAGAATGCAGATGCCGTCAACGCGTTGATCGATCATGCAGTCGAGCACGCGGCGCTGGCCGTCGAGATCGAGTTCGCCGGTTTCCGTGAACGGCGTTGGTGCGACTGGGAATACACCCGAGAAAGGGCGGGTCGATACGGTCACTATTCGTACTCCTAATAAAAACTATCCATGCATCCGGTTCAGGCGCGTCAGGCGGGCGCGCAGCCCGAGCGGGGCGGTGCCGCCCTGTTCGTCCGCGTCACCGCGCTTGGCGGGATCGCACACGGTCGTGCTGCCGAGCCCCGAGCCATTCGACTTGCGCCGCGCCGCTTGCCGCTCGATCACGCGCTGCAGCAGGCAGAACACGCAGAGCAGGGCGCCGATCACAATGCGGGTCCACCACGAGCTGAGCGTGCCGTCGAACGTGATCAGCGTTTGGATCGTGCCGAGCACGCCCACGCCGAACACCGAGCCGATGATGTAGCCGACGCCGCCGGTCAGCAGCGTGCCGCCGATGACGCTCGCCGCGATGGCGTCCAGTTCCATGCCTTGGCCTTGCAAGCCGTACCCCGACAGCACGTACAACGTGAAGACGAGGCCGCCGAGCGCCGAGCACAGACCGCCCAACGCGTAGACGCCGACTTTCGTACGCGCGACGGGCAAGCCCATCAGCAATGCCGATTTTTCGTTGCCGCCGAGCGCATACACGTTGCGCCCGAAGCGCGTGAAATGCGCCACATAAATCGCAATCGCAAGGGTTACGAGGGCGATCAACGCGCCTGCATTGAGCGCGCCGCCGCCGATCGGCAGGCTATAGCTCGCCACGGCGTGAAACGACGGCTCGCTGATCGTGATCGATTGCGTGGTGACGAGAAAGCACGCTCCACGCGCGAGAAACATGCCGGCGAGCGTCACGATGAACGGTTGGAGACGCAAGTAGTGGATCAGTGCGCCCATCGCCGCGCCATAGGCCGCGCCGATCGCGAGCACGAGCGGCGCCACGGCCCAGATCGGCCAATGCCAGCGTTCGGCGCAAACGGCGCACACGATCGTCGTGAAAGCCACGACCGCGCCGACCGACAGGTCGATGCCGCCCGACAAGATCACGAACGTCGTGCCGATGGCGACGATGAGCAAGAAGGCGTTGTCGACGAGCAGACCGAGCAGAACCTGCATCGAGCCGAAGCCGGTATACATGAACGAGCCGAAACCGAACAACGCGGCGAACAGCGCAATCGTGACGACGATCGGCAGCGTGCGGGGATCGAGAAGACGACGAATGAACGCGCTCATTGCACCTCCGTGCGGGCGCGAGTGGAAGAAGCCGACGCTGCGAGCCGCGTTGCCAGTTGAGCCAGCAACTCGCGCGCACGCGCCGATTGAATGACGCTCACCACGAGCACGACGATCGCCTTGACGACCAGCGTCGCTTCCGGCGGCACACCGATCGAATACGTCGTGTAAGTGAGCGTCTGAATGATGAGCGCGCCGAGCACCGTTCCGATCAACGAGAAGCGCCCGCCCGCGAGCGACGTGCCGCCGAGTGTCACGGCGAGAATCGCGTCGAGTTCGAGCAGCAGACCGGCGTTGTTGCCGTCGGCGCTGCGCACGTTGGAACTCGCCAAGATTCCGGCGATCGCCGCGGTCAGCCCGCAGAACACGTAGACGCCGAAGACGATCGCGCTGGAGCGCAAGCCGACCAGCCGCGCCGCGACGGGATTGACGCCGATCGCGCGCACCAGCAAACCGAGCGCCGTGCGGTTGACGAGCAGCGAGGTGACCACGACGACGATCAGCGCGATCCAGACGGCACAGGGGACCATCGCGATGAAGCCGTCACCGAGCCGCAGGTAGCCGCGTGCGCCGATCGGAATGATCTGGCCGCCCGTGAGCAATTGCGCGACCCCGCGCCCGGCCACCATCAAAATCAGCGTTGCGATGATCGGTTGCATGCCGACGAAGGCGGCGAGCAGCCCGTTCCATGCGCCGGCCAGCAAGCCGACGCCCAGTGCGGCCGCCAGTGCGAGGCCCAAGCGGTTCGGATCGTCCGCCAACAACACGGCGGCAGTCGCCCCGGCGATCGCGACGACCGTGCCCACCGAGATGTCGATGCCCCGGGTGGCAATGACGAGCGTCATGCCGAGCGAGACGACGACGAGCGGTGCCGCGCGATTGAGAATGTCGATCGGCGCGCCGAACAAGTGTCCGTCGAGCACCGTGATCGCAAGGAAGTCGTGCCGGTGTACGACATCGAGCGTAAATAGCAGCAGGAGCGTGACGATCGGCCAAAGCAACGGATGGCGCGCGATCGTCTGCAACAAACGCGCGTTCATGCTTGGCCTCCGGCAATGAGTCGATACACTTCATGCTCGTCGAGCGCATCGCCCGAGAGTTCGGCAACTTTACGTCGATCGCGCAACACGGCGATACGGTCGCTCACGCGCAGCACTTCGCCGATCTCCGAAGAAATCAACAAAATGCCGAGCCCTTTCGCACATAGCTGCATGACGCGATCCATAATTTCGAACTTCGCGGCGACGTCGATGCCACGGGTCGGCTCGTCCAGAATCAACATCTTCGGGTCGATTGCGAGCCAACGCGCGAGCACCACCTTTTGTTGATTGCCGCCGGAGAGCAATTCGATCGGCTGCTCGATGTCGCGCGCGCGAATCCCGAGCGCCTTCACATAGTGCTCCGCGATACGCTTCTCTTTGGCGCGGCCGAGCGGGCGCCACCAGCCCATTTTGGCTTGGAGCGCGAGCACGATGTTCTCGCGGATCGACAGCGCCGCGACGATCCCTTCCTTCTTGCGATCCTCGGGGCAATAGCCGATGCCGTGCTTCACCGCGTGGCGCGGCGAGCCGAGCTTCACAGGCACATCGTCGACGGTGATCGTGCCGGTATCGGCGCGATCGGCCCCGAACAAGAGCCGTGCGGTCTCGGTGCGTCCCGAGCCGAGCAATCCGGCGAGCCCCACGATGCGCCCCGATTCGAGCGTCAAATCGATGGGCTGCACCGCACCGCGCCGGCCAATGCCGCGCATATCGAAGCGCGGCGACGCGCGTCCGGCCGCGGCCGCGCTTGCCGCGTCGGCCGCCGACGGCGAACGTCTACGTTCCGCCGACACCGGAACCTCGCCGACCATCTTGCGCACCAGTTCGTCGACCGGCAAATCCTTCGCCAAATACTCGCCTTCGCGTTTGCCGTTGCGCATCACGGTAATGCGATCGGAAATGGCGTACGTCTGCTCCAAGAAGTGCGTGACGAACAGGATCGCGATGCCCGACTGCTTCAACTTGGTTAGGACTTCGAACAACTTCGCCACTTCGGAATCGTCCAGGCTCGAGGTCGGCTCATCGAGGATCAGCACGCGCGCGTCGACGCTGACCGCGCGCGCGATCGCCACCATTTGCTGCACGGCGATGGGGTAGGTATCGAGCGACTGTGTGACGTCGAGCGAAAGATTCAACTGCGCGATCGCCTCGCGAGCGCCCGCGTGAATCGCCTTCCAATCGATCGCGCCGCGGCGCCGCGGCTGGCGCCCCGCAAAGATGTTTTCGGCGACCGAGAGGTTGGGGCACAGATTGACTTCCTGGTAAAGCGTGCGAATCCCGGCCGCTTCGGCTTCGAGCGGCGCGGAGAACCGAACGCTTCGACCGTCGACGCGGATCTCGCCCGCGTCGTGCGCATGAACGCCGGTCAGCACGTTGATGAGGGTCGACTTGCCCGCGCCGTTTTGGCCCATCAACGTATGGACTTCGCCCGCAAACAGACGGAAGTCGACGTTCGAGAGCGCGTGCACGCCGGGAAACGACTTCGTCAAACCGAGCGTTTCGAGTACGAGAGGGCCGGTCATGGGCTTCGCTCGCTTACCGGAGGCGATCAGTACTTACGTTGCGGCAGCACTTGCGCCGCGACGTTCATCGGGAACACCGTCTCGTTCGTGACGATGCGCTTGGGCAGCGTCTTGCCGGCGACGATGTCCTTCACGGCGCTCATCAACTGCGGTCCGAGCAGCGGGCTGCATTCCACGTCGACGTTGATCTTGCCCGCGATCATCGCTTGGAAGCCGCCCTTGGTGGCGTCGAACGAGACGACCTTGGGTTCGGTGCCCGGCTTCATGCCTGCCTCTTCCATCGCTTGAATCGCACCGAGCGCCATGTCGTCGTTATGCGCGTAGACGACGTTGATCTGCTTGCCGTAGGTCTTGGCAAACGCCTCCATCACTTGCTTGCCGCCCGCGAGCGTGAAGTCGCCGCTTTGCGAAGCGATGATCTTGAACTTCGGATCGTTCTTGATGATTTCCATCAGACCGGCATGGCGATCGTTCGCCGGCGCCGAGCCGACCGTGCCTTGCAATTCGGCGATGTTGATCGGGCCCGGATTGTCCTTGTAAGCCTCTTCCAGCCAACGGCCCGCGCGGCGGCCTTCCTCGAGGAAGTCGGAGCCGATCATCGTGACGTAGAGCGACTTGTCTTTGACGTCGATGTTGCGATCGGTCAAGACCACGGGGATGTGCGCATTCTTCGCTTCCTGCAGCACCGGCTCCCAACCCGATTCGACGACGGGCGAGAAGGCGATCACGTCGACCTTCTGCGCAATGTACGAACGAATCGCACGAATTTGATTCTCTTGCTTTTGCTGTGCGTCGGAAAACTTCAGATTGATGCCGGCGTCTTTTGCGGCCTGCTTGACCGAGACCGTGTTGGCCGTACGCCATGCGCTTTCCGCGCCGACCTGGGCGAAACCCAGGGTGATCTTCTTTCCATCCTGCGCGTGGCTATCCACGACGACCGACATTGCCACCGCAACTCCGAGCAATGCGTTCAGCGCCAACCGTACCGTACGTCCCATGCTTGTCTCCGTTTGTCTGCGTGCTTGGTTTTGTTACATCGAACGAACTGCTCACCCGCTTACCGCGAGCGATCTCTCGGCAGCCCATGCGACCGCGTCAATCGGTCGCACGGATCCACCTTGCGCCAAACTTGCCTTTCCGCTGTTGGGCGCGTGATTTTGTAAATAGCCAAACTATAGGCATCACGCTCCCACGAAGCGATTAGCGTTTTCCCCAGCTTCGCTACCTCAATAGTCATGCTATTTCTATGTCCGAACTTAAGAAAAGTCGCCGCGAAGCCGCCTGATCGTGCCAATATATGGGAAGTTTGGGCATCCGAGCTAGCGAGAAAGGTCATCTTACGATGAATCGCGGCGCAAGCAGTCGGATCTTCAATCGTTTTACTATATCTGCCTAAGACAGGCATCGAGCAATGACAGACAAACCCGCCAAGCTTCGCTCCGCCCAATGGTTCGGCACCGCCGACAAGAACGGCTTCATGTATCGCAGCTGGATGAAGAACCAGGGCATTCCCGATCACGAGTTCCAGGGCAAGCCGATCATCGGCATCTGCAACACCTGGTCGGAACTCACGCCGTGCAACGCGCACTTCCGCAAGCTCGCCGAACACGTCAAACGCGGCGTGTTCGAAGCGGGCGGCTTCCCCGTCGAATTCCCGGTGTTTTCCAACGGCGAGTCGAATCTCCGGCCCACGGCGATGTTCACGCGCAACCTTGCCAGCATGGACGTCGAAGAGTCGATTCGCGGCAATCCGATCGACGCGGTGGTGTTGCTCGCCGGATGCGATAAAACGACGCCCGCGCTGCTGATGGGCGCCGCGAGTTGCGACGTGCCGGCCATCGTCGTGAGCGGCGGGCCGATGCTGAACGGCAAACACGAAGGGCGGGACATCGGCTCGGGCACCGTCGTTTGGCAATTGAGCGAGCAAGTGAAGGCCGGCCGCATTTCGATTCACGAGTTCATGGCTGCCGAAGCGGGCATGTCGCGCTCGGCCGGCACCTGCAACACGATGGGAACGGCATCGACGATGGCATGCATGGCCGAGGCGCTCGGCGTGACCTTGCCGCATAACGCGGCGATCCCGGCCGTCGATTCGCGCCGTTATGTGCTCGCGCACCTATCGGGCATGCGTATCGTCGAAATGGCGTTGCAGGACCTGCGGCTCTCCAAGTTATTGACGCGCGAAGCGTTCGAAAACGCGATTCGCGCTAACGCGGCAATCGGCGGTTCGACCAACGCCGCGATTCATTTGAAGGCTATCGCCGGACGAATCGGCGTCGAACTCGAACTCGACGATTGGACGCGCGTCGGGCGCGGCACGCCGACGCTCGTCGATCTGCAACCGTCCGGCCGCTTCTTGATGGAAGAGTTTTACTATGCAGGCGGGTTGCCGGCGGTGTTGCGGCGCTTGGGCGAGGCGGGGCTGCTGCCGCACCCCGATGCATTGACGGCGAACGGCCATTCGCTCTGGGAAAACTGCCAGGAAGCGCCGATTTATAACGACGAAGTGATTCGCCCGCTCGCGAAACCGCTGGTGTCCGATGGTGGACTGTGCGTGCTGCGGGGCAACCTGGCGCCGCGCGGCGCGGTGTTGAAGCCGTCCGCTGCGACCGCATCGCTGCTCAAGCATCGCGGCCGCGCCGTCGTTTTCGAAAACTTCGACGATTACAAAGCGCGCATCGCCGACCCCGAACTCGACGTGACGAGCGATTCGATCTTGGTGATGAAGAATTGCGGGCCAAAGGGCTATCCGGGCATGGCCGAGGTAGGCAATATGGGCTTGCCGCCGAAGATTTTGGCGCAAGGGGTGACCGACATGGTTCGCATTTCCGATGCGCGCATGAGCGGCACTGCGTACGGCACCGTCGTCTTGCACGTCGCGCCTGAAGCGCGCGCGGGCGGACCGCTCGCCATCGTGCGCAATGGCGATTGGATCGAACTCGATTGCGAAGCGGGGCGCTTGCATCTGGACATCACTGAAGACGAGATGACCCAGCGTTTGGCCACCTGGCGCGAGAAGAATGCGCGGCCGAACGCGGCGGACGCCAGCGGCTATCGCAACCTCTACGTCGATCACGTACTGCAAGCGGACGAGGGATGCGACTTCGACTTCCTGGTCGGTTGCCGCGGAGCGGAGGTGCCGCCGCACTCGCATTGAAGTCGCAAGGGGCTGCATATAGTGGGTTCGGGCGCATCGCAACGCGGTTCAACGGTTGCGCGCCGAACCCCTCATCGGCTTAAAATCTGCCATAGGTCATCGCCCGGTCGTTCGATTCATGCCACGGAACAAGGGATGCCCGCGCCACGAACGACGTGTCCGACCAGACATTTCATAACATCGAAGCATTCGTCGGGGCCGCGCGGCACAGAGCGAGAGTATCACTGCGTTGCACAGTGATCATGAGGACGTCATGCACAGCGTCAAGGCGATACAAGACCGCGTAAATCAGTATCACGCGGCCTGGCAGGCGAAAGCGAAACCCCGCGAAATCAAAGAACAAAATATGCGAGAGGTGAGACGAATGCCGGATGCCATCAGGAACGATCCCTATTGTTCCGTCCCCCACACGGGATGGATCGAGATTCACGATTATCCTGTCACCGGCGAGGGCCAACAATCGCACGACCATCATTTCATGAACATGTATCACGAATCGGGCAATGCGATCGCCATGCTCGAGAATTTTCGACAACCCGCCCAGGAAGGGGCGCCATCGTATTACGCGTCGGATGTGGTCCTCAATCAATGGATGCGTGTGATGAACAGCGCGCATATCACCGATTTGCCGAAGAGATTTCCGGCAAACCTATATCGGAACCACGTCAAAAACGCGGCGACAGTAGAAGCAATCAATAGATTGCTCGGTAGCGAAGATCACGTAAAAGTGTCGCCCGACTCGGAGCAATGGGACCTCATCAAGAACACACCCAACGTCAAATCGACGATGAATATCGTGAAAGATTACAATACGATCAACGATGCCCGACAACTCGGTCGATATCGTCTCGTCGAAATGTCGATTTATGACGGCTCGGCGCTGAAATTCGTGTTCGCGGAAGCGGAAGACGGCGCGAGCCTGTAACGGTCCAGGCTACCGGGTTCGCACTGTCCGTTGGCCCGCGTCTCCCAGAACTAAGATCGCGCCTGATATAGGTCACGCGGATCAGGGCCGCCCCGGCTGCCCGATGACCAGAATCGTCTCCGCATCCGCCTTCGCGTGTTCCAATTGAACGAGACTCGCTTGCCGAGCCCCGAGCGGATCGCGATGTTCGATCGCCGTCAAAATCGCCCTATGTCGCGGCAATGAAAGCGCATGGGTATCGGGATGGCGGCTCGTCAGCTTGATCGATTCCATCAACGCGAGCGACATCATATTGCCGATAAAAGCGAGCATGTCGTTGTGCGTGGCAGCCATCACCGCCCGATGAAACTCGAGATCGGGCTCCAGCAAATCGCTCGGCGTTTGCGCGCTTTCCATCCGCTCATAGCAGCGCCGAATGCGCACGACGTCTTCTTCGGTCGCTTCCGTGGCGGCAAGCGCCGCCGCTGCCGGTTCGATGATGCGGCGCACCGTCAATAGCGAACGGAAGAACTCGCCCTCGGGCGTCACGCTGATCGTCCAAAACAACACATCGGGATCAAGCATGTGCCATTCTTCACGCGGACGCACGACGCTGCCCACGCGTGGCTTCGATACGACGAGGCCCTTCGCGACGAGCACACGCGTGGCCTCGCGCAAGACGGGGCGGCTTACACCATAGGCTTCGCACAGCGTGGGTTCGGGCGGCAGCCGTTCGCCGGGTGCGAATTTACCGCTGACGATCTCGATGCCAAGTTCTTGCACGATCCGCGCGTGCATGCTCTTGCGGTTCTTGAGATGTCGATAGTCCATAGAGTTCGAGATGGCGGCCGGCCGAGCTCAGCGTCAAATCCGATGCGGAACACGCGGCGGCATAGGCGGCGAGGTGTTCGCCAGCATAGCACAGGCAATGTCCCCATTACGGCCCGAATAACCCTCGATGCCCCCTATATTGCGGGGTCTTTTCGCATTTCGGTCGGGCAGCGAAGGCCGCGCAAAAAAAACGGGAACGCGGCGGCGCGACGTGACATCTATCGCGGTAAGACCCACCCGTTTTCTTCCTTGAATCGAACGGACGAGGGGCCCACCACGACCTAGGAGAGATACGTGAACCTGAAACCGATACCCAAGCTCTTGCTGGCCGTCGCACTCGCCGCGCCGGCGTTCTATGCGCAAGCGGGCGCCGACGCACCGACCGACGCCCAAATCGCCGCTATCGTCGTCACGGCCAACCAAGTCGACATCGACGCCGGAAAGCTTGCGCAGCAAAAAGGCAGCAGCAGCGACGTCAAAGCGTTCGCGCAAACGATGGTGCGCGACCACACGGGCGTCAATCAAGCCGCCGCCGATCTGGTGCACAAGCTGAACGTCACGCCTGAACCCAATGCGACGAGCGCATCACTGAAGCAGGGTGGAGATGAAAATCTGGCGAAGCTGCGAGCGTTGAGCGGCAAAGCCTTCGACAAAGCTTACGTCGATCACGAAGTGGCTTACCATCAAGCGGTGTTGGACGCGATGGACAAGACCTTGATTCCCGATGCCAAGAATGCCGAGTTGAAGGCGCTGCTCGTCAAAGTGCGGCCGGCGTTCGTCGCTCACTTAAGCCACGCCAAAGCACTCGATGAGCAGCTCGATGGACACGGCCAGGAATAGGGGCGGGCGGCGTTTTCGCGCCGTCGCGGTGGCGCTTTGCGCCGCCGGTGCGAGCGCGCTCGCATTTGCACTTCCCGCATCGGCGAAGACATGGACGATCGCGATCGCCGATATGCGGTTCCAGCCTGCGAGCGTCACCGTTGCGCGCGGCGACACGATCGTTTGGGTCAATCATGATCTCGTCCCGCATACCGTCACATCCGAGGCCTCGCGCTTCGACTCGCATACGATCGCGCCCGGCGGCAATTGGCGCTATCGTGCGACGGCGCCGGGACGCTACCCGTACGCCTGCACGTTTCATCCGGCGATGCACGCGACGTTGATCGTGAAGGAGAAGGAGAAGCAATGAGCTCGGACCAGGCCCTAGGCAGCGGCGCGGCGCACGACTGGCAACTGGCCGACGATCGGGCGCTCGCGGCCGCCGTCGGCGCCGGCGAGCGCGACGCATTCGTCGTGTTGATGCGTCGTTACAATCGTCGGCTCTATCGCCTGGCGCGGGCGATCTTGCGTGACGACGCTGAAGCGCAAGATGCACTGCAGGACGCCTACCTCGCGGCGTTTCGCGCGATCGGCACGTTTCGCGGCGACGCTCAATTATCGACGTGGTTGTCGCGCCTCGTGTCGAACGCTTGTCTCGCACGGCTAAGACGCGACGCGCGCAGGCATGCCGCTGCGCCGATGGTCAGCACATCGGCGAACGACGAATCGGATCGCGAACTCATGGATACTTCCCGCGCTGCATCGCCCGACGACGCATTGATGCGCACCGAGCTGCGCCGGTTGATCGAGCGCAAGCTCGACGCGCTACCCGAATCGTTTCGGGTCGTCTTCGTCATGCGCTGCGTCGAGGAACTCAGCGTGGAAGAAACGGCACAATGCCTCGGCATCCCCGAAGCGACGGTGCGCACGCGGCATTTTCGCGCGCGCAGCCTGTTGCGCGAATCGCTGGCTCAAGATCTAGACCTGGCCGAGCGCGATGTCTTTTCGTTCGACGGCGCCCGGTGCGACCGCATCGTCGCCACGGTCCTCGCGCGACTCGACGATTCGGCAGAGGCATGACGCAAAGTCCGGCCGCGCGGTAGGGGCCGTGGCTGCGCGGGTTTCAGCTAAGATGCATAGCGATACCGCGAGCGGAGACCCCACATGGCAGAGCCATTTCGCTTTCAAACCGTACCTACGATCGTCGTCGAATTCGGCGCGGCCAGGCGCCTGGGCGCATTGCTGCGCGAGCGTTATCCCATGCTCGTGCGGCTGTGCCTCGTCACCGATGGATTTCTCCACCGCAGCGGATTGCTCGCGCCCGCGCTCGGCGATTTGGCTGCGAATGGATGGGAGGTGACCGTCCTCGATAACGTGGTGGCCGATCCGCCGGAGCAGGTGGTGCTAGAGGCGGCTGCGCATGCGCGCGATGCGCAAGCGCAGATCGTAGTGGGGCTCGGCGGCGGCTCGTCGATGGACGTCGCCAAGCTGTTATCGGTCCTGCTTCCCAACGAGCAACAGCTCGCCCAGATGTACGGCGTCAATCGGGTGGACGGTGCGCGCGTGCCGCTCGTGCAAATCCCGACGACAGCGGGGACCGGGTCGGAGGTGACGGCCGTCTCGATCGTCACGGTGGGTGAGGCAACGAAGATGGGCGTAGTCGCCCCGCAATTGCTTGCCGACCTTGCCATCCTCGATGCCGAACTGACGCTGGGGCTGCCCGCGGCCGCAACCGCCGCAACCGGAATCGATGCGATGGTCCATGCGATCGAGGCCTATACGTCGGCTCGATTGAAGAACCCCATCTCCGACATGCTGGCCGTGCGCGCATTGCAACTGCTGTCGAGCAACTTGCTCACCGCGTGCCGCAACAGCCAAGACCGCGCCGCGCGCGAAGCGATGCTGCTAGGTGCGACTTTCGCAGGCCAGGCCTTCGCCAATGCGCCGGTGGCGGCCGTGCATGCGCTCGCTTATCCGATCGGCGGCATCTATCACGTACCACATGGGTTATCGAACGCGCTCGTGCTCCCGCACGTGTTGAAATTCAATGCCGAGGCCGCCGCGCCGCGCTACGCTGAATTGGCGCAAGCCGTGTTGCCCTCGGTCGGCGGCGACAGCGACGAAAAGACTCGTGCATTGATCGGACATATCGAGTACCTGATCGCCGAAACAGGCATTCCCCGCACCTTGCGCGAAGTCGGAATCGAACGCGATGGGCTGCAACGCATGGCGCAGGACGCCATGCTTCAGCAACGCTTACTCGTCAATAATCCCCGGCCCGTTGCCGAAGCGGACGCGTTGGCAATCTACATCGCGGCGTTCTGACGTCGCCCCTCGTCGACGAATCGCCGCTTGACCCGCGCACGAGTGTGCCTGCGCGCACAGTGCCGCGTGCGCGCATCGATTACGATTTCCTTACGCACCGTAAGACAGTCAAGCCGCACCTCTTAGCGCGTTTCCCCGTGCCCTGAGGCGGTCGTTCGCGTTCGCAGTGTCCGCACTGCGCGCGGTGGCTTGCATTGGTCTGCGCGTCCCCCGTGCAATGCCGATGCAATGGTATGGCTGCTTTGCGAATGCGACCCCACGGCGTCACGTTCGACAGCTCGCAATGCTTGCTGGGTCGGCGTGCGTCCTTCGCTCGCCATCGTCCATCGGAGCCTCTTGTGAAGATTCTCCAACTCGCTACTCGTATAGCGCCGGCCCTCTATGCAGCGGCGCTGCTCACCGCAGGCGCACAGGCGGCCGAGCCACTCGCATCGAGTGCCTCGTCATCGGCCCGGCCTCATCGCGTCGTCCCTCCTGCGAAGCCGATCGTCGTCACGGAAATCATGCCGGGCATTCCCGAGCGAGAGCGAAGCGTGACTGAACAGGGCAAAGGCAAGCCGCGCGGTTTCGACGCGCGCCATCATCGGTTGCCGAACGGCAACTACAAGCGCGATTGAAAAGGGGACCACCATGAAAAGAATACTGCTCGCCTGCCTATTGTCGATCGGTCTCTTGACCGCGCAATGGTCCGGCACCGCCCAGGCGCAAACGACGACCGCCAACGTGCTCGTGCTTTACGACGCGCCCCCGAACGATCCCTATACGAAGCTCGGTTTCGCTTACGCGATCATGCTTCGCAACTTGCTCGGCCACTTCAATACCAACGTAACGCTCGCTCCCGTTTCGAGCTATACGGCGGGCAACGTCGAGAACTATCAGGCGACGTTCTATCTGGGGAGTTACTTCGATAACGCCATCCCGGCCGCATTCCTTGGCGACGCCGCCAAGACGAACAAGACGGTCGTATGGTTCAAATACAACCTATGGCAGCTCGCATGGGATTCGAGCTATGGATTCACGACCCGCTATGGCTTCACGTTCACCGGCCTGCGGGGGTTGGCCACGACGCCATCGAGTTCCAATCCGACGCCGGACTTCTACGACACGGTCACGTACAAGAGCCAGAACATGGTCAAGTACTACGCGTTCAACGCGAGCACGGGGGTGATCAGCGCCGACCCGGACATCGGTTTGACCGCCGTGGCGGACGCGACCAAAGCCGCTTCGCTCGTCACGATCAAGGACAGTCAAACAGGCGCTCAGGCCCCGTACGTCATGCGCTCGGGTAACTTCTGGTATTTCGCCGACTTGCCGTTGTCGTACATCGGGCCGCGAGACCGGTACCTGGTTTTGTGCGATCTGTTGCACGACATTCTCGGGACCAATCAGGCGGTGCTCCATCGCGCGCTCGTACGCCTCGAGGACGTCAATGCGTTTACTACGACGGCATCGATGAAAACGCTGACCGATTACCTCTACAGCACCCGTATTCCGTTCTCGATCGCAACGATCCCGCTTTACATGGATCCGCTTGGCGCATACAACGGCGGCGTGCCGCTGACGGTGCACCTATCGCAAGCGACGGGCCTCAAGCAATCGCTCAACTATGCACTTGCGCGCGGGGGCAAGGTGCTGATGCACGGCTATACGCATCAATACAACTCGACGCCCAACATCGACAACGCAGTGAGCGGCAACGATTACGAGTTCTGGCTCGCGACCCAAAACCGCCCGGTGGACGAAGACTCGGTGCAATGGGCAAGTGGCCGGCTGAGCGCCGGGCTGCAGGAGTTCAAATCGAACGGCTACACGCCATTCGCATGGGAAGCGCCGCATTACCAGTCGTCGCCGCTAGCGATGAAGGCCGTTCCACCATTGTTCAAGACCACGTATCAACGCGCCGTGTATTACACATCCGATACGCCGGTTTTGAATTCCACCGCAGCGAACCACGACTATTCGGTAGGCCAGTTCTTTCCGTACATCATCAATAGCGATTACTACGGGCAACGGATCGTGCCGGAAAACCTCGGCAACATCGAGTACAACGTCTGCTCGATCGATCCGTTCTCATGTCTGACCTATTCATGGAACGATCTGTATACCAACGCGCAATATGCGCTGGTCGTGCGCGACGGATTCGCTTCGTTCTTCTTCCATCCGTTCTGGCTGGAACCGGATCTCGGCATGCCGGGCTTTCAAGACTTCAAGAGCCTCGTGCAGGGCATCAGCGGGCTTGGCTTTACCTGGGTCGCTGCCGATACCGTGCAGTAAGTCATTGATCGGAGCATAGGTGGCGGCGGTGTGCAATGAGAGCGCATCGCCGCCGTCGTCGTCGGGCGCTATGCTGCCGACCGTTCGTCCACCGGCGATATGCGTAGCCGTGGGCTCAAAAACGCGCCGCACACTGCGCGCTTTACGCTTTTCGTCGCTTTACGTTTCGCGCCGGATGACTCAACATTTTGGGTGGAACTTGGAAGCCGCGGGGAAAAGCCGTCGGTCTCCCGGCTTCACCGATGCAGTATCACGCTAGCGCAACTCGTCGAGTCACCGAACAGCCATGCGCACGCCCAACCATAAAACCGAAAATGGCCCGGATCCCACCGCGGTGCGCACCGCATTATGGCGAGCGCTGCATCTGCTCGTCGATTCGCCGCCGCATGTCCTCGAAGACGACATCGGCCTGCGATTGATCGCGCCCGACGACGGGTGGCGAAACAGGCCGGACATGCATCCTGAAGGCACACGCGGGTATCGCGCTTCGATCGTGGCCCGCGCGCGTTTCGTCGAGGATTTGGCGATTGAAGAATCGGCGCGGGGCGTCGAACAGTACGTGCTGCTCGGCGCGGGCCTCGATACGTTCTCGCAGCGCAAGCCGGAAGTTGCCTCCCGCTTGAAAGTGTTCGAAGTCGATCAACCCAGCGTGCAGCGGTGGAAGCACGAGCGTTTGAGTGAGCTCGGCTTCGGCATCCCGCCCTGGCTTCGTTTCGTCCCCGTGGACTTCGAGGCCGGTGCATCGTGGTGGGACGAACTGCTCGCCAACGGTTTCGACGCGGCCCAGCCTGCACTGGTGTCGTCGACGGGCGTGTCGATGTATCTGACGCGCGAAGCCGTCGTCGCCATCCTCTCGCGCGTCGCGGCCTTGCCCAAGGGGTCGACGTTCGCCATGACTTTTCTGCTGCCGCTCTCGTTGCTCCCTGTGCAAGAGCGTGCGCGGCATCAAGCCGTATACGACCGGGCACGCGAGGCCGGCACGCCGTTCCTCAGCTTTTTCGAGCCGGAAGAAATCGTTGCGCTTGCACGCGAAGCCGGCTTCGCGTGGGCTCGCCATGTGTCGACGGCCGATCTGACGCAGCGCTATTTCGCGGGCAGAGCCGATGGTCTGCAGCCTGCCGTCGGCGAACCGTTTCTTCTGGCAGGCACATAGCCGGCATCTACGCCGGACGCGGCGTGCGTGATCTCCCGACCACCGGCCCTTTTTCTACCGACGACAGGGACGAGCCTCTCGGGCACTGGCTCAGCGACGCTTCGCCTTGCCGCTCGCTTTCTTGCCGCGGCTATCGCCCCGGGAAGTTGTCGCGCCAGCGGTGGGCTGCGAGCGCGACGCCAAATGCTGCGTCGGACCTGTTCGTGCGGGGGCCGGCAGAAGCTTCATCTGTTCGCGGCACGCTTGCACTTCGAGTCTGATGTCATTGTTTTCCCGGAACGCATCGGCTATCCCATTCTTTTCGATATCGTGCAGGCGAGAGGCGGTGATCTTGAGAATCTTCGTACCGCCCGCGAGATGCTGGTCGATCAAGTTCAGCACTAGCTCCGCGCCGGGCGGGACGGTGCTTGCCGGAGTTTCGAGCCGCGCGGCCAGCGCACGCACGGTCGCTCGCAGCCACTGACGCTTCCCGCGATCGAAGTCGGCGATGTAGCGCCATTCGAGACGTTCCATGCACGAGACAATCTGCTCCATATCGTGCGTGGCAGTTTCCGCGGCCTCCTTGCTGGGGTGCCGCGTGCCGACGTCCTGGATCAACTGGTCGCGAGTCGCGTCGATATCCTTTGCCGCTCGCTCCACATCGTCGCTCAACTGTTCGGCTATCTGGTGAAAGCGCAGTGGGTCCAGGGTCGGTTCGCGGCAGAGGTCCGCTATCTTTCGGTACCCCTGCGACAGATCGGCGAGCACGCTCAGCGTGTATTGAACGCCTTTCGCCGTGCGCGCTACGCGCCGCGTGAATTGCAGCGTGCGTTGGGCACGTTCGCCGGTTTTGCCGCGCGTCAGGCGCTTGCTCCTAGCCGACGGCGGCATCTCGGAGACACGGCTGCTCACCCGCCGCACGCTCTCGGCCAAAAGCCGCAGCTTCGCCGTGCAATCCGCCGTAGCGCCGTCGTGGAGCGCGCGATGTGCCTCGTCGCAGCATTCGACCAACTCGGCGATCGCGCTCAGCACCACGGTGACGGCGTTCAGGTTCAACCGCAGGTTGGCGTGATTGTTGTGGATGAGCTCGCTTGCATCCGGGGGCGGCGAAGGCATTTGCGCAAGATGCGCATCGATGCGTTGCACCGCTTCGCGCATACTCGCGATCAGCGTGTCGTTGGCGGTTTGCGCTTCTCGCGCCGCGGCGCGATCTTCGGGGGAAGCGCCGAACCGCACGAGCGGAAGCGATTGCCGAAGCTGATACATACAGTTCAGTGCCGGCCCCATTGCGCTGGACTCTTGAGCGCAGAGCTCGACCGCGGCGACGTGAGCTTCCTGGAAGGCGTCATTGAGAAGTTTCATTCGCTGCCGGGTGCACGCGCTCGCGAATTGGCGAAGCGCAGGACCCAGGGCACGACCGTACGCGGGTGCCGCGTTCTCGGCCGTCAAAGCGGCTTTGCGCACCCGGTTCGCTGCGTCGAAGAGATCGGCTTCCCGGTTCAGCATTGCTTCAACGTACTGTTCCAACGCAGCGAAGGGTGCCGGCAGGCGAACGGCATCGATATCCGACGCGTCGCGCAGAAAAGGCGACGCTTCGAGCTTTGCCCGCAGCGTCTGGCAGCGCCAGAGCAAATCGGAACCGATCAATATTTCGGCCGGCGTCACAGCCGTGCTCCCAGCGGACGGATCGGCATGCTTGTCGTCCGGGTCAAGGGTCCCGGCACACATTTCCGAGAACAGATCGACGAGCCCATCATTCATTCGACGAACTGCTGTGTGGCGCGATTCGCCAAATTCCGCGAACAACTGCCGCGCGTCGGGGGACGAGCGCGCAGCTTCGGGCCAGGACGCGGTCGTGTCGTTGAACGTGCGAAGCGCATCGTCGTAGGCGCGCGCGGTCTGATACCAGGACTCGAATGTATCGGTGAGACTGTCGAGGGAGCGGGATGGGTCGGTGTCACGCGCTCGCGCTGCGATGAGAAGACCGCTGGCTTCGGCCATCGGAGCTTCGAGGGCCGCGCGCAGCGTGGCGAGCAGGGCCGGCACGTTCGGTTCGCCTCTCAAGACAAGCGGCAGGGCACTCAGGACGTACTCGAGTTCGGATACGGCGTTCTTGCGGTTGCTCGCCGACGCCGCCCCAGGGGGAGGCGCCGCGGCCGACACTTGGCCGAAAGCCTCGGCGATGGCGCGAAGCTCGCCATCGAAGGCGGCGATCGGCGCCGCGTCCAGCGGTAAAGCGCGAACCGTCTCCCCCTCGCAATGCTCGAGCGCGGTGCGCAAAGGCCTTAGCACCGCTTCGAGGGCACGCGGATGCCCTGCCGCGAAAGGATACCGGCTCCGCTTGAACTGGACGATGGCGGTCAGCAGTGATGCCTTGATGGCGAGCCGCGCTGCTTGAGCATCGCAGTGCGCGGCCTCTTCACCTAGCTGCGCGACGTCTGCGGCGGACACGCCGACCTTGCCAGCCAAATCGACGGCGGCGTGGTATTGATCCGCCGCGCTCTGCCAGGCGCGTGAGGCGTCTTCGCATTTGAATATCGTCTTGGGCAACTCCTCGTGAACGTGGAAGGCGCGCAGTGCACCGCTGAAGTCCGTGGTAAACGTGATCGGGTGACCACTCTGCGCCTGCTTGCGCAATTCCTCCGCACCAAGGGCCAGAGCATGCGCATCGGCCGGGATGCTCGAGAGCGCCGCCCACTCCGACAGTACTTGCAGCCGTTCCGTGCGTCGCGTGCCGCCGGACCAGAAGTTCGGCGTGCCGCTGAGCGCCGAATCCGCCAGCACGAGAAAGTCGTCGTCCTGGGCGTCCTCGCCGCGTTCGGATTGCCGGCTCGACGCCGTTGGTTCGTTCGACTGCGATCGCGCATCGGCAGCATCGCGCGGCGAAAGGCGGCTGGTGCCCTCACGTAGGCTCATCCCCTCGAATTGATGAAGTAGCGCGCGCTGCGCCCGCGGGCCGCGCGCGATGGGTCGCAGCTCAGGGGGCAAGCGAACGTTGTCGCTGCCGGATCCCTCCGTGTCGCGTTGACGCCGACGAGACGAAGCGTGCGCCTCGGGCGCGCGCGTGCGCAGCAGGGCCAGCGGCCCGCTCGGCGCACGCGAGCTGCCGGCCTGGCCGGACGGCTCCGATGACCCGGACGGGCCGGACCTGGCGCGTTGCTGGACATCAACGCCGGACACAGAGGATGAGTCAATGGGTGCCGTTGTCTTCGGCAGGGTCGAGCGGTCGATGGGCATCGCGATTGTCTATGCGGGCCGCCTCGTGCGAAACGATCTGATCACCGCGCACTAAGGCAGAGGGGAAACCGTTCGGAGGGAAATCTTCTGTGCCGCCAGCGTAAAGCCCGTCGCTGCGCCGAGGGAAGCGGCCGGCGAAAAAACGCAGCGCTTAGCGAACCGAGCCCATCGCCAGAAGGCGCTACCACCGCAATTTTTGCAAAGTGGCAACCCATCGTCGAATGCAGAATCGTGGCCGGCTTATCACTCATTGGGGAGACGACCATGTTTGACCACGTATCGATCGGTGTGCGCAATATCACGAAAACGAAGGCGTTCTACGATGCCGCGCTCGGCGCGCTCGGCTATCGCCGCCTACATTCGAGCGAGGGCTCGTTGGGATACGGCGAGCAATCCGTGCAGTTGTGGATCTCTCAATCGGATCAACCCGTCGAGCCCGACATGAGGTCGGGCCTGCACTTTTGCTTCTCGGCGCCGACGCGTGCGAGCGTCGACGCCTTCCATGCGAAGGCGCTCGCAGAGGGCGGTCGAGACAACGGCGCGCCGGGATTGCGCGCCGACTACGGGCCGAATTACTACGCGGCGTTCGTAATCGACCCGGACGGATACCGGCTCGAAGCCTATTGCAGCGCTAGCTAGCTGGCCGTCGGCGCTGCATGCCGCGGGCCCGGCTGTGATCGATATCCGTTCCGCATCGCATCCTCGACGGGCGCTGCGTGAGGCGGGGGTAGCGTCAAGTCCCGCTCGCATGCACTGCGGCCTCGACGTACCTGCGTCGGCCCGCTGCATAACCGAACGAAGCCGACACGGCGCAGACAGCAAGGCACAGAACGGCCAGACTGTGGAGCGATCCCGTCGCATGCAATAGCGAGCCGGCGATGAACGGCCCGCTCGATGCGAGCAGATAACCGAAGCCTTGCGCCATGCTCGATAGCTGCGCCGCCACGTCGGAATCGCGCGAGCGCAATCCGATCACGGTCAGCGCTAAGGTAAACGAGCTGCCCTGCGCGACGCCGAGCAGCAGCACCCAGGCCCACATCGTCGATAGCGGTGCGAAGAAACAACCGAGCAGGCTTGCACCGGCCAGCGCCAGCGCGATGACGTTCACCGCGCGCTGATCGCGAAGGCGGGCGAGGGCGAACGGCAACAGCAGCGAGGCGGCAGCTTGTGCGACGACGCTCAGCGACAACATGAGCCCAGCTTCGACGGCGCTCATGCCACGCATGCGCAATACCGTGGGCAACCAGCCAAATACGATGTAGGCGAGCGAGGACTGCGTCCCCATGAACAGCGTGATTTGCCAAGCAAGCGAATCGCGCCACAACGAACGCACGCGCCGCCTCCTTTGTGCCGCTTGCGCCTGCGCGGGAGGCAGTTGCGTGGACCATACGAGCATCGCCAATGCGACGGGCACCGCCCATAGCGTCAAGGCCCACGCCCACCCTTGGCCTTTGGCATCGCCTAGCCACCCTGCGATGGCGGTGGCCGCGGGCGCCGTGACAGCCGCCGCGATGGCGGCGCCCGCGCCCATGGCCGCGCTATACAGCCCGGTCATCAAAGCGACATGCTCGGGAAAATCGCGCTTCACGACACCCGGCATCAACACGTTCATCAACCCGATCGAGAAGCACGCGATGATCTGGCCCAGATATAAGGTCTGCCACGCGGGCACGGCGCGCAAAGCGGTGCCCGCCGTGAGCAGCGCCAGCAACCAGAGCAAAGCGCGCTCGCTGCCCACGCGGCGTGCGAGCGCCGGCGCCAGCGGACCGAAGAGCCCGAAGCACAACGACGGCAACGTGGTCAGTAAGCTGGCTCCCGCGGCGGAAAGGTGAGTGGCTTTAGCCGCTTCTAGAAGGATCGGACCGACGCTCGTAATAGGCGTGCGCAGCGAGAATGCGATCAATGCGAGGCTCGCCGCCAAGATGATCGGATGGGTACGGGAATGATGTGAGTCTGTCACTTCTGCTAAAGGATCTTGTGGCGCGACGGTTCGTCGACGTTTATTCACGCGTGAAGGAGGCCCCAACCGGAGTGGGGCAAGTCGCCGAGCATGGCGATCCGCGTACCGCCGGGAGGGCGGGTGATCGTCGGACGATAGTGTACTTCCGATGAGCAGCGGAAGTTTCCGGAACGCGCAGGGGAAGCGAAAGCGGGCGCGTGGCGCCAGCCAGCACGGGTGCTACCGGCCTAGGAGGCCGCTGCAGTCGTCGTCGGGGGCAATTTGCGGGTCGTTGTTCATACAGCGCAGAAGACGCTGGCGCCGTTCGCGCAGCCGCTTCTCTCGCACGCGTTCATCCTGCATGCGTTCTTCTTGTTGGCGTTCTTCGTGGCGTTCTTCTTCGTGGCGTTCTTCTTGTTGTCGTTCTTCTTGAAGGCGCTCTTGCCGTAACCGTTCGTCGCGCAGCCGTTCTTCCCGCAATCGTTCGTCGCGCAGCGCTTCTTGATGCAGCGATTGCTGACGTATCCGTTCTTGCCGAATGCTCTCGGCTCGAAGACTATCCTCGCGCGCACTGACAAGAATCAGACGGGCGCTCGCCGCGACAGGCGGCGGCTCGTCAGCGGAGGGCGGCATCGGGTGCGCGAAGGCGCTCGACGACAGAAGCACGAACGCACAGCAAGCACGAAATGCGAGGGCAAGCGAGGGGACGCGCAAGGTAATCTCCGGTCGAGCAAGCACCTCCATGGTGCCATTTGGGCAGCGAACGCGACGGCGCCGAATGCGAAATTCCGTGCCGCGAGGCGACACGCACCTCGTTCGGACGCGCGTTGCCGGTTGCGGCGCCTACTTGACCGTGAAAGTGTAGCGGCCCTGCGTACGGTGGCCGTCGGCGGAGACAGCCGTCCAAGCTACCGTGTACACGCCTGGCGTGAGCTCGCCCAGCGCGATGGACATCCGCTTTTTGTTCGCGACATCCACAGCCGCCTTGCCATCGGCGAACGATTTTCCATGGCTATCGGTCACGGTGATCGCGCTGAATGCCGGCTCGAGACGGTCGTCGAAATCGATGACCACTTCTCTCGGTGACGTGGTGACCGTGGCGCCGGCTGACGGCGTTTGGTGCGTGGGATAGGCGTGCGCATGGGCCAGTTGCGCCGCGGTCAGCAAAAGCGCCGTAGCCAGGCCGCGGATCCAACGAGTGTCTTGCGGAAAATTTCTCACGGTCGATCGATCGTCTGTCAGTCAATTGGGTAGCCCGAACCGCGATTCGGGGCGGCACAGTAATGCAAGCGCTGTGCGGCTTCGCTCATGGGCCCGCCGTCGCATTACTGAAATAGCGGCTTGCCCAGCGTTTTCGGGGCGACATCGTCGAAGAACAAATGCGCCTGCACCAGGATACCGACGTGCGAACCGCTTGCACTGTTGATCGGTATTTGCGCTTCAACGCCGAATTGCCCGTAGCGGTTGACCCAAATGAATCCCGGATTGATCGTGCCGGTGGTTTGTCCCTGGCTTCTAGACAGCGGCACTTCGACGATCGGGATCAAATTGGACAGCGGCTGCGGCAGGCCAAGGTCATGCACATGCTGCTGCAAATAGGGCAAGCTGTATTGCACCGTGAAGCCATACTCGAAAGCATTGGGCTGGCCGGCGCCCGTGGTAAGCGCAGGCGCGGCCTCCGCGGTAATGGCGACAGGGCGAAGATAGGCGAGTGCGTCCGGCAGGTCTCCCATCCCTTTGCCGAGATAAAGCGTTGGCGAGATCCTCGAGAAACTGTTGGCGACCGCGCGGCTGCCCGTGCCGCCCAGTTCGGCGTGCACGCCTATCGATGTCATGAATTCGTGTGAAGCATTGACATAAAGCAAGTTTTCAAGCCAATGCCGAAATTATCGAAGCCGCGTGCAGCGGGGTTGTTCTGCATCACATAGGCGCCGTCGACGGATAGGGCGAGTCGCGAGGTGATCAGCTTGTCGTACTCAAAGCTGAAGGTGTTGATGCTCTGATCGCCGCTGTCGCCGGCGACCCGCTGGTGGCCGTATATCAGATTCGCCTCATCGCCGACGCCGGGATCGTCGACAGCCATGGTGGACGGAAAAACACGATCCCCCGCAATAGCGTGGGCCGTGGCGGGCGACGAGAACAATAAGAGCGCACTGGCAACCGCAACGCCAACGGCGGCAGCGGATGCAAACCGCACGTCATCCATCACGAAAGTCGGCATGGTGTGGACCCTTTCCATGAAATGGGCGCAAGCCATCGCACGTCTAACGCCAGACTGGCGAGCACAGGCGCAGCACTGAGCGCGCCACGGGCGGTCGGACCCGGTCGGAATACGAATCGAAGCGGGGGGCCTGGCAAGTGCCTGAGCTTCAGTGCGGCAAGCGCTTTTGAACCACCCGACGATGGCGTGCGGGATTGGTTCGCACCGCCGCGGCGAAGCCCGATCGGACAAAGAAACGGGACGGATTATGCCATAGGGCGGCTGCGTGGCACGCCGCCCCTCCTGCGGCAACGCGTCCCATCGTCGATTCGCGGAACACCGGCGGCCGGCCATCCCGGCATCTCGCGTATTCCGCTAAGATCGACCGAAAGCCGCGGCTGGATCGCACTACGCGCACGGTTCGCTCGAATCAAGGACGAGTTTCACCCGGAGCGGGACGCAAGAGCGCAGGCGCACGGCCAAGCCTCACCGCCGCGAGCGCGCCTAACGGCTCGAGCATGCTGAACTTTCCAACGGATTGGAGAAACGACATGAACACTCAAGCGGACAATCGCGCATTGCTGCGCGCGCTCGGCATCCAAAAGCCGATCATTCAGGCCCCCATGGCCGGCGTGACCACGCCGGCGCTCGCGGCCGCGGTATCGAACGCGGGCGGCCTGGGCTCGCTCGGCGTGGCTGCGATGACGGCGGAGAACGCGCGGCGCGCGATCCATCAAACGCGGGAACTGACGGCGAGGCCGTTCAACGTCAACGTCTTTTGCCATCGTCCGGCCACGCCCGACGCCGAGGTAGAGCGCGCATGGCTCGCTTGGCTCGAGCCCGTCTTCCGGCAATACGGCGCGTCGCCGCCGCAATCGCTCTCCGAAATCTATACGAGCTTCATCGTCGATAAAGCGATGCAAGCAATGTTGCTGGCGGAGAAACCAGCCGTGGTGAGTTTTCACTTCGGCTTGCCGCCCGACGCGGTCATCGCGGAACTCAAGCATGCGGGCATCCGTTTGCTTGCGAGCGCAACCCATCTCGATGAAGCCGATGCGGCCGTGGAGGCAGGGGTCGACGCGATCGTCGCGCAAGGTATCGAGGCAGGTGGCCATCGCGGCCTGTTCGATACCACCGCGCGCGACGAGCGCCTCGGCACATTCGCGCTTACGCGCCTTCTGGCGAGCCGACTGGACGTGCCCGTGATCGCGGCAGGCGGCATCATGGACGGTGCGGGGATCGCCGCCGCGCTCGCCCTCGGCGCGCAGGCGGCGCAACTGGGCACGGCGTTCGTCGCTTGCCCGGAAACCTCGATCGATGAGGGCTATCGCCGCGCTTTGCTCAGCGAGGCCGCGCGCTCGACCACCCTGACAGCGGCCATTTCCGGCCGTCTCGCACGCAGCATCGTCAATCGCTTCACCGCGTTGGGCGAGGCCCCCCAGGCCCCCCGCACGCCGTGCTACCCGATCACCTACGACGCGGGCAAAGCGTTGAATGCAGCCGCGAAGGCCAAGGGGGAGTTCGGCTACGGCGCGCAATGGGCTGGGCAGGCGGCACCGCTTGCGCGCGCGCTCCCTGCGGGCGAACTGGTGGCACAACTCGAGCGCGAAACGCGAGACAGTATCGAGCGGTTGCAATCGGTGTGGGGCTGAGCGCGCTTTCACTTTCCCCAATTTTTTTCGTTTCGTTGGGCACCGATTCGCGTGGTCGAACGCTTCTTCGTAGAGCCACGGCTCACTTCGCCTCGACCCGCGCCCCCTCGAGGACGATGCCGCATCATTGCTCGCCTCGCCGCATTACCTAGAGCCAGTTGGGTTGCGGTTTATCCATCGACCAGGTAACTCAATGACATTCAACATCCGCAGCGCATTCCATCTCAGGAACGTTGATCAACCGAGCGGACGGCCCACCTCGGACCCAACGACGTCAATACCGGAGGGCGGGCCATCTAAGTCGGCGAATGTCTTGCCGGCCCTGACAAGACCGCTACGGTCATTGCACAACGCCCGTATCCGGAATCGCATCCCGCTGAACGACGACGTTCAAACGCGCGTAACGAAAGCACGCATCGCACGGGCGCGCGATGTATTCCGTACGCTGATCGACGAGTCGAGCAATAGCAAGCCGCACCTCGAATCGAACGAAACATGGGTAACGGATCTGCTCGACCGGATGAAGGCCGGCAATCACCTGGTTCAAAATGGCGCGGAATACGTCCGCCGCGACGGCCTTGATACCGACCACATCTACACGCGCTGGAACGAGCTTTCCGGCGACACGATTCAGGCGGCTCGCGACGCCAAGAACTTGTTCCCTTCGCTGGATATCGTCGTTCCCGGCTACCGAGGCCGCAAGCCTGACGAACGTCGACGCGTCAAGCAACTCAAAGCCTCGGACGCGATCGTACTGGCCGAAGGCGATTTGCATGCGCCGCATCAGATCATCGAAGCGCTACACCATCTGCGCTCCGGTAAGGTCAAGAACACACCGCTGGTCGCCAGCGAGCCGGTGCTCGAATTTTACGGGCCCCTGTGGGAAGGGTTATTCGGCCCAGTCCCGCAGGACACGACGGCGAGCGCTTTCTATAAGAAGCAACTTCAACAATGGATACGCGGCGGCAAACATAGCGACCCCAATGCGGTGGTGCTGACGCCGAAATCGCTGTATGACATTTTTGACAGCGATATCAAAGCGGCGCAGCACGCCTCGCCTCCGTCGGCAATCGCGTCTGCGCTCCAATCGGTCAGGCGTATGGATCCGTTCGCCATAGAGACCGAGCAACTCATCATCCCGCAGTTGTATATCGGCACGACCAAGGAGGACAAAGCTGAGCATTGGCGCGCCAGCATCAACGGAAAAGACGTCGACGTTCGCCTTTTGATGGAAGGCATCGATATCCTCGGTGAGCCTGAGGAGCGGCATGGAACATATATGGCGAACGCGCGGGGCACCGTTGCCGATGAACTTGCGCGCCACGCGAAGTTCGCGCGCTATCCGTGGGCGTTTGCATGGCTGTCGAAAAGAGCGCATCCGCAAGCGGCGCCAAGCGAGCACATTGTGAACTCCGGGAAGGCGCAGTCCTATATCGAAACGATCCAACAGGTGCTGCAAGGCCAACATCGCGATTTGAGCCGAGACGCCTTTCTGCAGCGGCTGAAGTCGCAGGGCGTCGATGTCGCGCGCGGCGACAAGCTCTTTTTCATGAGTGACGACCGCGGCTTCGAAGTCCCCGAATGGGACAAAATCGAGCCGTATTTCGACGAGAAAACCAAACAGGCCGCACTGGCTCTCATCGCCGAGAAAGTTGGCGGCCAGGATACGAAGCTGCAGGCAGTGCCGGGCGTCGAGTCGACGTGGTGGATCAACGCGGCCGGCGGCGTGGAGCAATTGATGAAGCATTTCGCGGACGCATTCGATGCATACGAGCAAGCGACGGGCGAAAAGCTCTCGCGTAAGACGACCAGCGTCGTTGCAGCCAGCTTGGTCGGAATGGACCTTGCGACGGGCAAGGCCCAGGTGCGCAATTTCACGGGCGCCTCGACCTACGAGATCCGGCGTCCGGAGCAGGGCAAGCGCGCCGATACGACGGAGTGCTGGTTTGTGCCGACGGAGAACAACCCGGGCGGATATTCCATCCAGCAGTTCATGGATGGCGAGCCCGGGGTTCCCGACTTCGAAGCGTTGCTGCCGTGGGTGAAGGCAGGGCGAGCCATGGAGGCCGCCGGCCTTGTCTTTCACAACGCGCGCGGCAAAGAGCGTGTCGACGATTATCGGATCGACTTCGTCGGCGAAGCGGACGTGGCCCGCGGCCACGCGCTCCAGCAACAAGTCGACGATTATGTCGCACACGGGCTTAGCGCAACGCCGAACAAGGGCGGTTCAGCGCAAGGGAAGAGCGGGGTCCAGCGTCCGCTGCACACGCCGTATCGCGACATGTTCGTCGGCTCGAGCTTCGACCCGTACGACATTCTCGAGCGCGTCGACCGATCTGATGCGATCGTCTTCGATTCGGCGCCGTCGTCGAAGGCGGGCCAAGCGAAGCTCTTCTACGACTACTTTTCGGCGTTGGTCTTCAAGAGCCTGCATCCGGACTACGCGGGCATGCAGGTGCTGGTCAATGCCAACGATCCCCAGTTGAAGATCTTGGGTGATCTGGTGGACGTGCAGCACACATACGGTCTGAGTCAAGAACTCGTGACGATGGCTAAGCCCTATCGCAACAAGCAAGATGCGATGAGGTTCCTGCAACGGCATTGGAACGGCTATGAACGCGTCCGCTTATCCGATGGGCCGGCGCAAGCGGAAGGCAAGTTCGATCTCGATGGCGCGCTTGCACGCGGGCGCGAGAGTGCACCGCCGAGCGTCGTAGTGTTGGCCTCCGGCAAGGCGGAGCAGCCGGGACTGGTCGGCGAGGCCAAGGCGGTGGCCGAATGGATCGCGCAAAGCGGATTCGACGCACGTACCGGCGGCGGTGCGAAGGGCTTGATGGGCGCGGTGACGAAACATTTCAAGGCGGCGAACCGCGACCTCGGCAATGACGGGCGAATCGCCGGCGTCAGCACCGATATGGTCATCGGCAAGGAAACCGCGAAGAACGAATTGCCGAAGGATCTCGACGTTCCCTATGTCACGCGCGATATCGTCTCGCGCATGGCATTGTTGTTCGGCGCCGATATGGGCGTCTTCCTGGCGGGCGGTATCGGCACCGCGCAGGAAATCGGTTTTGCGATCGCGCTGAAAGCCGCGGGTCACCCGCTGACCAAGGACAAACCGATGGTTCTGATCAATTCGCTCATGCCGGATGGCAGGCGGCTCGCGGACGGCTATATGGAGTTCTTCGGCGCGGCGGACCCGTCGTTAACCACGCGGGCAGAACGGATAGCGAAGGGACGGCAAATCCTGGGCGATATCGGCGTGCACGTGATCGAAGCGGGCGCCGGCGACGTCGATGAAACCGTCAAGCAGGCATCCACGCGGATCGCGGAAGCATCTGGGATTCGCTCGCGTCGCGTTCAAGGCGATCCTACAGCCGCAACATCGGCAACGTCGACAGCGGATGCGGAAGCCGAAACGGCATGATGAAGAACGCCGGGTGGACAGCTCGCATGCGAGGGAAACCCGGTTGCTCGAATGAATCAGATGGGCAAGCTGCCGGTTCCATGGTAGCGCCAAGGTTTGTTGCGACAAAGCCGCTATGAATTGACGCTTTCGAAACCGCCATTGCCCATCGGCGTGGCGGTGAATTGGCCGATTCGATGACACGCGGCGCCGAATGCACCATGCTTTCCGAAGATCGCGGACATGGTGGTCACGCTGCAATTCGCCCTACACTTGCGTCGTCAATCTTCTTGCATATCGTCCGAAGACGGCCCGAGGTCAACCGTTCGTCTGCGCGGGCCGGGCAACGGCAGGCGACTCGCGAGCGCTTGCCGGATCGCTTTCCTAACCGATACGTTGCGTTCGAACAGCGCTTGAAACGCTTGAATCTGCGCCTGTCCGGTCTCGTCGCTGGCGATGAAGAATTCCTCTGGGCGTAGATGGTCCCAGCCGTGTGCGTTCTCTTCGCGCTCGCGCTCGGTGCCTTCGGTAGCCAGTGTCCCCGCGCTGTCGAGATAGACATCGAAGCGATGAAGCGGGTTGACCTTGGCGCTCTCCGCGCGATAGGGGTGCCCGGGCGGTTGTGACTCGAACGACTGGACCAATGCCCGCACCTTCGCGCGCTGCTCACTGCGAGACAGGTTGACGCGGACGCTACGCTCGGGATCGATCGGGTCGAAGCGGTCGTCGGGCGCCCATCCGGTTTCCCGTACGCCGAACACGCCCGGCGCGTCGATGCCGTAATGCTCGGCGAACTCGGTGACGGTTTCTTGCACGAGCTCGTGCATCGCGCGATGAGCTTGGTGGACGGCGCCGTCTTGCGTCATCGTCAACACGGCGACGGGCCGGCGCTCGGCCAACAGATTGACGAGTTGCTGTTTCGTTTCGAAGGTCCGCCACACGCCATCTTCGGGATCGAGCAGGTGTGCCGTGTCTTGACGTGCGCCCGGGGCGAAGGGATCCAAGTCGGGGTTGCCCCGTATCGAGGTAATGGTCGAGCTGCGTCCCGCGCCCAGCATGCGCAGGAAACGCTGCGATTCACGACCTCGCCGGTGGGCGAGCGCCGCGGGATCGGCAGGGTCTTGCTGCGAGATCGTCCCCGTGCTGCGATCGGTGACGACCTCTTTGCCGCCTTCTCCGCTCGTTGCATGCAATTCGTCGAACTGCACGCCGCGGCGAATCAGCCGGCGCACACCACCGCTCGCGTTGGTTTCGTCATCGCGATGCGGATAAAAGCCGAGCACTGCGGGGCGTTTCGGCTCCGGCTGAAGCGGCGGCCATGTGATCGCCTGCGACGCGGCAGCCCCTTGCGGGCGGTTCAGCGAGGCTTCTGCAGCAGCCGCATCACCGGTATTATCGACCGCGCTGCCAAAGGCAGCGGTCTTTCCCGCGCCCGGCGTGCGTGCAGGCACAGGAACGCCTTGCGCTGTGGCGCGCGGCTCGGCGATGGATTCTCGGGGCGGTTGTTCGCCGTCCCTTGACGGAACGGAGTTGATCGGATGGGGAGATTGATTGTCGCCAACGCGCATGAGGCACTCCTTTTCGCATATTGCGGCGATAGTAGAACCGTCTGCCCGCACGCATAAAGCGCCGCGCGAAGCGCGTCGATGATTTCCGAAGAAACGCTAAACGGGCGCCTTTGAAACGGAGTGTCGAAGCGCGACGTGCGCTTCGACACTCCTTCGCTGAGCCGCGGATCGCTTCGCGCCAGTCCGCGACCCTTCGAGAACGATGTCGCATCATTTTTTGCTTCGCCGCACGAGCTCGAGTCATTCGGGTGCGGTTGCATCCATCGATGCACGCCAAGACGGCGATGTTAAACATTCGCGGGACAAACCAATCCGCGAACGTCGGGCAATGGAACGGGCGCGCAGTGCCACGAGCAACGACCACGCCGCCTAACGTCGACCCCTCTAACTCAATCGGCGAATCAATGATCAACCCCGATTCCTTCGGCGCTTTGCGCTGTAAAGCGCTGACTCGCTCACACCATAGGAGATACCGATGTCACACAATGTTGGATCAATGGGCCCCGCCGGATCGGGCTGGAACAATGCCCACAACGCCACGCCGTCAGATCAGGGCGGTGGCACTCCGCAAGTGCCGGAACCGCAGCGTGGAGGAATGAGTGGGTTCATACGGGGACTGCGCGCCAGGGGCAACGATGCGCCGAGCGGCGACAATCGGACCGCCACGTTTTCCGCGCGCGGCTCGCAGGGTCACGGCATTTCGCCTCAAGCCAGCGACATCGTTCAGGACACCGCGGGTCGGACGCCCGGCGCTCGAGTGAGCTTTCTCAAAACGCCCGAGGAGCGGGTCGATTTCTACAAAAACAACGCGCTCGATCCGAGCTTTGTCAAACCGGAAGAGGCGGGTTTGATCGCGGACAAACAGCCGATCGTCGTAGTAGATACGAGTGGCTCGATGACAACCATCGTTACGAAGATGGGGCTCGACGGCGCGCCGCTGGCACCGGAGCCTAGGTTCAAGGAGCAACTCGCGAGCGGTATGCAGTTGCTGAAGATGCTGAATGCCTTCTCCAAGCAGCCGACACGGCTGTACGACCTCAAGGGTGGACAGGTCGATGGAGCATCCCCTGATGATCCCGCGACCAAGCGCCTCTTCGAAACGATCGGTGGTGGCACGCCGCTTGCCGCGACGTTGAAGAAAATCGAGAACGACCTGAAAAGCGAAAAGAGTAACAAGCGCGTCGTGATCTACGTTTCGACGGACGGTGACGCTACGGATGTGACCGACAGCTGGGGCTACTTCGATAAAGCTGCAAGCCGTTTGGCATTCGAGACGCAGTTGAGACACATGATCGACGACGGTATCGTGAGTGATGACGAGGCGTACAGACGAGCGGTGTACGTTTCGATCCAATATGTCGGTGACGATGACGCGCCATTCAACTATCCGCCCGTGCCCCCCGAATTGTCGGAAGAAGAAGCCAAGCAGTTTCTGCTCGATGCGGTCCGCAGGGAAGGCAGTGCGGGGGCCTACTATGCGGCGCTGGACGATGACAAGCGTGGCGGCATCAAGAACCTGGACGTGTTTGACGACATCGGAGCGGAAATGCGCGATGCACGGCGCGCGGGCTATGATCCGACGCTTGGAGACTTGACGTTGAAGAAGATGGTCGGGCCGCTCGTTCCGAGGTTGGACAATTTGAACGAAGCGCGGCGGCAATGAAGTCGGTGCGACACTGAAGCTTGCCGGCGAGGGGAGGGCAAGACCGGTCGCGCTCGTCAATTCACTCCGAGCGGATCCACCGCGTGATGAGTGAGGACCAATTGTTGCTCAAGCGGCACAGTGGCGCCCACTTAGGGACTGGCCGGGCTTGCCATATTGCGAAAGCCGTTACACAACCGTGAACGGCGGTCCAAATCCAGCACTAAGGAACCGCCGATCAATCAGGCCCGCCGTTGTTGGGATCGATTCCGTGGCAAGAAACAAGATGTACTTGGTTTGGCTATGTTCACGGATGCCGTGAACGGCAGCACGCAGTCACGCACGGGGAACGCCTCGCGCGGAATGCAATCGCGCGAAAATTGACTAAACTCACCGTTCGCATTCAAACGAGCAGTTCACTTATGTGGTGGAAGCCCGCCTGCTGTTCCGTTACGGCGAGCAGCTGGAATACGAGGCGGAGATTGGCCAGGCGCGATCCTGCATTTACCTGCAAACGTGCCGCACGCCGTGCCTGAAGGGCGCGGTCGATCTCGACGTTTTCATCCAGCGGTGCGCCGGCTGGCTCACACCGGAGGGAAAACGCTATTTCAGCGGTGCGCTAGCTTTGGCCGGACGCGGACCGCGACACTAACGAATCGAGGAGGCCGAGTGCCCATACAGGAAGCCTTGCTGAAGATGTCGATGTACGTATCGCTGGTGCTCATCGTGCCGGGGCCGACCAATACGCTGCTGCTGTCGTCCGGATTGAAGGTCGGCCTGCGTGGCACCTGGCCGCTTGTGATCGCCGAGGCGCTCGGCTACGCGATCGCGATTTCCGTATGGGGATTCTTCCTTTGCGCGTTCGCTGCTGGCCGGCCATGGCTTTATGACGTGGTCAAGCTCGCGAGCTCCGTCTACATCTTTTGCCTCGCACTCAAGATGTGGACGCATAGCCGCGTGTTGCAGGACGTATCAATCGCGCCGGTAAGCTTTCGCGCTGTGTTCGTCGCGACGCTGATGAATCCGAAGGCGCTGCTGTTCTCGAGCACGCTGTTTCCCTTGGAGGCGTTCAGGTCGGCACACTATTTCGCATGGGCGCTCCTCGTATTTCTGACCGTGCTAGCGCCGATCGGGGTGGGCTGGTCGTCCCTCGGGGGGCTCCTAACTTCGCGACGCGCGTGGGCCGCGCGCACGTCGACCCTGCTGCGCGGCGCCTCGCTTGTGCTGCTGATGTTCTCCGGCACGCTCGTGTATTCGGTCGTGAACCGCTGACCGGCGCCCGCGCGGCGCCCCAACGGATTTCCCGCCACGGAGACATCGTGGAAGTCCAATGGACGAACGGCGCATGGCGAACGCCAGGTTCGACTTTAGCGAGCCGTTCAGCGGCAAGCTTGAGCACGTCCTCGCGCAGATAGAGTGCGCCGGACCAAAAAGTGAAGTGCATAGAAGCCGCAACGACGCCGTTTCAGCCGGGTGGTTGAAAAAAAGCGCATACGTAGTCGGCCCTGCAAAATTCAATTCGACCAGCGAAGGGGGATTTGACGCCAGCGCTGGACCCATAGGGTGAAGCGGATGCGAGGGGCGTGTGATTGGTCGAGGGCGTTGCCGGCAACGAGCAAAGCGGCGAGTGCATAAAAGGCCTTCAGGCCCAGACGGGCAACGGCGCGCGGCAACCAACGCAGGTTGTAGCCGGCCGCGCACAGCACGGCACGGCACGGCATGCACGGCGTCGCCCGTTTGTCCCTTGAGCCAGCAGCGGCGCATGAATGGTGAGCGTTTTCGGGAGCGGGAATCTGAAAGGCGCGCAATCGTTTCGTGGTGAGCTGCCATTGGAGAAGGTGGAGCGCCAATGCGGCACCTCTCCCGAAAAACCTCACCATGCATCAGGCATTCTGCTCATCGACAGCGAGGTGCGCGAGCAGTTCGCTCATCTGCGCTTTCGGCATGGGCTTGCTGAAGAGGAAACCCTGAGCGACATCACAGCCGTGCTCTTCGAGGAATGCCGCCTGCTCTGCGGTCTCCACGCCTTCTGCAACAACGCGGTGGTGGAAACACCTGGCAATGGCGAGGAATGTCTTGACGAGCTCGGCGTGCCGGCGGTCGCTCGTCAGCTTCTGAACGAAAGACCTATCGATCTTGAGCGTGTCGATAGGAAAGCGAAGCAAATAGCTGAGCGCCGAGTACCCGGTTCCGAAGTCGTCGATGGCGATCGAAAGCCCCATCGACTTCAATGCCGCGAGTGTGGTCAGTATCGGATCGCTCTCTTCGAGCAGCAGGCTTTCGGTAATTTCGAGTTCGATCCAGTCGGGACGGCAGCCCGTCTCGTCGAGCATGTCGCGTACCCCTTGGGCGAACCCGTGAGACTGGAACTGTCGTGCCGAGAGGTTGACTGCCACCTGGTGGTGCACTGGCATGTTCGTGTTCCATTCCACTGCCGTGCGGCAGGCCTCGCGCAGGACCCATTCGCCCAGTTCGCCAATCAGGCCCGTCTGCTCGGCAACGGGAATGAACTGATCGGGCGCGACGAAGCCGACACCGGGGCGCTTCCATCTGAGCAGCGCTTCGGAACCCATCATCTTCCTGCACGCCAGCGCAATCTTCGGCTGAAAGTGCAGTTCGAGTTCCCCCCGCTCGACGGCACGACGAAGCGCCGACTCCATCTGCAAGTTGGCGGCCGCATCGGCCGTCAGCGCTTTCGAATAAAAGCGGAAGCCGCGGCGGCCGGCGCGCTTGGCAAGGTACATCGCAGAGTCGGCGAATTTCAGGAGGTCGTCGGCTGTGAGACTGTCGGCCGGGTGGATCGCAATGCCGACACTGCATGAAACGAAGACTTCACGCCCGCCCAACAGGAAACGTTCGTCGAACTTATCGACGATTCTCGCTGCGATCCGCTCGAGTGCACTGCGGTCTTCTATCTGCGGCAGAAAACAGGCGAATTCGTCGCCCCCGAGCCGCGCTACCGTGTCGTGCTCACGGATGCACGCACGCAGCCGGACGGCCGCCTCGCGCAGCATTTCATCGCCTACGGCATGCCCCATCGTGTCGTTGATCTCCTTGAAGCGGTCGAGGTCGATCATCATCACGCCGGTCAGCGAACGCTCGCCGCCGCAGGTCTCGGAGATGGCCTGTCGCAAACGCTCATTGAAGAGCGCACGGTTCGGCAGATCTGTGAGCTGATCGTAAAACGCCATGCGATGTATCTTCTCGCGCGAAGCTTCGAGCTCCGAAAGATCGCGCCCCACGGCCAGCACGCTCTCCACCGAGCCGTCTGCGCCGAACTCGGGTACGAGTTTCACGAGAAAGTACGACCGCTCGTTCGTCCTGCCTGCCTCCCAACGGACTTCGGTCTCGGTTTCCTTGCCGGTCGCAAAGACTTCGCGAAGCTTTTGCTCGTAGCGCTGCGCGTGACCGGCGTCGGGCAAGTCGGACGGTTTCTTGCCGAGCACCGCGGGTTCGCCCCCCTTGATCAGGGCCGCGAACGTAGGGTTCACGTACAAGCGCCGGAAATCCTTGTCATAGCGCATGACGACGTCGGGGGAATGCTCGACCAACGTGCGAAATTCCCGCTCGCGGCGAGCGAGGCGATCATCGATGAGCTTACGCTCGGTCATGTCGCGCACAAGGCCGACCACGGCCGTCACGTTGCCCTGGGCATCGAGTACAGGCACTTTGCGCCTTTCGAGCAGCACGCGCTCGCCGGTGGTCGGCAAAGTCACCCAATCCTCATAGACGCAGACGCGCCTCGTCTCAATGACTTCCTTGTCCTTTGCGCGCGCAAGCTCCGCCGCCTCGGCCGCAAATAGATTATGGTCGGTCTTGCCGACGATGTCGCTCTGCGGCCTGCCGACAAGCCGTTCGAAAGCAGGATTGCACGACAGATAGACGCTGTCGGCGTCTTTGAGCCACACGATGTCGGGGATCGTCTGCAACACGCTCAAGAGCCTCGCGTGTGCCGTATCGCGTGCATGCTCGGCCGCAACACGCGCGGACACATCGCGAGACAGCGCGAGGAAGGTGTCGGCGTGCCGGACTTTTCCCGGCTTCTTTGCAATTGAATGTTCGAACCACCGGCGGCTGCCGTCCGGCCGATCCATCTGGATGATATGGCCGTGCGTCACGCCATGCGCATCGGCCTCCCCAATGGCTCGCATTGCTGCTGCCGCCTGCTCCGGCGGCAGGACCTGAGTGACGGTCTTGCCGATCAACTGCGCGTTCGAGCGGATGAGCAAGTCCTCGTCTTTCGTCCACGCCCTCAAGTATGTGCCGTCACGCGCCATCTCGAACAACAGGTCGGGTATCGCGGCAATGATGCCTTCTGCAAAGTCCAACGCGTCATCGGGATCGCGCCCCGCATCTTCGTGCAGCGCGCGCAAGCGCACGGCAAGCGAGCGCAGACGGGTACTTGCGGTAGCGTTGGCAGGAGCCACAGTGTTTGGCTCGCCATCTTGCTGGGCGAGCCCGAGTTCCAGCGCGATCGCATCGATCTCTTCCGCGATCCGCTGAAGTTGCCCCGTCGGCGGTGCCGCATCGAATTTCAATTAAAGCCTCTCTCGTGGCGGCCGGTCTCTACCGGTGAATCGAGCGCACGACGTCAGCGCGTGCGCGCCCTATATCCACGTATACGGCATCGCGCGCCAAAGACTGCAGTGCGGCGGGTGTAGTCATTTCCTGAAAGGCGAGTAAGGTGATCCGTCTACACCTGGCCCGAGAAAAATGGGCCGCGCTTCGAAAGGGGCTTTTTCGAGCTTTCCGCCGGCTTTTCTGTCCCAACATAACGAATATCCATGCAAATTCGTGACCCCTCGGTTCAAGTACGACATTACTTATATGGTCGCCTCCCATTTGCAAGGCGATATTGATGGAGGCGAGGAGGGTGGTTGCGGACTTATATTCGGACTCGATCGCGGGCGTTGCCCACCGGCCCCGATGGATTTCGCAGCAAGGCTCCTAATCTAACTGGCGGACTCGAGGTCCGAGTAATGTCTCAGGCTTGCCCTTGCGCGGTCCAACCTGTCTTGCCATCGTTCAATACACCTGTGCAACCGTGAATGGGTTAAAAGCGGAGATGCACTTAAATCTGGGCGGATGACCAGGCTT